>Ga0209624_10002427_pt1 | contig 13811 bp, 12 predicted proteins | sample JacPinW_OM2H0_O1_FD_188565 | JGI IMG/M metagenome (GOLD analysis project Ga0209624, IMG submission 188565) | Forest soil microbial communities from Algoma, Ontario, Canada - Jack Pine, Ontario site 1_JW_OM2H0_O1 (SPAdes) (version 2) | ecosystem: Environmental > Terrestrial > Soil > Boreal...
GCGACGCGATTTAGGATTCCCTGCTTCATTTCCCTGAACGGCAGAAGTGCCGTTTCGCGAACGAAACCTTGCACTCCCTCGACCTTCAGCATTTCGCCATGGGAATCAAAGACGTCAGTGATGCCATCGGTGTACAGAACGATGCGGTCACCGCGCTCGACCTCAGTGTAAAGCGTCGCGTCCGCACCCACTGCGTCAGGCAAGGCGCCGAGAATCGAGCTTCGGGATGAGAGCAGGCGAGGCTCGGCTCCCGGTTGAACAATCATCGCGGGCGGGTGTCCCGCACCAGCGAACTCGATCGTCCGACCGCTGCGGCCGATCCGGGCCGCCGCGAGCGTGAAGAAGAACCCCAGAGGGCCGATATTCTGAATCACGAGAGTATTTAGAGACCGGAGCACATCAACGAGCGGTGCCCTATGACTCAGCTGTGTAATCGTTTCCGCGTAGATACGGTTGGCGACGAGCGCGGAGCTGATACCGTGGCCAGAGACATCACCCACCAGCAGATCGAGGTATTCCTCGTTCATCGGCCTCACCACACCGAAATCGCCCCCGATCGTGTTTGACGGTTTGTAGAAAGTATCCACACGCAGGCGTCCCCAGAGGAGGGGCTTGGGCGCCAGGCTTTGCTGTACGCGGTCCGCCAGTCTCAGGTCTTGCTCGATCTCCGCTTGATGCTCATCGGACCGTGCGTTTGCGGCGCGAAAGATCCCCCCGTTGCATTTCTGCTCTGAAATATCCGTCAATGTCATAACTGTGAAGCGCTTTCCCCCAGGTTGGCGCATCGTATGTACGCTTACCACCACGGGCAGTCGTTTGCCGTCCTTCGTGGGCAGCAGGAACGCTTCGCGACCAGTCTTATGGGTTTCCTTTCGAAAGGCCTGGAGGAAGGCGTCATCTCCAGCTCCCAGATTCATGTGCTGCGCGTCGTATCCGATGATTTCGCCGCGGGGCATTCTGGCCATTTCCTCGAAGACCGAATTGACAAAGAGAATCTCGCCGGACTCGTCGGCGACAATAACGCCGTCATTCGGCGTTTCGAGAATGGGCTCCATCTGTCTGGGCCACTCCGGCTTTTCACTGTTCGCCGACTCATTCGGTTCGCTGCGGGCACGCACAGATGGCTCCTTTGTCCTAATCCGAGTTGGCACAGAGGCGATCCAGGACGTGCTTGACGTACACGTCGCTCGCCACAAGTCTTGCTCCTTGTTTGGACATGGACCGCAACACCCGTTCCCCGCCCTTGTCGATGAACGTGACTTCATCGAGATTCACGATGCACCTGCGCCCCCGGGCGGCGCGATGAGCCCTCTTCCAACTCGTTTTCAACTCATTCACCCAAGGCGCAACGAGCCGACCTTGCAAGATCCATCGCTCCACGGCCTCGGTATTGGTAATTGTAATTTTCAGCATTTCTTCCTTTTCCCCGCACAGAACCACTGCAAGTGCAGGGCCAGAGGATTTGATATCCGCCGCGCGCGATCGATCTCTAGGTGCTTGAGCCAGCAAGCGGTTTGCGTGAAGCGCAAAGGGGACGGCAGAAATAGCGAACGAATGCGATTGTCGCAGAGGTCCGACACTTGTCGAGAGAAGTGTCAAAATCGCCGACACTCCGCGCATCGCACCGTTGCCACTGAAAGCCGAGTGCCCTGTCTTCAGTCAGTTGCCGTGGTCTCACTAAGAACGCGGCTTTGGCAGCGGCGATGCACCGTGCCTGGGCGTGGAAGCAACCATATATTTGAAGGTCGTCTATTTTCGCCGAACAGATGCCCTGTCGGCTTCAGCGCCGTCGGCGGCGCAACGGTTGCCGACGCTGCCAGCACAGCCTTTCTGGCCGGATCTGCCTGACCCTGAGCTTCTGCGACAACCCTCGAGTTCTTCTTCCCCACCGGCGAGAGCGGGGTGCGCCCCCGGAACTGCCGTTGCTCCGCTCTCGCCGGCCCTCCCACCGCATCCCGATTTGCCGCACGAGCTGGAAAACGCCGCCGGACGACTGCCGAATTGCACACGTCCCGCGCGCCCGGAGTGATCAAGCAATGAGTGCGACACTCTCGCTTGCTGCCGAGCAGGTGACTTGGCGTCCGGCGGCCAATCCCTGGCTCATCGCCGTGACAGTCTCTCTTGCGGCATTCATGGAGGTACTGGACACGGCCATCGCGAACGTGGCCCTGCCCCACATTGCCGGCAACCTTGGGGCGAGTAACGATCAGAGCACCTGGGTACTGACTTCCTATCTCGTCGCCAACGCGATTGTCCTGCCCATCACGGGCTGGCTGGTAAGCCTGTTCGGACGGAAGCGTTTCTTCATGACCTGTATGGCCATTTTCACGGTCAGCTCTCTGTTTTGTGGAATCGCTCCCAACCTCGGTTTTCTCTTGTTGTTCCGAGTGCTCCAAGGTGCCGGCGGCGGCGGGCTGCAGCCGATGGCGCAAGCGGTTCTGGCGGATACCTTCCCGCCGGAGAAGCGAGGCCTGGCTTTTTCTATTTATGGCATTACGGCAGTCTGCGCCCCGGCCATCGGGCCGACTCTAGGCGGTTGGCTCACCGATACGGCCTCCTGGCGATGGATCTTTCTGATTAACTTGCCGGTGGGTCTTCTGGCGCTGGCGCTCGTCTATAGATTAGTCCAGGACCCTCCCTATCTCGTTCGCCGTGAGAGATCCGGGATCAAACTCGACTACGTAGGATTCTCTCTGCTGGCATTGGGAGTCGGCGCCTTGCAAATCATGTTGGACAAGGGCCAAGAAGACGACTGGTTCGGCTCGAATTTCATCACCGCGCTAGCCGTGACCGCGGGGATCTGCCTCACTGCCCTGATCGTTTATGAATGGTTCCACAAGGATCCGATCATCGATGTGCGACTGTTCAAGAATGCGAACTTCGCCACTGCGAACATGATGATGTTCATGGTCGGAGCAGTTTCTTTCGCGACGACCGTCCTGATGCCTCAGTTCCTTCAAACACTCATGGGGTACACGGCTCAGTCGGCAGGGATGGTCCTTTCTGCATCAGCGTTGTTGCTTCTGGTCGAACTCCCGCTCGTCGGCCAGCTGATCGGAAAATTTCAGTCGCGTTATCTAATCGCGTTCGGTTGGATCGCTTTGGCTCTCGGAATGTATATCTCCACCCAGAAGATCGATTTGTTGATCAGTTTTTCCTCCGCCACGTTACTGCGCATCGGCCAATACCTGCCCATGGGTTTCGTCTTTGTGCCCGCCACGACGGCTGCATACATCGGAATCACAGATGAAAAGAGCAACGCCGTCGCCGGATTGGTGAACTTCACGCGAAATATTGGGAGCAGCGTCGGAACATCGATCGTAACCACCATGATCGTACGGCGGTCACAATTTCATCAAGCGATGCTGGTTACCCGCACGAACATGGGGAACCCAGAGTTCAGGGGCGCAATGGACGGACTTGTCCAGCAACTGACTCACGCGGGACTCAGCCTGCACGCAGCACAGAGCCAGGCTATGGCCCGAATCTACGCCGGTGTTCAGGCGCAGGCTGCCGCTCTGGCCTACGTCGACACATACTGGGTGCTCGGTATTGCCGCCACGGTCATGTTTTTCCTCTCTTTCGTTTTGAAGAAAAATGATCCCCGCGCGAGGCGCGGATCCGGGCCGGCACACTAACACAATCAAAATGTCGTAGAGCGACGACTTGCAAGGCCACGGTGAGGCGCTCGGCGGGGTTCCAGCCGCTCGAGTCGAGCCCACCAAGATAGAAGGCCGATGCCTCGACTCTCATGTGCACCGGTCTGCCCTTTTGATTAAGAATCTTCCCAGCCTGGCTCCCCGGGTGGAGTGGTCTTTCTCATTCTGGCGAGACCGACCGGTTACCACCTCAATTACAGACCAGCCTTGATAATCATCGGAGACGCCAGGAAGCGCTCACTCCCTTTGGCTTCTGGAAATGTATAATGCCCTCCAAGAAAGGCGCTTTCAAAGTTACGAAGTAAGGTCCTGCGAATTCCTTGCGCCAAAGGAAACGAACGAGTGACCCCGGAACGCTGGCTGGAAGTCAAAGCGGTGTTCGCCGACGCGCTAAGGCAAGCGCCGGGAGACAGACGCGCCTACCTGGATCAAGTCTGTGAGGATTCGTCCTTGCGGAACGAAGTAGAATCGTTGCTCGCCGCTCATGAAAATGCAGGGAGCAGCTTCATGGAGCGTCAGCTGGTGGAAAGCCGCACGATGTTAGAGAGCGGAACAAAGCTTGGGCCGTACGAGATCCTCTCGCGCTTGGGAGCGGGCGGCATGGGCGTCGTATATCGCGCCCGTGATGGTCGATTGGAACGCGATGTCGCGATCAAGGTCCTTTCTCCGGGTCTGCTGCCCGACGAGGCTTCGCGGAAGAGGTTCCACAAAGAAGCACTCGCCCTGGCGAAACTCAATCATCCCAACATCGCAACGGTCTACGACGTGGGCGAGGTGAATAACACAGACTATTTGGTAATGGAATGCGTTCCCGGAAACTCCCTTGCTGAGGAATCGCAATCTCGTCCGGTAACCGAAACAGAAGCCGTGGCGCTGGGGGTTCAGATCGCGATGGCTTTGGAAGAAGCGCACGAACACAGAATCGTGCACCGGGACCTGAAGCCCGGCAACATTATGGTCACGCCCAAAGGGCAGGTCAAAGTGCTCGACTTTGGGCTAGCGAAGTTCTTGTGGGCCCCGGGCGAATCAGATGTGACCGAGAGCTTCACGCAGACGCAAAACATGGCAGGCACATTGCCTTACATGGCCCCCGAACAGTTGAGAGGTGAGCCGGCCGATGCGCGGACGGATATACACGCCCTGGGTACGGTGTTATTCGAGATCGTGACTGGCAAGCGGCTCTACCAGGAGGGTTCGGTTCCTCGGTTGACCGATGCGATTCTTCATCAACAGCCGGTAGCTCCGCGGGCGCTGAATGCTCGAGTATCACCAGAGCTGGAGCGAATCGTCCTCAAGTGCCTAGAGAAAGACCGCGAGAACCGCTACCAGTCGGCCAAGGAATTAGCTGTGGACCTACGCCGGCTGGGAACTTCATCGACGGCGCTGGTTGCGGCCGGCGCTGGACAGGCGTCACGCTGGCGGGTGGCTCTGCCTATTGCGGGCATACTCCTGGTTGCGCTTGTGTTGGCAGCAGGCGGTTATTCTTATCTTCATCGCACACCCAAGCTAACCGAAAAGGACTCGATTGTCCTTGCTGATTTCACTAACACAACGGGCGACCCGGTGTTCGATGGCACGCTTCGGCAGGGACTTTCCGTGCAGCTTCAACAGACGCCGTTCCTCCAACTCGTCTCCGACGATCGAGTCAGCCAGACCTTGCGCCTGATGGAGAAACCATCCGATACGCGACTGACTCCGGAAGTAGCGCGAGAAGTCTGCCAGCGCGCCAACGCGACCACGGAGATCGAGGGTTCAATCGCCGCCCTGGGAAATCAATACGTACTCGGTCTCAACGCCATCAATTGCGAGACCGGCGAAACGCTCGCCGGAGAACAAGTCACCGCGGGTGGCAAGGAAAAGGTTCTCAGGGCACTCACCACCGCTGCCTCCGAACTGCGCTCGAAGCTCGGCGAATCGCGGGCTTTTCTGGAAAGGTTCGACGCTCCACTGGATCAGGTTACGACACCCTCGCTCGAAGCCCTGCAGGCCTGGACTCTAGCCATCCAAGCGCTCGGGAAGGGCGACTTTCCGTCAGGGATATCATTCCTCCAGCGCGCTGTGAACATCGATCCGAATTTCGCGATGGCTCACTCCACGCTTGGAGCCACGTACAATTTAGTAGGCGAGAATGAACGGGCGGCCGAAAGCGCCACCAAAGGATATGAGCTGCACGATCGTGCGAGCGAACGCGAGAAGTTCGCCATTTCCGCCAACTACTATGGCTTCGCGACGGGAGACATGGACAAGGCCGCTCAAGCCTGTGAACAATGGACGAAGCTTTTCCCCCGCGATTGGGCGGCCGTCTTTGGGCTTTTCGCCTGGGACACGTTCGCGGGCCGCTTAGATGAATCGCTCGCCGCAGCACGTGAACTGCCCCGACTCGATCCGGCAGTCCTGTCCTATCGGGGGCTTGTCTATGGCTACCTCGATCTCGGGCGTGTGGGTGAAGTCCCGCCGATAATGCAAGAGGCGGAAGCGAACCACATCGATCCTTCTGTGTTCCGCGATCAGCTGTACTACCTTGCCTTCCTCCAGAACGACTCGTCGGCAATGGCCAAACAGGTTACCGGTCCGTGGATAGGCCTGCCCGCTGGGGCTGATGAGGCCGAATCATTTACAGCCGCTTACAACGGCCACCTGTCACGTGCTCGAGATCTGGCGCGGCGTGCTACTGCATCCGCCAAACAACAAGGAGCGAAGGTCGCAGACGTCGGCTACCAGCTGAACGCCGCACTGATCGAGGCGCTGTTTGGGAACTTCTCGGAGGCGCAAAAAGCCGTGAAGGATGCCGGGAACTTCACGACGGACCGCGAGCTCGAAGGGGAGGCAGCGACCATATTGGCGCTTTCGGGCGAGACAGGACAAGCGCAGAAACTCGCCGATGATCTCAACAAGCGCTTTCCCGAGTCCACTTACAGTCGGTTTGGGTTTCTCCCTTCAATTCGGGGGATTCTGGCGATTCGCCGTGGAAATACGGAGGAAGGCAGCGAGAATCTGCACGCCATGTTGTCGCGGGAGCTGATCAGCCCTGCCAACCACATCACGCCTTCGATCGTGCCGGTCTACGTCAGCGGCCAAGCGTACCTCGCAGCCCATCAGGGCGCTCAGGCTGCCGGCGAATTTCAGAAGATTCTCGACAACCCCGGATTGGTCCTGAACGATCCCATTGGCGCCCTCGCGCATCTTGGCCTGGGCCGCGCGTATGCGCTCTCGGGAGATACGGCCAAGGCCCGCGCAGCCTATCAGGATTTCCTCGCCCTCTGGAAAGATGCCGACCCCGACATTCCCATCTTAAAGCAAGCCAAAGACGAATACTCGAAGCTACAATAATCCAAACAGGATATGCGCGGCGTTTGATTTGATCGCGAGTCCGCTTCGATGAATTTCTGCATCAAAGGGAGCGTTGGTGCGCTCCGTGTCCACACCCTCTCGTTCGGGCTTCTCTGTCCCTAGGCGAGTCTCAGTAACGTGCCCGGCGCTCCGAATTCGAACGTGTCGACCTTCTGAACTGGGACCCCCATGAGCTTATCGCCGATGCGGTAATAGAACTGCTTGGGGGCAACCCGTTCTACTTCGCTATTCTTATTTTGGGAAATTTTCGCTTAACCGCGGCAACGACAGCGGCGTGCTCGGGCTTTCCGGAGCTCCTCGCCAGAGCATCCCGCGCGTGAGCAGCGTTAGGGATAGGATATTTTCTGGCCCCTTTTAGCGCGAAGTCCGATTTCGGAAGTTTCTTTCTCGCAGAAGCAGTCAGTTTTGCCACTGTCGATGATTCTCCTCTCATAAGGATTTGGCCGGAACTTCCGTGTTGACCATGGGACTGAGCGAAAGCGTACGCCCATCCCCATCAGACTACAACGCCGATTCCTCATTGCCGCTCGCCGGACGCCACCGGCCCGAGCGTGTCGAATTCATTGACCAGTGATCGCCGTTCATGTATAGGCACGTTGGTTAAGCAGCTCAGCCGATCCGTGAGAGGTTGTTCGTGTGCAAGCGCATGGCACTAATTCTGATCTTGTGTCTGAGTATGGTCTTGGCTCCACTCGCCTTGGGTCACGCACAGGAAACGATCGACAGCGTCAAGATCGACCGGGCACACAAGATCCTGCGCGACGCTTACGACACAGTAAGGAAAAACTATTACGATCCCAAATACCACGGACTCGACCTAGAGGCCCAGTACCGACTGTATGACAGGAAAATCGATACCGCTCCAAGCTTCAACGAATGCCTTCGCTTCGTGGCTGCGTTCCTCGAAGGCCTGAAAGACAGCCACACTTACCTGGTGCCGCCTGACCGTCCCTACCGATTCGATTACGGCTTTCGAATGCAACTGTTTGGCGACGACGGTTTCATTACTCACGTTCGCCCCGGTACTGATGCGGAGTCAAAAGTGCACGTGGGGGACCGAGTAGTCGCCTACCAAACCAATCGTGTGAACCGAACTGACCTTCACGACATTTTGTACCTGTTCGGTAGCCTGATGCCACGAACGAGCATTCAATTGGACCTGCGCGATCCCAGCGGAGACAGCCGTCGAGTCGTGATCGAGACCAAGGTTCTGCAACAGAGCATTGAGCGGCATATCACACCGTCCAGCAATGACTATTACCGGTTGCTCAGAGAGGGTGAGGACGAGGATCATATTTTTCGACAACAGCAGATTGTCCTGGACGATGTAGTGATCTGGAAGATGCCGAGGTTTTTACTTTCCCCAGGCGAGGTCGATCATCTCTTTGGAGATGTTCGAAAACACAAACTTCTGATCCTCGATCTGCGAGGTAACCCTGGTGGCGCGTCGGTGACGCTTGAGCGCATGCTCGGAAATCTCTTCGATCATGACGTGAAGGTAGCCGACCGTATAGGCAGAAAGGATCTGAAGCCGACCATTGCCAGGACCGTTGGTGGAGATGCATTTGCGGGCAAAGTCATCGTCATTGTAGATAGCGCGTCCGCATCGGCGGCGGAACTGTTTGCCCGGGTCGTTCAGTTGGAAGGACGTGGTTTCGTCCTCGGGGATCGCACGTCCGGGAGTGTCATGGAAGCGCAAATATATCCTTTCTCCCAGGGGATGGAGTACGCGCAAATCTGGTACGAGTTTTTCGTTACCGAGGCCGATCTGATCATGAAGGACGGCAAGAGTCTCGAGGGCGTTGGCGTCACTCCGAACGAAATCGTTCTGCCTACGCCGCAAGACCTGGCTTTCGGGCGGGATCCCGCTCTTGCTCGCGCCGCCGAACTCGCAGGCGTGAAGCTTGATCCGGCAGCGGCCGGCAAACTCTTTCCCTTCGAGTGGCTGCCGTTCTAGCTCAACTCGCTTGGGCGGAAACCCGACATCGGATTCGACTTCGGTTCGAACTCCAGCGTTCCGCCGCTCCGCGCTGTAAATTGTTCGAGCCATTCGCGAATTGGCGTCACAGGTACAGTACGGTGCCTTTGGACGACGCTCTTGGCGTAGTAGCTGCCTCCTCGTGTCTGCCCGGCCCGTTGCCTCCGTGGAATCGGCCGAAGTGCCGCGCCGCATGAAGACCGATCAGCAGTGCGCCAAACGCGAGAGCGAGAACGTCGCTTGTCGATCGCAAATCGAAGTTACCCACGCGCACCACGAGAAGGTACCCGGCAACGGCGTTGAAGAAGCCCCATAAAACGTTCACTGTCGACGACGAAAGCCCTTGCCCGGGAGGGTTTGCGAAGGGAGTCTGGAAAGGCCGCCCCATCATGCCACTGACAAAATGAGGAACGACGTTGGCCAGTAACACTCCTCCAAAGAAGTACGCCACAAGATGAGACCAGGTCATAGTTAGGCGCTCCTTGTCGCCCGCAGGTCAAGAATGTCCCACGTTAAACCCGTTTTTTCGAGACGGGGAAATATGTCGCGACGCTGTACGCGTGCGCTTCGGGACGCACATCTGTCATGGCATCCATATGCCTGACAACCAAGTGAATGGCCCGTCTTAACGAGGCGTTCCCTGATTATTTCGGCGTCAGGAACCCACGTTCACAATTGTTCCGATCCAGTTTGATTCATCTGTCGCTGCACGAAGCAGGCAGTCGGCGCAATCGTCAAAGGAAAACGGAACGAGTGGCGCGACCCGTGCTGACGGACCTGCCGTATAGCGTCCCTTCGCTGGCTTATCTGCCAGTACGACCGGGCGAACGATGACCCACTCAATGCCTATTTTCTGCGTCATCCGCTCGGCAACCGCCTTGTCAATAACTGCGGCAGTGAATATCCGGCGCGATACGCGCACGACAAGGCGGTTGAGAAAGGAGAGCTCGCGTCCGTCGCTCAAGCCTATACCACTTTGCAGTATGAATCGCCGGACGTTCGCACGTTTGCATTCGGCGAGAATGCTGGCGACACCGACGGACATGACCGTTCCTGGCGAGAGGTTCTTTTCTGGTCCAATGCAGCTGACCACGGCCTCCACGCCGTCAAGAGCACCTGCCAGACCCCCTGGGGAAAGGACGTCTCCTCGAACGAAGGTCAGCCGGTCGGCAGATGACAGTCGCTCCGGATGGCGAGCAACGGCCGTAACGAAGTGTCCTTGGGCAAGTGCATGCTCTACTACTCTGCGTCCCGTGGCACCCGTCGCTCCAACGACCGCTATCTTCATGTCGACCCCGTTGGCAGCCGATTTCGACGGACCGGGTGCGTCCCCCAGCAGCCCCAGTAGCTCGGGACAGGTCAAGCCTCGGGATACCGACAACGCTCCGTGCAAGCGGTGATCGTAGCGGCACTCCTCGACTTCATCGCCTAGTCGAAGTAAAACGAAAAGCACTCACTTGCAGTTGCACAACTTGCTCGGATGCCTCAAGTCCGGGCCTCCATATCCGTCAAACAACAGACAAAGCTCGGTTTCCTTGTAGTCCGTGAAGCGGAATCGGAAGGACTGGATGGGTTTCCCTCCCGAGTACACAACTACGAGATGCCTTTCCTCGAGGTCTAATCCTTCTATTTTCAAGCCCATTTTCTGAGGCCACGGCGTTGTGTTTCCATTGTCGACTCTAAACATGAGCGTCTTGAGGTCGAATGGAACGGTAATCAGAGTGCAGCACCCCGGCGGATCCGGAATCACACATAGCATTCCTGTCTTGGGCTCAGCAGGCGTTGGAAGGGCCAATAGAGGGCTAATCAAGACAACCACGACCGCGTGCCCGACCCACCGCAGAGTTCCCTTCCGTCTGTTCGGCAATCGCTCGGTCCTGGCGCAATTGATCAAGGCGGTCCCAAGGCATCTTGCATCAAAGGACTCCACCTCGTCTAGCGATCTATAACGTCGGTAAGGGCTTTAATCAGGCTCAACTCGCCCAATAGTGGCCACAGGGGTGCAAGACGCGAACCCGATTCGGATTTGATCCGCCGCTGTGCCATTCCGACTCCGGTGGGGCGTAACAATCCCTTGTCAGAGGTGTTCTATTGGGAGCATTATTCCGCAAGCGTTACGTATGCTATTCGGTATTCAACTGAACGGTATCCTCTCTGCAGTTCTCTTCGTTCTTCTGGCTCCGCAGTCCGCCAGTAACGGAACCGCCGCTTCGAGTGCTGATCGCCAGCGCGAAGCTGCCACGGCACCTGTCCCCGGGCCGAGCGCGACACTCTCAGACCGCGAAAAAGCTGGGCTGCACGGTTCGGTGGAAGAGTGCACCGTCGAGTCAACTACGCCATCGCGTCCGGGTTCCTCCGCATGGCGGATGGTCAATACCACCAAGTACGACCCAGACGGGAGGATTTATCAGACTGGTTATATTAACAACGACGGCTCGAAAGGAATGGAATCCTTCACGTATAGCGCGGAAGGTCATTTGCTGAGAACGGTATGGGACACAAACGGCAAGACCTCGGACACAATCTACAATTACGATCCCCAAGACAGGCTGATCGCCGTTACAAGTGACGCCGAATGGAGCACGAATTTCGAGTACGACGAACAAGGGCGGAAGACCAGGATCGTGAAATCCAAACTGACGGCGTCTGATAACGGCGACGACCGGAGCCGCTCGGGTGTTGATATCGAAAGCGAGAACGTCGATCTTTTCGTTTTTCCGCCAGCCGGCGGGACGGTGAAAACCTTATATAACGAGCTCGATCAAATCTATGAGTCGCTAGTCTATGGGCCCAACGGAGACCTCTTAAAGCGCCTGACCCGCGCTTACGATCCGAAAGGACGAGTGGTCGAATCAAGCCTCTTTATTGAGAGCCTCGACTCCTTCCTGTCGCCCGAAGACCGAAAACGACTCTCGGCCGAGCCCGGAGCTTTCGAAAAAGCGCAAGAGGAGATCGCTGAATTCCTTGGAGATCAGGGACTATTGGCTCGGTCCACCTACGTCTATGACGATCACGGCCGCGTGATAGAGAAGCACGTTCACGTTGGCCCTGTGCAAGAGATCACCAGAATCACCTACAACGACCAGGGGGATAAAGCCGAGGAATTTGAAGCGACGTCGGACCCCGCTCGGACCCCCGAGCAATCCGAAGCGCGGTTCAGGTATCAGTACGACAACTTTAACAACTGGATCGAGCGGATAGTTAGTTCTCCGTCGACTGCGAACCAATCGTCCAGAATCTGGAGCACCGAGCGGCGGACAATCAAGTACTACTGATTACTTCTGGCAGTGTGGTTGTAGAGCGCGTCAACCGGAGAGGCGAAGCGATGCTCCACATCTCCCGTAATCAGGAATCTATTGCTTCAGCGTCGCGGCCGAGTTGAAAATGACTTCCTGAGGGTGCGACTGCCCTCCGCCCAGCGACTTGAGGGCGAGAAATCGCCGTGCGTGGAAATTCAATGTGCGCTTAATATAGACTGCGGCTCACCGGAGGTATGAGCAATGAACACAAACCTGAAACTGAGCCACGTGATTGAATTCGTAGCGGACATGGACTCCGCGGTGAAATTCTATCGTGACGTAATTGGACTGCCTCTGAAGTTCCAGTCGCCCGGCTGGAGCGAGTTTGTCACCGGCGAAACGAGCCTCGCGCTGCATTCGGGTCGGAAAGCAAGCCAGCAGGCAGCCTCGAATTGGGGTTTCACGCGGACGACCTCCCAAAGTTCTATGAGGAGATGAGTGCGAGGGGGTAAAGTTCAGCATGCCTCCGACCAAGCAGGAATACGGCAGCATGCTTGCGCAGTTTGTGGATTCGGAGGGTGCGCATTCCAGCGTGTCCGCAGCGATATAGACCTGCCTGATTAGCGCGTCAGCTGCGCATGTGAAGTACCGCAAGGGCAGATACGACGGAGCTCTACCCTTTGGCCTTCATAGATTTCTCGTCCCACAGACGAACGTAATATCCATCCGGATCGCGCAGTTCGGCTCCATATCCCCAGAAGACTTTTTGAGGCGGGTGCGTAAAGCGAATACCTTTACGAGAAATCTCCTCAAAGGACTTCTGCACATCTTCGACTTGGAAGGTAAGGGACAATCCAGCGGCATGAAAAGGCACCGAATCTTGTATAAGGAAAATCGTGAAGTCGCACTGATCTTGAAGCGCCACAGTACGACGTTCTGGCACTTCGAATTCGATCTTGAGGCCTAGGGACTTTACATACCAATCTCTGGAAGTAGTCCAGTTGCTGACGGGAATGGTCAGATGATCGAACTTGAGCATCGCAATCTCCTACGCCTCCAGCAACAAATGCCACATATTCTAGCGCCAACTCCTGATTAAACCCTAAACCGGACAAGTACAGTACTAGGGAAGGACATGTCCGGCAATCCGACTTGTCAGGACTTGGGACGCCAGATGTATTCGGGACGCATCCTGCGATGGCCCAGTTTGGAGTAGATCTCGGTACCAGAGGGATTGATTTCAGTTTCGCCGGTATCGTAGACATCAATCACTTTTTCCAGAGACCAACTTACGATTTGCCCGCTCGAGTTCAGGTATGGGCTCGCATATTCCCGCCACTGCCTCTTTAGGCGTTTCTTAGCGTCTTCAAGAGACGAGGCGCGAACTAAGATGAAACGATCCTCGGTGCTCTGTAGTCCAGACTTTGCGCGTTCGACTCGGATTACTACGAATGAGCGGACGCAATACCATCCCAGCGGCGACTTCGGCAAGCGGCGGCGGCGATGTCCCGCAATTCTGGTGACGTAAATAGAACCAACTCCGTTCGCATTAGCAAGCGAAGCGACCTCACGTGCGGTGGCCTG
>Ga0209624_10002428_pt1 | contig 13809 bp, 13 predicted proteins | sample JacPinW_OM2H0_O1_FD_188565 | JGI IMG/M metagenome (GOLD analysis project Ga0209624, IMG submission 188565) | Forest soil microbial communities from Algoma, Ontario, Canada - Jack Pine, Ontario site 1_JW_OM2H0_O1 (SPAdes) (version 2) | ecosystem: Environmental > Terrestrial > Soil > Boreal...
CTCTCGATCCATCATTATGTGCGCAGTCTCGGGAAATCGGTTCAGGCTCGGCGGTTCCTCGAGCTTGTGCCGAAATACGGGATGGTGAAGGATCTGGGGAGCGTGGGTCCGGCCCTCTATTGGAGAGCTCGATACAAACAAATGTACTTTAGCCCGGCTATGAAGCTTTTCATCGACGCGCGGATCGAGCAAACGCCAAGCTCGCGTTCACGCCTCACGCTGTCCAAGAGCCATGACGAGCTTGGCGCGCCGATGTTGCAGATGGACTGGCGGAGGACGGCTCTCGACAACCACACCCTGCGGTCGGTTTTGCTGCGTACGCGTCGGTTTTGGCAGTCCACTTTTCTTCACGCTACGAGCCCTATCGACTGGTCGATCGATCCGGACCAGGAGAACCTGATTGAGCAAGCTACGGACACCCGCCATCCTGCCGGAACGGCTCGCATGGGCGCCGATCCGCGCACCTCAGTCGTCAATCCGCGCCTGGCCTGTCACGCGGTCCCCAATATCTTCGTCGCCAGTGCGGCCGTGTTTCCCTCGTCCGGGAGCGCCAACCCGACGCTGACAATCATGCAGATCGCTTTTCGGGCGGCTGAAAGCGTGATCGCCGTCTGGTGAGCGGCTGGTCGGGTTCTCGGCAACAGTGTCGGTCCAATTCGCTTCCCAGCGACAGTGGACGCGCGTCCTGGCGCGCTTATCCCAGCTTGTAGTCGCGTGTCGCCTCGGGGTCTTCGGTCGCGTAGCTCAGCGCCATCAATTCGGCCCATGCCTCGTCGGGAATGGGAAAGCGGGCCCAATTGACCGTCTGCTTGACCCTCTCGGGCTTGGTCACGCCGCAGATGGTCGAGGCGATGCGGGGATCGCGCATGGAGAATTGCAGCGCCGCCGCACCCGGGGGCACGCCGTGCAGGGTGCAGATCGCTTCGATCTTGCGGATCGGATCGAGCATCTCCTCTGACGCTTCCTGATAGGCGTAGCGCGGGTAGACGGTCGAGCCCTTGGCGAGCACGCCGCTGGCGTACGGCGCGGCGTTGAGGACGGCGATCCCCCGCGACGCCGCGAGATCGAGCATGTCGTTGGCGCTGCGATTGGCGAGGGTGAAGCGATTGTGGGTGATCAGCGCGTCGAAATCCCAGTTGCGCAAGAGCGGCATCATCATCGAGGCCGGGCCGGCGGCGAGCCCGACCGCGCGCGCCAACCCCTCTTCCTTGATGCGGAAGAGCTCGCCGAGCGCGCCGTCGCGGCCGGTGGCCTCGTCGAACGAGCTGGCGTGCTCGGGATCGTGCAGGTGCAGGAGATCGACCCGCTCGAGACCCAGCGTCTTCAGGCTTTGCTCGAACGAGCGACGGGCGCGTGAGGCGTCGAACATGCTCGTCTCGAAATCGCGATCGAGCTTGGTCGAGATGACGAAACCCGCGGGAAGGCCGCCGCGCTCGCGAATGGCGGCGCCGATCCGCTCTTCGCTGCGGCCCATGCCGTAATTACGCGCGGTGTCGATGAAGTTGGCGGGGCCATCGAAAATGGCGTGGAGCGTCGCCCTGGCCCGCGCTTCGTCGACGCCGTAGCCATAGGTGTCGGGCATGTCGCCGAGGCCCGACGTGCCAAAGCAGACGGACGTGACCATAAGATCGGTGCGCCCCAAGCGGACCTTGTCCATGACGCCCTCGGTCATCGCGAACTCCCCAATCTGATTGGCCGCCGCATCCCTAAAGCCAGGGCGGGGCACGGGCAAGGCGCGAACGTCACGCTCAGCGATGATCAGCGCTACGTTATGCGATGGCCTTCCGCTAGTCGGCTTTCATCGCGAAGGGGTTTAGCGTGAGAACGCCAAGACCCTCAAAATCTCGTACGTTGCGGGTGACGACAGTCAAGTGGTGAACTGCGGCGGTCGCCGCGATCATCGCGTCTTCAATGAGGTTATCTGTCCGACGATGCATCAGCCGCGCCCAGACGCGGAAGGTTCGGGCGTCCAGGCTCAGGACGTTATAGGTCTCGGCGACCTGCTCCAGCCACGCTTCAATTGCGGCAGCCTTGACTTCATCCTGTTCGCGCGTGATTTCGATGCCCGACTGGATCTCCCCGATCGTTACGGCGGAGACATGCAAGTCCTGGTCTTGCACGTCTTGGAGCCACGCGAGCAGGGCGCCGTGCGGACGAGCCCGACGCAGTTCCGAGACGACATTTGTATCGAGGAGGTACATAGGAGGTCAGCTGAGACCGCGGGTCTGACGGCGGCGCCGTCCACCCCGGGCGGGAATGTTCAACTCTGCCCGTGCATCGTTCGTCAACAGCAGCTCTTTCAGCGTGGGCTGTGCCGCACGTTGGAGTCTTCGCCAATCGGTCGCCGGCACCAGGACAGCAGCGTCGGCGCCGCGTTTGGTGACGACCTGCGGGCCTTCCCTCAGGCAAGTTTCGAGCATCTCGCTGAAACGAGCCTTTGCATCTTGGACCGCCCAGGCTCGCACGTTGATCTCCTCTCGTCCGCCAACAGACTAGTTAGATAACTAGTCTTTACAGGATTGTTTGCAAGAGGATAAAGCGAACGGGCCGCGACCGTCTATCCGGCTCGCACCGACCGGACCCGTTTCGACGTGACCCCGCGCTTCAAGACACTCAGCTACTGCCGAGACCAGGCGATCGAGAGGATGAAGGCGATCCAAATCAACAGCGGCGGCGACTACGAATGCGGTTTCCAGTGTGAGCCGTCCGGCGCCCCGCATCGCATGAATGTCTGTAAGGAAGTCCGAAAGTGGTCGGACCCAACGCCGCGGCGCCTCAATTGTGGCTGTCGCCAAACGCCGCGAACTCCGCCTCGGTCGGATATGATTTCTGCGCCCCGTGGCGGGCGACGGAGAAGGCGGAATAACGCGTCGCTTCGGTGAGCGCCGCCTCGAGGGCGAGGCCGCCGGCGAGATAGCGGGCGAAACTGCCAATGAAGGCGTCGCCGGCGCCGGTCGTGTCGACCGCCTGAACCTTGACCGGGGCGATGCGTTGCGAGCCGTTCCGTGTCGCCAGCAACGAGCCGCGCGCGCCAAGCGTCACGATGACCGTTTCGACGCCCTGCTTCACCAGGCTTTGCGCGGCGGCTGAGATCTCGTCTTCCGACTCGACCGGCATGTCGGTCAGGATCGCGAGTTCGGTCTCGTTGGGGATGAGGAAGCTCGCTTGCGTCACGACGTACATGTCGAGGTTGCGGCGGGCGGGCGCCGGGTTCAGCACGGTCCTCACGCCATTCTTACGGGCGAAGCGAATCGCCGCATAAGCGGTTTCAAGATGGATCTCGAGCTGCAGTAGAATGAGATCACAACCCTTGAGCGCCTCGCTTGCGGCGTCGACGTCGGCTGAGCTCAGGTCGCCATTGGCGCCGGCGACGATCAGGATCGAATTGTCACCCGACTTCTTATCGACCAGAATCGTGGCCGTTCCGGTCGACTGGTTCGGAATGCGGCGAACGTGCTGCGTATTGATTCCGTAGCTCTCGAAATTCTTCAGCGCGCTGTCGCCAAGCGTGTCGTCGCCGAGATTCGTCACCATGACGACTTCGGCCCCAAGTTTCGCCGCGGCGACCGCCTGATTGGCGCCCTTGCCGCCGAAACTTGTCTCGAAATGCGAGGCGAGGACTGTCTCGCCCCAGACCGGCATGCGCTCGACCGTCGTGGTGAGATCCATATTCGTCGAGCCGATCACCCCAATTCGCGGCCGCTTCGGCATCTTGTTCCTCCCTGGTGTCCCGATTCTGAAGTTCTGCGCATTTCATCCCAACGCCTTCGTCCTGAGGCGCCGCGAAGCGGCCTCGCTCCTTGAGGCATGAGGGGGTGGGTTCGCCACGTCAGTCGACGTTCACTGTTAGTCGAACGAACTTCGAATCCGGGACACTAGAAGCGCTCGACGCTATCCTTGCAAGCGGCGAGATGACCGGCAATCATCGCAGCCGCGTCAGGCGGTGAGCTCGGCCGACTGACGCCATAGGTTGACGCCTCCTTCGACGGCATGGCGGTCGATTTCCTTAAGTTCATCGGCGGCGAAAGACAGGTTGTCGAGCGCCTTGACGCTGTCCGCCACCTGCTCCGGACTGCTTGCGCCGATCAAAGCCGACGTCACGCGCTTGTCTCTTAGCGTCCAGGCCAGCGCCATCTGGGCGAGCGTTTGGCCGCGCCGCTTAGCGATGGCGTCGAGATGGCGCGCGCGCTCGAGATTCTGCGGCGTGAGCAGCGCCCGATTAAAGAAATGGCTGACCGTGGCGCGACTACCGGCAGGCACGCCGGCCAGGTATTTGTCGGTCAGCAGGCCTTGGGCGAGCGGAGAAAAAACGATGGCGCCGACGCCCTCGGCTTCGAGCGTATCCAGCAAACGATCATCCTCGATCCAGCGATTGATCATCGAATAACTCGGCTGATGGATCAGACAGGGCGTCCCGAGTTGCTTGAGGATCGCTGTGGCCTCCTTGGTGCGACGAGAATTGTAGGAGGAAATGCCGACATAAAGCGCCTTGCCCGTGCGAACCGCGTGATCGAGCGCGCCCATCGTTTCCTCGAGCGGCGTCTCGGGATCGAAACGGTGAGAGTAGAAGATGTCGACGTAGTCGACGCCCATGCGCTTGAGGCTCTGGTCGAGGCTGGCAAGCAGCGATTTACGGCTGCCCCATTCGCCGTAAGGACCCGGCCACATGAGATAGCCCGCCTTGGTCGAGATCACGAGCTCGTCGCGAACGCCTCGGAAGTCGCCGCGCAGGATGTCCCCGAAGGCAAGTTCGGCCGAGCCTGGTGGGGGCCCATAATTGTTGGCGAGGTCGAAATGCGTGATGCCAAGATCGAACGCTTGACGGCATATGGCGCGCATCGAATCGGCGGACTTGTCGAAACCGAAATTGTGCCACAAGCCCAGCGATATCGCGGGTAATTTCAACCCGCTGCGGCCGCTACGGTTGTAGATCATTTTGTCGTAGCGCGCGGGCGAAGGCGTGGTGGGCATGAGTGTCCTTGGTCGTGCGATGACCGTGGTCGGCGAGCGGCGTCAGTTCAGACGCGTGAATCCATCGGCGCTCCAGTCCTCGCTGCCGACGCCGTGGTGAAGGAAGAAGAGACCGTCCGGATCATATTTGCCCTTGATCGCGAGAAGCCGGTCGTAGTTCTCGCCCCAGAACGCCTCCTGCCAATGCGGCTGGAAGTAATCTGTCTCCCACACATAGGAGCCTACGCGCGGGAGGAGCTTGCGGATTGCGTCCATCGACGCGTTGACAGCCGCGGCTCCGTCCCGCGCGGCGGCTCCATCCGGCTCATGGCCGGGAACGCCGGGATAGGCGGGCTGTCCGAAGTCGCCGGTGATCAGCAGCGCGAAGGCGTCGACGACGGCCGGGTTCATCGCCGTATCCTTCGTCGCGGCGATCGCTTCCGCGGTCGCTCCCGCGATGCCCTTGTTGCAATGTAGCGCCACGCCGCGATGCTTGGCGGCCTCGAACAGCGCGTCGGCGAGGCTTTCCCGCCGATCGGTTTCGAGCAGCGAAGCAGACAGCCAGGCGGATTGATAGGCGTACCAAACCGCGCCCGCCTCCTCGAGGTTGCCGGTCCAGAAAATGTTGTCCGCCGGCGCGTCCGGGCGGTCGTCAGCGATCACCACGCCGGGAGCTTGCTTGAGAAGGGCGGGGTCCCAGAAATGGCGCGCCGGCACGGCGACGATCTTGGGCGCCATCACGATGTTGAAATCCTGAGGCGCAGCCGCGACCCAGTCGAAGAAAGGCTTCCACACCGCCTCCGCCTGTTGTTTATCGATTCCCTGGAAGACCATCGAGATCGCGACGTAGCCGCGCCCGATGCGGATTTCTTCTCCCCAATGTGGATTGAAGAGCGCCTCCGCGTAGAATTCGACGGTTTTGGCGATGAGGCGGCGGTAGGCGTCGTCGGACGCCGCCTTCATGGTCGCGAAGACAGCGCCAAAGAAATCGGGCAGGGGGTGCGTGCGCAGGGTCACGCGGGTGACGATTCCGAACCCGCTCCCACCGCCCTTGAGCGCCCAAAAGAGCTCAGGGTTCGAGCACGCGTTGGCGATTCTGACCTCGCCGTCGGCGGTCACGACCTCGGCCTCCACCAGGCTCGCCGCGGCCGTGCCATAGGCTTTGGAAAAGCTGCCGAAGCCGCCGCCCAGCACCAGCCCGGCGACGCCGACCGTCAGGCAGCCGCCGCCTTGCACATAGCGGCCCCCTTTGACGGCCACCTCGTTGTAGGCATGTCCCCAGATTGCGCCCGGCTCGATCGACACGGCCGGTTGCGCCTCCGCGCGACCCTCGCAGCCGGCGCCGAGGAAGGCGTCGTGCGTTGTGATCGCGTTCATGTGGCGCGTCCAGATGAGAAGCGAGTCGGCGGCGTTGGACGTTCCCTGATAGCTGTGGCCGCCGCCCTTCACCACGAGCCTCAGATTGTTGGTCCGCGCGAAATTGACCGCGGCGACCACATCCTGCGTTGTCTTGGCGGCGACGGCATAGACGCTTGGTTCCGACGTCCACGCCCCGATCCAGCCGAGCGATTGGGTGAGCCCGACCTCGTCCCCGAGATAGTAGGGGTTCTTGAGCTTCTTGAACAATTGCTCGCAAGTCGCGTCGGGCGTTCCGCCGATGCAGTCGGCGAGCGGCGAGCGCACCTTGATCAGGCGTCCTCCCACGTCGCGATCGAGTTGATCCCAGCTCGCTTCCGAAGGCCATGCAGGATCGCCGAGACGAACACGCGCTTGCGGCTGGGTCGCAGCCGACGCGCTGCGCGCGAGACCGCTCATGAACGGAAGTCCCGCGGAGATCTTGAGCAGATGCCTCCGGCTCAGTCGCTTCCTCATTTTTTGCGCTCCATAGCCGCCGGACACCCGATTTCTAGCCGCTTGGCTGGAGGGGATTCAAGCCGCCCCAGCGCGCTCGATCTCGGCCGCGAGCGCGTCGGGCAATTCGATTTCGGTCGCGGCGGCGCGTCGGCCGGGAATATGAACGCCAAGCTTGGCGAGTCGGTCGAGCTGGACTCTGAGGCGCTGCGGAAAGTCCGGCGCGAGCAGAGCCGGGGTGATGGCGATGACAAGGAGGCCAGCGCCGGGCGAGCGATTGCCCGAAATGAAAGAGGGCGCGTCGAGGGCCCAGTTGGCGCCTGCAAGGCCCGCGGCCATGACCTCGACCATGAGCGCGATATTGGCGCCCCGCGCGCCGCCGAAGGCGAGAAGCGCGCCGCGAAGCGCCGCCTGCGGATCGCTGGTTGGCTGCCCGTCGCCGTCCACTGCCCAGCCAGCGGGCAACGGCTCGCTTCGTTCCGCATAGTGTCTGAGCTGGACAAAGGCGGTCGCGCTGGACGCCTGGTCGATCAGCAGAGGCGGCCCTTCGTCGAGCGGCGCGGCGAAGGCGATTGGGTTGGTGCAATAGACCGGCGTCTTGGCGCCGGCAACCGTCATGAGCGCCGGTCCGCTAGTCGCAGCGAATGCGACAAGGCCACGCTCAGCAAGACGACGAGGATAATGGCCGAGTTCGCCCGTGGTGTAGCTCCCGTTCTGCGCGAACAACCCGACCCCGAAGGTCTGCGCGCGCTCGCGGAGCGAATCGAAAGCTCGGTCGAAGCCCGCTTGCGCGATGCCGCCTCGTGCATCGCAATGGATCGCCGCGGGAGCGGGCGAAGTCACAAAAGGCTCAGCGTCGCCGACGATCCGTCCCGCTCTCAAGGCGGCCAGATAGTCCATGAGATGGGAAAAGCCGCTCGACTCTTTGCCATGCGCATTGGCGGAGACGGTGGCGCGGGCCAGCGCCAGCGCCGTCTCGTCGTTGGCGCCGGCGGCGCGGACGGCGCGCGAGGCAAGGTCGGTTGCCGCCTCGATGGTGAACCGCCGCGTCATGCCGAGAACCTCCTAATCATGCGCGGTGTGAAGCGGACCCAGCAATCTAACGCCTTCTCGGCGCGCCGCTTGAGCCAGCCTTTGATCCAGTGTCGCGAGAGGCAGTCCTCGTTCCTGCGCGAGGGCGAGATAGGCTGCGTCATAGGCGGTGAGGCCATGTGCGATCGAAAGAGCGAGAACCGCGCCGTCCGACCCCGCGCCGGCATCCTCGAGCGGCAGCCGGCGCAGCCTCCCCATCGCTGCGGCGGGCTCGCCAGCGACGATACGTCCGCGCCGTTGGGCCATGACAAGAATATTTCGCGCCTCATGCCAAAACAGTGACGGGACAGGCGGTCGCCCAGACAACGCCATGATGACCGCCTCGGCCGCGTCGCTGTTCTCCTCGGGGAGGAGCCAAGCAGCCGCGAGCGAGGCGTCGACCACCGCGGTCATACTCCCCGCGCCCCCTCCCGTTTCCACGCCAGAATTTCCTCCCGGGTCACGGACTTCGCCCGTGCTCGCGCCGCGCGCGCTTCAGCGAGGACCGCGGCGAGATCATTCGCCTTCTCGATCCGCGTCAGCTTTGCGATTGGCACATCCCCGCGCGCGATGATGATCTCTTCGCCCGCCTCAACCCTGGCGAGGATTTCGGAGAGATGCGTTTTCGCCTCGCCGACCTTGACGATGGTGGTCATGGATACAGGGCCTTCTAGCTTAACCAGTGGAGCGCGCAGCGCGCGCCCACGAGGCCTAGATTGCCGCCTTTGGACGACTTGGTCAAGCGCTTGGCCAACAGGGTCGCGTGGGCGCCTACTCGAACCTGAATTCCTTGAGTTCTCCGTTCGTGATATCGACTCAAAGGCCGTGCGCGCGCAGTCAACGCGGGAATTTAAGGAGTACGCTTTCGTGAAGGTTGACGGACGCCCGTATCGCACGATCTGGCTCAATCAGGACGGTTCGAGCCTCGACGTCATCGACCAGCGCTGGCTGCCGCACGAGTTCAAGGTCGCGACGCTGCGCAATGTCGCCGAGGCGGCGACCGCGATCCGCGACATGTGGGTGCGCGGAGCGCCATTGATCGGCGCGACGGCGGCCTATGGGCTCGCGCTCGCAATGCGAGAGGATCCAACCGATGCCGCGCTCGACGTCGCGCACGAGAAGCTTGCCGCGACCCGGCCGACCGCGATCAACCTGCGCTGGGCGCTGGACGCGGTTCGCAAGCATCTAAGTCCGATCGCCCCGAATGCGCGGGCCGCCGCCGCTTATGCCGAGGCCAAGAGGATCGCCGACGAGGACGTCGAGATCAACCGCGCGATCGGGGCGCACGGCCTCAAGATTCTCCGCCGTTTGGCGGCAAACAAGAAGTCCGGCGAGCCGGTCAACATCCTCACCCATTGCAACGCCGGGTGGCTGTGCGCGGTCGACTACGGCACCGCCACCGCGCCCGTTTATATGGCGATGGAAGAAGGCGTGAGCGTCCACGTCTATGTGGACGAGACGCGACCGCGCAATCAGGGCGCCTCGCTGACGGCTTGGGAACTTGCTCATCACGGAGCGCCGTACACGCTGATCGTCGATAACGCCGGCGGGCATCTGATGCAGCACGGCCTGATCGACATGGTGATTGTGGGCACCGACCGGACGACCGCCAACGGCGACGTCTGCAACAAGATCGGCACCTACCTGAAAGCGCTCGCTGCGCGCGACAATTCGGTGCCGTTCTATGTCGCGCTGCCGTCGCCGACCATCGACTGGACGGTTCATGACGGCGTCAAGGAGATCCCGATCGAGGAGCGCAGTGCTGACGAAGTCAACTTCATTCAAGGCCGGAGCGATGACGGATCGATTATGCGCGTGAGGATCTCGCCGGAAGGCGGGCATGCGGCTAATCCGGCGTTCGACGTCACTCCGGCGCGCCTCGTGACTGGGCTCATCACGGAACGCGGCGTAGCCGAGGCGTCGCCGCAGGGGCTGAAGGCGCTGTTCCCGGAGCGGGCTTGAGAGGGCGGGACGGCTCTCTCCTCAATCGCGCGCCAGTGTAGAGTGGTCCCGGGGGTCGTTCACGATGCATCCGCTTGCAGGTCTGAAGGTGGTCGAGTTCGAGGGCATCGGCCCGGGTCCGCTCGCCGGCCGCATGCTCGCCGATCTCGGCGCCGAGGTTGTCGCGGTCGTCCGCCCGGGCAAATCTCAGCTCGGCGATCCCGACCGGCCCCTGTCTGAAGGTCCTTTGCGGCGGGGAAAACGGATTGTCGCCCTCAATCTGAAGCGTCCCGAAGAGCTCGAAGAAGCGCTGACGCTGATCGAGGCGGCCGATGCGCTGATCGAGGGCAATCGGCCCGGCGTTATGGAGCGTCTCGGGATCGGGCCCGCGGAATGCGCCAAGCGCAATCCGCGACTGGTTTATGGCCGCATGACCGGCTGGGGGCAGAACGGTCCGCTCGCGCGGGTCGCAGGCCACGACCTCAACTATCTTGCGCTTAGCGGAATCTTGTCGCTCGCCGGCCGCGACGGTCAGCCGCCGGGCGTCCCGCCGACAGTTCTCGGCGACGGAGGCGGCGCCCTCGGCCTCGCCTTCGGGGTGGTCGCTGCTGTCTTCGCCGCTTCCCGCGGCGGCAAGGGTTGCGTCATCGATTGTTCGATCGTCGATATCGCGGTGACCTTGGGCGGCATCGCGCTCTCAGCGCGAGCGTCCGGAATGCTCGACGCGCCGAGCCCGAGCCCGTTCCACGACTCGCCTTTCTACGACGTCTACGCCTGCGCTGACGGACGTCATGTCTCCGTGGGTGCGCTCGAGCCGCAATTCTATGCCCTTTTGGTCGACAAGCTCGGCCTTGCGGACGTCGACCCGGAGGCGCAATACGACCGCGCCGCTTGGCCGGCGCTGAAGACGCGCTTGCGCGCCCTGTTCCTGAGCCAGCCGAGCGCGCATTGGCGGGCGCTGCTTGAGGGCAGCGACGCCTGCTTCGCCCCGGTGCTGAGCCTCGCCGAGGCCGCCGCCCATCCGCATATGAAGGCCCGCGGAGTTTACAAGAATGGCTCCGACGGCGAACTGGACGCAATCGGCGCTCCGCGCTTCTTGCCGCTCGAATGAGGCAAGCTGCGGTGCGGTAGAGAAGGAATGAAAGCATAACAATGCTGAATAGCGTGACGCCCGATCCGCTTGTGTTTCCCAACCCCGATCCGCCGAGACCCGGCGAAACGATCGAGGTCCGTCCGGGCATCTTGTGGGCGCGCTTTCCCCTTCCGTTTCGGCTCGATCACGTCAACATCTATCTCATCGAAGACGGGGAGGGCCTGGCGGTCGTCGATGCGGGAATTGACGACGCGCAATCGCGCGCAGCGTGGGAGGCCCTGCTCGCGGGGCCGCTTCGCGGCCGCAGACTGACGCGGGTCATCGCCACCCACTTTCACCCGGACCATGTGGGCCTAGCCGGGTGGCTCTGTGAGCGCTTCGGCTTGCAGCTTGCGATGAGCGAGGCGGAATATTTGATCGCGCTCAACATTCGCCTCGATCCGCAGGGACTGAGGTCGGAGCCCTATCGCGGTTTCTACCGCTCGCACGGGCTGACCGAGGAAAGCACTGAGCTTCTACTCGGCAACGGACTTCAGTATTTGAGAATGGTCTCCCCGCCTCCGAAAACGTTTCTGCGTCTCATCGCCGAGGAACGGGTCAAGATCGGCGGCCGTGAATTCGAGGTGATCACCGGCGCCGGCCATTCGCCCGAGCAGGTGATGCTCTACTCGAGGGCCGACAATTTCGTCCTCATTGGCGATCAAGTGCTGGCCAAGATCTCGCCTAACGTCAGCGTCGAAGCGATGGATCCGCAAGGGGATCCGCTTGGCGCCTATCTGCGCTCACTCGAAAGGCTCAAGGCGACGCTGCCGGATGACGTACTCGTTTTGCCGGGGCACCGGTTGCCGTTCGTGGGCCTGCATACGCGCGCCGACGAACTCATCGCGCACCATGAGGCGCGCTGCATGGCCGTTGTCGAGGCCTGCAAACAGGGGCCGCAGACGGTCGCCGAGCTCGTGCCGGTCATTTTCGGACGCACTATCGACGATCCGCACCAGCTCACGTTCGCTTTCAGCGAGGCGCTGGCGCATGTGAACATCCTCGTGCGCAGCGGTCGGCTACGCATCGCCAAGGCGGCGCAGGGCTTGGCGCTTGAGGCGGCGTGAGGGAAACGGCGATCCGCCGACGCTGGATCGACCATTGTGAACGCGGAAAACATCTTGACGCAATCGTCAGTCTAGGCAGCGTCTGAAAGGCCCGGCTCAGATCGAAAACGTGACCATTGCCCGTGCGGAATATCAGATGCGAAGGCCGTCGCGGCGATAGCAGACGCGGCAGGCGGCAGATTTCTAGATTGGGCGATCCGATGCAGTTTCTCAAGGCGCCTGCGATGCTCTTGCTCTTAGCGGCTACGCCTTGCGTGGCCAAGTGTCATAAGGATTACTTCAAATTTGTTCATGGCTCGGAAACTTCGACGACAATGCACGTGAGCAGCGGTGCGTCGTGTGCGATAAAGTTCACCATTAGTGGGAAGTCGACCATCGACTCTATCGCGATAGCCGAACAGGCAAAGCACGGTGCGGCGGCTTGGAACGGCTTCAGTGGCTATCCTGAAGTCACGTACAGATCGTCGCCAGGATACAGAGGCCAGGACGAGTTTTTACTCAGTATCTCGGGCGCGAGCTCCCGAAGCGACAGCCCAGCCAACCTGCGCGTCTTCGTGGTGGTAGAGTAGACGCCGTCGACGAGCCGCTGGCGCATGTGAACATTCTTCTTCGGCAGCGGTCGGCGGCGCATCGCCAAGGCCGAGCGCGGCCTTGCGCTTGAGGCGGTGTGCGGACGGGGCGGAGGGCGCGTCAAAACTCCGCAAGCACCACCTTTCCGATTGCGCGGCCAGACTTTAGGAAGGCCATCGCCCGCATAAGATTGGCCGCGTCGATGCGTCCGTAGTTCTCCCGCATAGTGGAGCGAACACGCCCGGAATCGACGAGATCGGCGACCTCGTTCAGGAGCCTATGCTGGGCCTCGATGTCGGCGGTCTTGAGCAAGGGCCGCGTGAACATCAGCTCAAAGTGAATGGACACGCTCTTCGGCCTGAAGAGGAAAAGATCCGCTGTTTCAGCATTGATGAGAGCGACGCGCCCCTGCGGCGCGATCAATTCGGCGAGGTCAGCGATGACACCGCCAATCGGCGACGTCGCGAAGATGAAACCAGGACTACCCATGCCAAGCGCCGCGATCTGTGGCGCAAGCGGTTTCCTGTGGCCGACGACATGATGCGCGCCCATGTCCTTCGCCCATCGCACTGTCTCCGGCCTTGAGGCGGTCGCCACGATGGTGAGATCGGTCAATTGCCGCGCGAGCTGAATGGCGATCGAACCCACGCCGCCGGCGCCGCCAAGGATCAGGATCGCGCGCGCCGCGCCGGGAACGGGTTTCGCGACATCGAGCCGGTCGAACATCGCCTCCCACGCCGTAATGGACGTCAAGGGCAAAGCGGCAGCTGCGGCGAAATCGAGCGTGCGCGGCTTGCGGCCGACGATCCGTTCGTCGACGAGATGAAACTCCGCGTTCGCGCCCTGCCGGCCGACGCTGCCAGCGTAGAACACCTCGTCGCCCGGCTTGAAGAGCCTCGCGTCTTGCCCCGTTTCCACGACCACCCCGGCGGCGTCATAGCCGACAACCTTGATATCGTCCGATTCGCGCGGCGCACCGGGCCCTCCGCCGCTCGCCACCTTGTAGTCGACGGGGTTGACCGACACCGCGCGCACCTCGACGAGCAGATCGCGACCCTCGGGCGAAGGCTTCGGGAGGTCGAACGCCTCCAAATGATCGAGCTCAGGGCTCGCCTTGCGATATCCGATCGCCCGCATCCGCTACGCCTCCAAATCCGCTCGGCGCTCGGCGCAACCTAACCGGCGCCAACGGGCTTGGCGAGACGCCCATTTAATTGGTGGGCTTGA
>Ga0209624_10002429_pt1 | contig 13808 bp, 12 predicted proteins | sample JacPinW_OM2H0_O1_FD_188565 | JGI IMG/M metagenome (GOLD analysis project Ga0209624, IMG submission 188565) | Forest soil microbial communities from Algoma, Ontario, Canada - Jack Pine, Ontario site 1_JW_OM2H0_O1 (SPAdes) (version 2) | ecosystem: Environmental > Terrestrial > Soil > Boreal...
ACGGCTGGCGAGCTCTGCAGGATCTTAGATCTGCACTCGCCGACAAACGGAATAGCTCGCGCGACGAGCAACAGCGCATTGCCGATATCTTGAAGCGTGCCGCGGCGGAAATTTCGGGCCAGTGAGGTGAGGCCGAGCCGGCGCGGGAGCGCCGCTACTTGAGAACCCCGACCAGATCGCCGTATGCCTGCCGCAATGCGTGATAGCACTCGCAAGATCGCTTCTCGAGTTCCGGCCTATCGGCGATCTCGATGTTTCCTCGGCGGTAACCAATCAGCGCCTCGCCCTGCAATTTTGCGGCGACCGCGCCCACCGACTGTCGGCGTACCCCGAGCATGTAAGCAAGCCATGCTTGGCTAAGCCGAATCTTGCTGGCGTGGAGCCGATCAGCGGTCACCAAAAGCCATCGGCACATGCGTTGTTCGACGCTATGGTGCGCATTGCAGACTGCCGTCTGATAGCCAAATCGCAGACTGTAAGAGGTAAAGTGCTTCAGTAACATCGTCGCGCGCTTACTCCCTTCGATTCCCCGACAAAATGCGCGCGCCGAGATACGCAGCAGCTCGCCGGTTCCCTGCTGCACGATTTGCGAAAGACTCCTCTCGATCCCGAGCCAAATGGGTAGGCCGATCATGCCTTCCTTACTGACTGTCATCGCCTCCGCTGTTCCGCCGTCTTTGAGCTGCAGAAGGACCGATAGGACGCTGCCATCCGACGGAAAGTAGACGTGCGTCAACGGACGATTCTGCAGTTCCACAACATAGCCGAGCGGATACGTCACCCGCTCGAGATTTTTGCGGAGTGATCTGCTGTCCCTTGAAAGTGCATTCAACAACAGGTTGCCCCCTGAGTTAGCCGCATGCTTCATTAGTCACCTCGCGATTAAAGCAATGCGCTCAGTAACTCACGGGGCTGGAATGCCGGTTAGCGGGCATACACAGCTCAGTGGGTAGTGGTTTAATTGAGTTAAATGTCGGACAAATTCCGACACCGCGTCAGCGGATAAGCAGCCATTGGGAAAAGAATATGGTTTCGCCGTTTTGCGGGAAATGAGCGATGCGGTTGGCAGATTTCATCGAACAAGACATGGAGGCGATCCTCAGCGAGTGGGAATCGTTTGCCGCCGCACAGTTACCCGCCGCCGTCGATATGGATTCGCTTGCTTTGCGCGATCACGCGGAGCAGATCCTGCGTGCGATAGCCAAGGATATTAGTTCTCCGCAAAACGACGAGGAACGAGAACAGAAATCAAAGGGTCGCGCGGATAGACCGGCGGAAGCTCGCAACACGGAGGCCGAAACCCACGCGCTGCTGCGAGCGCAAGGCGGTTTTACCGTGAGTCAATTGGCCGCCGAATACCGCTGCCTGCGTGCCAGCGTGCTGCATCTGTGGACAAAAGCGAGCAACCCCTCCGTCATCGATCCACGCGACGTGTATCGCTTTAATGAGGCGATCGATCAAGCGGTCGCCGAATCGATTGCGTTTTTCAGCGCTCAGCTCGAAAACGAACGCAATCTGTTCCTCGGGATGCTTGGGCACGACATGCGAGGCCCGCTCCAGGTGATTCAGTTGACCACCACGTACTTGTCCAGACTGGACGCGGGCACGGATGTGGCAACGTGCGCCGCCCGCCTTTCCAAGAGTGTCCGCAGCCTGAAGGCATTGCTCGATGACCTGCTCGACTTCAACCGAACGAAACTCGGCTTAGGCATCACGATCTCCCCGGCCGCCGTCGATTTGGCGGATGCATTTTCGGCCGAGTTGGAGCAGTTACGCGTGGCAAATCCAGGCCGCAGGATCGAGCTCGAGGTCAGCGGCGATGTGCGCGGTGTGTGGGATATAAACCGCCTCAACCAGTTGCTGGGAAACGTGGTGATGAACGCACTCAAGTATGGGGCATCCAGCTCGCCCGTAAAAATTGTACTGAATGGATCAGCGGTAGAGGTGATATTTTCGGTTCACAACCAGGGGCCAAAGATCGAGCAATCGGTATTCGCTCAGATATTCGAGCCGCTAAAGCGCGGATTGGACCGTCAGCTGGTCTCGGGTGGCGATGGCAGCATGGGCCTTGGGCTTTATATTGCTCGCGAGATCGCCGTTGCCCACCACGGGGATATTTCGGCCAAGTCGGACGAAAATGAAACGGTGTTTACCGTACGTTTGCCGAGGTTGAGCGCCAAGAGGCGTACATAACAAAGTTGCCGTGCTTGAAGCGCCCGATCCTATTTCAAATGCGCCTCGAACAAACCACTGATTCGTTTGTACTCGTCGAGCCAGGAATCGGCATTGCTGAATCCATGGCGATCGAGCGGGTACGGCGACATGCTGAAATTGTCTTTGTGCAGTTCGATCAGGCGCTCATACAGGCGCATTGAATCTTCGAACAAGACATTGTCATCGATGACGCCGTGACAGATGAGCAACGCATCGCTCAAGCCGGCGGCGAATTCGATGGGCGATGAGCGCGCATAGGCAATCGGGTCGATTTGCGGTTCATTCAAAATGCCCGATGTATAGCCATGGTCATACTGCATCCAATCCGTGACGGGACGCAGCGCCGCGCCGGCGGCAAACTCCCCCGGTGCACGGAATAGCGCCATCAAGGTCATGAAGCCGCCGTAGGACCCACCGTAGACACCCACGTGTTTTGGATCAACACCCGCCTGCTCGACCAGCCATTTCTTGCCGTCGAGCATGTCCTCCAATTCCGGATGACCCATCTGCCGATAGATTGCCGTACGCCAATCGCGTCCGTAGCCCGCGGAAGCGCGGTAGTCCAGATCCAGTACCACATAGCCCCGATGCGCCAACAAGTTGTTGAACATCTGTTCGCGGAAATAATAGGAGTAGTGCAAATGCACGTCCTGCAAGTATCCGGCGCCATGAATGAACAACACCGCCGGCTTCTTCGCCGCCGCAGGGATGGCGGGATCGCGATAGACCTTGGCGTAGATGACCCCGCCGAAATGCGTCGATGGAATTTTCACGATTTCGGGGGCGATCCAAGTCATGGACTTGTAGTCAGCGGTGCGTGTATCGGTGAGTTCATGCGGCGTCCCGGAACCATCCGCTTTGATCAGCGCAATTTGCGTACGCATGTACGGCGTCGAATGCGTCAGCAGCAATTGCTTGCCGCTGCGGTCCAGCTCGGCGCTCTCGACTCCTTCGAGCCGCGTCAGCCTTGCCAAGGTTCCGCCGCCGCTGGGGACTCGATAGACATCGTACGAATAAGGCGCCGTTGCGTTACTGAGCACGTAAAACCAGCGGCCGTCCTCGGACAGCAGCGGGGCTGAGACCTCGAATTGACCGTGAGTCAGCGGCCGCGGCCCGCCATTCAGCGCCTTGGTATATAAATGCGCATAACCTGACTCCTCGGATTCGTACCAGAGCGTGCGATTGTCGTTGAGCCAGCCGAACTCGTTGAATGACCGGTCGATCCATGCCGCATCGGTCAAGCGATGCTGCGGGACCAACGCGTAGCTGGCCAGGTCGACACTCGCGATCCACCGATCCTTGTGATCGATCGCATACATCTGGATGCAGACAGCACCGCCATCGGCGCTCCAAACGATGCCTCCGTTGATGGCATCGGGTTCATCGCTGATCACCCAAACGCCGCGTGCTTTCCTTTCATTGTTTGCGGGCGGCGGTGGATTGGCCGGCGGCAGCAATTTGGCATTTTCCTCGCGCACGGATTTCAACGGGTCGTCGTGGATGCCCGGCAGGCTGTCCAAGGACAGTGCATGCATCGTATGGTCGGCAAGGTTGAGCAGCATCAGAGATTGCGGCGCGGGCGGGTTGCGTCCGACGCGCAAGCGCTCCTTCTCGAATTCCTCGTAGCCGGACTCGGTAACGTAGCGCGTCAGCTGGCCTTCCCTGCCTTTGACGTGCGATTTGGCCTCGGTCACGACCATCAGCCAGCGCGCATCCGGCGACAGTTCGGTGCCGCGAATGACGACTTCATCGCCCAGATAAAAAGGCAGCGCCGGGCGCGTGACATCGCCCTTTTGCAGCTCCTCATCGTGCAGTCGAGCCGCCTCTTTCTCGTCATGCAATTTCTTCAAGGTCGAGAAGGTGCGCAATTGCATTTCGCGCAAGTCATCGGCGGCGGGCGGCGCATTCGGATCTTTTTCCGCTTTGACGATGGCGGCAGGGGTTGTGACGCCGCTGCTGAAATCGTGCACGAACCAATCGTTGTCGACGCGAAAGCTCAAAAGCCTTCCGTCCGCTGAGAAATGCGGATCCGCCTTTGCTAGCGGCGTGCGGGTGATTTGAGTCAGGCGGCCTGTGCCTAAGTCGCGAACGAAAATGTCTTTGTTGCGAACGAATGCGGCGCGCTTGCCGGAGCGGTCGTAAACGGCCGGCGCGTCGGCGGCGGCCATCGCAGCGGCGTCCACGACCTTATCCTTGCCGCTGACGGGATCGAGCCGATGCAAATCACTGATCGGCGAGCCTAAGCGTTTCAACGAGTAGTACACCGTGCGTCCGTCGGCCGACCAATACGCATCCTTCACCGGGGGTCCAATCCAATCGGGGTCCGCCATGATTTTTTCGAGCGACAGTCCCGGCTCTGCAGCGGTCGCGGGAGCACCCATCGCCGCAAAAACCACGGCGAAAACCGCCGCCGCAAGCACAGACAATAAATATTTCATTGCTACCAGCCTGAGTGAATTATTCTCATCCTAGCGCAGGCAGGCGCCGCATTTCATCAACGGCTCTATGCCGGAGGGTGATCCGGCGCGGGCGGCTGTGATGGTCGGGGTGCAGGCCTCGTCTCCGGGCGCGTCGGCCGTCCACCCTCTCCGGGATTGGGCCGTGGCGGCGGGTTCGGCCGCTCGGTCGGGCGAGTCACCGGGGGCCTCGGTCGGGGTGGCGGAGGACGAGGTCGCGGCGGCGGATTCGGTCGCACCGGCGGCCTCGGCCGCGGCGGTGGGCGCGGCCGGTGCGGAGGTGGCGGGCGATGCATCCAGTAGTCACGCCGGCCAAACCAGGGACGACCGGGGTAATAGCGGCCCCAATAATCGCCGAGACTGAATGCCACGATGCCGATACCGAGCTGCGCACCGTATTCAATGACGGGCACGCGGCGGCTCTGGTAATCGTAGTACAAGTAATTGCCGTACACCCAGCCGCGATTGCCTTCCCAATCGACGTCGCACCAAGTCCAGTCGTCGATGCAACCGTTCAAATTCAACAGAGCGTTGCCCGGGATGGTGGTGACCAACGGATAGTCGGAACTCGGTCCGGCTCGAAGGTGCACGCTGCCCTGGGTGTAGGCATTGGCGGCCCACGCCGCAGATCCATAGCCGATGGCGGCGAGAGCCGCGAGCACGAGGAATAGACGTTTCATGACGGCACCTACGATGGCCTAGAATCCTTGGCCTCGTAAGTTTGAGCCGATTGCCTTGCTACCGCAACGCCGCTCGGCCTCAAGCGGTTTTTTTGCGCCCGTGCAACAGCGTGACCAAATCCGCTTCACCGCGACTCAAGCCGAAACGCTGGGTCAGTTTGCCGGAATCGGTGCCGCGGCGGGCCGAGTCGATTGCCTGATCAAAGGACTGCGCAGAGCCGCGCAGTTCAACCAGCGCAACGCGATCGGCAACGCCGACGTGTTCCTGTTCGAAGCGTTTCACCTGCAGTTCCAACTCACGGCGCATCGCGGCCAGGCTCGATTCGACCTCCACGCAGCGCGTGGTTAAACGGCGGTTCGATCGCGACGTGATAAAAGCTGCCAGCACGGCGCAGAGTGCCAGCAGTAGGCCTGCGATGCCGAGAATTGCGTTGATACTTACCAGATTCAAAGTGAACATGTCAGGCGTACTCATCGATTAGTGATTTGGGTGGTCGCGGCGAATTCGGGTTATCGGCGGATTTCGAGGCCGGAGTGTTGGGACCCGGGTCCGAGCGCTCATGGCGGTCTTTTTCATCTTTGGAGGTTCGCCTATCCGCGATGGGAAGCACCGGATAAAGGCCTGAATTGCTCAAGCGGTCAACTTCACTCATTGGGCCTCGCTCGGTTCGGATTTGGGTAGCTCTGTTGTGGCTGGTTTCGCTTGCTTCATGAGCACGGTTTTACCCAACTGTTCCGGCGGCACGCGGTAGAGCAATCGATTCGTCGCGCTGCCCGCGTCGGCCAGTTCAACGCCCGGTGACAGCATCTCGGGAGTATCGCTGGTAGTCCTCGCCGTGGTTGTATCGGGGGGCGACACCGCCTCCAGCACCAAAACGGCGACGCGCCGATTGGCATTGCGGCCGTCGTTCGAGTCATTCGGTTGCCGCGGATGAAATTCTCCGAAGCCGACGATCTCGAGTCTCAAGGGATCGATGCCCTGCTTGGTGAATTGATGCACCACGCTGGCGGCACGGGCAGCCGACAATTCCCAATTGGATGGAAACGGGCCCGTGTGAATCGGCCGATTATCGGTGTGGCCCTCGACACGGATCGGATTGGGGAAAGGCTTCAGGACCTCCGCCAGTTTATCCAGCACAGGCTCCGCCGCCGCCGAAAAAGCGCCTGAGCCGCTTGGAAATAAAATGTCCGTGTTGATCTCGATTTCCAGCCACATATTTTCGCGCCGTACCGTGATCAGCTTGGCATCGATCAACGCGCGCATCGCGTCCTGCACCTGACGCTCCATGCGAATCAAGGATGCGGAAGCTTCCTGCGCCGGGACGATGGGAGTCGGACTGGGGTTGATCGGCTGAATCTTCACCTTGATGAGCGCGGTTGGGGTAATTCCGACCAGCGGCTTATCGCCGCCTTTGCCTTGCTCCGGCTCGCCGATGTTTACCGGCTGCATGCTCTTCGGCGCACCGTTGAACGCCGCAATCATCGCATCGGAGAGCACTCGAAACTTTCCCTCGTTCACCGACGACATCGCGTACATGACCGTGAACAAGGCGAACAGCAGCGTCACCAGGTCGCCGTAGGGAATGGCCCAGGCTTCGTGATTCACATGATCTTCGTGCTTTTTCTTGCGGGCCATGGGGTGCTGTTAGTGGTGGAAGTAGCCCTGCAATTTCGATTCGATGTTGCGCGGATTTTCGCCCTGCGCGATGGCGATCAGTCCCTCGATGATCATGGTCCGCACCTGCGATTGGCCGTGAATCACGGCCTTCAACTTGTTGCCCATGGGAAGGAACAGCAGATTGGCGAAAGCGATGCCGTAAATGGTGGCGATGAAGGCCGCCGCGATGCCGTGACCCAGTTTCGAGGGATCGTTGAGGTTCTGCATGACCGCCATCAAGCCCATCACCGCGCCGATGATGCCGAGCGTGGGGGAGTAAACGCCCATGGCCTCGAATACCTTGGCGGCCTGTGTATCGAAATGCTCCATGGTTTCCAATTCGATTTCCATGCTGGAGCGGATCGCATCCGGCTCGCCGCCGTCCACCAAGGACTGCAAGCCTTTTTTCAGGAAGTCGTCCTTTTCGCCCTCGACCGCCGATTCCAATCCGAGCAACCCTTGCTTACGCGCGATGTTGCTCCACTCGACGATTTTTTCGATCATGGCCGCAGGATTGTTCGCCGGCGGCAGGAACACCCAGGAGACGATTTTCCAGGCCCGCAGGAATGTGGCCATGGGTGTCTGCACCAGGCTGGCGGCAAGCGTGCCCACGACGACGATGACGAACGCCGCGCTGCCGACCAGAGCGCCGGCGCTGCTGCCTTTGAGAATCGCGCCGCCGATGATCGCGATCAGCGCAAGCACGATGCCGATGATGCTTAAGATATCCATTGGATCAGTTCGGCGACAGCCACTCCGTTAGGCGCGCACGCAAGCGCACCAGCGCCTGGCCGTGAATCTGGCACACCCGAGACTCCGATACCTCCAGCACTTCGCCGATTTCCCGCAAGTTCATGTCGTCGTCGTAGTACAAGGACAGCACCAATTTCTCCCGCTCCGGCAGCACGTTGATGGCTGCGCTGAGCGCGCCGCGAAAACCAGCGTCTTCCATGTCATCCAGAGGACCCGGCCCAGCGTCGCGCGCGTGATCGGCGGGGCTCGATTCATCCTCGCTGGATCCCATTTGATCGAAGCTGAACAACCGGCAGCTCGCCGCGTCCTGCACCAGCTTGTGATATTCCTCGATGGAGACGCCGAGGCCCTCGGCGACATCGTTCGGCGTTGCATCCTGTCCTTTGGCGTTCTCGATCTTGCGAACGACAGCCGCCATCTCCCGCATGTTTCGATGCACGGACCTGGGCGTCCAATCGGACTTGCGCACCTCATCGAGCATGGCGCCGCGGATGCGGATGCCGGCGTAGGTCTCGAAATTAGCGCCCTTGGTCGCCGAGTAGTGCTTTGCCGCGTCCAACAGCCCGATCATCCCGGATTGGATCAAATCATCGACCTCCACGTTCGGCGGCATGCGGCTGACCAAGTGATAGGCAATGCGCTTTACCAAATCGGCGTGTCTTAACACCAATTCCTGTTGCGGCATCTGATCGACGGGGACGTGATCGCCCGCAACCGGTTTCGCGCCGCGTTTTTGGGTGTTCGTGTACTGTGTACTTGCTCTCATTGCAATACCGTCGAGGGGGCAATCCTGGCCCCGACCATTCGTTCAACAAAGAACTCAAGGTGACCTCGCGCCCCTTGGGGCACGGACCACTTATCGGCCTTGGTGGCCAGATTCTTGAGGGCAATGGAGGAAATTGATGCAGGATAAGCATCGACGACGGCAGTCTGGCGTTGCACGGCGCGGCGCAGATAGTCGTCAAACGGTACGGAACCGGCGTACTCCAACGTCACATTGAGAAATCGGTCACAAACTCGGGCAATTTTCTGGAAAAGATCAGGTCCCTCGCCGGAGCGGCGGGTCTGGTTCGCCAAGATCTGAAAGCGCTGCACGCCGTGCTCGCGGCTCAAGACCTTGATCAGCGCATACGCATCGGTGATCGAAGCGGGCTCATCGCACACCACCACGAGGACATGATGCGCCGCCTGGCTGAAAGTCATGACGCTGTCGTGCAGCCCCGCCGCGGTATCCACCACCAGTACTTCGACCTGGTGATACAGATCACTGAAGGCACGGATGATCCCGGCGTGCTCGGCCGCTGACAGGGTCGCCATGCGTTGAATGCCGGATCCGGCAGGCACGATTTGCAGTCCGTGCGGCCCGGTGACAATCGCGTCCTCCAGCGAGCATATGCCCTCGATGACATGGCCCAAATGAAAGCGGGTGTGAAGTCCCAGCACCACATCCACATTGGCAAGACCTAAGTCGGCGTCCACCAGCATGACATCGCGGCCCTGTGCGGCGATGGAGACGGCCAGATTGGCCGAGACCGTGGTCTTACCCACCCCTCCTTTGCCGCCGGTCACCGCGATGACCTTGACGGGGCGCGAAGCGTTGAGCTCAGCCAAGGCTTCGACTCGCTCAGGCGAAAGTCTGGAGTCACGCATGGGCGGATGCTCCCCCGAAATTGCGCGCCAACGCGGCTTCGTCGGGCGCACGCGGTACCCGCTCCGTGAGCTGCATGGCGGCGCGAATCAGCCAGACCCGCTTCAGATGCGCCGCGTGCAAGTCCTCCGGCACGCGTTGTCCGTCGCAAACATAGGCGATTTTCAATTTGTGCCTGAGCACCGTGGAAATGGCGGCGCCGAGACTTGCTGCCTCATCCACTTTGGTCAGGATGCATGCTGCGGGCTTCACACGCACGAAGGCGCACACGATTTCATCGAGCGCCTGACCTTCGGCTTGTGCCGGAAGCGCCAGCAAGACGCGCGCGCGCGAGGCGCCGTACTTCAATACCGTCAATTGTTCGGTGAGCCGAACATCGCGCGGTCCCATGCCGGCGGTGTCGATCAAAATCAATTTCTTGGATTTAAGGCGCTCCAGCACGGCGGCCAATTCCTTGCCGCTGTTGGCAGCATGCATGGGCGCGCCGAGAATTCGGGCATAGGTCATCAGCTGCTCGCGAGCACCGATTCGGTAGCCGTCGATGCTGACCAAGGCCAAATCCGCAGCGCCGTGCTGCATGCACCAGCGCGCGGCGAGCTTGGCGATCGTCGTGGTCTTGCCGGCGCCGGTGGGACCGACCACGGCGGTGATACCCCCGGTGACGCAGGTCAGGTCGTTGATCACGGGCAAGTGCTTGACCAGCAGTGCCAGTGGGATGTGCGACGGATTCTCCAAGCTGGTGCGGCGCGGCGTGAGCGCCGCCAGCGCCATCGCGACGTCCGGTGCAATGCCCATGCCCGACAGCTCTTCCAGCACGCGCGCCTGCAAAGGCTCGCGCAAGCGCTTGTCGCTCCACGTCATGCCGGCCAAGCCGGTCTCCAGTACTCGCCGCAAATCCTGCAGTTCGCGCTGCATGGCGCCGTAACCCAAGTCCGGCGGTGCTGCCGGAGCCGGCCGCGCCATGCTCGGCGCGCGCACCGCGGTTGCGATTCGCGGCGCAGAGACGATCGGCGCTCTGGGCGCCGCCGCTGCAAGCGGCGCGATTGCCGCAACAGGCGCGGCGGCGGAAGCGGCCGCGGAAGCCACCGCGGGCGGCGCGATAATCGGCGCCGGCCGATGCCGATTGGCGTCGGCGAACAAGGCTTCGTCGTAATCCACGGCCGCGATGACTTCGATGCCGTCGTCGCCGCGCCGACTCGAGAGGATGACGGCATCCGGTCCTTGCTCCGCCCGCACTTGCGCAAGAGCCGCGCGCATGCTGACCGCCGTGTATCGTTTTATCTTCATGTCAACCTCCGTGAATCAAGCAAATCATCAACGGCCCACCGCGGCGATGACGCGAATGCGGCGGTTTTCCGGTATCTCGTTGTAGGCCAGTACGGCCAGCGAGGGCGTGGAATGGCGCATCAATCGCGCGATCCAGGGACGAATTTTCGGTGCGACCAGCAGCACCGCCGGCTCGCCCGCGGCGTCCTGACGGCGCGCACTGTCGCCGAGTGCCTGCTGAATTCTGTCGGCGAGCCCCGGCTCGAATCCGGGCGATGTGTCGCCGCCGGTCATCGAATCTTGCAGTACCTGCTCGAGCGCCGGATCCAACGTGATCACCGGCAGTTCCTGGCGCAGTCCGCCGATGTTTTGCACGATGGTGCGTCCGAGAGCCACGCGCACCGCCGCCACCAGCGCCACCGGGTCTTGGGTCTTCGGCGCGAGTTCCGCGAGCGTCTCGCAGATGGTGCGCAAGTTGCGTATGGGCACCCTCTCCAACAACAAATACTGCAGCACCTTGACGACCACGCTCATCGGCAACAGCTTGGGCACCAGGTCCTCGATGAGTTTGGGCGCAGACTTTCCCAAGCGGTTCAGCAGCTGCTGCACTTCCTCGTGGCCCAACAGTTCATGGGCATGAGACTGCAGCAGATGACTCAAATGAGTCGCGATGACGCTGCTGGCGTCCACGACCGTGTAGCCCTGAGCCTGGGCCTGCTCGCGCCGCGACTTGTCGATCCAAATCGCATCCAAACCGAAGGCCGGATCCTTGGTTGCCGAACCCGGCATGCTGCCGGTGACCTGCCCCGGATTGATGGCCATTTCGCGATCCGGAAACACTTCGGATTCGCCCACCGGCGCGCCCAGAATGGTGATGCGGTAGGAGTTTGGACCCAGTTCCAAATTGTCGCGGATGTGCACGGCCTGAATGAGGAATCCTAAGTCTTCGGACAATTTTTTGCGCACGCCCTTGATGCGTCCCATGAGCTCTCCACCCTGGTTGCGGTCGACCAAGGGAATCAAGCGATAGCCGACTTCCAGGCCGATGAGGTCCACCGCTTCGACGTCATCCCACGACAGTTCTTTCTGCTCCGTCGGAATCGTCTGCGCAGCGGCCGGCGTCACCGCGACCGCCGTTCCAGGCCGCGGACGCTTGCTCAAAAAGTAGGCGCCGAGGCCGCAGAGAGCCGCCATCGACAGAAAAACGAAATTCGGCATGCCCGGAATGATGCCGAGCAGCGCCAGGATGCCGCCCGTGACGCCCAACGCCCGCGGCTGGCCGAGCACCTGCGACATGATTTGTTGGCTCATGTCGTGCGGACGCGAGACGCGCGTGACCAAAATGGCCACGGCCACCGACAGCAGCAGCGCCGGTATCTGGGCTACCAGTCCATCGCCGATCGTGAGCAGCGCATAGGTGCGGCCCGCGTCGGCGAGCGACATGCCGTGCTGTGCGGCGCCGATGATGGTGCCGCCGAATAGATTGATGAATACGATCAGAATGCCGGCGATGGCGTCGCCGCGGACGAATTTGCTGGCACCGTCCATGGCACCGAAGAAATCGCCTTCCTCGCGAACTTCCTGCCGGCGGACGATGGCGTCGGCCTGCGTGATGATGCCGGCATTCAAATCGGCGTCGATCGCCATTTGCCGGCCGGGCATTGCGTCCAAGGTGAAGCGTGCGCTGACTTCAGAGATGCGCCCGGCGCCCTTGGTGATGACGACAAAGTTGATGATCACGAGCACCGTGAACACCACCATGCCCACGGCATAGTTGCCGCCGACCACAAAATGCCCGAACGCGGCGATGACATGGCCCGCCGCCTGCCCGCCGGTGTGTCCGTTCATGAGCACGATGCGCGTCGAGGCAACGTTGAGGCCAAGGCGCAGCAGCGTCGCGCCCAGCAGCACGGTCGGAAAGGTCGCGAATTCGAGCGCGCGCCGCACGTAAATCACGGCGAGCAAAATCATCAGCGACAGTGTGATATTGAAGGTGAAGAACACGTCCAAGAGGAATGCCGGCAGCGGCAGCACCATCATGGCGAGCACGACCATCACCAGCACCGGCACCCCTAAGCCGTTGCGGGCGAATTCACCGAAGGTCGCTGCCAGTCCGCGCGCGCTCATGCGTCCAAGTACTCATCGCCGACGGTGGGATTGGGCCGCACCACGCGCGCCGCGATGGTGGGGTTCAAGGTGCGGACTCTGAAGATGTACGAGAGAATTTGCGCCACCGCCACATAAAGGCCGCTCGGGATTTCTTTGTTCAAGTCCGTGGAGCGATACAGGGCGCGCGCCAGCTTCGGCGACTCGAACACCGGCACGCGATGTTCCTCAGCGATGCGGCGGATATTTTGTGCCACCAGATCGACGCCTTTTGCGAGCACCACCGGTGCCCGCATTTTTTTCGGGTCGTACTTCAGCGCGACCGCGAAGTGGGTCGGGTTGACGATGAGCACATCGGCGGTCGGCACCTTGTGCATCATGCGGCGCCGCGCCAGGGTCTGTTGCATTTGGCGTATGCGCTGCTTGGTTTCGGGGCGCCCGTCCATTTCCTTGGACTCGTCGCGCAATTCCTGGCGCGTCATGCGCAGAGAGCGCTTGAACTGAAAAATCTGCAGGGGCACATCCACGATCGCCACCAAAGCGAGCGAAGCGCACAGCCAGACGAAGGCCCAGCTCAGGAGGCCGGCGCCCCGGGAGATCGCAGCCCGCGGCGCCATTGCGCCCAGGGCCAGCACGTCGCCGAAGATCGAAGAGACGATCCCGGCACACACCGCACCGACCACGGCACATTTGAGCAGCGCCTTGACCAGTTCGGACACGCCATGAAAGCCGAATAGGCGCTTGATGCCGGATAAAGGACTCAAGCGGGAAAAATCCGGTGTCAGCGCTGTGGTGCTGAAATTCCAGCCGCCCAAGACCACCGACGCCAGCAACACCATGCAAACGAGGGTGCCGAACACGGGCAGGATGGCGGTCACCGCACTGATGCCGGCATCGCCGAGCGAGGCGGCCATCGAATCTGTGGTGCGCAGAGACTTCGCGTCGATCGACAGCGATCGGCGCATCAGCTGCGACAAATGTGCGGCTACCGTGCCGCCGATGGCCACCAGAGCGGCGCTACCGCCGAT
>Ga0209624_10002430_pt1 | contig 13807 bp, 9 predicted proteins | sample JacPinW_OM2H0_O1_FD_188565 | JGI IMG/M metagenome (GOLD analysis project Ga0209624, IMG submission 188565) | Forest soil microbial communities from Algoma, Ontario, Canada - Jack Pine, Ontario site 1_JW_OM2H0_O1 (SPAdes) (version 2) | ecosystem: Environmental > Terrestrial > Soil > Boreal...
CGAACTTATCGGTAAAAAGGTAGACGAGAGCTTTTTACTGATCCCTCCATTTTATACTGCCGGTGGGGACGAAATCCGCGTCGGGCATAATGTCTTCGTAAATCAGAACTGCACTTTCTATGACCTTGGCGGCCTCGACATCGCAGACGATGTGATGATCGGGCCGAACGTGAGCATCATCACGACGGGCCATCCCCTTGAACCCTCGCAGCGCCGCGCCGCCACCATCGGAAAGCCCATCGTGATTGAGAAAAGCGTGTGGATCGCAGCCGGCGCGACCATCATCGGGGGCGTAACAGTCGGCGAGAATTCGGTCGTCGCGGCAGGTTCGGTAGTCACCAAGGACGTCCCCCCGAATACGCTTGTCGGAGGAAATCCGGCGCGGGTCCTTCGTTTGATTGGCGACTGAGGGAACGTCCGCAAGGGGTTGAAACTGGAACTTCAAACGGACCCACTCGCGAGCTTCCCGGAGCTGGGTGTTGACTCAGGGCGAATTCACGAGATCATCAGACTGGTGCTGAGCCCATGCGGGACCGGATTGTTCTGTTTTTCGAGATTGATGAGCTCGGGGCCCGGCGCTGTCCAGGACCATCCTTGCTGCGTGGCAATGGCGGTTTCCTAAACGCCACCAGCCCAACCATGAATACCCAATGTGGGTAGCGTCCTCGCTCAGGAATGACAGAGTGCGAGGAGTTGCAATTCAGTTGTTTTCGTTGCTGGCGCGCTTCCACGAAATCAGCTCGCCGATCGTCGAACTGGTGCTGGAAACCGGCTGCTTATAGGCTTCCACTTCCGAACGCGAAGCTTCTTCGCCGACGGCGCGGATGCTGAGACCGACTTTCTTCTCTTCCGGATTCATCTTGATGATCTTGAAGTCATGCTCAAGGCCGGGCTCCAGATGAAGCGGCTGACCGTTTTCGTCGGTGGCTTCGGACTTGTGGCACAAGCCCTCCACGCCCTCGGCGATTTCGACAAATGCGCCGAACGCGGCCACTCGCAGCACCTTGCCGTGAACCACGTCGCCGACGTGGTGCGCCTGAAAAAATGACTCCCAGACGTCCGGCTGAAGCTGCTTCACGCCCAGCGACAAACGCCGCTTGTCCGGTTCAATCGCCAGCACAACCGCCTTCACGCGATCACCCTTTTTCAATACTTCCGAAGGATGCTTCACCCGCTTCGTCCAACTCAGGTTGCTGACGTGTACTAAGCCGTCGATGCCGTCTTCAATTTCAATGAAGGCGCCGAAGTCGGTCAGGTTGCGCACTCGTCCTTCGACCGTCATGCCGACGGGAAACTTCTCATGCAGCGAATCCCACGGATTGGCCGCCAGTTGCCTCATGCCCAGCGAAATGCGGCGCTCGGTCGGATTCACATTCAGAACCACGCATTCAACCTGATCACCGACATTGACCAACTTCGACGGATGTTTCATGCGCTTCGACCAAGTCATTTCGCTGACGTGAACCAGCCCTTCGATGCCTTGCTCCAGTTCCACGAACGCGCCGTAGTCCGTCACACTGATCACGCGGCCACCTACATGCGCGCCCTCAGGATAGCGATGCTCCGCGTCGAGCCAGGGATCAGGCGTGAGTTGCTTGAATCCCAGCGAAACCCGCTGCTTCTCTTTGTCGTATTTCAGCACTTTCACCTGAATCTGATCACCAACATTCACCAAATCTTTCGGGTGAGTCAGGCGACCCCATGACATGTCGGTGATGTGCAGCAAGCCGTCGAGCCCGCCGAGATCCACAAACGCGCCGTACTCGGTCAGATTCTTAACCACGCCCGTGAGCACCGATCCTTCTTCCAGGTGCTCCAGAGTCTTCGAGCGTTTTTCGTTCTGCTCGCCTTCCAGCAGATCCTTGCGCGAGACCACGATGTTGCCGCGCTTCTTATTCAGCTTGATGACGGCAACTTCAAGCGTCTGGCCTTTCATGCCATCCAAATTGCGGATGGGCCGTAGGTCGACTTGCGAGCCCGGCAGAAAAGCGTGCGCCCCAAGAATGTCTACAGTGAGTCCGCCTTTAATGCGGTCCACCACCACCGCCTGGATTGGCCTCTTGTCGTTATAAGCCTTCTCAATTTGCTCCCACGCGTGAATGCGCTGCGCCTTCTGGTGCGAGAGGTTGATGTAGCCCTCCTCGGCTGGGCCCTTGTCGCGCATCACGTCAATCTCGTCGCCGGGCTTAAACTTCGGCTTGCCCTCGTGATCGAGCACTTCCGCCAACGGGAGCATCCCTTCCGACTTTGCGCCGATATCCACAACCACGTGGGTACTGGTCAGCTTCAGCACAGTGCCCTTGATGACGCGATCTTCACTCACCGCCTCTTCCGCTTCGGTCGTGAAACTCTCCAGCACGGAGGCGAAATCTTCGCTCGCTAATGCCTTGTCGTTCGCGGCGGCGGCCGCATGCATCTCGGCGGAATTGTCGGTGGAGGCGGCAGCCTGATTCTGCTCGGGCTGGTGCTGCTGTTCTGTCGTCGGTTCGGCTTCAGTTGCGACAGTGGAGTTGGATTCGGAGTTGTGGGCGGTGGTCTCGTCGAACAAGGTTAAGCCTCTCTGATGACGGGATGCGGGGCCTGCTCTGCGGACTGCTGGATGAGTCGTTTGGTTGTGGTGGGCCCACCCTGGCGAGTGAGCTTGGACAATCCCAGCTGTCGGACGTTTTAACAGAGAACCCGCGTCCAATGGGAACTCTTCGACTATAGCAATGGCCCGCGAACAGTGTCAAACGCAATTCGCGAATGTTACTGCCAGGTTTCAATCGCCGTGCCACAAATGCGCAGGGTTGAGCGTGGGCGGGCACCCAGCCATGAGCGCTCAGCATGCAGCCAGACGGGCGCAGGAGAGTTTGGCCGAGGACTGAATGCGGCTTCGGTGCAAGTTTCTTCCCGCGCCGCCATCTGCTAGTCTGCCCTCTTATGGATTATCTCTGGACCCCGTGGCGCTACGCCTACGTATCCGGCACCGAAAAGACCGCCGGCTGTGTCTTCTGCGATGCGCCGAAAGAGGACGATGCCAAGATGTTCATCGTGCATCGCGGCCAGCACTGTTACGTCATCTTGAACGCCTACCCGTACACCCCCGGCCATGTGATGATCGTCCCCTACGCGCATCTCGACGAATTGCAAAAGCTACCAACCGCAGGGGCCAACGAGATGATCGCGCTCTCCCAACAAATGGAGTCCCTGCTTCGCGAGCTTTACCACCCGGACGGTGTCAATCTGGGCATGAATATCGGAAAGGCGGCCGGCGCAGGCATCGCTGGACACATTCACATGCACGTCCTACCGCGCTGGGTCGCAGACGCGAACTTCCTGTCGGTCATCGGGGAGACGCGGATTCTGCCGGAGACGCTGGACGTGACGTGGAAAAGGATGAAGGCGGCGATCGAAAAGTAATCCTGCTCGAACCCGGTAGGGACAGCCGCCTCGGCCATCCGGCGAGAGCTCAGCGCAGCCGCACCGTACCTAAACTCCAGCGGATTGAAGCAGCTCCACTAAGCGTCACCACTGCGGCGCCGGAGGCGAAGGGATCATGTGGGATGCGGCCAACGAGCCCATCTCTATGACGCCGCGTTTTCAGCGCCTCGCTGCGCTCGACTGGGCAGCCGAGGCGGCCGTCCCTACCCGATGTGTTTCTCAACCCGCTAGCTCCTTCATTCCTTTCTCGTCGATCACTGCAACTCCCAGTTCCTTCGCCTTATCCAGCTTCGACCCCGCGTCCGCGCCGGCCACCACGTAGTCCGTCTTCTTGCTGACCGAGCCGGAGACGCGCCCGCCCGCCTCCTCAATCATCTTCTTCGCCTCCTCCCGCGTATATTTCGCTAAGGTGCCGGTTAGAACGAAGGTCTTCCCTGCAAGTTTCGTACCCCGCTCCTTCTTCGCGCCCTTGAACACCAGGCCGGCTTCGCCCAAGCGCTCGACCAGCGTGCGGTTCGCCGCGATGCTGAAGAACTCCGCGATGCTCTCGGCGATGCGCGGCCCGACTTCATTCACATTCTGCAACTCTTCGATCCCCGCGCTTGCGAGCGCCTCCATCGATCCAAAATGTTCTGCCAGAAACTGCGCGGTGCGCGCCCCGACAAAGCGGATGCCGAGTCCGTAGATCACGCGCTCCAGCGGCAACTCTTTCGATTTCTTTATCTCCTCGAGAATGTTCTCCGCCGACTTGTCGCCCATTCGTTCCAGGCTCAGCAGGTCGTCCTTTGTCAGCTTATAAATATCAGCAACATTTCTCACCAGCCCGCGCTCGGTCAGTTGCGTGACCAGCGCGTCGCCCATGCCGTCGATATTCATTACCCCTCGCGACGCAAAGTGCAAAATCGTCTCCCGCAGCTTCGCCGGGCAGTTGGCATTGACGCAGCGATAATCGACCTCGCCCTCGGTACGAACTACCTTCGTGCCGCACACCGGGCAGTTTTCCGGCATCACGAACTCCCGCGTCCCGCGCGGATGATCCCGATCGGCATCCACCACTTTCGCAATCTTGGGGATCACATCGCCGCCGCGCTCGACCTGCACCCAGTCGCCGATCTTCACGCCCAGGCGCTCGATCTCATCCATGTTGTGCAGCGTAGCGTTACGAACGGTCGTTCCCCCAATCAAGACCGGCGCGAGCATCGCCACCGGTGTGAGTTTTCCCGTACGCCCGACCTGCACGCGAATATCTTCCAGCTTCGTAATTCCAGCCCGCGCAGCGTATTTATAAGCAATCGCCCACCGTGGAGCCTTTCCGGTGAAGCCGAGTTCGTCCTGCAAGGCCATGCGGTCGACCTTCACGACGATGCCATCGATTTCGTAAGGCAGCGATTCTCGTTTTCCCTCCCATTCCTGGATAAACGCCCAGACCTCATCCATCGAGTGCACTAGCTTCCGCGCCTGGTTGACTTTGAACTTCGCCGCCTCGAGCGCATCCAGCGTCTTCGAATGGCGATCGAAATAACTTCGGCCATCGACCAGCAGCATGTAAGAAAAATAGTCCAGGCGCCGCTCCGCCGTCACTCTCGATTCCAGTTGCCGCACCGTGCCTGCCGTCGCATTGCGCGGATTGGCAAATAGAGACAGCCCTTTGGCCTGGCGCTCTTCATTCATTTTTTTGAACGACGAAAGTGGCATCAGCAACTCTCCGCGAACTTCGAAATCCGCGGGAATCCCGGCCTTGTTCAACGTATCCTTGGGGATCGACAATGGCACCGAGCGCACCGTGCGGATGTTGAGCGTGACATCTTCTCCGATCGATCCATCGCCGCGCGTCACCCCCCGCGCCAGCCGCCCGTCTTGATACAGCAGGGCTAGCGACATGCCGTCGAGCTTCAGTTCGCAGACGTAATCCACTTCGCTGCGCCCGCTGAGTTCATGCACCCGGCGTTCCCAATCGCGCAGTTCTTCTTCGTTGTAAGTGTTGTCGAGCGACAACATCGGCGTGGAGTGCCGCACCTTGACGAATCCCTCGCGCGGCTTCCCGCCCACGCGCTGCGTAGGCGAATCGGGCGTCACTAGTGCGGGATGCTGGCTCTCCCGATCCTTCAACTGCTGCATCAGCGTGTCGAATTCCGCGTCGCTGATCTCGGGATTGTCGAGAACGTGATAGAGATATTCGTGGTGCCGAATCTTCTCGCGCAGCGCCTCAATCTTTTTTTCCAAGTCTTTCGCGGCAGGCATCGGAAAAGATTATAGGCAAAACAAATCCCGTAGGGACAGCTCGGCTGCCCCACCGGGGTAGAGGTAAAGTTTTTTAGACCAGATCATCGAGCTTAAGGGCCGCCGCGCCACCCTTCCACGACGCTTCAAACTGTTTCTGCACGAATCCGGCATCGTAGTCGCGTTTCTGCAGCAGCAGAGCCTGGCGCAGTCCCCACAGCGAACGCGGATTCCGCGGATTGCGGTCGAGGTCCTGGCGGAATATTTTCTCCGCGCCCGTCGCATCCCCACTCACGAGCAGCGCTCCGCCCAATGACTCCCGCACGGGGAAGAACCAGTCAGGGGGTTCGCCGTATTTGAGCGTGTCCTGGATGGCGACAGCTTCCCCCAGTTGGGCGATCGCTCCATGGGTGTCCTTCTTCGCCATGGCAATCTTCGCCCCCAGGACGTCCTTCGCGATTTCCAGGATGTCTTTCGTCTTATTGTTAATGGGCGCATTGAAGACTTCGTCAGCGGGCGTTGCCGCCTGGGCGTCGGAAACAATCTTGTACTCCGCCTCAGCGTCGCTCACTTTGCCGGTGGCAGCCAGCGCCAGCCCGCGCGAGAAATGCCAGAAGACAGTGGTAACCTTCATCGCCGGATCCGGCACCGGCATGTGCAGAATCTCGTTCCAATGATGAAAGCGAACCTCCACCGCCATGGGAATGGTCATGAAACCCTCCAGCGGCGGCATTTCCTTTAGGTGCGGCGCCACGTTCGCGGCCAGCAGGTCCGCATTCTTCCGCGCCTCCGCGTAACGTCCGTTCATGGCACCGCACATCGCGACGAAATGCAGATTGTGGCTGTAATACATCATCGGGTAGATACCCTGCTCGCCCGTCGTTTTGAGGTAGGTGCGGTCTACTTCTGCGGCCTGCTCGTTTGTCTTGACCGCGGCCTCGTAATCGCCAGTGCGAATGTAGATGTGCGCCGGCATGTGCACGATGTGTCCCGCGCCGGGTGCAAGCGCGGCCAGTTTGTTGGCTGCCGCCAGAGCGCGCTCAGGATTGTTCGAGGCCTCGACCGCATGGATGTAATAGTGGATCGCGCCCAGATGGTTGGGGTCGCGCTTCATGACCGATTCGAGCGTCGCTACGATTTCCTCGGTCCCGGCCTCGGGCGAGCCATCCTGATGCCACAATCCCCAGGGATGAAGATTCATCCCCGACTCGGCAAAAAGCGTGGCCGCGTCCGGGTCATCGGGAAATTCGGCAGAAACTTGCCGCATGGCGTCGTGATAATCCTCGGCGGCTTTTTCGAGATCTGAATTCGGATCGCCCAGGAACCGCTTGGCCATCGCTTGGATATAGGCCCGCTCGCTTTGCGAGGCCCCGGCCGACAAATCTACTGCCTTCCGCACCGCATCATGTGCGCGCTTGTAACGTTCTGGGTCCGCCGGATCGTTATAGTTCGGTCCCACGGCCTCGGCGACGCCCCAGTAGGCCATCGCCAGTTTGGAATCGAGTTCCGCGGCTTGCTGAAATGATCGTGCCGCCTCGGCATGGTTGAAGGCATAAATAAAACGCAGCCCCTGATCAAAGAACTGCTGGGCCTCAGGATTGTCCGTGGAAACAGGGTGATGGAGATCGCCCAGACCGGTAACCAGCCTGACCGGGTGGGGCTGCGCATTGTGGACATGATCTTGCGCTGTCACGCCCCAGCACATTACGGCAGCACATAGCACTTGCGCCAGAATTTTCATCTGGTCAACCCTCCTGAATTCAGTTTTGGAATTCGAGCCCCAAACTCAGAGAAACAGTCAGAAAAGACGCCCCATACAAGTGCAGCAAGATTATGCCAATCGGAACACCTTGCCAAGTGATATTCGTGAACGGACTGTGGCGAACGTCTCAGGTACAATCCAGCTTCGACCACGCTATGCGCAAGGCCGCGTTGCTTTACAATCCGGAATCCGGCGGTAGCAAGCAACGCCAGCGGGAATTGGAATCCGCGCTTACGCTGCTCCGAAGCGGAGGTATCGAAGCGGATCTGATTCCCACTCAGTCACCCCACCACGCTGTCGAAGAAACCCGCCGCGCCGTCGAGGCTGGTTGCGATACCATCTTTGCCGGCGGTGGCGACGGCACCATCCATAATATTGTTCAGGTCCTGGCGAATTCTTCCACCGCGCTGGCAATTCTGCCCATGGGCACGGCCAATGCTCTCGCGCATGATATCCGCCTTCCGCTCAAAGTGGTGGCAGCGGCCAAGGCCAGCTTGCACTCCACACCCCGTCGCATTGCTCTCGGTCGGCTCACCTGTGCCGATCTGCACGGCAGTCCCGTCACTCGTTATTTTGTAATCGCGGCCGGCGTGGGAGTCGATGCGCACCTCTTCTACAAGCTCCATACCGGGACCAAGCAGCGCATGGGCATGGCCGCCTACTACGCCAAAGCCTGGCATTTATGGTGGAGCTATCCCATGACGCGCTTCGCGATTGAATACTTGGAGGCTGGTTCCGACGCTCCCCATTCTGCCGACGTCACTGAATTGATGGCGGTCCGCATTCGCAACTTCGGAGGAGTCCTGCAGGAACTGGTCCCGGGAGCCTCTCTCGACCGCAATGACGTGCGCCTGGTGTTCTGCCGCACCGCCAGCCGCGCCGCCTATCTCGCCTACGTGACTTGCAGGGTGCTGCGCCTTCGGTTGACCGTCCCCGGTATTGACCTCTTCCACAGCACCAGAGTCTCTTGCCGGTACCCATCGCCGTCCAGTGCTTCGCCACCGCAGCCTAAGATCTACGTTGAAGCCGACGGCGAGCTCCTGGGCACGCTCCCCGCTGAAATCACGGTTGTGCCAGACGCTCTAACCCTGCTAGCCCCGCCGCGCTGATCCTTGCTCAACGGGTCCTTCTCAAGTAGCGCATTTCTGCGCGTCAGAATAGAATCCTGCAAATCCCTTGGAACCCATCACTCACCTCCTGACCGGCGCCTGCATGGGACGCTCCGGACTCAACCGCAAGACTGCGCTGGCCACACTCACGCTCACGCTTGCCGCCGAAGCTCCCGACCTCGACGTGATCGCTGGCATCGTTCGCGGCCCAGCGTTCGGCTTCGCCCACCATCGCGGGTTCACGCACTCGTTCCTCGGCGTTCTGCTGGACGCCCTGGTCGTGCTCGGATTCGTGTATCTGGTCTGGCGCCTTCGCCGACGAAAGCTCAGCGATCCGAACTTGCCTCCGCGCTGGGGCCTGCTCTACCTCTACGCCTGCCTCGCCGGACTCAGTCACATCCTGCTCGACTTCACCAACAACTACGGCGTGCGTCCTTTCTGGCCGTTTTCCGAGAAATGGTATTCGTGGGACATCGTTTTCATTTTCGAACCGGTTATGTTCGCGTTCCTGGTCCTGGGACTGATCGTCCCATCGATTTTCGGTCTCATAGACAAGGAAATCGGCGCCCGCCGCCGCAGTCCTCAGGGACGAGTCGCGGCTACGCTCGCCCTGTCCGGAGTCGTTCTGCTGTGGGGCCTGCGCGACTATGAACACCGCCGCGCCGTCAACGCCCTGGAAGCCCGCACCTACAACGGAGTCGACCCCCTGCGAACCTCCGCCTATCCCAAGTGGATCGATCCATTCCACTGGTACGGCGTTGTGGAGACGCCCGCATTCTTTGCCCTTGGCTCGGTCGATTCTCTTACCCCCGAAGTCGATCCCGAAGGTCGCCTCGAAATCCGCTACAAACCGGAAGAGACTCCCGTTACCCTTGCTGCCAAGAATTCCTACATCGGACGTGTCTTTCTGGATTGGGCGCAATATCCCATCACAGAAACTGAGTCCCTCCAGCCTCCGCAGCGAGGTTTCCTCGTCGTTTTCCAGGATCTGCGCTTTTCTGGGATTACCATTGCCGGACGGCCGAGCAGCCGGGCGTTGAGCAAAGCCGTGAAGATTGACCGGGACCTGAATGTCGTTGGAGATGTCTACGAAACTAAAAAAGGTCAGGTTGTGGTCCCGGAACCCGGCCAGCGTCGCCAACCCCGGTGACCGGCCGTAATATCGAACCGTCTCTCAACCCGCGGCCCGCCTCCCGAAAACATAAGCGCATTTGCCGCATCCTCTCTCTTGACGCCAGCCTCGACAGCGCCCAGAATAGAATGTCGTTCGAGGTGATCCATGCTGGCATACGTATTCATTCTCTTCGCTGTCGCGGTCCGCTTTCTGCCCCATCCCATGGCTTTTACTCCGGTGGGCGCGGCTCTTCTCTTCTTCGGCGCGCGCGGACCCCGCCGCCAGCTTTGGATCCCGCTGGTGTTGCTCGCGGCGTCCGACGTAATCCTTACCACCATGATCTATCGCTATCCCGTCAGCTGGGATCAGCTCGTCACCTGGGCGTGGTATGGCGGGATGCTGTGGCTGGGCACCAGCCTCAAGCAAAACGCGGGAGCAATCCGGATTCTCGGCTCCGCGCTGGCCGGTTCAGTGTCATTTTTTCTGCTGAGTAACTTCGCGGTTTGGGCTGCCTGGGACATGTACCCAAGGACCGCCGCCGGGTTGCTGACCTGCTACGGTGCGGGCATTCCATTTTTCCGCCACGCCGTCGCCGGAGACCTGCTCTTCACGGCAGCCATGTTTGCTGTTCCGGTCCTAGTCCACGCCGTCTCCGGATGGCGGCACAAGTCCCCTGACCACACCGCCGCCGCGTGACCTTCGCGAGTCCACGAGGTTGGCAATCCAGCGGGCTCCAGACGCGTCCAATTGTTTGGAATCGACGGCTTGGCCGGATGAAGTTTTGCGGTTTTTAATTTCCGCACGTCCAATATTAGGCAATTTTAAACACTATCCGGCAGATTAGAATCGATGCGACCGCGTGCCTTCCCCTAGAGCCCGAGCGGTCTTCGGGTATTCCTGAGAATGGGGGCCTGTTAGACTTAATCTCGGGCCGAGCTAAATCCAAGAGTCAATACCCAAAATCCAAGACCTGATCCATGAATATTGCTGAAGCCATTCGAATCGCACTGCGGTCGCTCTGGGCCAACAAGCTGCGTTCCGTGCTGACGCTCTTGGGCGTAGTAATCGGAATCGCTGCGGTGATCGCTGTGGTGACATTTGTTTCCGGAATTCAGGATTACGTGGCGAAGAAGATTTTCAACCTTGGCGCGGATGTCTTCATCATCGGCAAGACGTCGCCGGTCGAGACCAATGTTGAGCATTTCCTGGCGGCCGAGAAACGCAAGAATCTGGTGCTTGAAGACTACGAAGCCGTGCTCGAAGCCTGCCGTCACTGCGAATATGTGGGTGCGCTGATGCGCGGCAGCGGCAAGGTAAAGCACAACGAGCAATCGATCAGCGACACGACCATTCAGGGCATCACGCCTTCGGTGGCGTCGATTCTCGACACCGATTTGACCTACGGGCGCATGCTGAACGATACCGATCTGAACAACCATTCGCAGGTGGCGGTTGTGGGCACCGACATTGTGGAACATCTGCTCGGGGGCGCCGACCCGCTGGGCCAGGAAATTCGCGTGGACGGTTGGACCTACCAGGTCATTGGCGTCGGCAAAAAAAAAGGTAAGACTCTGGGTCAAAGCGCGGACAACTACGTGCTGATCCCCGTCACTGTTTATCTGAAACAATACGGATCGCACCACAACAGTATTGGGATCTGGGGCAAGGCCACGGCAACTGGTGCTCCGCTGAATCAAGCCATCGACGAAGCGCGGGTGGCGCTGCGGGCTCACCGGCACGACCGTCCCGGCGAAGAGGACAGTTTCGAAATTGAGACGAATGCCAGCTTGCTCTCCATCTGGTCTGGACTGAGCAGCACTTTTTTTATGGCGACAATTGGGATTGCGGCGGTGTCCCTGGTGGTGGGCGGCATCGTGATCATGAACATTATGTTGGTCTCGGTGACGGAGCGCACCCGCGAAATCGGCATCCGCAAGGCGCTGGGGGCCCGGCGGGACGACGTGTTGCTCCAGTTCCTGATCGAGGCAGTCATTCTGGCGTTGATCGGTGGCGTGCTGGGAGTGTTGGCTGGTGTGACGGTCGCTGAAATCGTGACCCTCATTATCGGCATGCCTTCCTCCATCAAGTTGTGGGCTGTGGCGGCGGGATTGTTGGTGGCGGCCAGTGTAGGAGTGTTTTTTGGAGTTTATCCCGCCCGCAAAGCCGCGCGGCTGGATCCGATTGTGGCGTTGCGGTTTGAAATGTAGACGGCTTCCCGATCTCGGCGTTCGGCTTCCGGAAGCCGGCGGGCGAGAGCTGGAAGCGTGAAGCCAGAGCTTTATGATTCGTAAAGACGAATTCGGCGAAATCTTTCGCATGGCGGCGGAGACGATCCGCAGCAACAAGCTGCGTTCGGCGCTCACGGTGTTGGGCATCGTGATTGGAGTTGCTGTCGTCATTGGCGTGTCCTCGATCGGGCGCGGCCTGGATGAAAATGTCCGCGACATCGTCAGCAGCATCGGCTCCGACGTGATCTTTGCGTTCCACCTGGAGCCCTTCACTTTTGGCCGGCCCACGGAGGAAATGCGGACACGCAAGGAACTTACCTACGATGACGCCGTGGCCATGCGCGACCTGCCCCACGTGAAGGCGGTAACCGCCGGCATTCGGTATGTCCGGCCGGAGTTGGGCATCGGAACCTTCGCGGTGAAGTACGGCGACCGGAAGTCGAAGAACACGATTCTCGAAGGCGATCAGGCCGCCGCCAAGGAAGTGTTCGACTTGCTGATCGCCTCGGGCCGGTGGTTCAGTGAAGTGGACGAGGAGCACCGCTCGAACGTGGTCTTGCTGTGTGCCGATACCACCGAAGAATTATTTGGCAGCCAAAGTCCTCTGGGCAAGGAAGTCAACATTGAAGGGCAGTTGTTTACGGTGATTGGAACGGTGCAACGGGTGAAGTCGGTCTTTGGCGGAGGTAAGAATCCGGACGATAATAAAGTGATCTTTCCGCTGAGCACGCTGCGCAAGCTTCACCCCGAACTCAAGCAGCACTGGATCAGCGTCAAGGCCACATCTCACGACGATGTTCCGAAGGCCATCGACGAGATTCGCGAGTTGCTGCGGCGACGCCGCAAGGTTCCTGTCGACAAACCCGACAACTTTGCGGTCTTCACTTCCGATTCGATCTCGGACGCGTGGAACCAGATCACCGGCGCGCTGTTTGTCGGCATGTTCGCCATTTCCAGCGTCGCGCTGATTGTTGGTGGCGTAGGAGTCATGAACGTCATGCTGGTAAGCGTGACCGAACGCACCCGAGAGATCGGTGTGCGTAAAGCGATTGGGGCGCGCAAGCGCGATATTCTTTTGCAGTTCACGCTGGAGGCCATCATGTTAACCGCGGTCGGCGGTGTGATTGGCGTGACCGCGGGCGCGCTCGTGGTCTGGGTGATTCCAGTGTTGTGGCCTTCGTTGCCCGCTCGCATGTCGGTGTTCTGGACCACATTCGGCTTCAGCGCCGCCGCCGGAGTGGGGCTGGTCTTCGGGATCTATCCGGCCTGGAAAGCGGCGAACCTGGATCCGATCGAGTCATTACGCTACGAATAGACTGGCGTGCGCTGCGCATGATTCACTACACCGTCAGAATTTTTCAGCTGCTAGGGATTCTCGGTTGCCTTTCCAGTTCGATCTACTATTTGCTCTGTCTGTGGAGCGCAGCGGCATTCTTACGTGGGCGGCGGGCGGACAGGAGTGTCCGCCGCACGCAAGCTCTGCCGCCGGTTTCCATCCTTAAGCCGCTGAAGGGAACGGACCCCGAGATCTATGAAAGCTTTCGCAGCCATTGTCTGCAGGACTATGCCGAGTATGAAATTATTTTTGGCGTGAGCGATCCGCTGGATCCGGCTGTAGCCAGCGTACAGCGCTTGCAACGGGAATTTCCCGAGCGTGCGATTCAGTTGGTCGTCTCCCCGGATAAACTCGGCGCCAATGTGAAGGTCAGCAATCTGGCGCAGATGTTGCCAGCCACTCGTTATCAGTATTTGCTGGTCAACGACAGCGACATTCACGTCGAGCGTGATTATCTTCGTCGCGTCATCGCGCCTCTGCTAGATGAATATCAGCGCGTGGGAATGGTGACGTGCCTCTACCGCGGGATCGCGGCTTCTACCTTCGGCTCGCAATTGGAATCCCTCGGCATCAGCACGGATTTCTGCGCCAGCGTATTGGCGGCGAGTCAACTGG
>Ga0209624_10002432_pt1 | contig 13806 bp, 9 predicted proteins | sample JacPinW_OM2H0_O1_FD_188565 | JGI IMG/M metagenome (GOLD analysis project Ga0209624, IMG submission 188565) | Forest soil microbial communities from Algoma, Ontario, Canada - Jack Pine, Ontario site 1_JW_OM2H0_O1 (SPAdes) (version 2) | ecosystem: Environmental > Terrestrial > Soil > Boreal...
CGGCTAGAGTGTTGGCTTGTGCGATCCACCAGGCGGGCGCATCGGAGACGCCGGTGTAGAGAACCTTGCCTTGGCTGACAAGGTCGTCGAAGGCCCGCATGACTTCTTCGGCGGGAGTCATTTGATCCCAGTTGTGCAGCCAATAGAGGTCGATGTAATCCGTTTTCAAGCGGCGCAGCGAGTCTTCGAGCGCCTGCACCATGCTCTTGCGGTGATTGCCGGCGGCGTTCGGATCGCTGCTTGCCAGGGCATTGGTGTACTTGGTAGCGAGAACGACCGAGTGGCGGTGATCGCGGATGAATTCGCCAACTAGGGTTTCGCTGGTTCCGTTGGTATAGATGTTGGCGGTGTCGACGAAATTTCCTCCGGCCTCGCGATACGCTTGATAAATTTTGTGCGATTCGTCTTTGGCGGAGCCCCAGCCCCAGTCTTCTCCGAAGGTCATGGTGCCGAGGGAGACTTCGGATACTCGCAGACCGCTGTTGCCAAGCAGGCGATAGTTCATGGCTTTCACCTCAGGATTTTAGGATGTCAGGATTTAAGCGTTGGGTCTTGGGTCTCAGGTATAAGATGCCGGGCATCAGAAAAAGTCGCTCTTCCTGCGACCTGCGACCTGTGACCTGATACCTGTTTTTAGTGGCCTTCCTCTTCCAGATATTTTTCGACTTCGAGAGCGGCCATGCAGCCGGAGCCGGCGGCGGTAATGGCTTGGCGGTAGCGGCGATCCTGGACGTCGCCGCAGGCGAACACGCCGGGAACGCGTGTTAAGACATTCTTATGAGTTATCAGGTAGCCCTCGGCATCGGTTTCGAGTTGGCCTTCGAAAATCTTGGCGTTGGGAATGTGGCCTATACCCAGAAACATCGCGCTGGTGGGGAACTCCCAGCTTTCGCCGCTCTTCAGATTGCGCAAGCGGAGCGCGGTGACTTCTTTTTTGCTGACATCGAGAACATCATCGACGACGGTGTCGGTGAGAAACGCGATCTTTGGATTCGCTTGGGCTCGATCGAGCATGATTTTCGAGGCGCGAAATGCGTCGCGGCGATGGATGAGCGTCACCTTGCTGGCGAAGCGCGTCAGAAACGTGGCTTCTTCCATGGCGGAATCGCCGCCGCCGATGACCGCGATTTCCTTGCCCGAGAAAAAGAAGCCGTCGCAAGTCGCGCAAGATGAAACACCGTGGCCGATGAGCGCGTGCTCGCTCGGAAGACCTAGCCAGCGCGCCGATGCTCCGCTCGCAATGATGAGCGTGCGCGTTTGGATGATGTCTTTGCCGACAACCAGCTCGATGGGACGTTTGCTCAAGTCGGCTTTGATCACGTGGCCCATGCGATAGTCGGCGCCGAAGCGTTTGGCCTGTTTGCGCATGTTTTCGATCAGTTCCGGGCCCTGTATGCCTTCGGGAAACCCGGGAAAATTTTCTACTAGCGTGGTCAGGCCCAGTTGTCCGCCGGGTTCGTGGCCTTCGATGACGAGCGGTTTGAGATTGGCGCGGGCGCTGTAGAGAGCAGCGGTGTGGCCGGCGCATCCCGAGCCGATGATTACAACGTGGCGTATATCCATAATTTGTCAGGAACAGCGCTAATAGATAGATTCAGAAAAACAAATTTCGTTTCACCGGGCACGCCGCAGTCTCCCCCGGCGGCTAATGCCGGCATTTTTGAAAGATCCCAGTCAAGCCAAAGGCAGGGCTTGAGTGGGCCACCGACCCCTGCGCCACCCCAAAATCTATCTGTCTGTCTTGTCGGCAGTTGGCTTAGGCGAAGTTACAGTCGAATTTCTTACGCCTAACCTGGCCAGTTCGTCGGGAATCATTTTGCGGGCGCCGAGCGCCTCACGATAACGATCCATGATCGATGATGCGGCGCGGAAGATCGGTTCGTAGGCGCTCTGATCGGTCGCCGGATTGCCTTCTGCTCCGGTGCAGCGCGCCAGTACTACCGATGACTTTCCAAAGCGCTCCAGTTTGACGCGGGCAACCGGCGTGCTGGTTGACAACATAGCCCGCGCCGATGCAACCGCGGAGGCGCTATCTTCGATTGCGATCTGCATTACGTCTTTGGGATCGCGCACGCGCAGGACGAGCGTTTCCAGCATGTCTTTCGCATCGACGCTGAACGAATATTGGACATTGCTGAAAAGGGTTATGCCGGGAAATTCGCGGCGCACTCTCACCCAATCAGCCGCTGAGGCGGCACCGGGCGGCAGAGGCTGCATGCCGGGAATGGGAGTGCTCGGGTCGAGCGTGGAGTGGCCGCGCGCCACTTCATAGTCTTTGCCAAAGGCTGGCTTGGCAGGCACGGACGCGAGCGCCGACGATAATTGCTTCTGCTCGTCGGCCGACGGCGAGCAAACATTGATGACATTCACTTTTACCTGCGGCTGCGAATTTGCCGGAGGCTGCTGCGCCGCGGCGACTAGAGCCGAGGCTACCGTCGCAATCAGAATCTTGTGAGGGAACACGGCGAAATTGTATCAGGGGAAGGCGGAGGTCAGAGGTCAGATTGCCGAGGTAACGTTTAAGATTTCACCTCTGCAATCTGACCTCTAACCTCTGACTCTGGTTCTATCCGGCGATTTCTTCGGTGGCGCCATGACGGCGCAACAACTGCGGCAGATTCTGCGAAAAGGCGGAGCGCGGCAGCACCATGTCGCAGCCTACCTCGTGCGCTTTCTGCTTCAGGTCGCCCTGAACGTGCGAGAGGAATCCAATGATCGACGTTCCCTTCTTCAGTTTGCTTTTCAGTTTTGGGATGAGCGTCAAAGGCTTGGCATTGGCGTTGTTGAGGTCGAAGATAATCAGCGAAGGTTTTTCTTCGCCGTTCGACTTCATGCGATCGGCGAGGTCTTTTTCGTTTTTCACAAACTCGACCTTCACATTCATCTTTTGGCCGGTGGCCTGAATCTTGCTCAGGAAGAAGAGGTCTTCGACGAAGGCGAAAACGCGCGACGCGGAATCCTCGCGGGGAGCGGGCAAAGGTTCGGGATCGAGCACGGGATAGGACGAGGAAAAGCCTGGTCGCCGTGATCCGCGGTTGCCATTGCCGCCATCCCCACCCTGATTGGCGCGGTAGCTGTGATCCATGGGAGCGGTGAAAATACCCTGCTGTTCCTGGCGAGCGCGGCCCATGGGGCCACCCGCGCCTCGTTTTGGCGGACGCCGTCCTCGGCGCCGCTTGTGTCTACCTCCTCCTGCGGAGGAGTGTCCGGGTCCTGCATTCATATTTTTCTCTTGTTAATCGTTGAAGTTAGTCTGTGCAGCTTATTTCTGAACTAATCCCAAACCCTGGATCACAGGTCTCGCTGTTCTGTCTCGATCGCATCCAGTCAAATCTGCGGGGGCCGCGTGCGCTCGCTGGCGTGCGGCTCGCCACACACGCCTCACAAGACACTAGACATTGGCCGACGGCTGGCCAAACCCCACATCGGCTGGATGCTTGTTCGAGAAAATGCTCACACTGTCGACGTTACAACGGTGACGCTAACACTTTCGATGCTTTACGATAACGATCGATGTTTAAACTGTGCGAATGTTTAAACTCTTGCGCCCGGAGTCGTGCTTGGCGCTCACGGCCAGCCTGGAAGCATGGCCATTTGGGAACATCTTGATGTTACTCATGAACCGTCTCAATGCGCAAGGGGGGAGTGCCTTAAGTTTTCCACATCGGACATTACCAAAGTTGCTTGGCAACTCTAGGGAGGTGCACGATCGCTGCCAGCCGGCTTCGGATTTCGGATAGTCGCGCAATTTTCTGATATCGCGCACCGGAAGCTCCAACGGGATTACGCCGATATAAGAGTTGTGAAACCCGCGCCCGCTAAAGAGAAAGCTGCGCCTCCCGCGCTCTCGTTGCCGGGACCGTGCTTCGTCGCCCGACAGCCCACCCTGGACGAAGTTCTCGTCATGCTTTTACTGAAGGCCGACAACTGATCGCGGACAACTCTCTACGGCGCTTCGATCAATTCCATTTTGCCGTCGCGCGTGCGGTGCAGGACCATCAGCTTGCCTTGCGGATCGCGGAATACGAATACATCTTTGTCGCGGAAGTGCGTTTCTTTGATCGCTTCTTCGAGCGTCATGGGACGAAGCGCAACCGAATCGCGGCTGTGCACGAGATGGACCTCGGTGGTTCGCGCAACCGAGGGGAATTTATGAACCAGAACAGAAACGGTTGTATTTTCCGCTAACCCGATCACCGCCTCCAGGTTCTCTTCCAGCGACTGGCCGTCAAATTTCTTTACCGCTTTGCGCTTCTTGCTGAGCCATTTTGTTTTGTGTTTGAGCGCTTGCTTCTGGAGATGGTCGAGAGCTTCGTTGACTGCCGACATCATGTCGGTGGTCTGGGCGAGGCCGACAATCGGGCCGTTCGGCGGATTGATGGTGATTTCAGCTTTGTGACGGCGCTTTTCAACGGCCAGAACTACTTTGGTCTCGAAGCGGTCACCGAGAATTTTGCGGATTTTACTGAGGCCGGTTTCAACTTCTCTGCGAATGATGGGAGTGATTTGGTATTTCCGTGCGGTGTATTCCACGTTCATCAGGAGACCTCAAAGTGAAGGTTTCAAATCTTTCAATCGGATGATCGGGCCATCGGGTGATCGAAGATCAAAAGCGCTTGACTCTCTTGATTTCAGATCGCCCGATGACCCGATGGTCAGATCACCCGATTATTTCTTAACTCTTCTTTGATGCGTGCTTGGAATTTTCATGTCTTCGCGGTATTTTGCAACGGTTCGGCGAGTGACCTGGATGCCCTGGGATTGCAGGATGCGAGTGATCTGTTCATCAGTCAAGGGACGGCTTGGGTCTTCTTCTTCAATCAGCTTCTTGACGCGGCGCTTCAAAATCAGGAGCGAGGTGCCACCGCCTTCTGGGCCTTGCACACTCTCGGAAAAGAAATAGCGCAACTCAAACACGCCCTGCTGCGTGTGGACATACTTATTGGCAACGGCGCGGCTGACGGTTGAAGGGTGAACTCCGATCTCCTCGGCCACTTCCTTGATCATCATTGGCTTCAGTTGATCGATTCCGCGTTCCAGGAAATCTTGCTGGCGCGCGACGATCGAATAGCAGACTTTGGTGATCGTCTGCTTGCGTTGTTCGATGTTCTTGATCAGCTGAATCGCGGACTTGTAGCGATCTTTCACGTAATTGCGCGTGTCGCGGTCATTACCGTCGCGGGTTAACAAGCGCTTGTAGGCGGGATTCAGGCGCAGCTGCGGCAGGTCTTCATCGTTCATGATGACCAGCCACTCATCGCCATGCTTCACAAAAGCGACATCGGGCTCGATCAGGCGTGCCGGAACTTTGTTGTAACGCAGGCCGGGCCGCGGATCGAGGGTGCGGACATAATCGAGCCCCGCCAGCACCGCCTCGATGGGACGTCCGATGGCGCGGCCTATTTCCTTGAATTGCTTCAGCGTCACGGCACGCAAATGCTGATCGACGACGGCGATTGCGTCTTTGACTACCTGCTCGGCGTTTTGCTCGGTGGTTTGATCGCCGGCGGCATTGCCGTCGCTCCGCGATTGCGATTGAAGTTGCAATTGGCCGAGATGGTAGTGCAACTGATAGAGCAGGCATTCGCGAAGGTCGCGGCAAGCGATGCCGGGGGGATCGAACTGGCGTACGACCTCCAGCGCTTCGTGCAGATCGGCGACCGTGAAGTTTACCGACGGAATCCGGGCGGGCGCAGTGGCTGCTCCCGCGGCCATCACTCCCACGGCGCCATTATTATGATTCGCAGGCGACGTCGCGGGCGTTTCGACCGCCATTGAAGGCTGCATACCTTCGGCCTTAAACTCCGGTGCGCGAAAATCCCGCTGAACCGGCGGTAGGTAAGCAGCAGCCTCGGGTTCAACAAAAGACTCGCTACCCTCAGCCAATTGCTCGAGGCGGCCTTCGGCTCGCGACAGATCGTCTGCCGTCTGGACGGAAGCCTCAAGATCGGAAAGATCGTCGGAAATGTCATCCGCGTTCTCGACCGCGGCGTTCTCGGGTTCAACCCCAGCGACCGCCAACCCGAGCGCTTCCGCATCGCCTACGATCTTGGCCGCCACTTCCACGTCAGCCTCGGGAGGCGCGACCGGAGCGATGCCGAGCAGTTCTTCGTCGCTCGCGATCAGGTAACCTTCATCGTTCAGGTTACCAATAATCAGCTGGGCAGCCTGATAAACGGGCGGACGCAGGGAAATGGCACCCAATTGCCAGAGCAGGTGATCGCTCAGATTGGAGGGTTTGGAGAGGAAATTTTCGAATGAGGGCTTTTCAATTTCTTCCATTTCGCCGGAGCTGCGATAGCCGGGATCGAGATAGTCCTGGAAGAACGAGCCGAAATCGATTTCTTCGAATGGATCCTTTTTCTCATCCGCGATGGTTGGCGGACCCTCTTCCCCAGTGGTCGCCTTGGCCGACAGCCGGTCGCGCTCTTCCTCCTGGCGCCCTACATCGTCCAGCAGTGGAACGGAATCTTCCAGTTCTTCGAGAACCGGGTTTTCCACCATCTCGGCATTGATCATGTCCTTGAGCTCGAGCTTGTTGAGCGCGAGCACCGAAACCATCTGGACAAGGCCGGGCGTAAGGATCTGCCGCTGCGACAACTTGACGTTTAATTTGTGTTGAAGAAGAACCATTGCTCCCCAAAAAAGCCTGTCAGCTATCAGTTGTCAGTTATCAGTAAACCCGTTGCCCCTTAATTGTCTGGCACGGTCTTGTGGAAAGCTTAGCTTCTCATGCAGCGCCCTCGGTCGTCTGGACACGAAAGGACAATGTGCCCACGCCGAGGTAACTAGAAACATCGGGCCATCGGGTGATCGAAGGTCAAAAAGCATCTGGAGTTCGATCAGCCGATGATCCGATCACTCGATGGCCCGATGCGTTCACACCAGCGAAAAGCTTTCCCCCAAGTAAACGCGACGTACCTCCGGGTCACCTCCCAGTTCCTCGGGCGTGCCGGAGCGGAAGATGCGGCCCTCATTGATGATGTAGGCGCGATCGGTCACCGAGAGCGTCTCGCGGACGTTGTGGTCGGTGATCAAAATCCCTATGCCGCTGGCTCTTAAATCGGAAATGATCTTCTGCAGATCCAAGACGGCGATGGGGTCGATGCCCGAAAAAGGCTCGTCGAGCAAAATGAATGTCGGATTGATACAGAGCGAACGGGCAATTTCGACCCTCCTGCGCTCGCCGCCCGACAACGCGTACCCACGATTCTGGCGGATGTGCTCCAGGCCAAGCTGGTCAATCAGTTTGTCAGCCTTCTCGCGGCGCTCATGCCACGAGATCGGCTGAACTTCTAGCACGGCCAGAATGTTCTCCTCAACCGTCAGTTTCCTGAAGACCGAGGCCTCTTGAGGGAGATAGCTGATGCCGTACTGGCGTGCCCGTAAGTACATGGGAACGCTGGTGATATCGTCCTGGTCGTAGAGCACCCTGCCTGTGTCGGGGGGAACCAGACCTACGATGGCGTAAAACGAAGTGGTCTTGCCGGCGCCGTTCGGTCCAAGAAGCCCTACGACCTCGCCCTGCAGAACCTGAAGGCTGACTCCGTTAACAACGCGTCGGCCACGATAAGATTTCCCGATTTCGTCGGTGGCCAGCGTGTGCATTTATCGTGCCACTTGCGTCTTCGTGACGGCCGGAGCTGTTTCTCGTCCTTCTACGAGCACCCTATCATCGTGTCTGTAGAAAGTCAACGAATCGCCCGTAATCTTGCCGCGTTCGGCATCAAAAATGCTAGGAGGTCCGCCGGTCAAGACGAACTTGTCATCGGCTGCCGTGTAGACCAACCGGTCTCCCGCGGCGTGGCGCGTCGGCTGCGTAATCACCACGTTGTTTTCGGCGATGATTCGGTCGACTTGGCCGGGCGAGCCGAGCCCTGCCGTCCTCGCAGAACTTGCCTTTGCCTGACTTTGCGGCAAGAGATATACGGTCATCTGCTGGGACGTCATGGTCGAGTCGATCATTTTCGCAGTGACTCCACCGTCCAGAAAAACTTTTCGCTCCGAGTCGGTATAAGTGAGATGGGCCGATGTGATGTGGACCGGAGTCACCTTCCCGGTCTTATCCACTTGCACGAGCACGGTCGAAACCGGTTGTGGAACGGCGCTTTTATCGGAACTTTTATCAGAACTCTTGGCTGCACCTTGAGCGACGAGAGAACGATGATCGCGATCAAATTGCAGGGTCGGAGCCTCGACGATATTCGCGTTCTGCCACAGGCGGGCGTCACCGCTGTACAAAGCGATCGCAGTTGTCCGATGGGCGGTCATACTGCGACTGGTCACGTGGATCGGATCGGACGAGGCGAGCATAGCGCCATCTGGCTGCGGCTTCAGGTCAGAGTAGGTACTCTTGACGTTGCCGTCAGCAAGGGCGTCGCCGGTTGCGCGGTTGATGCGGATGGTCTGGGCGGTCGTCGTCATGCCGCCGTCGACCACGCGAGGCGATCCTATCAGGACCACCATCTGGTCGACCGTCGTGTACTCTCCGCGCTGCGCCCAGGCTCTTTGCGTGCCGTCGACATAGGCAAGATGGCCTGTCTGCACGATCGACTTTACACCACCCTCGGGGAGGAAGGCCACGTCGAGCATTGTGCTGGTCGAAACTCGATCCCCCTGGCCGGCAGTGCCGTTCTTGCTGCCGGCTCCGGATAATCCGGCTCCAGTCGCCGCCGCTTTGCTCGGATCGATCAAACTGCTGACAATTTTTGCATCCGGCTCCCCATGCAGCGTGGACAAGCGATTTTGATCTGTGAATCTGGCGGTAAACCTGGCGGCGGTGACTACCGTTTTCTGGTTCGCGGCGGGCTGCGCAATGACAATGCGCGGAGGACCAGTCGTCTGGGCAAGATCGAGCAGGCGGCCGTTTTTCACCGTGAAGTCCATCACTGGCGCGGTCATCTCAACCTGTTGATCGCGCGCGCCTGGCGTCGCTGACGCTGTTGTCGAGACCAGGGCCGCGTTCTTGCTTTCATTCTGAAGCAAGCGCACGCCGTCTTCGGCATGAACGGTCTTCAACAATTGCTCTCCGGCAGAATTTGCGGCGAAATGCAGCGTCACTTGTCCGGCGAAAGCTTCGGCCGGCTGTTTTGCCTGGGTGGTTGCCGCGAAGGTCGGTGCAGCGTTTTTTGGCGATAGGTCTGTCGGCGCAGCGTCTTTCGGAGCGGCGGAGAGGGTGGCAGCGTCTCCGCTGACGAGATGCACGTTGCCAGTGAGGATGGCGGTGGTGAGTTGATTGCGGGTGCCCGTCAGGAAGAGATTGGCGCGATCGGAACGCTCGTGCGTCTCCGAGGCGGACGATGTCGACCCAGATTTATTTGCCGCGCGGCCGTGAATCTCGCTTCGCACATCACCTTCGGCGAGAACGCGTTCGACCGTGTTGTCGGGGCGCAGAAAGAGCGTTGCCTGATCGGACCACGCCTCCTGCTGCTCGCGGGCCATGTGGACCGTGGTGAGAAATACCTGCCGCGGCTCCTTCAAAATTTGACCGCGATCGGCGGTTAAATGCACGGGTTGCGGACGGTGGACGGACATCACAACCGTCGACAGCAAATCCATCGTACCGGTCTTGGCCACGTATCGAATGCCAATTGCTGAACCGGTCGCCTGCGGAGTTTGAAATACTACTTTGCCGGTAGCCGAGGCGTCGCCGGTATTTTTGTTAAAGACGAGGCCATCGGTTTCAAGGTGAAGCGGCTGTCTCTCCTCTGCCGGAGGCGACTGGTCGCTTTGCCGCACGCCCTCGGGATTCGCCTCCAGGTCAATCAACACCTTGCCCCGGGCAGTCACATTGCCGGAGGTGGGATCGTATTCGAAGTCATCGCCGCTGACACGGTCGAAGCGGCTGGCGTCTTTGCCGTAGATGACGATCTTGACGTTGTGCAGCTCGGCTTTCCCACCCTCCTTCAACTGGACCGCCTTGGATGCGCTGACGGTGAACTGCGTGCGGCCTTGCTCTGACTTGGAAATCGAAAAACCGTCGGCGGTTTGGCGAATCTCGACGCCGAGTTTTTCTGGGATAGTGTGGACGGCTTTGCCGAGGCTCCAGCGCGCATAGAAATACATCCCCGCGACCGTGGCCATCATCAAAATCGCGATCAGAGCGAACCAGCGGCGCAGACGTAAGACGGAGGAGGCCATCAGAGGTTAGTGTAACGCGGGGAGAGTTCTCGGTTCTCAGGTGTCAGATCTCAGTAAAACCTTTCCCGCTGATAACTGAGAACGGAGAACTGACTACAATTTCCGCAGCACCAGCGTGCCGGCCAGAAGATCGTGCAATCCCTGTTTGCGCTCGGTGAAGCCGACCATGATGTAACCGATACAGAAGATCATCGCGGAGAGCCATTTGGCGAAATGCCTCCCCGTCGCGCGCTCGAAAGAGATGCGGTTGCCGTTGAGATCTGTAACTTTCATCCCAAAGATCATCTTGCCGAGCGTCGCCTGGTAGGACGAGCTTTCCATGAAGGCCTCGTAGAGCCACGAGCCGAAAAGAAGAAGGATAAAAGTCAGACCGCCGCCCAAAAGAGCGAGGGGAAAGCGGGGAACATGACCCATCATCGACCCTGCCAACCCGACTCCGCCAAAAATCATGCTGATCGGGGCGACCACGATGCGCAGGATGATGGCGTCGATGATGGCTGCGACCACACGGATCCAGAAGCCTCCGTAGCCGACTCCAGCGACCGGAGCAACAACTGGATACGGAACCAGGGGAGTGGGATAAGCGGGGACGAAGTTGGGCGAACTGGGCGGAGCCGGAAAAGCGCCCGACACGGGAGCCGTCGGCGCTCCACAGCGGCTACAGAACTGAGCGCCCGCTGTATTCTGCGCACCGCACTTGTTGCAGAAGAAAGTTCCGTTCATGCCCGGCACTATAAGGTTTTCGCAGGAAACTGTAAAGCGCGGTTTGAGCAAGACCAGCTCAAAACCGTTCGTCCAGGACAATTTGCTCGACCATCGTTTCTAATTCCGTCTGCGCCTGTACCTGCCGGCTGTCGAGGTCTTCTTTTTGCTTGCCCAGATCGGCGAGTTTGTCTTCCTGCGAATCGAGTTCACGAGTGTAACGCTGGATGAGTGCGCGCTCTTCGGCGCTGCCCTTTAGCGCCTTCATATTCTCGCGCAGCCGTGCTTGGTCTTTTTCAATGGCCCCCATCTGGCGCTCGCGTTCCGACGATTGCGCCTCCAGCAGCGCGATGTCATTTTTCTTTTGCAGCACCCTTTGCATCGCGTCTTTGAGCGCAGGCGTGATGCGATTGTCGGCAGCGAGAAGACTCAGTTGCTTGACCTGCGCATCTTCCAGGCTGGCGAGTTGATACTGCGTATCCTGCGGGCTGTACTCCTCGACCAGAATCTCGCTTGACTTACCGGCTTCCACCGGCACGCGGAAGCGATAGAAATTGGTTGTGGTCTCGTCTGGCTTCAAAGTGTCGATGAGCTTCCAGTCGCTGCGGACCGGGTATTCCACGACGACGACGCGAGGTGCGGTATCCGCATTGCGGATCACGTATTTGTGACTGGATCGTAATTCGTGGGTCGCGATGAGGATGCCCTTTGTCATGCGGACGCGGCTGACTGGCTTTTGCTCCTCGAGCGCGCGGTCGGCGATGTGCACGGCGGGATCGGCCGCATAGGAGATCAGGCGGCGCTCGTCGGGATGAATGGTTTCGAGCATGCCTTCGCCAGCAAAGGCGTTGGTGTCGATCAGGTTGAATGAGCCGCCATCCAGCGTGAGGCCGCTCGTGTTCTTGATCCAGAGGGCGCGCAAAACGTCGTTGGAGCCGGCAGCCCACAGCGTGACTTTTTCGGCGTCAATCTTCGATTGTAGAATCGGAACCAGCGCCGACTGATTCTTGCCGATCGTGATCCTCTGCTTGAGTTGGTATTCGAAATTGTCGCCCAGCCCCTTGGCCTCGGCTTCGGGCGCTTCACCTTCGGCATAGTTTCTTATCGAGGAGACCTGCGCATCCTGCGTTTCCACTTGACTGGGAGCACCCGCCGTCACCATGACAGATTCGTTCGACGTGCCTAACTCCAGGCGAGCGTCAATCTCGTTCATGCGATCTACGCCGAGATAGAAGCTGGTGAGCTGAAAACGCCTGAAGCCGGTAGCATCCACGTAGAGCGCGGAATTGCCCGCTTGGATGTTGTCAAAACGGTACATGCCCTGAGCGTTGGCGGTCGTGCTTTGCGAAGCTCCGGTCTCTTCGTTACGAAGGGTGATACGCGCGTTGGCAATGGCCGCCCCGCTAGGATCGCGGACGAAGCCTTGCACGCCGGTTAGGGGTGCGCTTCGGCTCATTCCTCCACCCGCCCCGCCACCAACTCCTCCTGCATTGAAGGTCAGAACGTCGGTCATATCGCGACCATTGATCGCCGCCTCGTGGGTTTGCGGAGTCAATTGGGCCGACTCCGGCAACCCGATCTCCGGCCGTCGAACGTAGTAGGGCTGCGAAATATTCTGCACGAACGATTGCGGGGCACCGGCGACGAGCGCTAGCTGCACGTCTGTCCAGTCTTCTCCAATGGTGTTGTCGACGACAGCCCAGCCTTGCAGTAGCGGCTTGTCGCCTGGCTTCTCGGGCATGAGAATGCGGTAGGTGCTTTTCCAAACGGGGACCTCGCTGATGTAGCTGACGAAAATCTCGCGTTCGCCGGAGCCGGTGGCGGTCAGAGTCATGCGGCGGACGTCGGCGGCGCGGGATGAGCCGATCAGGTTCATATAGCGCCCGACTTCTTCCGTGAGATCGCGATCGGCAAGACGAACGGTGGTCGCTTGAGTCAACTCGAACGTTCGAAGTTCGCCTGAGTCGCCGATCAGGGAAAACTCGGTCGCGTCGATGAAATTGCCGCGGGCGTCCTGCTTTCTGTTTTTTTCGACGCTCAACAGACGTCCCGTCGCCAAGGTGCTTCCGCTGCGCACCTCGATCCGCGCTCCTCGTAGTGCATTGAGGAAGTCGGCATTGGTGGTCTGAAGGCCGAAAGGCAGACGCAGTGACTTGAGCCGCTCGCTGAGCGGAGCGGTCGAGTTATAACGCACTGAAGTGATGTGCCCATCTCCGGCATCTACCGCAGTCAGAGATTTGAGGACGTCATTCAGCTGCCCGGTGGTGAAATCAATTCTAAGATCTTGCGTGCCTCGGACCCGGGCTGTGTGCTCGAAATAGCCGATGCCGTTCTTGTAGAGGACGACGCGCTTTACCGGCAGGCGCGCAGCGGAGTCCGGCGTTTTCCCTTCGGTTTTTGCGACAACTGGAACAGCCTTGACACTCGCAGGCTTGTTTTGAGCGACGCAGGGAAGGAGGAACATGGCCAGCAGGGGGAAAGTTCGGGTGAGCCGGAAATGTGTGACTCGAAACATAGACACACCTTTCTCCAATGACAGGAAAGGGAGTATAGCACCGGATTTGCTGGCGATTCAGTAACCAAGCTGGCTATTTGCTTCGCATCACATCGCGCAAGGCAAGCTCTAACCCCCCGAATTCTGGATGGTCGTTCATGCCGAGGGAGTAGGCAATATCGAGGCGGTCGCCGGTTAACAACTGCAAGCGATCGCAGGATTCTTTCAGTCCCCAGCCCATGGCTTGGAAGGCGATGTTATCGCGCCAGGAGGATGGTGGCGGCGATTGTGTGGCGAGGCGGGATTGATCTGGTACCACACCATTTCGCTTTGGGATCGCTGACGCGTCGGGATGACAGCGCGGAGTGAAGTCCTGCGACGCCGGGACGGGGCAGAGCCCCGTCACCACACCATTCCGGGCCGCTGCCAGGCGCAACCGAACATGCTTGTCTTTCACCCCTTGCGGCGGC
>Ga0209624_10002434_pt1 | contig 13797 bp, 11 predicted proteins | sample JacPinW_OM2H0_O1_FD_188565 | JGI IMG/M metagenome (GOLD analysis project Ga0209624, IMG submission 188565) | Forest soil microbial communities from Algoma, Ontario, Canada - Jack Pine, Ontario site 1_JW_OM2H0_O1 (SPAdes) (version 2) | ecosystem: Environmental > Terrestrial > Soil > Boreal...
CAGGCTTGAAGGCACCCGCATCATCGCCCGCAAGACGCTGGAGTGGATGACGTCCGATCACCTCGGGCCCAATGTCCGCATCGGCACACCTTCGCTGTTGCAGCCCGGACATACGTTCGGTCTCGGGGTCGCCGTGCGGCACGGATCCGGAATGGGCCAGACACCCGGAACGGCGGGCGAATTCTTCTGGGGCGGCGTCGCCGGAACCTACTTCTGGGTCGCTGCGCGGGAGGAGCTCTACGGCCTCATGATGGTGCAGGCGCCGCGGCAGCGCGACTATTTCCGTCAGCTCTTCCGTACGCTTGTCTACGGCGCGCTGGCGTAATCAGAAGCTGTTCCAGCCGAGCAGCGCGTGCGTTTCTGCCCACATATCCTGCACGATCTTTCCGGCCGGTTCGGCGCGCGCAAGCCGCGCCGATTGTCCCGCCCAGGCCTGCATGCGCTCGACATCATTGGCGCGCTCGGCATCGCGGCGCATCGCCACCGACAAGCCACGCTGAACCGGATAAGGCGCCAGCGGTGGCGCGTCCGCCGCCGCCGCGGCACGCACATAGCGGGTCGCAATGCTGCGTCCGGCACGGCCGCTGAACGCGCGCGTGAGCATGGTGTCTTCGGGCTCGGTATGTGCCAGCGCGTCGGCCCAGGCCGGAGCAAGCTTCGCCTCCGGTGTTCGCAGCAGCGCGGTGCCAATCTGCGCGGCGCTGGCGCCGAGCAGCAAGGCGGCGGCGACGCCGCGCGCATCCCCAATGCCGCCGGTCGCAACTACCGGCACCTTAACTGCATCGACCACGGCGGGAATAAGGGCGAACAGCCCGACCATCTGCCGCTCCGCCTGGCTGGCGTCGAAACAGCCACGATGGCCGCCGGCTTCCATGCCCTGTACAGCGACGACATCGGCGCCGGCGTCTTCGGCGGCACGCGCCTCGGCGACGGTGGATACGTTCGCGACCCACGCGATGCCGGCGCTCTTGAGCTTCGCGACGAAGGCCGGCGGATACAGCCCCATGACGGAAGAAACGATCGGCGGCTGCGCCGCAAGCAGCGCCTCGCACTGCGCGGTAAAATCGGGCGGCGTCGCATCGCCCGCATTCGCAGCGACGGCCGGCCCGAAGCGTTCTAAAAATGTGCGCAGGCGTTCCTCGTGAACGGGATCGCGGCGCGGCGGCGGATCGGGAATCCAGAGATTAAGCTGAAAAGGCCCGTTGCCTTTGGCACGCACTTCATTTGCCCAGGCGGCGATCTCGTTCGGCTGCATCAGCAAAGCGCCGCACGCACCGAGGCTCCCCGCATTCATCATCGCGATCGACAAGGACGGCGGCGAAACGCCCGCCATCGGCGCCAGCAAGATCGGCAGCTTCACGCCGAAGCGCTTGCAGAAAGCTTCGGCACGACCCTGGTCGAGGGGCATTGTTCTCTCCCTGCGCTTTCTTTTTTTGATCCCACCGGACGAGCCGATGGGTCTAGAGCGCGATAGATTTAAGTTGAATCGACATCGCGCTCTAAGATCTTTGGTGGGAGCATGATCTTTTCGGAAAACCGGTATCCACTTTTCCGGATCATGCTCTAGCCCTATCGATAAAGGCGTGAACTGCGCACGGCGCAATACTGATTTTGCCGAAAGCAGACTATCGATCCGGCGAACGCAGCTTGCGCGATGAGGCTCTTCAGCGCGCCAGCGCGCCTTTCGAGGTCACTGCCAGAATGGCGGTCGCCAACACGTAGACCCCGATGCTCAACAGGATCGGCAGCGTATAGCTGTGGCTGACATCGAACACGAAGCCGGCGGCGCTCGGCCCAATCAGCGTTCCGAAAGCCACGCTGGTGTAGACGATGCCGATCAAGCTCGATGCCTGACGGGCGCCGAAATAGTCGATGACCACAGCAGGCGCGAGCGCGACGAATCCGCCGTAAAAGATGCCGTAGACGAGGGCGAAAACCGCGAGCGGCCACGCGCTCGTCGAAAACAGCCAGATGACGAACGAGAAGCCCATGCCGACGAACATGATCAGGAAGGACAACGGGCGGCCGAGCCGGTCGGCCATGCCGCCGAACAAAAAGCGGCCGGCCGTGCTGCCGACGCCGATGGCGCCCACGAGCAGCACCGCCACCGAGGAGGAGATGCCGTGGTCGAGCGCATACGGCACAAGGTGCACGAACGGAACAAACAGGCCGAATGAGCAAATAAAACAAGCAGCATAGAGCCCGAAGAAGCGCCGCGAAGCGATGGCGCTGCGGATGGCGCCGCCGCCACTCGCCGGCGACGGCGCCTGAGCGGCCGGCGGATCGCCATCGACGCCAAGACCGCGACCGCTTGGATCGTCCTCGATCAAGAGAGCCATGCCGGCTCCGATCACGATGGTAACAATGCCGAGGATCAGATAGGTCTCGCGCCAGTCGAACGCGTCGATCATCAACTTGGTGAGCGGCGGAACCACCAGTGTGCCGACGCCGATCCCGCTCACCGCCAGCCCCGACGCGAAGCCGCGGCGGCGCCAGAACCAGCGTTGCACGGCGGCAACCGCCGGAACGTAGGAGCAACCGATCCCAAGCCCGACGCCCAAACCGTAGGCCAAGTACACTTGCAACAGTGTCTGTGCCACGCTCGCGACCATAAGCCCGGCACCGGTGAGGATCATGCCGATGACGGCGAGGAGCCGCGAACCGTAGCGATCGGCGAGCGGACCGCTGATCACCCCGAGCCCGAAATAGAGAAAGCCGGCGATGGAAAAGACGAGCGAAATCGAGCCGCGCGAAGCGGCAAAATCATGCTGTAGCGGTAGCAGGAAGGCGCTGAACGAATAGGCGCAGCCAAAGCCGACGAAAGTGACGGCAAACGTCCCCGCGACAACAAACCAGCCATAGAAAATGCGCGGATTGGAGACCGACGAATTCGTGCTCACGTTCGTTCCCGGCGACATGCAACCATCTCCGCAGCTTGGGCGCGATGCAAGCGCTAAGATGGGAGAAGCGGGCGCCGGAAACGACCGTGGATACTACGGGCGATTCCGAACCGTCGCGGAAGCTGCGGGCCGTTCAGTCGTCGTAGGTTTCGTGCACCGCGACCGCACCTTGCTTCCAGTAGGCCGCCGCCTTGACGCGGTCCTTGGGCAGACGGCGCTCGTCGACCAGATAGCGGCGCAACGCCTTCGCCACGCTGGCCTCCGCGGCCACCCACGCATAGCCTTCGCCGGAAGGCAGCGCCAATTCGGCCAGGGCTTTTTGCAGCAACACATGATTGCCCGCCGCGGCGCCTTGCCGATGCAGCCAATGCGTTTCGAGGCGCACGGGGGTGTCGAAGCGTTGTTCTTCGGCAGCATCGGCGACTTCAATAACGGCAACGACGCGGGTGCCGGCCGGCAATTCCTCGAGGCGGCGGCCGATCGCCGGCAGGGCGGCCTCGTCGCCGACCAACAGATACCAATCGAAATCGTCGGGCACGACGAAAGAGCCGCGCGGCCCGCCGACGCCGAGAAATTGCCCGGGCCGCGCCTGCGCCGCCCAAGCAGTGGCCGGGCCCTCGCTGTGCAGAACAAAATCGATGGTGAGCGTGCTCGCCGCCGCGTCGTAGCGGCGCGGGGTATAATCGCGCGCGACGGGCCGCACCGCGCCTTCCGGATAAACCGGCCCGTTCGGCGACGGCATCGGCAGAACCGGCTTGTCCTCTCCCGGGTGCGGGAAGAACAGCTTGACGTGATCGTCATGGGCGGCACTGACGAACCCGGCCAGTTGCTCGCCGCCAACAACGACACGGACCATCTTCGGCGTCAGGCGGCTCACCTCACGCACTTGCAAGAGCCGCATCTTGAGTTCGTGACGGACGCGCCGGGGCGTGCGCACGGTTGTTGTTTGGAATGCTTCTGACATGAAACTGCCTATGTTGATCTGACGGTCGAACAGATATGCTTGATCGTCGTCATATCAATGCGCGCGTGGCGGAATGAAGGCTGCCACCGAAAGGTCTATCAAGGCGGCGAAAGCACATCGGGTGCGCCACGGTCAAAAGCGCACGTGGCGCAGCTTTTCGGGGTTGCGCACCACATAGATTGCGACGATGCGGCTGCCGTCGTGCTCGAAAGCCAGGGTGTCGATCACCCCATCCTCTTCGCGCAGCACAAAGCCGGCAAGTCCGTTCACGGTCGCCGGACGGCCCTGCATGCTCGACAGAGCCGCATTCTTGCGCATGATGCCGCCAAGGAAACGAAGAATTTTATCAGCACCGTAGATCGGATTGAGAGCGGCGGCCCGCTTGCCGCCGCCATCCGAATAAAGCACGGCGTCGTCGGCCAAGAGCTGGGTCAGGGCAGCGACGTCGCCCTTTTGCGCGGCAACCGCAAATGCTGCAGCAAGACGCGCTCCCTGCTCGCGCGACGCCGGAAAGCGCGGACGCGCTTCTTCGATATGCGCACGAGCGCGCGACGCAAGCTGGCGGCACGCCGCCTCTTCGCGCCGTAGTGCGCGCGCCACTTCGGCAAAGTCCAGGCCGAAGACATCGTGCAACAGAAAGCTTGCGCGTTCGAGCGGCGACAAACGCTCGAGCACCAACATCAGCGCAACGGAGAGATCGTGAGCGAGTTCACAAGCCGAATCGGCGTCGAGCGTTTCGTCGACGACCGGCTCGGGAAGCCATTGGCCGACATAGACTTCGCGTTGCGCCCGCGCCGATTTCATGCGGTCGAGACAAAGCCGCGTCACGATGGTGCTGAGATAACCACGCGGCTCCGCGATCGTATCGCGATCGACTTGGTGCCAGCGCAAGTAGGCATCCTGCACGACATCTTCAGCTTCGGCTCGCGAACCGAGCATGCGGTAAGCAAGCCCGGTCAGCGTGCGCCGATGGCGTTCGAACGAAGCAACGTCGTATTCGCCTGCAGCGCTCATGCGGCTTTTGTCAGTTGACGCAGGACCGGCCGGGTCTCGCCGCCGACGGTGACCCGCGTGCAAGCCCGACCATGGCCCAGCGCGTATTTCAAGGTCGGATATAGGCGCGAGGCGGTCATCGCGAAAGCAAGCGACACCAGGCCGCGCTTACCGAAGCGACGCACGACCTCCTCGCGCAGATCGTCGGCTTCGGGCGCGTGGCGCAAGCTCGCCTCGGCAAAGCGTGCGGCAAGCGCCACCTCGAACGGCACGGCGGCGAAATCGCGCGCCACGATCGCGCGCAGAATGTTTGGGTCGACGCCTTTGCGTTGCGCCATATCGATCACGAGCTGCGTGCAGGGCCCGCAATCCTCCGCCATGGTGCCGACAATGCCGGCGGCGCAATAGGCGGCAGCCGGCACGTCCTTCTGATAGCTGCTCAGCGCGGCGACCTTGCCGAACGCCATCATCGCCCGCGGATCGGCCTCGAGCAGGTCGCGCAGATAACCCGCGTCATAATTCCACGTATGCTCGAATTTCGCGATCCAGCGGCGCAAAAACCATGTAATCATGTCGCATCTCCTTTCAGCTTATGAGTCCGCGGAGGCCATGCGATCCAAATTGCGAGCGCCGGCGGCAGAAACACCGCGGGCAGATCGACAAGCAGTTGATGGACATGCTCCCGTCCGGCCACCGCGTCCCACAGATGGATGAGCGCATGCAGGACGAGGAAAGCGGCGCCCGCTTGCGCCGCCGGCCGGGCATCGCGATCGATCGCGAACCACAAGAAAGTGGCGCCTGTGACCAGATAAGCCGCGCCGATATCGCGCACGAAGTGCGGGTTGAACGGCCCGGTTTGCACGACGCCAGGCAGGAGGCCATACCAGGCGTCGGGATTAGCGAGCATGGTTAACCCGTTGGCCAATAACCCTAATCCGACGATCCACGCGGCGGTGACACGCATCTTTCCGGCCTCCTGTCGCATAAGACGAGACAGACCGGGCCGATGTGACACGACAGCTGGCGGGAAATCAGTCTGCAAAGCGGGCGGGAGCGCGCCGGCACGCTTCACAACGGGCCGATAACTTGGTTGAGTGCGCCTCGGAGGCCGACCGCTTCGGACTTCGATCGAATGTCCGGGTCGTGTTCTGGGTTTGAGTGCCGCAACATTGCCGCAGCGAGCGGCGTTATCTCGGGACACAATGCCGGATTACCACGCGATCCTGTGGCGGGCTCTGCGGCAAGGCGATTTTCGCAACGCGCGATGGCGTGAAAGCGTCTTTGCGCAGACACGCGAAATGCTGCGCGATCAGTTGCGCGACACCCGGCCGCCGATGTCGACCATTGACATGAGCCTGGAGAGCGACGCGCTCGAAGCCGCCATCGACATTATTGAAGGCGAGCTGGCGCAAGATGCCGAGGCGAGAGCGCAGGAGGCCGCAGCAAGAGCGCAAGCCATGCCGGCGAAAGCGCAAGCAGTTCCCCCAAGAGCCGAGGCCGGGCGCCGCGGCCCGGTGGCCGCGCCGTCGAATGACATATACGCGACGCGAGATATGGTGCCGGAAGCCGAAAGGTTCGGCAATTTGCCGACCCTTATCGCGATCGCCGCGGTCGTCGTGTTGGCGGGCGTGGCGGCGGGCGGCTACGCCTTCATGAGCTCGCGGCACGCCACGCCGCCGCAACAGCAAAGCAAGATCGAAACGGCCAAGATCGCTCCCCCAAAGATCGAAACACCAAAGATCCCACCACCAGCGCCTCCGTCAGCGCCGGCGACAGCGAAAGTCGACCCCACGCCGCAGGCGAAAGCCGCCGCCCCGCCGCCGCAACCCGCCAGCCCAACGCTCCAGCGTCCGAAAACCGACTCCAAGGAGGCGACATTAGCTGACGGCGATCTTCCGCCGGGCATCGACGGCAGCGCGAGCGAACCCGATGTGCCGTTTTATTTCCGGCGTCAGCCGGTGTTTTACCGGACGACGCATCCGGTTGGTTCGATCATCATCGATAAGCAGCAGCATTTCCTTTATTTGATCCGGCCGAACCATGTGGCGTTACGCTACGGGATCGGCGTCGGCAAGTCCTGCGTCGACGCAGTTGGCCTGCACAAACTCACGGCCAAGAAGGAATGGCCGGAATGGCAGCCCCCCGCCGATGCGGCCGGACGCAAGCTCGCCCCGGCCGGAGCGATGAAGGGCGGAGCGGGAAATCCGCTCGGCGCGCGGAGCCTCACCCTCGATGACGGCGGATTGAGTATTCATGGCACCAATGCCCCAAAGACGATCGGCAGCCATGTGGATCTCGGTTGCATCCGCCTCGTGAACGAGGACGTGGCCGATCTCTACAATCGCGTGGCCGTCGGCACGCGCGTCGTGTTTTCCGATTAGAGCATGATCCGGAAAAGCATGCCCTCGGGCTTGACCCGATGGATGGAAACCGGTTTGCGCTCTAAGACTTCTCGTGTCGGCGCGTGCGCGCGGCGGCCAGGAATGCCGTCAGGCGCGAGACATCGATGCCCGAAAGCGCCATGCCGATGGCGATGGCGCCACCCTCGATGACGAATTGCAAGGCCGAGGAGAGACCCAGCATCTGCAACATCTGCCCGAGCTGGGTGAGAAACAATGCGGCGCCGCCGACCGCGACCATGCTGCCGATGCCGCCCGACATGGCCGTGCCGCCAAGCACGGCGGCAGCGATCGGCGCCAGCAGATAAGGCTCGCCGACACGCAGCGTCGGATTGCGGATGAACGCCGAAACCAGGATGCCGGCGACGCCGTAAAGGAAAGCTGCGGCGGCGAAGGCGGCGATCTGGTAGGCGGCGATATTAATGCCCGCGATCCAGGCGGCGCGCGGATTGGCGCCGACGGCGCAGAACCGCCGTCCGATCGTGGTTTTTCGGAGCACGATATCGAGCAGGATCGCCAAGGCGGCGACCACCCATACGGCGAAATTGATCCCGAGGAAACGCGCGTCACCCCAATCCGCCATACCGGGCGGCACGCGCGACTCCTGCGGCAGCGTATCCCGATACCAGAGCGTGGCGCCCGTGGTGATGGCGCCGACCGCCAGCGTGACGATCAGCGCATTGAGTTCGAACACGGCGACGAGAATGCCGTTGATCAGGCCGATCAGCGTGGCAACCAAAAGCGCGCCGCAGACCGCGGTCAGAATGGCTTCATCGTGGCCGCCGGAGAATCCGAGTACGATCGTGCTCGACAGCGTGACCACAGCGGGAATCGACAGATCGATCCCGCGCGCCATCAGCACCAGCGTCTCGCCGATGGCGGCGATGGCCAAAAAGGCCGCCAGCGGAATGATGGCCAGAAATGTCGACGGCAAGAGGCTGCGCGGAGCCACTATGGCGCAGAACACGATCAGCCCCAGCATCGCGATCCAGATCGCGGCAAAGCGCGTTCTCAATCGAAAACGGTTGGGGGTTCGCGCGGAGCGCGCGGCGGGATCGGCGGCAAGCGTTTGCGCGCGCATGTTCACCACGTCTTCGCCGTAGCTGCGCTGCGCTCGAAGGCGCCCCGGATATTGGCCCACATGCGGCGCACCGGCTGCAGACCCGAATAAAGCGCAACGGCAAACAGCGTCAAAGCGCCACTCACCATGATGCCGGCGCCGGTGTTGAGGCCGAGGAGCGCAATGACGTTCACGGTGAGTGCAAAGAACAGGGCGCCGAGGACAGCGCCGACAAAAGAGCCGCGACCGCCGGTGAGCGCGGCGCCGCCGAGCACGGCGGCGGCGATGCTCGTGAGCGTATAGCTCGCACCGACCACCGGCGAGCCGACGCCGACCTCCGAGCCGACGAACAGGCCGCTGAGCACGGCGATGACCGCCGAGAGCAAATAGGCGCGCAGGTGCACGAAATCGATGCGCACGCCGTTGCGTTTGGCCGCCTCCTCGCGGAAGCCGACGGCGCGCATCTTCAAGCCGCTGCGCGAGCGGTAGAGCCAGAGGTCTCCGGCAATTGCGGCGGCAAGAATGACCAGAAATGAAACCGGGACAAAGCCGAGGCGTGTCTGAAAGAAGTCGATGAAATCCTCGCTGATTACGCCGAAGGGCGACGGCCGCAGATAAAGAGCGATGCCCTGTACGACGCTCAGCATGGCGATGGTGGTGATGACGGAGTTAATGCCGACAAAACGAACGAGCGCCCCATTGGTCAGGCCGACAAGAATGCCGGCGCCGACACAAACCAAGGCGCCGAGCAAGATAAGTCCCGCACCGAAATCCTCTGCAATGAGAAACGAGCCGATCACGACGGTGAGGCTGATGACCGCACCGACCGAGACATCGAAGCCGCGTACCATCAACACATTGAATTGCGCCATGGTCACCAGCGCCAGAGGCGCGGTTGCGAGCAAGATATGGCGGATGTTGAGCGGCGTGAGGAAGGCGTCGGTGCGAACGCCGGCATAGAGCCCAACGGCAACGATCAAAAACAACAAGAACAGCACCGGCACCCACCATGGCTGAGCGCCTCGAGCAAATATCCGCCGCCAGTCCAGCGCCGAAAGCCAGCCGGCCGCCGACGGTTCGGTTGAAGCTTTGGCGCTCCCGGCAAGCTCCTTCGACCGCAGGAACGACGATACGATGCTCTCCTCGGTAATGTCCGTACCGGCGAGCTCGCGAATGACCCGACCGCGCGAGAACACCAGCACGCGATCGCACAGCCCCGCCAATTCCATCGCGTCCGAGGAATTGATCACGCAGGCGAGCCCCTGATCGGCCTTGGCGCGAATGGCGCGATAAATGTCGAACCGCGCCTTGGCGTCGACGCCCTGGGTGGGCTCGTCGATCAGCAGCGCCTTGGCGTCGCGCAGGAAGCTGCGCGACAAAACCACTTTTTGCTGATTGCCGCCGGACAGACCGCCGACGGGCTGATCGAGATCGGAGGCGACGATGTTGAGCTTGTCGACGAGCGAATGGACGGCTCGCTCTTCCTTGCCCGCCGAGATCAACCCGCCCGCCGCAAAGGCGCCGAGCACCTGCACGGTCATGTTCTCGCGCACGCCGAGCACAGGAAAGATCGATTCGGCCGCCCGGTCGGCGCTCAGCGACAGAATACCGGCTCGCAGCGCGGCGCGCGGGGTGAAAGCCGCCATCGGCCGGCCGGCGCAGACGACCTGCCCGGTAGCCTCGTCAAAGCCGCCGAGCGCGCGGATCGCTTCGCGCTGGCCGTTGCCCTCGGAGCCGGCAAAACCCACAATCTCGCCGGCGCGCACATCGAACGTGATGCCTTCGAAGCCCGCGGCACTCAAATCCCGGGCCGAGAGCACGATAGCGGCCGAACGGTCGCCCGGCCGCGGCGGATACTCTGCCTCGATCGGCCGGCCGACCATGAGCGCAATCAGATCGTTTTCCGATAGCCGCTCGTTGACCTCATAGGTGCCCTGGCCGACGCCGTCGCGCAGAATGGTGACGCGGTTAGCCAGCGCCAAGATTTCCGGCAGGCGGTGGCTCACATAGACCACGGCGACACCGGCAGCGACAATGCGGCGGACAATTTCGGTCAGCTTTTCGACGCCGGAAATGTCCAAGCTCGATGTCGGCTCGTCGAGCAACAACACCTTCGGGTTCGCCGCCAGCGCCTTGACGATTTCCAGAAACTGACGCTGCGGGCTGCTCAATTGCCCGACCAGCGCGTCGGGCGAAATGCCGAGGTCGTAGGGCGCGAGTTGCTTTGCCGCCCACTGGCGTTTTCCAGCGAGCGTCTTCGGCTCGGCATCGGAGCCGAGCAGCAGGTTTTCGGCGACCGAAAGCTCGCGCACCAGCGAATCGTCCTGATACACGACGGCGAGGCCAAGCTGCCGCGCCAATTTCGGGTCGGCGGCGGTGAGCGGCTTCCCCATGATCGTGACGCGACCTTCATCGGCCGCAACGGCGCCCCCGGCTATTCCAAGGAGCGTGCTTTTGCCGGAGCCGTTCTCGCCCAGAACGGCGTGAATTTCGCCAGCCCGACATTCGAAGTCGACACGGTCGAGCGCCTGCACACCGGGATAGCGCTTGGATATGCCGGACAGCTCGAGTGAGAGAACCGAATTCATTGCGCACCAAAACAGAAAAATCTCGTTCGCCGCGGCGAACGAAAAAGCAGTAAGCTCATGTCCCACGCAAACGCCAGGTCGAACGGGCGCGGCACAACGCGCGCTCGTCCGACCCGTCGCCGCTCAGGATGCTTTACTGCTTGGCAAACATCTCCTTCATCATGTCGTTGTCGACCAGCGTGGTCAGCGACGCGCTTTCGGGAATTGCCGCGTTGCATTGACCTTTGACGACCGGATGCATCTTAAAGGGGACATTGATGCTCGGGGGGACGTCCTTGCCTTCTTTCTTCATCATCGCCGCCGTCAAGGCAAAGCGCGCCTGGTCGTTCTGGCCGTTCGAATAGAAGATCTTGAAATTCGGATCGTTGGCTTTCTCCCAATCGCAGATCACGCCCATTTCATCGGTGCGCAACGCCACGATCAGATCCGGAGCTTTCTTGGCGGCTTCGTAAGCGCGCAAACCGCCGCGGAAGCCGTCGGCATACTCGAACAACACCGCATCGACGCTGCCGTGCTGCGCGAGGAAGCCCGACATCGCCTTGAACGATCCTTCCTGCGTCCAGTTGGTGTCGGCCTTGCCGAGCAGCTTCATATTCTTGTGCTTGGCGATCTCCTGCTCGGCGCATTTCTGCCAGCCGGCGCTGAGCCCGTTGCCGGGGGTGCCGCCGAGCTCGACGATCGTGGTCGGGTCCTTGGTCGAGTTCTCGCCGACCTTTTTCACGAACTCGTTGCCGAGCGCACAGAGGTCTTCGGCGATCGAGGTGACGAAGTCCTTGCCGGCCTTGCCGCCGATATAGGTCCCGTTATGCAGCACGACGAGGATACCGGCCTCGGTCGCCTCCTTGACGGTCGGCAGCAGTGCCGGACCGGCATCGGCGAAGATCACGATCACGTCGACCTTTTGCGCGATGAAGGCACGCATATCCGAGACCGCCTTGGTGGCGTCGCCGGTCGCCGAGGTGTAGATGATTTTTTTGATGCTCGGATAGGTCAGCGCCTGCAAGATGAATTCCATCTTGGTGACCTGGCGCCAGACGTTTTCGCCGAAGCCGTCCGCATAGGCGACCGTGAGGTTGCCGTGACCGGTCTCGCAGACGTTGTTTTTCCAGCATTCCAGCGCAAGCTTGCGCTGTTCCGGCGTCAGATCCATCGCCGCATGCTTGATGGCCTCGACGATCACCGGCGAGACATCCTCGGTGGTGCCGACCGATTTCAGCAGCAGCTCATTGAAGTCGCGAGCTTGCGCCGCGGCACCAAGAGCGGTGCCGAAAGTGGCGGCGAGCAGCAGCGGCAGTGCCTTGCGGCGTATGTCCGCGATAGAAAATTGCATAATTCCCTCCCTGGTATTTGTTTTGTTGCGTATCGGCCGTTTGTCCCGTTCGGCTTATGCGAACGGATGCGCCGGCGATTATTTATTCTTCAGCCACGGATACCGCGCTGTATCTTTACCAGCATAGTCCGGATCAAGATAGATGAAACAACGCTGTATCTTCCAGTCGCGGATCTCGAACACGTCGCACCAGCGGCCGGCGCCGTGTTCGGGCATGCCGGCGCGCCACGAGCCGTCGCGATGCTCGCCTTCGCTGGTTCCCTCGCAGACAACGAGGTCGCTGCCGGAGAAGATGTAGTTGAAATGCGAATAATGATGCTGGATCGATTTGAGCGTGCCGCCGATGTCGCCGAACATCTGCCCAATCTCTTTCTTGCCCGTGGCCAGGCCCCATTTGGGAAAATAGACCTGTGCGTCTTCGGCAAAGAGATCGAGAATACTGCCGCCGTCCCAAGTCTTTCCCGCGCGGTCGAACGCCTTGAGATAGTCAACGATCACCGACTTGCGCTGCTCGTCGGTCATGGTTTGTTTGGCAAGAGCCATTCCTTATCCTCCCCGCGCGGTTTCACGGCGCCACAAAACTATTTTGCGCGCTTCTTGCGTTCCTTGTGTGCCGCGGCCGCCGCCAGATAGGCGAAGGCCAGGATCGGTCCGATAGTGGCGCCGCCGGCCCAGTAAGCCCGCGCCGACGCCGAGGCCACGCAGTTGCCGACGCCGTAAAGGCCGGGGATAGGCTCGTCCTGATCGTCAACCACCTGGCCGGCAACGTTGGCCTTGGGACCGCCCTTGGTGTCGAGATTGCCGCCGGTGAGTAGCGCCGCGTAGTACGGCCCCTGCTCGGAAATCGGGAACATGGTCGGATTCGGCGCCGAAGGCGACGGCGCTACATTGCCGTTGAAGAGCAGCTCGACCTGACGCTCACCGCGATGGAAATCGAAGTCGCGGCCGCCGGCTGCAAAGCCGTTGAAGCGCTCGATGGTGGAGGCGAGTGTCTTCTCGAAGTCGGGTACAAGCGCAAGCCCGCCGGTGACTTTCTTGTAGCACTCCAGGCGTTCGCCGATCGCCTGGCTGAGCGCGGCGAGCGTCTCGCCCTTGATGACATGCTTGTCGCTGGCACCGGGCGGGACAATGAAGCGCCCATATTCGTCGCTGGCGCTGTGGTCCTGGCTGCGCTGATCCCAGACGGCGATCAGGAGCAGATTTGGATATTCGCTCTTGGCGCCGTCCCACTGGAAGAAGGTCTGCGCCATCTCGTTGTAGGCCAGTTTCTCGTTGGCGACGCGCCGGCCTTCCTTGTTGACGTAGATCATCGAATCGCCGGAGGGCGAGAAGGTGCCGATCAGTTCGGGATCGCGCGCCATCGCTTTTTCGAACACGATCGGACACATCCACGCATAGTTCATGTTGCGCAGCTGCGCGCCGACGGTGCTGGCGATATAGACGAAATCGCCTTCGTTGCTGTTGGCCGCGCAGCCGCCATAGATCGGCACCGCCTGAAAGTTCTTGCGCAACTCGACATTGTGGGTGAAGCCGCCGGTGCAGAACACGACCGCCTTGCGGGCG
>Ga0209624_10002435_pt1 | contig 13791 bp, 15 predicted proteins | sample JacPinW_OM2H0_O1_FD_188565 | JGI IMG/M metagenome (GOLD analysis project Ga0209624, IMG submission 188565) | Forest soil microbial communities from Algoma, Ontario, Canada - Jack Pine, Ontario site 1_JW_OM2H0_O1 (SPAdes) (version 2) | ecosystem: Environmental > Terrestrial > Soil > Boreal...
CAGCATGAACTTGATTTAGCAAAGATAACTCATCAAGAGACACTTAAGGATCAATTCAAAAAGGAACTTTTAGGTGAGAAACAATCATTCCTTGATCAACTTTTCGGTGGTGGTAAAGCACAACAGGAACAAGGATTTTCTCAAGGTAAAGGAGTTCAACCTGAAGAAGGCAAACCTCAAGAAGCCCAAGGTGGATTTGATCCTACTCAATTATCAGATGCTGATATAGCTCGACTAGCTGCATATGATCCTGAACTTGGACGATTAGTACAGCATGAAAAAGATGTGGGTTTGAGAGAGAAGACAGCGGCCACTAAGGCTAAAGAGAAAAAGGCAGCTGATTTACGTGCAGAAACACTACCTATACGTAAAGAAATTGCCGATAAAGCAAATTTAGCCCTACAAGGCATTCAAAATAAGACTCAATTATTGGATGTAATTCGTACCGGTAAAATCGATGATCCTACATATGCCATTATTGCCCAGGCCCTTCCATTTAGGCTTGGAGAACGTATGCTTTCTCCTGAATCGATACAATATCGTGGCGGCATCATTGATGAATTCAAGGACTTACGATCTATTTTCCAAGGGCAGACACGCATCAAAGAAATTGAACTACTTGAAGATAAAGTCGCTGGACTATATCTGACAGATACTCAAAAGGAAGCACTTTTAACATCGAGGATTAATGCTTTACGGGCAGATATTATCAAAGGTGAGGCAGCTGCCGAATTAGAAGAGGAAGGTAAATTTGGCGGAGCCCTACAATTTCAGAAAATGGTCAATGCTAGAGCTAAACCTAAATTAGATGCATTATTCAATAGAATTTTGGATGAGCAAAAAGCTGTTATTAAAGATGCAGAAAATCGTAAAGGATTACCACTAAATTATGACGACCCAGATGATCGTCAGCTATTGCAGCAATTGATGGAAGAAGCTGGTGGAGATCGACAAAAAGCAAGACTGTTGGCCAAGAAAAAAGGGTATATCATAGGTAAATAAAATGCCGGACGCATTTGATAAATTTCCTGGGACCGATACAGCTAAAGGTGATGCATTTGATCGTTTTCCAGTTCGAAAAGAGGGATTCCTAAAATCGGCTGCACGTACAGCGTATCAAATTCCATCAGGCATAGCTCAAGCTAAAAGTTATCCATTAGATTTATTACAGATGGCAGGAATAGGTCATGCTTTAGACCCTGAAGAGCTTGAACATCTCAGAAAAATTCATGAGCGTGAAGGTATTCCTTTCGATGAAGAGAAATATCTACAAGGAGTGCAATCAGCAGGCGAATATTTTCCTACTCAGGGAAATATTGAAAGATTGCTTGAAGAGAAAACTGGTGCACCTCTAACGCCGAAGAATAAGATTCAAAAAGCACTCAAATTAGGCTCACTAGCTGGTGCAGCAACACCTGGTTCACTATTGCAGAAAGGTATAGCGGCAGTAGGGGCGCCATCAATATCTGGAGCTACTCAAGCTGCTGGATTGCCGGAAGGTGTAGCAGATGTCCTAGGATTAGGTGTAGCAGGTATAGCAGGTGCCAAAACCCCAGGTGAATTAAATATAGGTAAGGCTAATAAACCATCTGGACTGACAGAAAGGAGATTTGAAAAATTAGGAAAGCCTAAGGAGGTATCGAGTAAGAAAATTGCCCAAATTAATGAGAAGATAGAGAATGACTTTCGGAATATTGCCAGTGATATTATCGAAAAAAGTCCTATCGAAGAAACATATTCCAATTTGAAGCAAGATATTGGATTTAAGAAACAGGCACGTGAATCATTCAAAGATGTAGAAAAATTAGCTGACCAATTACCAGAAAAATTTTCTACTGTTGACCTGGAAAAAGAATTAGTCAGAACCGCTTTTAAGAAGAAAGGAACTGGATTTACACCTTCAGAATACGACACATCTCATAAGAAATTCATCAAAGATTTTCTTAAAAAGACTCCTAAGCAGGATATAACAGCTAAGGACCTAGTTACTCAGTACAGAAAGAACAATGAGGCTTTGACCGAAGCATATGAACCCGGTCAATCTTTTGCCTACAATAGAGGTAAGAGACAAGCCCTTACGGATTACAATAAATCTATAGCATTAATTATTGAAAAGAAATTTCCTGACTCTGAATTTTCTAACTTATTTACCTCTACGAATAAGAAATGGTCTCAAATCATGGATGCTGAAGCTATTGATAAATTCATGGATAAGATGTTTGAGGGCAAGATTCGATTTGAGAAATGTAAGAATTTCTTTGAAAAAGAAGGGATGTCCATACCATTTAAGCGTGCTATGGGAGAAGAGGGGTTCAAGAATTTCGAACAGCTCATGAAAGATTTCATGGAATATGAACCTGCACACAGAATGATGAAAGTGGCTAAATTGAAAGGGTTTGACTCTCTTGCTAATTCTGCTTTAGCTTATTTAATTCATCCAAAGATAGGTCTGGCAAAATCGGTGTATGGACTATCAAAAGCGGCTTATAAAAAATTATTTGAATCTGTTCTCGATAAACCTCAACTTGCGGTCACTTGGGATAAGGGGGTAAAAGCCTTCAAGAAAGGTGATTTCAAGGCAGCTGAACAGAATTTCAATAAGCTTAAGGCTGAGGTTGAAAATCATTAGATAGCCCTGCGGCTGCATTAGAAGCCCCAGGATCGACGATCGCATTGCTGTTAACCTTAGTGGTGGCTCTTAAGCAATGTGCGCCGTTTAGGAACTTACCGCACGATCAACAGAAATCTCTGGGAAAACTTGCTTTATCTTAGAGATAATTTTAAGGCTAGGATTACATCTTTTTGCTTCCAATCTCTGATAGCTATATAAGTTATCAAAACCCATACGCTTTGCAGCTTCCTGCTGAGTCATCTTGTGTTTGATACGACAGTATCTGACCATGAAAGAAAATGCTACTAATGGGTCAACCACAACTTCCACAATATTTTTAGATTTCTTGATGGAATCTTCTGGCAGAGCAGCTAGATCTGTAGAATCTTCTGGTTCCTGGATATATAAATTTAATGCCTCTTGCATATTTTCTTGAAGTTCAGCCATGGAATAAGCCTGTGTAATACATCCTTCTAATTCAATACATTGAGCCCAAAAAAACTTGCCCTCTTTACGTACTTTAAAATGATATTTCATAAGATCTTTTCACCTCTCTACTTTCTCTTCACGCTATCTAACATCTTTTTTAGTGCATGCTCTGTACCGATGGCTAGTTCTTTATGATTTGGAATAATTACCGTTGGGCGTCCCTGTTTCCTGAGTTTCCAGTGACTCCCCTTACCTCCTCCAGGGACTATTTCATAGCCAGCTTCTATGAAGAGTTTCCGCATGTCTTTTCCGCTAATAGGCACCACATCTCCAGTTTACATGTCACCAATAGTATACCAAATATTGTTGGTAATGTCAATATGCAAGCGATATTTCAGAACCCAGATTATATACTTAAATATTTAATTACGAATAACTTGTAAAGAATTTTGCCTTCTCTTTAAACTTTCACCTAATTTAACATGCACAATAGAGGCAAGATGAACAATATCCACAAGACAAATGAAACAGTCCCATTCTCGATTGAAAAGTACAGCAAGTGCAGGAATTGTGTTCCAGTCACTCAGGCTGCATTAGGAGTGATTATTGCACTTGGTTTGACAATGTCCTTGCTCTCACATTTTGGATATGTAGATCACACCTTTATCTATGTTGGAGCAGGTGCATCAGTAGCTGCATTAATTACTCTCGGAATTTTAACGGTATGTCAACCGAACAATTTAAAATCGGCTGTAAATAATGCGAAATCTTTTTCAGATATCAAGGAGATCGTAGATACCATGGAAGTATACCGGCCATGCTGTTCTTGGGGTAATTGGTTGGGAGCTACCGATGATCTAGAGATAAACTCAACTCAACTCAAAGGTTCTATATCCTCATATGCGCTTGATCATAAGTTTAATGAACTTATTAATTCTAAAAATAATTTTAGCAGACAAGAACTGGTTCTTGTCAAAGAAATCGATAACATATTCAACTCGAAGTGTGAAGCAATAGACGAATACGAACGTCTGTCAATTCCAGATAAATATTTAAAAAGAGATTATTTAAATGACGACATACCCTAGTTTACTTAATAGTAACATTTATATATATAGAGACAATTGGGCGGTTACTATGATTTGCAATTCGCAAAGCAGTAATAGACCAGCCACTTCTTCATTTGGTGATAATCACGCAATGCTGGCTATAGAGGGAGTGAAGAAATCTGGTGAAGTTTTTAGACAGTTTGTTCATCTGATGGGACCTCTATCTACCCAAGAACAAAGAGGAGTTTTTATAGGCAGCAGTTGTGTGTATACTTTACAAAGGATTGGGGCAGTCGAAATTAAATCAAATATAAAATCCTATAGATATACTCATAAATCTGAAACATGGGTTAGGCCAGCAGATCAAGTAAGACTGATGAGGCGGGAGGCGAAGCAAGAAAGAGATCGTCCATCTGAATTTCCTCGAGCATTTAGTATTTTTGGTAATAGGTCAATATTTTCCACCGATCTCAAGGCATTCAAAATCACTGATCCGACTGTGACAAAAATAGCTAGCGTCAACAAAGTCCTTTTAAAATATTTTTATAACACGGCTAAGCAGTGTATAGAGACCTATACGCATACAATATTTGACGATCCCTACTTCTTCGCTGAAACAGGATTATTTATTAAAGGATGCGGTTTTAACATAGTAAATAAAGCGATAGAGGAAATGAGTGCCGAAGTAACAGGAAATGGCAAAACAACTATCGAATGGAAATATAAACTTGGTGCAAAAAGAATAAAGGAAATCCGAATCGCTTTTCTGGAAACAAAGACCACTAAAGATCGAGAAAATTTAATAATTGAGACGGAGAAAAAATTTGATAAAGCTCAGGAAATACTTGGAGCAATAGATATCAGCGATAAACGGGATAAGGATATTAGATTTCAAACATTGTTGATACAGCAAATCGATTACCATACAAATAATTGCTCTAAGCTTATAAAGAAATATTTTGATAAGGTTTCGGCTGAATTAGATGCAGAGACTACTAAAGAATTGCTGGAATCGTGCAATGGAGATATGCTGTGTGTTTATAGAAAAGTATTGAAATTAGTCGCAGATCACACTGATTTACAGTTCCTTAAGCCAGATAGCTGCTTTACATGGGCGCGTGAGAAATTATCGATTGTGGATGTTGCACTTGAAGACGTAGGCATAGAACATATTATCTCTCCAACCAAAATGTACCTTGAAGCTGTAAATAAGGATAAACGCCGCGCCTCTAAAACAGATAATCACTAAACCATTTGACTCGAGTGCATAGATGCCCCTACGACTATTTTATACGAAAAATATTGTCGGATTATCTTGATGTACGGAAATGAGTGGATATAGGGTTTATCGGCTATATGGCAAACAAAGTTTTTCCTAATCGCAAACTTGCTTCTATTAAGGACTTAGGATAATATACTTCGCTTATATTCAAAAACTTGAGAGATTTATTTATGCAAAATATTTTTAGCCTGCTAATCGCATACGCCCTTCTCTTTAGCGTTGGGATATGTGCTACGCCAGCATATAAGCTCGTAGACCTCGGATTTCAGGAAACTGAAGCAAATTGTGGAAAACACACAAGAGTGATGATACAGCAAGATGTAATAACTAAATGTGACGATCCTCGTTGTGCTTATGAAAGAAGAGATTCAAAAACGGGTACCATTATGCACTTCGACAAGTATGGCAATTTGATAGGCAGAACAAAAGGCTAATTCCTTCAGCGAGATGAATAGCCCTTGGGCTGCATTAGAAGCCCAAGGGGTGATGATAATGTTGCGAGACTACAGCTAGTCCATGAGCTTGAATGCTTTTCCTAACATATCCCATGATTTTGCAATATCATCCGTGCAATCTTGAGATAAGTCTTTCCCTTCTTTGCATAATTTTAGAACAATATTCTTGAGTGACTTGATCATACGCTGGATCGCATCTCCTTCTACTTTCTGTTCAGGATTTGCATCTCGCTTATTCAGCTTAGTGTATACCGCATTAATTGTAATTTTACCTGACCGCAACTCCTCTTTATCTTCATCCGATGCCTTCTCTATAATTTTCCATGCTTTAGCAATGGTATCTGCACTTACACTGGCCATTTCTGCAAGCTCTTCCCGTGTATCAATCGGTTTCGCAGATTTCTGCTTAACCACCCCACCCGCAGCGCATTGATTGGCCTTTGCTCGTGCTGCAATCACATCTTTCATTTTAAGAGCCAGTTCACAGCGTTGAAATGGATTCAAATTCCTTCTACCGAATTGATGGTTGATGATCCATAGCATGGCCTCATCATCGTTCTCAAATTCGAGAGATTTTATATCATAATCGATATCCAGCTTTTCGCAGATCTCATGTCGATTGTAGCCGTCTACAAGCACATTGCCCCACACTATGATCGGATTCAGGCACCCGTCTTTTTCAATACTTTCTTCAAGCAGTTGATATTCCTGATCTGAAAGACGAGGTATGAGGTTTTTAAATTCATCATTCACTTCCAATTCTCTTCTCGTATTCTGTTCCCCAATTTGAGCACTCATTTGTCAAAATATCCTATTTTAAATTTTATTATTACATTCCTGTCATACAGATAATTGCAGCAGGACAAAACATTACTTTATAGTATGTAAAATAATATGTAGCAATGTCATAGTGTGCTTTTTCCTCCATTTCGTAGAGTGACCTACATGGCATCGACAAAAATTCTTTCCGAAAAAGACGAATGCAAGTAATGAGATATATAAAATGGATATTGATTAAGGAGAATGGCTGTGGAACCTGTGGATCTTCAACATCTAAATGCTTATTTGAGACATCTGCATGATTTAGAAGCCAAAGCGATTGCATCTCCTGAGTTAAAATCTGAGATTAGGAACAAGCAGCTGATATTTAGCGCCCATTTTGCACATGTTCATGAAAAAGCAAGGATGGATAGCGATCCAATGTTAAATGAAGTAGCTGATGAACTCGACAGGATAATTAAATTCTTTAATCCAAGTTCACAACCCTAATTTAGTCGCTGCATTGTTTTTCCACTTGTTCACTTCACGGATGTATTTCTTAAGAGTATCACTTTTCTTATGGCCAGTATGCTCCATAATAGAGTGTTCGGGGACATCATTTAAAATGGCCTGTGTCACAAAACCTGCCCTTAAAGAATGCCCTCCAAAATTTGGGATAGTAACTGTTGAATCATGGATCTGTTTTTCTTCAGCCTCTTTGACTGTATCTCGAATATAGCGGTTACGATTGATGATAAGTACAATAGATTTATCAGATAGTGCACCTAACTGAATCTGATTATGTCGATTAATGGCACGAAATACAGCACCATTTTCGATATTGGCGGCATGAATCCATTCCTGCAAGGCACGAACTGGACATGTATCAGGATTTGATCCATATGGAATATTTACTTCTCGCATACCAGTTTTCGACCACGGAAGGAGCACAACAATACCCTCTTTAAGAAATTTCAAATTTTCTTTCTGGATACTAGCCAACTCTGATCGCCGTAGCGCTCCAGAGAAACCGATGAGCAATAAACACCTGTCTCGCTTTCCTGTTAATGTATCTGGTAAAGAGCCTATCATCTTACGAATATCCTCCATAAGCACAGGTGATTTTCTATCCTCTAGAATTTGATGTGTCTGTTCCTTGCTAAGTACGCGCTTGATGCCATTTAATGTCCTCCTTATCGCAGAATCCTTTCTACTAAAGTTATATCCATTATATTGATGAATCTTTGTGATGGCGGTTAATCTTCTTTCCAGGCTATTCCACTTAAGAGGTGTCTTTTCTTTAAGATCTCTATTTTTACCTGATATCCCTACCCAAGAATTCTTGGCCCTATCCTCTAAGTAGTCCGCTACATCATGAGGATTAGCAGGCATAAATTGACGGTGATTGTGATTGCACCACCTACAGAAATCTTCCCAATCTGAAAGATATGCACATATAGAATTCTTTGACATATCCTGTTCGGTAAAGGAATTTGCATACCTGACATATTCCACCTGGGAGGGATTATAAATTTCTGAAGGTGTTATTGGAATCAGCATATTTTTCATATTCTAGCCTCTAAGTTACGATAAGGTTCCCATATCGGAAGCTATAATATACGGAGTTCTCAACTTAAGTAACCCTAAACTCCTTAAGTCCCTAACTCCTTAAGTTAAGAACTTACAATCTTAAGAAGTTTTTGACTTCAGAACTCATGAATTTTTGAACTCAATAACTTTAGAACTTTAGTAGCTCTTAACTTGGAGTATTCCAAACTTCAGAACTTACCAACTTCTAATTTTCAGAACTTCAGATCTTCCATGATTACGTCCTCTACCATAAATTACACATGTGATAACGAAACTCTTGACAAGATGATAGAAAACTTAGATAAGTGGCCATATGAAATCTTATATTTTCAGGAGCAATCACCAGGATGACTAAAGAAGTATTAAATGCCCAGGAGGCGTGCGATTTCCTGCAGGTTGGAAAGGCAACACTATACAGACATACTAAAATTGGCGAAATTCCATCATTCCGTATAGGTAAAGCTCTTCGCTTCCATAAGGAATCATTAGAAAGATGGATTGAGAAAAAAGTTGCTGAGGATTTACGTTCAAAACAGGGCCAAAGGTAATGCCGCCTAGAATAATATCAATCGTCAACAGCAAAGGAGGAGTTAGCAAAACTACTACTTGCGTGAATATCTGCGCTGGACTTGCTCAACTCGGGAAAAATGTTCTAGGCATTGATTTCGACCCTCAAGGGAATTTAACTCATTCAGTCATAGGCGATCTTGACAATGATGAGAAAAATATTACAGAAGCAGTCCGCGGCAAAGTATCCATATCCACAATTATCAGAAGGACACACATAGTAAACTTTGATATCGCCCCTTCCGGAGAATCAATGGTAGATCTTGATTTGCAACTTCAGTCTGAAATAGGTCGCGAACTCAAACTTAAGTCTATACTGCAAGACGATTATGTGAAAAAATATGATTTTGTCCTCATAGATAACAGTCCACACGTTTCTCTTAAAACTATTAATAGCCTAGCCGCAAGTCATTTTTTCCTAGTACCTGTCAGCGCAGAATATCTGCCACTAGTAGGTATAAAAAATCTTCTAAAGATTATCGATCAGATAAAGTCACTAAATCCGCTCTTAAGTAACCTTGGCTTCTTATTGACAATGGTGGATCGTCGTGAAGCTATAAGCGGGGATGTGGAGAAAATATTGAGGGATACTTTTTTAGATGCTGTATTTACCAATTCTGTTCGAATTAACACTAAATTGAAAGCATGTCCACAGAAACGTCAAACTATATTTGAAGCTGAAAAATCGAGTGGAAAAGGATTTATTGACTACCTGAACATATCAAAAGAATTACTTAAGCGCGTAGAGAACAGATGGGAGCAATAAACCAGGAGGATACGAAAAATACTCTGTTCGGTAATTGTAAAAACACTTCCAAAGAGGTAATTGTACCACAACAGCCTCAACGATTAAATGAGACTGCAACAGGCCAGAAAATAGCTAAGTATCAAAATTATGATAAAGTAACCGCACTTTTAACTCCTGAACAGAAGCTTGGCCTTGACCGTGTTGTAAAAAGGATCATGAAACATAGGGCTTCAGCATTAAAAGGAAGTGCTGACAAAGAGCGAATAACGGCCAATACATTACTGCGAGCTTTGATTGAACATTTTTTAAAATCAGAACCTGGCAAACAAATGGATGTCCTAGCGTGTGAGGAAGATGTTTATAAATGGATCACGAAATTATATGAAAAAGAGTGAATTGATCATAATTTATGCAATAAAAGAGACAACTTCTTCAAAATCAAGTCGAAGCCATTGCATGGAATTAAAAGATTTTATATACTGGCAACAGTAGAAAAGGAAAAAAAAGCAGGAAACCCGACTAACGCAATTAGTCGGGTTTCAGATGTACACTTCGAAATGGGTACATCAGTACTGTAACTTAACTTGGAATTTTCTGGGGAAAATTTCTCTTAAGTTACACGTTCATGCTTCCTCTTCTCTTGCTAATATATTGAACATGAGGAAGAAGCAGATGACAAAATCTGTAGAAAATATTTTTTTAAATCATATACAGCAGCTGCCTGAATTTATAACGTCAAGCACCCTTGTTAAACTCAATTTATTTTCACCTGCCACGTTAAGCGAGCTGCGCCAGAGTGGCTTAGGACCGCCCTATCTCAAAATTTCAAGGTTTAAATACCTGTATAATAAACATTTACTAATTGAGTGGTTGCAGGCCAGGATTAATACTGAAGTCAGGGAACAAGCTAATGATCGAGCTCAGTAAAGATCTGTTACAGAGTGAGATGGAACGTATGAAGTCGCAATTATTTTGGTCCCTAACGAATTTTTATAAACATCCACTCGATGATCAGGGCCTGACCTGGTTGAATCTCTACATTTTTTGGACAGTGCAAATTTCAATTATGGAAGAAATGATCAAACGAGCACGCGAATAGAAAAATATCCGCCCAGTGTATGGTCTGGAGCGGATTTAATATGGATAAATACATGTCTGATAATATTAAAACTGATCTTAAAATACAAGAAAATACAGCTAGAAAATCTACTGATTTAAACATATCTATCATAGAAAATTTAAGGAAGCTTGGGCTTGAGCTCACTATTGACCAGCTACGGGATATCGATCCTGAAAAGGATATTCCTGGATTTGCTGGCTGGGATCACGAACGTCAGGGAATCCTCTTACGATTGCAAGTGGATGCACTGAATCTTCTCACTCCTGAAGAGATGGTGGTTAGGGAATTAAATAGAAAACATGCTGTAATTCACACTGATCAATTTTACATCCTTACTGAAAAGGAAAATCCAGTTTTCGGGGGAATCGACTTCACCCTTGAGAGCAAGCAATCGTTTAAGAATCAGTATGAAAATAAACTGATTACTTGCTCAAACGGGAGATCACGTACCAAGGCTGATGTATGGCTTAAAAGCTCAAATAGAAGAGAATTCAATGGCATCAATTTTACACCACACGAAGTGGCTAAGGCTTCTAAATGCTATAATCTCTGGAAGGGGTTTTCAAAAATTGCCAAGCAAGGTGATTGTTCAAAATACTGGAGTCATGTCAGAGATAATATTTGCTCTGGAGATGGAGTTGCCTATAGATACGTCAGAAAATGGTGTGCTTACTTATTTCAACATCCAAATGAAGTACACACAGCTCTCGTCTTATGCGGATCTCAAGGTGTAGGTAAAAACAGCTTTGTTGAGCCACTCGGTGTCCTTCTGGGCTCTCATTACGTTCTACTCAGCAATATTCAAGAACTTGTCTCTAATTTCAATTATCACCTTAAGCACGCCGTCCTTATCCATGCTAATGAAGCCCTATGGGGTGGACATAAGAAAGAGATTGGAACTTTGAAAGCTATGATCACAGAAAAAACCTGTCTTATCGAGGGAAAAGGCAAGGACAGGATCATGGTCAAGAATTTTAAGCATATTATTCTCAGCAGTAATGAAGAGTGGCCTGTTCATCTTGATCACGATGATCGGCGATTTTTTGTGTTGAGGGTTTCAGAGAATCATAAGGAAGACCACACGTACTTCGCCGCAGTTCAAGAACAGTTAGATAGAGGAGGATATGAAGCTCTCTTGTACGATTTATTACATGAGGACCTGATTGTGTTTAATCCAAGGGAGCTTCCAAATAGTGAGGCTGCATTTAGTATCAAAATTCGCAGTAGCGATTCTATTCACAAATATATCTATGAAGCGCTTAAAGACGGGTGTTTCGATATAGGAAATGTTTCCCCAAACGGAATATGGAAAACACTTCCTGTGGACTCGGTATTCAATGATTATTGCTGTTGGTATTCTAAAAATGGAGAGAAAGGTGTAATCAAAGACATCTTCAGCAGGCATCTACTGAAGGTCATGCCATCGATAACTATATCACGACCAAGAAGTAGAAGCGGAAATGGTAGAACAAAAATGTATGTGCTTCCAGATATTACAGATGCACGAGAAGATTTTCAGAAATTTTACAAGGCAGGGTCAAGCATTTGGAACGATTAGATATGGTCATGCCTATTATATTTTTGGTCGCACCTTGGTCATACCTCCATTATTTTGTAACCCCCTTATATTTAAAGAGTGGGTATACCGGGTATGCTGGGCATACCACATTTTCATTCCCCAAAATATATGCAAAGAAAAAATGGAGATTTTTTGGCGGCCGAAAATTTTGACAATAAAGTAGGTGTGACCACCGTGACCGGTATGACCGGATGTTGATTATCAATGACTAAAAATTATTCTTGGTATGCCCAGAGGTATGACCAGAACATGGAATCAGGTGTGACCAGGCAGTTTTAAAAATGAATTTACTAGATTTTGCAATAGAAATTGGACTGGAACCCAAACGTGCATCTGCAACCCATGGTGGTGAGTATAGCTCAGCTTGTCCAGCATGTGGTGGCGTTGATCGATTCCGCATATGGCCGAATCAACAGGCTAAAAATTGCACTGGCACCTATTGGTGCAGAAAATGTGGCACAAGAGGAGATGCGATTCAGTTCTGCAAGGATTTTATTGGGTTAGGATTCAGAGATGCATCGCAAAAGGTCGGTGCTACGATTTCAAAGCTGCCATACCTGCGTCCAGTTGAACGACAATTTGTTGCACCTACATTAACGCCTCCGTCAGAGAAATGGTCTGCAAGGTCCAAAGATTTCGTAATCTGGGCACATGAACAGATATGGAGATTTCCTGATGTGATTGAGCAGTTGAAGAAGCGCGGTATACCTCCATATGGGATTAAGAATTATCGGATAGGATATTGCGATCGGAATCTATGGGTTAACCCTCTTGAGTTTGGGATTGAATCTGATAAAAAATTATTATTTCCTGAAGGCATAGTCATTCCATCTATTGAACCATCAGGTCTTGTAATTAGAGTGAAAATACGGCGTAAAGACCGATTGCCTAAGTATTGGGTAATTAGAGGTGGGATGAACGGTCTAAATATTATGGGGGATATGCATAGACCTGTCATGACTATTGTCGAATCCGAGCTCGACGCTTATGCTCTATATTATAATTGCGGCGACCTTCTTTTTGCTGTAGCTATCGGATCTAATACAAAGACGCCGGATAATGTAACCGACTATTGGGCAAAGCGTAGGAAACTGCTTATCTGCCATGATAATGATGAAGGCGGGAATACAATGAGTGAAAAATGGCAAAAGCTCTACCCACATGCAAAAAGTTGTCCAGTGCCAATTGAATATGGCAAGGACATCGGAGAAGCTGTTGAGAAAGGGCTAGACTTGAATAAATGGATCACAAGTATTTTAAATTAGGATCAATATGAACATTGAAATCGTAGAGTTTTATCCACTGGAATGTGATGCAGAGAGGAAAACCCTGACAGGCACATTGCGTATCAAGCTTCCCGATATCGGAATTCATTTGCTTGGAATCTTCGTGAGGAAAAATAAGGATCGTTGGCACGTCACAATTCCAGGAAGAAAAGGGATCCATCATGAGACAGGTGAAGAAGTGAGATATCCATTTATTTCATTTGAGGATACGGGTCGTCAGCATGAACTTGATTTAGCAAAGATAACTCATCAAGAGACACTTAAGGATCAATTCAAAAAGGAACTTTTAGGTGAGAAACAATCATTCCTTGATCAA
>Ga0209624_10002436_pt1 | contig 13777 bp, 8 predicted proteins | sample JacPinW_OM2H0_O1_FD_188565 | JGI IMG/M metagenome (GOLD analysis project Ga0209624, IMG submission 188565) | Forest soil microbial communities from Algoma, Ontario, Canada - Jack Pine, Ontario site 1_JW_OM2H0_O1 (SPAdes) (version 2) | ecosystem: Environmental > Terrestrial > Soil > Boreal...
TTCATCGTCCGGCCGGACGTTGAAGAAGCAGACCTCGACAAGCTGATTGAAGGCTTCCAGAAGAACGTCACCGATGGTGGTGGCGAAGTTAAGGCGACCGAGAAGATGGGCCGCCGCCGGTTGGCCTACACCGTCCGCAAGTTCAACGATGGCTTCTACGTTCTGTTGACCATTGCCGCCGCAGGCTCGCTGATCAGCGAGGTCGAGCGCCGTCTTCGCGTCTCTGAGCAGGTGATCAAGTTCATCACCGTGCGCATGGACGAAGAAGAGAAGCGTCTGGCGAAGGTCAAGGCCATCCGCGACACCAAGGTAAAGCGGAGCGCGCAGCCGATCGCCCAGCCGCATCAAGCACCTGCCGCCGCACCGAATGTCGACGCTCATGCTCCAGCCGCGGCCGCGGCCGCATCCGAGACAGAGGAAGAGAAGAAGCCAGTCGCCACAGCGCCGGCCGAGCACGTGCCTTCCGACGCGCCGCCCGAGACTGCTGCTGCAGCAGTTTAGCTTCGCGCCAAAGCATTCGCGATGCAGGCTGACTCCGCATCGCACAACGCATCACGATCGCCAGACTTCGCTTCCACTCGACCGCCACTGGTCGAATGTTCAGAGACCCCAACGCGGGTCTGGAGCGCAGGAAAGGCACAACGTACTTGAGAGGGAATTATCATGGCTGACGAAACCAACAGCACGCAATCCACCGAGCAGCACGCACCCGCATCCCGCCCCAGCCACTCGGGACATTCCGGTCCGGGCGCCGGCGCTCCACGTTCTCCACGTCCCGCAGGCGGTCCTGGCGCTGGCGGCCCTGGCGGACGCAAGTTCTTCCGGCGCAAGAAGGTCTGCAAGTTCTGCACCGAGAAGATCGACGCCATCTCGTACCGCGACGTTCGCCTGTTGCAGGGCTTCGTTGCGGAGCGTGGCAAGATCGTTCCGCGTCGTCTGACTGGTGTATGCACACGGCATCAGCGTCGTCTTAGCCTGGCCATCAAGCAGTCGCGCAACATCGCTCTGCTCGCCTTCGCCGCGCGCTTCTAAATTTTTTCTGCCGCGCAGGCGGCCCTAATCGCCAGGTGTTTAGGCTGGCGAATGAGACAGGAAATTGGAGAATTGCAATGGAAGTCATTCTGAAGGAAGACGTAAACAAGCTCGGGCATCGCGGCGATGTGGTCAAGGTCGCGGACGGCTACGGGCGCAACTTTCTGCTCCCCGGCAAACTCGCCATTGAGGCGAATGCTGCGAACAAGGCGGTGGTCGAACAGATGAAGTCGTCGTCGGTCCGCAAGTCGGCCAAGGAGAAGACCGAGGCCGAGGCGCTGGCCACGCAACTGTCCGAGGTTGAGCTGGTATTCGAGCGCAAGGTCGGAGAGCACGACCATCTCTTCGGCTCAGTCACCTCGGGCGATATCGCGCACCAGCTTGAGGCCAAGGGCTTCACCGTCGATCGCCGCAAGATCTCCTTGGAGGAGCCTCTGAAGACGATCGGCGAGTACCACGTTCCGGTGAAGTTGCATCGCGAGGTCACCAGCCACCTGAAGGTTACGGTGAAGGGCGACCAGCCGGAGGCGGAAGCAGCTCCTGCCGCTGCAGCTACGGCTTAATCTCTAATTTTGTATGGCATTCAAGACGCATCTGCCTCCGCGAGAGATCCTCGCAGAGGCAGATGCGTTTATTTTTTGCAAACCTGAATGATCGAGGCTGGTGTCGTCTGTCGACTACTCGTACTTGAGCGTCTGCACGGGATCCAGACGCGCCGCGCGGTTTGCCGGGAGCGTTCCGAATAGAACGCCGACGAGTACCGAGCTGCCCAGAGCGAATACGGGAGCCCAGGGGTTGATCGGTATTTTGAACGGCGTCAACTGGCCCAGCGTCAGCGGCAGGGCCAGGCCGATGACTGTGCCGATGATTCCGCCACTCAACGAGAGGAAGACCGCCTCGGTGAGGAACTGTAGCCGAATCTCACGGCTCGTTGCGCCCAACGCCTTGCGAATACCGATCTCCTTGATTCGCGACTGGACGTTGGCCAGCATGCTGTTCATGATGCCGACGCCGCTGACGACCAGCGTGATCCCTGCTCCGAGGGTCAGCACAATCGTAAGCATGTCGGCGATCTTTGCCATGCTGCTGAGAAGCTCGGTGAGCGTCTGCGCGCTGTAGACCGAGCTGGCATAGTGACGAGACCTGATGATTTCGAGAATGCGATCTTTGGCAGGGAGCACCATGGAGGGGGTCCCCATGGTGAAGAAGATCTCCTTCAGCGCAGGGGTTCCCTGGAAGTAGCGAGCCACCGGATAAGGGATCAGCACCGTGTGTTCGCTAATCTCCGACTGACCGTATGTGTCGAAGCTCTCCCTGAAGACACCGATGATGGTAAACGGTATGCCCTTGACGCTGATGATTCTGCCGACAGCCGCGGCTGGACTGCCAAAGAGTTCGATGGCTAAAGGTTTGACCATAACGGTAACCTTTTCGTGGGCCAGGGCATCCTGGTCGTCGAAGAAGCGACCCGAGACAACTACAAGATTGCGTACGATTCGGTACTGAGGTGAGACGCCGAGCAGCATGGTTGATTGCGTGACGCCGTTGCCCATACTCACATTGTCGTGAAATTCCAGCATCGGCGACGAGGCGACAATGCCGGGAACCTGTTCCAGGACCGCATGCATGTCGTCGAGAGTCATAAAGTCGGGCGTGCTGGTATTGTCCGGGCCAGAAACCGTGCCACCGTTGTATTGCAGCTCAATTTTGTTTGGACCAATGCTGGTGAGCTGGTCGAGCGCATACTGCTTCCCGGTGGATCCGAGCGTGGCCACCAAGATGATAGAGGCGGAACCGATCACCATGCCCAGCATGGTCAGCATGAACCGCGTCTTGCTGGCGCGGAAGCTGTCGACCGCCAGCCGGACGACTTCGCTGAACATCATGGTCGACCGCGCGCTCTGCAACGTGCGGTCAAAAGAGCTCGGTTTGGGGAGATTGATGGTCGCCATCTGCTTCACCGATTAGACGCCTTCCAGTATCCCAGCGGTGCACGTTTCCTGCGAACCGCGCTGCCGCGTTTGGTTCGCCCTCGGCCTGACAGCGCCTGCGAAGGCACTTTATGGGCATCGGAGGGAACAGATCTCCATCGTACAATAGCGATACAGAACGTGTGCTCGCGCGGTGGGATGTGTGAGCGGTTGAAACAGGCGGTCTCGAAAATCTAAAGCCGCGCTTTTCCTAAACAACTGATTCCGACACAGAAGCCCTGCAACCCCATTATTCTAAACAGTTGAGTTCATGTATGCCTATGCTGTGAGCTGTACAGATGTGGCACTTTGTCGCGGCAGCCCCTACAACGTCCCTCTATGACGTCGGGCATCAGAACGGGATCGATTATCTGGTCATGGAGTTTCTCGAAGGGGAGACGCTGGCGGACCGGCTCGCGAGCGTCCGGAAGTACTCAGCCACCGCGTCCTGATACCCGGCCGACACCGCCGGCGCCTTGCTCGTCCGTACCTGCCCCGACTGCGGATCGTCAGCATCGCGACGCAGATGCAACTCCAGCCTATCGACATCGTTGAGCACCTGCGTGTGCAGTTGCTCCACCATCGCTGGATTGCCGGGAAAGCGGCTGGGGTCAAGCTGCTGCATCTCCTTCACCAAATCTTGAATCTCGCGTAACGCCGCCGGATCGTTCTTCGCCGACTGACGGAGCTGGTTCAACTCCTGCAATCCCTGACGGATTATCCTCTCGGAGTCCGCCGGCGCCAGAGCATTATCAGGAGCGTTCGCTCGCCGTCCCGTTTGGTCGAACTTATTGTTCCCCGTATTCACGTTGTAGATATCGACACCGCCTCCGCCATCCCGCGGATTGCCGTTCCCTATGTCTCCACTTTCACCGTCTTGCCGATCGCCAGCTTGCACACCTCGTTGTCCGCCTTGGCGCCTGCTCTGCCCAACAGCCTGCTGGCCCCCAGTTTGTGCCCCCCCGCTTTGTTGTCCACCCTGCGCCTGACCGCGCTGTCCCCGCTGCTGCCCTCCCTGCCCTCGACCCGACGACAGGCCTTGTATCTCGCTGCGTAACCGGTCCACGTGGTCAAGCGCGGCGGTCTGCATGCCCTGCTCGGTCTTGCTCTGCCCATTGGGCTCGGCGCCCATTCCCTGCTGCGCCTGCCTCACCTGGTCGTTGAGCTTCTTCAGACCCGAGGCAATCTCTCCCTCGGTCCCGTTGGAGTTCGGATCGATCCCCCTTCGGAGCCAGTCCGCTGTCCGCTGCACACGATTGCCAAGATCCGACTGGTCCACCTCGCTCAGTGCATCGCGTAGCTTCGACGATGTGCCGGGCTGGTTCGGGGCCAGCTCACGAGCCGTGTCACGCAACCCCTTCTCCAGATGCGACAGATCGTCAGAGAGCCGCTGCCTGTCGTCGGCTAACTTGCGGAGCTCCTGTGCGCGTGAGGCCATCTGCGCCAGGGATGGGCCATCACCCTCATCCTGGCCCGTATCCTTCTGGCTTGCCAGCGACTGGATTCGTCCGGCCTGCGCGCTCTCCTCTTTGGTGAGCTCCCCGGCCTCGCGGGAGAGCGAGTTAAGCTTGATGGAGGCCTGCTCCTTCTGCGCTCCGCCCAACAGGCTGGTCGCGTCGCGGAGCTGTTCCGCGGCCCGCCGTGCCTGTTCGGAGCTCTGCTGCCCGTCCTGCTGGCCACCGGCGCGACGCATCTCCTCGTTGGCTGCGCGCAGACGGTTGAGCGCCTGCTGCACACGCGGGTCCGCGCCTCCGTCCTTTGATTCCTCACCCCCTTGTGAGCCCCCTTGCGCTTGCTGCGACCGCCCCTGCTTTCCTCGTCCAGATGCACCCTGTTGCGAGGTCCCGCCTGCGCTCTGTTGGCCGCCTTGCTGCCCCTGCCCTTGCTGCCCCTGCATCTGTTCCATCTCGCGCTGCAACTGCTCGGCCTCGCGCCGCAGCATCTCCTGCTGCCACCGCTGCTGGAAGGTCTGTGCCTTGTTCTGTTGTTGCTGCGCCAGTTCCTCCTGCCGGCGAGCGAGCGCGTCCAGCTTTTCAAGCGCTTCATCCACTTTCTTGGCCTGCTCCTCTGCGGGCGAACCGGTCTGCGCTGTCTCGTACTGGTTCTTCTCCGTGTCCAGCTCGAGGTCGAACAGGCTGGCGAGGTCGCGTCCTGCGCCACCGCCGCCGCCACCACCGCCTCGTTGGCCAAACGCGACCTGTATCTGCCGGAAGGTCGCCTCCGCTCGAAGGAGCGCCTGCAGTGCCTTCTGCTCGTTCGGCATTGCATCGTGCCACGCAAGCTGCTTCAGCTTGTCTGCCGAAGGCACCATCGCTGCCCCGGCCATCTGCATGTCCTTCTCGAAGCTGTTGAACTCCTCGTTCGCTTCGGCCAGGTCGCGGCTTTGCATCCTGCCCGAGAGCGCCAGCACCTGCTCCCGCAACTTCACCTGCGCCTCGGAGAGGACTTTGCCTACGTCTGCTGCCTGCTGAGGCGTGGCGGTTTTGTCATTCTGCTGCTTCCACGTCGCCGCAATCAGCTCCTTCTCCCTGCGCGATATGTCGGTCTGGCTACCCTGCCCCTGGCCGCCGCCCCCTCCTCCGCCACCGCCACTCTGCTGCGATTGCGAGAACTCGCGCTCGAACGGGTCTGTCTGAATGAAGCTGATGTCGGTGCGCGACTCGGTGTGAGTGTCCTTCGCGGTGGCGTATAGGCTGACTATGTCTCCTGGGGCCAGCTTGAAATCTTCCAGGCTCAGCGTCGTTTTGCCGCTGAAGTTTTTGGCTCCGGGCTCCGTCTGTAGATTTACTGTCTGATCGGGGCCGCCGTTCACGGAGTAGTGCAGGCTGACATGGTTCAGCCCGAACTCTGCGCCCGCCCGTACGCCGATGGTCACCTCTTCAATCGGACTGGCACGATAGTCCTGCGCGGGCCGGTCGATCGCGATGTCCGGCGGGTTTGCCTTGCTGGTCGAGATGAAGTAGTCATCCGACAACCGCACCTGCTGGCCCTGGTCCATCGCGGCGACGTGGTACGCACCGTCCTTCTCCATGTGGATGGTGCCGCGGTAGCGGTTGCCCTCGCCGCCTGTGAGGTGGACAGGCTGGCCATTGTCCATGACGAGTACGCCATCCTTCAAAGGTGCGTCCATCAAAACCGTCAGCTCTGCATCGGTGCCTTCGATCGCGCGCAGATCGCCACCATGCTCCTCCGAGACCTGTTGCAAGCCAGTCCACTTCGGATAGTGATAGAGCACCTCGATCTGTTTCACTGCCGGCAGATCCACGACGCGGAAGTTGAAGTGCTTCGAACGGACCGGGCCCGCTTCAACGTAGTACTCGACGCTTTCCGGCAGACCCGCAAAGAGAAACTGAAATCCCTGATGGCCTTCGAGCGGCTGCATGGCGACAAGCTCCCACTTCGACGTGCTCTGGTATCGCGCGTAGATATTGACCTTGTTCGTCTCCAGTCCCATGACCTGCGCCGTGACTAGTTGATCGCTATTGCGGCGCACCGCAGCGTCTCCCGGTGTCACGCGAATCTCGTACAGGGGAGCAGCATTTTTCTTCGGCCCCGTCCATAGCAAGGACGCCCCGTATCCCAAATAGCCCGGGCCCGCCGCAATCATCCACGTCAGTACGCCCGCGCAAAGGACCACCGCGCAGAGCATCGCCAACAGCCGGCCTTGCGGCACCAGTTGTGCCGGGCGTGCGTCTCCGGTCACCGACAACGTGTCGGCGGCCAGCAGTTCGATGAATGGATCGCCAGCCTGCTCGCGCTCGGAGAACGTCACCAGGCGCTGATCGAGCTCGGGAAATGCAGCTTCGGCTCGGTGGATCGAACGCCGCCGGTTGAGTCTCAGCCATGGTAGAGCGAGCCCAAGCCCCACGGCCGCGACGACCAGGGCCAGCAGCATCAATCGCGCAGGCGTGAGGCCATGCTCAGGAAACGCGTACGCATTCAGAACGAGTGTAAGGAGAACTGTCGCACCGAGCGCAGCCGCGGCAACCACGGCCGCACCTCGCACCGACGCATCCAGCCGCAGACGCTGCTGTACCTGCCCGATGTAGAGGTTGAGCTGCTCCCGCCGGCTCATACTTCCTCCCGCTGCGTGCCCAGGTGGCGGCTGGCGACAACGGACTCCGCCACCGCCGCGATCAGTATCACAAGCATAATCCACCACCAGAGGCTGTATGCGCTCTTTCTTTCTTCCGTGGCGCCTGCCCCCTGGGTTGCGGCCGCATCTGTTCCAGCGCTACCGCTCCAAAGTCGCAGAACGTCCTCTGAAATCAGCTCCAACCCAGACTCCCGCCGATCTGGATTCACGGCAACCAAGGCCTCCCGCCCATTTGCAAAACGTATCTGGTAGAAGCCGGCGTGCGTCAGCTTGAGCGACTGCGCTGTGGCCTCCTCCTGCAACGACAAGGGCCGTCGCCCATCCGGCCCTATCACTTCAACCGTCGCGCCCTGACTGGCTGTTTTGCTGCTCGCCTCATTCGTCACACTGCGCAACGGAACGAACGAGTCGACCACACGCGCTCCGCTCAGCTGCTCCATGCTGGAGAGATAGCGCGCCGACTGGTCGACAAACGGCACAAACGCGGGATGCAGCGGCAGGTCGTTCGTCACGTTATCAAATCCCGACGTAAACAACAGCAGGTTTCCCTGCCCGAGCTGCTTATCCAACAGGAGAGGAGTTCCGTCGGCAAGGCGCGCCACGACGCGCGAGTGCCCGGGATCGACCACGGACGCATAATAGAACTTCGCGTCCGCCCAACCGGCCGCGTCCTTCATCGCAGGATGCGAAGGGTCCGTCTGCCCTACGGTAGAGAAACCCCCTGCTCCTGAGTAGAAGTGGGCGTCCGACACATTTTCTCCAAACAATGGAATCCGCTGGCGATGTGACTCCGACGTCCCCGCCGCAATCAAGACACTGCCACCGTTTTGTACGTAGCGCAGCAAGTTGTTCTCGAGGAGAGACGGGATCGACGCCACATCTGACAGGACCACAAACGCGTACTTCGTCGGGTCAACATCGGCCGCCTGGCCAACGATGATGGGCTGGAGCACAAACGACGCTTGCGCAGCGGCGGCAAGGGCCGATCCAAAGTAAATCGGCGAACGGGAGTCTCCTGCCTGATGCACAAACAGGACACGCTCCGGGTCTGCTCGCTTCACGGCAAAGCTGCTCGCATCATCTGCGGGAAATCCATCCGCCGGATCGATCTTTATCTCGCACCGGCTTTCCCCGTACGGCACATCGAGCGACTCAAACGTCACCGTTGCCCGCCCGTCCGCAGGCACCTCAACCTTTTTCGTTGCGGCCACGGCACCGTTGATGACCAGCGAAACGGTTCGCGTCGCCGCCGGAGTCTGATGTCCGGCAATTACTGCAAGCACCCGCGCCTTTTTCGTGTCGACCAATTGGCCGGGAGCGTCCATGCTCTCCACCGTCCAGTTTGGCACCACAGACTTCGCCAGCGGATGCAACACCAGCGAAACATCGCCCGGCATCACCATATCGGCAAAGTTCGCGGGCATGTTAGAAGCTTGCATATCGCTTAACAGGTGCAGTTCGATCGGCGTGTGCACTGTCTCGACCATCGCCCGCATTCCGCGTCCAAGCTCACCGAAGTTTCCGTGCGAGTCGCCCGGCTGAATGCTTTCCACCGCTGCCTTCAGTGCGCTTGCATCCTTGATCGGCTGAGTCAGGACCTGGAGTTCCCCGCCCAGCGCCATCACCTGCGCAGGCTGCGACGGCTTCCGCTTCGCCAACACTTCCAACGCGTCCCGCTTTGCATCCGCCAGGCGCGTTCCTGCGCGCATGCTGAACGAATTGTCGATTGCGACCAGCAGGAGCCTATCGTTCGCAGCGGCCGACGATCGCCGCAGAAACGGATTCGCGAACACGAGCGCCAACAGCAGCATCAGTAATGCCCGCAATGCAAACAGCACCAGATAGCGCAGTCTTCGGTGCCGCGTCGAGCTCTGCGTCCCTCGCTCAAAGAACATCAGTGAACTTACAGGCCTCGGCGTCGTCGTCTGCCGCTTGAGCAGGTGGATGTACACCGGCAGTCCCACCGCAGCAAGACCCGCGAGAAACCATGGAGCGAGAAATCCCATCATCTCCCCCCAGGGCGAAGGAACAAGTATTCACTCAGTGCCGTATCGAGCGGCCGGTCCGTTACTAGCAGGTGATAGTCGAGTCCGGCTGCGCGTGTCCTCTCGCTCATCTGCTGCAGATGACTATCCATCTTTCGGCGATACTCGCCTCTTACATAGTCCGGAATTACCTCCAGCCGCTGCTCCGTCTCCAAATCCACGAGGATGGCAGGGCCGCGCAGCTCCGGGCGAATCTCCTTCCGGTCCAGCACATGGAACAGCACAACCTCGCTGCCGTGAAAGCGCAGCGGTTCGATGGTCTTCACAATCGTCTCGGGGGACTCATAGAAATCCGAGATGACCACTACCATCCCACGCCGGCGCAGGAACTCCTGAAAGTGCGCCAGTGGCTTTGCGAAGTTCGTGCGCGCCCTCGGTTCCGCCTGCTCCAGCCCAGCCAGCAGCCGATGCAGCTGACCCTGGCGCGTTGACGGCCGGATGTAGTTGCGCACCTCATCGTCAAACACGATCAACCCCGCAGGATCGCGCTGATTGTGGATCGCGAGATAAAACAGCGACGCAGCCGTATAGCGCGCATAGTCCATCTTCGAGACGGCATGCGAGCGGTAGCTCATCGAGTTGCTCGCATCGAGCAGAATGGTCAGCTGGCTGTTGGTCTCACCTCGGTACCGCTTCAGATAGCAACGTTCCGTCCGCGCAAAGAGGTTCCAGTCGACGTGCCGCAGATCGTCGCCCGGCGCGTAGGCGCGATACTCCGCGAACTCCTGGCTGAAGCCGAAGTCGGGCGAACGGTGCAGACCCGCGACGAAGCCGTCCACTACCGTCTTCGCGATCAGATCCAGACCGGAGATACCGGCCAGTACCGTGGGATCGAGGAAGCGTTGCAACTTCAGACCTCCTTCGGCGGCGGCATATGGGCCAATAGCCGGTGCAGAATTTCATCCGTATCGATGCGCTCCGACTCTGCATGAAAGTTCAACAGAATGCGATGGCGTAGGACAGGGTGCACGAGCGCCGTGATGTCGTCGTACGTCACGTGATAGCGTCGCCGCGAGAGCGCCCTTGCCTTCGCTGCAAGCACGATGAACTGCGCAGCACGAATACTTCCTCCATAGTTCACATACTTCTTCACGAAGTCCGGCGCGATCTCGCTCTTGTGACGTGTCGCTCGCACCAGATTCACGACGTATCGCGCCAGCGACTCGCCGATGGGCACCATTCGCACCAACTGTTGGAACTCAAGCAGCTCTTCAGCGCTGGTCACTGGACTCACCTTCACCATTTTGGTCGCTGTCGTCAGATCGACCACCTTCAGCTCATCGCTCGCGCTGAGGTAGTCCAGCAGCGTATTGAACAGGAAGCGGTCCAGCTGCGCCTCCGGCAGCGGATACGTTCCCTCCAGTTCAATCGGGTTCTGGGTCGCTAGTACGAAGAACGGCGACGGCAGCTGATAGACATGCCCCCTAACCGTGCACGATCGCTCCTGCATTGCTTCCAGCATCGCTGCCTGCGTCTTCGGGGGAGTTCGATTGATCTCATCCGCCAGAACTACGTTGCCGAAGATAGGCCCTTCGACAAACGTCCACTTCCTGTGTCCCGTCGTTATGTCCTCTTCAATAATGTCGGTCCCTGTAATGTCCGACGGCATGAGGTCGGGCGTGAACTGGATGCGCCTGAAGGTCAGCCCCAGCGTCTCCGCGATGGTGCGCACCATCAGTGTCTTCGCTGTGCCCGGCATGCCGGTTATGAGGCAGTGTCCGCCCACAAAGAGGGCGATGAGTATCTGGTCCAGCACCTCGTCCTGTCCGACGATCACCTGTCGTACCTGGCTGAGGATGCCGTCGCGCACGGTTCGAAAGCGTTCAATGCGCTCTTGCAGTTGGGCTGCGTCCGCGTTCAGTTCAACAGTAGTCTCCATCGATCGGTGTCCCTCTCTAGTTAGGCTTTTCAGATTTGTTTGTCTGGGTCCCTTTGCTCTCAGTCGACTTGATCTGCAACAGCAACTTCTGTGCGGGACGAAATCCCGGAGCCGTCTCCAACGCAAGCAGCACACTCTCCTCCGCCTTGTCTTTTTCGCCCGCCGCAAAGTAGGCCTGCGCCAGGTTGAACTCGGCCGACGCCTTGTCCAACGGATTCAATGCCAGCACCGCGGTGTACTCTCGCACTGCGCCTGCATAGTTGCCCTGCGCGAGCCATAGCTCTCCCAGGTGACGATGCAGATCTTCCATCTCTGGATAGATATAGTTGATTCGATCCAGTGTTGCTGCGGCCTCCTTCACTTGACCCAGCTCCTCTTCGAGCGATGCCAGCTCCGTGAGCGTCTCCGGGCCTTCGCCGCCCATCTTCTCGTACGCGATTAACGTAGTCACTGCACCCTGCTTGTCGCCTTTCGCCAACTGCGCCGCTGCAAGAAATTGATACGCATTCGCATCGCCCACATACTCCGGATATAGTCGCAAGACGTCCGGGGCCTCTTTCACGACTGCATCATTCTGGTTCTGCTGAGCCTGCCCCGCCAGCTCTTTCAGATCCTTGTGCCACGTATCGAAGGTCGCCACGGTCTGTCCGACACGTTTCTCCAGCCAAGCCATATATGCCTTGTCGAACTCCTCGGGCGACATCTGTAGATCTTTCTGAATGACCTCAGGTGTTGTCTGCAACGCCGCGAACGAATGCACCATCTCCAGGAGCTTGTCGTCGCCCCATCGCTGTTTGATGTAGTCGCAGATGCTCCCCGCCTGAAAGTAAGAGACGAGCACCTGCGATGGATACTCCGGGAAGATGAAGCCCTGGTCCATCTGCGCCACCGGGAGCAGCTTTTTGTCGCGGATCGCCAGTAAAATCTCCGGTGTCAGCCGGTCGCTCCACTCCGGCGATGCCTCGCCTTCCTCGTGGAGCGCCAACCCTTCGGTAAACCACCGCGGCACGCGATGGTTCGTCGCCGACAGGATGAATACGTGGCTCATCTCATGCCAGAGCGTGGCGCCCCAATTGAACTCTCCCGGCTTGCGCCCCGAGGGGCTGTCCATCGCAACCACCTCGCCGAAGGTCACGCCCAGAGCACCGAGCCCTGGCATGCCCATGGTGCGCACCGCGAAGTCCTCGTGGTCGGGATACACCTCCAACTGCACCGGCCCCGGCAGCTTCATTTTGTACTTCTTCTCATACGTCGCGATGATCTTGTGCAGCTCCGCCTCGAAGTACGGCCGCAGCAGTTCTGCCTCATTCTTGCGCAGCTTCAAGATCGTTGTGTCGTCGCGAAAGGTGACGAAGTTCTTGTAGCTATCGAGCAGCCGCAGGCTGTTCACCGTCGCGGCGTCACGCTGGCCGTTGTTGTAGCTCATCTCCAACTGCCGCAGCGGCTCCTCTACCTGACCGAGCCTCATCAGGTTGATGCCCAGCTGCGACCGCGCCGCCCACAACTTCGGATCGGCCTCGATTGCCTTGCGATAGTACGTGATCCCATCTTCGTATCGCATGTGCAGCACAAGGTGGTGGCCAACCAACGCATAGCCTTCGCCATACGAAGGATTCACGGCGCGTATCTTCGCAAACCACGCATCCGGAGGTCGATCGGCCAGCACTTCTACCGCGGCCCTCACCGCCATCGCCTGCAACGCCTCGTTGGAGAGCGCAATCGCCTTATCCGCCTCGACCACTGCGCCCTGCGTGTTCGAGTTTTCGAGCGCAAGATTCGCCATCAACTCATGCGCCTCCACCAGCTTCGGGTCAAGCATCAATGTCTTTGCCGTGTAGTCGCCGGCCCTGCTGTCGAACCCGTCGGCACTCACCAGCGCCAACCCCAGATACGCCTGCGCGCTCGTCGGGTCCTGCTGAAGCGCTTCGTTGAAGAGATCTACCGCTTCCTTGTTGTTGAATCGCTCGTGCAGTAGCAATCCCCAGCGCACTCGATAGATCGCTCTGCTGCCCGGCTGCGCAACTGCCACGCGGAACGCCTCGTTGGCTTGGTCATACTGCTCCAGACCCCAGAAACCTTCAGCCCGCACATAGGCGTCGCCGCTCCGGCTCAACGTCTCGTAACACACGCTCGCCTCCGCACGTTGCCCATGCTTGCGCAGCGCACTACAACTCTCCAGCGTGGCCGACGTGGACGGCGCGGCCCAGCACCATCTTGTGCCAGCTAAAGCCAGCAAAAGGACAGCGCCGCGTCTGCTTAAGGAGGTCATTTCTCCAGCTCCCCCTGCACTGTAGCCAGTTGCAATAGCGCGTCCGTCAGCTGTTTCTTGTAGTCCCCGGGATCCATCGCCGCCTTTTGATACTTCAGCACATCGATCTTCTGTTCCAGCTCCTCTTTCTTGGCCAGTAGGTCGCGCTTTGCAGGATCATTCATCGCCGCCTGATTCGCGCCGATGCGCACCATCGTCAAACTCGACAGCAAAGCTCCCTCTCTTCCCTGTGCCGCACCTGATCGCACGGCTTCTCCGCGCCCTGTATCCTCGAACACCGCATGCTCCGTTGCAAGCCGTTTCTGCGACTCATAAAATCCACCGGTCTTGCGGTCTGCATACTGAAACGCCTCCATTGCGCTGATGGATTCGCTCTTATCGACATCTGCGGTAGGGTCCTCAAGCGCCTCGGCCCAGTAGCGCGCAAACACCGTCGCATTTTTCTCCGTGCCTGTCTTCGTTGCTGCGATGACGGCACGCCCGGGT
>Ga0209624_10002437_pt1 | contig 13767 bp, 11 predicted proteins | sample JacPinW_OM2H0_O1_FD_188565 | JGI IMG/M metagenome (GOLD analysis project Ga0209624, IMG submission 188565) | Forest soil microbial communities from Algoma, Ontario, Canada - Jack Pine, Ontario site 1_JW_OM2H0_O1 (SPAdes) (version 2) | ecosystem: Environmental > Terrestrial > Soil > Boreal...
AAATTCACCGCCATGGACGACTACTACCAGAACGGCCCCCTCCCCACCTGGATCGGCTGGTACGTCCAGCAATTGCCACACTGGTTCCACGCTTCCGCCGTTGTCTACACTCTCGCCACTGAACTCGTCTTCGTCTGGATGCTTTTCCTCCCGCGCCGATTCCGCACTCTCTGCTTTTGCATCGTCACGCCCTTCGAAATTTCCATCATCCTCACCGCCAATTACACTTTCTTGAATTATCTGGTCCTCCTCCTGGGTTTCCTCTTACTCGACGACCGTCTGATCGAATGGCTCTCGATTAAGTTGCCCTTGATTAAAACAATTGTCCCGCACGGAATTCTCAGCCGCGTGGAAGCAATCACGTCGTGGTCATTTGGCAAATCTCGCGTGCGCAGCGAAGGGAACGAAGCTTTTGCCGGAACGCCCGTCGCAAAGGAAGCGCGTGCGCATCAAATTTTGCGCGTAACCTGGCGCGAGCGCCTCACCCCGCTTCGCAGATCGTTTGCTGCCGTGTGCCTCGGCCTGGTTTTTTACGCCGCCACCGCCCAACTGATCTGGATGTTTGCTCCCAGCTTTCCGCTCCCGCAATCGCCCGTGCGCGCCGTTGAGCCCTTTCGCATCGCCAATCGCTACGGCCTTTTCGCCGTGATGACTCACGGCCGCTACGAAATAGAATTCCAAGGCTCGCAGGACGGAAAAACCTGGACCCCCTATCCCTTCCGCTATAAGCCGCAAGACATCCACGAAGCCCCGGGAATTTACGCTCCCTATCAGCCGCGCTTCGATTGGAATCTCTGGTTCGCTTCGCTAGGCCCCTGGCAGGATTCGCGTTTCGTCGTTTGGACCGAAGAGCGCCTAATCAAAAATAATGGAGCCGTCCTAGAACTTTTCGCCAAAAATCCTTTCCCCAATTCTCCGCCGCGGGAAGTTCGCTCCGTAATCTACCAATACTGGTTCACCGACCTGCGCACCAAACGCGCAAACGGCGATTGGTGGCGCCGCGAACTCCTCGGCGAATACGCCCCCGCCCTCCAGCGCCAGCCCGACGGCAAAATCGCCATCCTCGAGATCCCCACCGTCGCATCCCCCGAACCGTAGTCTCGCAAAGCGCCTGCCCTCCTCCCGTTTTCGCAGCGCAGGCCTGCCGGCTCCGTGCGTCAGGAGTTGCGGTTCGTTTGAAGTAAAATGAGATAGTGCAAACCAGAAACTTCTTCGCGATGGCCATTCTCGCCGTCGTTCCAGTCTGTGCCTGCGGCTCTTCTAACAACGGCCCGAAACTTATCCAAGCAGACGGCGTCACGTACACCGCGTGCGGCGGCGCCCTGTGGGTGCCGGACGAAACTGCCCCAACGGCGGTTGATTCAAGGACCTACGAAGTTCTTTTTGAGGACGCCGACGGGACCAAGCATCAACTCCAGCGGGTGAGAATTCTAAGGATTACCGATCTACCCAGCGACACGCCCACCTGTACGAAATCTCGCCGGTGATTTTAAATCTGTCATCCCGACAGAGGCCGCCTTCTGGCCGACGAGGGACCGGTTTCCGCAGCGCCACAAACAACCCGAGTTGAATGACGAACGAATATTCGATGTATACTTCCGCGCTCGCTACCCCAAATCAAAATCAAGGTGAACCGCAAATGACCGCCGACCGCCCAGCTCCCCCCGCACATACCAGCATTTTCCAAATGATGAACGGCTTTCACGTCGCCGGCGCGGTCTCCTGCCTCGCCCAACTCGGCATCCCCGACCTCATCGACGCCACTCCCAAATCCGCTGACGAACTGGCCGCTAAGATCGGCGCCGACCCCCAAGCGCTTTACCGCCTCATGCGCGCCACTGCCTGCGTGGGAGTGCTATCGGAGGGTCCCGACGGAAAGTTTTCGCAAACTCCAACGTCCGCCGTTCTGCGCACCGATGCAACTCCCAGCCTGCGAGCCTTTGCCATCATGACGGGCAGAGAGTGGCACGGGCGCGGCTGGTCCCATCTGGATTACTGCATCCGCACCGGCAAACAAGCGCTGGAACAAATCTACGGCGCCCACGTCTTCGAATATCTAAAGCAGAATCCGGCGGAAGGTCAGATTTTCAACGACGCTATGACTCAAATATCCATGATCGATAGCCCCGCCGTCGCCGACGCCTACAATTTTGAAGGCATCCATTCCATCGTTGACATCGCCGGCGGCCACGGCCTTCTCCTCGCCACCATCCTGAAAAGGAATCCGCAGATGAAAGGCACGCTTTACGAACTGCCGCACGTTCTCGAAGGAGCCAAAAACGGCCCGCTGAAGCCCGTGATGGACCGCTGCACCTTGGCGTCCGGCGATATGTTTTCCTCCGTGCCGGCAGGCGCCGACGCTTACATCATGAAACACATCATCCACGACTGGCCCGACGATCGCTGCGTCCAGATCCTCAAAGCTTGCCGCAAAGGTGTGAACCCCGGCGGCAAACTCCTCGTCGTTGACAACGTAATCCACCCCGGCAACGACTTCTCCCCCAGCAAGTTCCTCGATCTCCAAATGCTGATTTTCCCCAGCGGATGCGAGCGGACAGAAAAACAATTCCGCGCCCTGTTCGCAGCCTCCGGCTGGCAGCTAACCCGCATCATTCCAACGGCCGCCGCCGACTCCATCGTAGAAGGCCTCCCAGCCTAGCGTGTATGGCGTCGATATTTTGGAGGTGAAACCGGCGTGAGGGGTGCTCCTCATCGCGTTATCGTGGAGGCAATTATCTTCCTCGCGATATGCCTCACTGCGCTGGGCTGTTTTGTCTACGCAGTTCGAAAGAAGCGGACTGAAGCACAAAGAATCAAACTTCCAGTCTGGCGGCAGGTAGCCATAGCACTTGGATTCCTCGCCGTCGCGACACAAGCCGCTGTCTTTCTCGCATTCTGGATATGGCCGCCGATTGGCCGGGATTACGTGTCGTTCGGGCAATGGGCTCGCTGGGTACTACCTCCTTTTCTCGTCGCGGTGCCGTGCGCGCTGGCTGGAAAGGGCGCATCTCGCTGGTGGCTTCTTTCGTCCTCCGTTCTATTGTTCGTAATCTGTTTCTTCACTGTGCTCAGTGCGTGAAGGCAGGTGACGCAATTCTTAGCGCAGCCTCAGAGTTCGAACGTTCAAGCCACGCCCTATTTGCCCAACACTAACGATCCACAGAGCTTACCTTCGCTAATATGTTCACAGCCTCCGACTCCTTGAAATTCGCAAAACAACATGCTAGCGTTCGACGTGATTAATTTAGAACAGCATCGAGCGCTTCATCAAAACGCAGTTAAGGTATACCTTCGGGACTCCCATTGCCCGGAACTTTCTCTTAGTGCGTGGTCTCCGACTGCCTGCAAACTCTCAAAATTAAATCGCCAAATTCCGGAATTAAAACACCGCGTAACATACAGAAAACAAACAGCAGAGACCTGCTCAAATCGCCAAAAATTTCAAAAATGCTCGCACCTATTTTCTAAGTGCACCGGCTCCTCCTGGGCGCCAGATCTGGACACCTCCGCGACGCGAAAAATGGGACCTCCGCCGAGGGAAAACGAGGCGTTTTTGCAAAGCGCTCATACCATTTCTACCCGGTTCTGGTCGAAAAGTAGAAGTTGTAGAAAACAAACGACTAGACCCTTTCTACCCGGGGCCACAACCGCGTGCAGCGAAACAGCATTTCGTAGCATTTTTCGGATATCCGCAGTCGCTCTCGGTGACCAATTTATGCTCTGCTCTGAAGCGCCTGAGCGGCCCTCCCAATCTTCCAACCTAGCGAGACCTTATGGGCGTTCCTAATCAACGTCATCCCAACGATCCGCAACCTGAGTCGTCGCCCTCGGGACTTAGCCCGGAACTCGTCCTCGCGTACCTCGCGACGCTCTCGCAACCCGCCAGCATCCGCGAGATTGCCCACGGAATGGAGCTAAAGCATCATGGCCGCCGCTTCCTCCCGCGCGTCCTGCATCGACTGAAGAAAAGTGGCGACATAGTAGAAACCCGCGGCCGCTACAAATTACCCGGCGCAAAAGAAACGCAGAAAGCCGCGACTAAGCGTAAAGACCGCGAATCGGCCGCCCACAAAACACCCGCGCAAGCCCGCTCAGAAAACGAGCAGCCATTTCCCGCTGCGGCAACGAACCGCGGCCACGACCCCAATCTTATTCCCGGCAGAATTGTTGCCCATCGCGACGGCTACGCCTTCCTCGTCCCCGATTCTCCAATCCCTCGCGTCGAAGGCGATCTCTTCATCGGACGCGACAACTTAGCCGACGCCATGCACGGCGACCGCGTTCTAGCCCGCATCGAACGCCGCCGCGCCGATGGCCGCGCCGAAGGCCGCATCGTTCAAATCATCGAACGCCAGCATCCCACCCTGGTCGGACTATTTCGCTACGGCCCGCAAGGCAACGTCGTTCTCCCCTACGACACGCGCATCCTCCACGAAGTTTTGATTCCGCCGGGCGACGAACTCACTCCTGAATTGCGCGAAAAGCTCGGCGCCGCTGGAGAAAAAGAATCTCTAGCCAGCCGCCGCGTGCGCCTCCCGGAACTTGACGGCGCGGTCGTAAATGTCGAAATCAAACGCTATCCCAAAGGTGGCCTCGCCCCTGTTGGACGGGTCCTGGAAATCCTCGGACGCCCCGGCGAAATCGGCGTCGATGTCGAAATAATCATTCGCAAACATCATCTGCCGCACGTTTTCCCCGATGAAGCGTTGATTGAAGCGCGCAACGAGAAGCAGCAGGTGGAAAAATCGGAGCTAGCAGGCCGCCGAGATTTTCGCGATCTCGCCATCGTCACGATTGATGGTGAAACTGCTCGCGACTTCGACGACGCCGTCCGCGTCGCTTCTCTACCCAACGGTCACTTCGAGCTTCAAGTGCACATCGCCGACGTCGCTCACTACGTTCCGCGCAATTCTGCGCTCGATCGCGAAGCCCACCTCCGCGGCACATCCGTTTATTTTCCCAATCGCGCGGTTCCCATGCTGCCGGAGGAACTGTCCAACGGTATCTGCTCTCTGAACCCAAAAGTGGACCGCCTGGTGATGAGCGCAGTGATGGAAATGGGCGCCACCGGCAAAATGATCCACTCTGAATTTTTCCCCGGTGTGATTCGTTCCGCCGAGCGCATGACTTACACCAACGTCAACAAGGTCATCGAAGGTGATCCAGAGATGACCGCGCGATATGCGCCGCTGGTGGAAGATTTCCGACGCATGAAGGAACTCGCGCTCTTGCTCAACCGTCGCCGAGTTGCTCGCGGTTCGATCGATTTCGATCTGCCCGAGCCGGTCATCGAATTCGATCCCGAAGGACACATGCTCAGCATCGTCCGCAGCGAACGCAACATCGCGCACCGCCTGATCGAAGAATTCATGCTCGCGGCCAATGAAGCCGTCGCGCAATATCTGGAAAAGCGCGGAGTCGCCTCGCTTCATCGCGTTCACGAGAAGCCGGATCCCAAGAAGGTCCTCGAATTCGAGGAACTCGCCAAGGCGTTCGGCTATACGCTCGGTGTGGATGATCTTGCCGAGCGACGCATAGCTGTCCGCCACGCCTCCGTTCGTCAGGAAGCGCGACGTGGGCGCGGCAAGCGAGGTCGCGAGCGCCCCATGACCGTCACTTTACCGGCCGCCGACGAAGTAGATATCCGTCCGCAACACTATCAGCGCCTCACCCAGAAAATTGCAGGCAAACCCGAAGAGCGCATTCTTTCCTACTTGATGCTGCGCTCGCTCAAGCAAGCCCGCTACGCCGCCGACGTTCTGGGCCATTTCGCGCTCGCCGCCAAGGAATACACCCATTTCACTTCGCCGATTCGACGCTACCCCGATCTCATCGTCCACCGTTGCCTGAAGTGGGCTCTGGAAAATCCCAATGTCGCTCCCATCCGCGCCGCTGTTGAAGATGCGCGCCCCGGCAAACCGGAAACGGTGGCCATGCTGGGCCCCTATCGACGAGTGGAATTGAAGGAAATTGCGGCGGAAAGCTCGGAAGCCGAACGCCGCGCTGAGGCAGCCGAGCGCGAGCTGATGGAATGGAAGACGGCGCAGTTTATGGAAAGCCATCTCGGCGAGGAGTACGATGCGCTGATTATCTCAGTGCAGAAATTCGGATTCTTCGTCGAGCTAGTGGAAATCTTTGTTGAGGGCTTGGTCAGCGTGGATCGGCTCGAAGAATTCACGGCTCAGCGCTGCGTTTATCGCGAGCGCGATCATTCGATTGTATGCGAATCGCATCGCGGTTCGCGTGGATCGCGCGGCAAAAGCACCCAGACGTCTTTTCATCTAGGCGACCGCATCAAGGTACGAGCGGAACGCATTGACCCGTTCCGCCACCGCGTTGAGTTTTCTCCGGTCTAAGATGCATAACGGAATTATCATCGCGCATGGCTTAAGATAAGACTTAGGCGAATAGCTTAGGATAAAATTTAACGGCTAGTTTGGAGGTTGTGATGTCAGCACGGCAATGCCCGAACTGTATGGCGTTCGTTCCCGCAGGACAAATCGTAGCCTACTCCTACGGCATCGTTTGTCCTTCGTGCCAACATCCGCTGGAAATATCCGCGCTCAGCCGGAATTTATCCGCGTTCGCAGGGTTGATTGCCGGCGGGATAGTCTGGTGGCTGGCCAACTCCCATTATTCCAACGAGAGTGGAGCGCTCTCCTGGGTGCTGCCCATGCTCTACAGTTATCTGGCCTTCAGCGTGGTAGCCCCGCTTGCGCTAATCTTGACCGCCGATTTAAAGCTGAAACCCTTGGACGCCGTGGATGCCCAATATGGAACCTCAGCCCCTGCTCCTGCACATCATCATTAATCGTTTGATAACTCCCTATAACTAAACCGTACATCCAGTGGTACCATTGACGCTTTTCTGGTGGAAATTAAAACTGGAGAGTCATGGGTCGCTACTCTGCGTTCGTCGGCAAGCGGGTCCAGGCGTACTATCGCGCCGCTGAAATCCATTTGTCCGCCGCCGGTACACTCGTCTCCGACTCCGGGAAGTCCATCGTCCTGGAAGACCATCTTTCTCAGGGCGGAAAAGAAAAAACCATCCGCGTCGAAATCCCTTATCAGTTCGTGATTCGCGTGAACGAAGCCCATGCCGAGCCTTCGCGCACCAAACAAATTCCTTCCGCCCAATCCAAGAAGAAAGCCTGATCCACCGGTTCCCTCCTCGAAGGGGAATCCAACAAACTTCATTCCCATCGAATCGATAGATTGAGTCCCGACTCGCCGGGGTCATCAGCCCGGCATCTTGCCTCAACTTACTGAAAGAGTGTCCGCCGGGAATCGATCTCCACAGTTTTTGGGCGGAATTCCCAGTCAGGCGCAGGTATATTGGGACGCCTATATTGGGATTTGATCTTTGGAGGATGAAATGAAACCGACTGTCGGATTCATCGGGCTCGGATTAATGGGTGGGCCGATGGCAAAAAATCTCGCCAAGGCCGGATTTCCTCTGGTGGTGTGGAACCGCACGCGTGAAAAGGCCGAAGAGTTGGTTCGCGAAAGCCCAGGGTTCGATGTGAAGGCCGGCGCGAATCCGCGCGAGACAGCGGAGAAAGCGGACATTCTTATTACGATTGTTAGCGATCCGCCGGCGCTGGAAGAGGTTTTGTGGGGTCAGGACGGTGCGATCGAAGGATTGCGGCGCGGCAGTATCTACATTGATTCCAGCACGGTGTCCCCTGACCTGGTTCGCAAAATCGGAACCAGCTGCACGCAGCGGGGAGTCGGCTTTCTCGACGCGCCGGTAACAGGTGGAACCTGGGGCGCTGAGAAAGGGGAACTAGTTTTCATGGTCGGAGGGGAAGGAGAGGTTCTGGAGCGCGCCAAGCCTGTACTCGAAATGTTGGGTAAGCGCATTTTTCTTCTGGGGCCAACCGGCGCAGGACAAACAGTGAAGCTCGCCATGAATTTGATTCTGGCGCTGCAAGTGGACGCGCTGGCCGAGGCGCTTGCTCTCGTTAACACGGAAGGTGTGCCCGGCGAGCGGTTGATCGAAGTGCTGCAATCGAGCATGGCGCGCGCGGGAGTCCTGGATGTGAAGGCGCCGTTTATGTTGAAGAACGAATTCCCCCCCAGTTTTCCACTTCGGCTAATGCACAAAGACATGCGGCTTGCTTTGGAGCTCGCGAAACGCCATGGGCTGAATCTTCCCGCTGCTGCCGCGTCCTATTCAACCTATGACGCGGTGAAAAAATCTTCAACCGATGACCCGGACTACGCTGCCGTTGCGCGCTTCTGGAAAAAATCTTAGGGCGATATCCTTACGTAATCGGTGCGGATGGGAAAAAACTGAAAGGGAGATCGCGCCCCGAGCGCAAACCGGCCGGAGCTGCGAGGATCGCGGGAATTGCGTTGACCACAACGGCAGCAGTAGCCACATCACCGTGCGTGCCGCCGGGTATTTCGAGTGAAAGATTCGGCTCGCCCTTTAATTCAATGGTGTCGGAAGGATCCTTCGCTCCGACGTACATTTTGAGCTCCATAAAGATTTTTTCTTTGCCGGCAGCAGTCCCGCGAGCGACTTGATGCACTCCGGCGACCTGGCCGGGGGCGACTTGCAGGAATTCGGTCTTTACTTCTTCTTCCGCGATTACCGGATCGATTGTTTCGGAGATATCGTCCAGAGCGAAACCGAGACCATCGGCGACCATGGCTATGGATTCGGGCAAGCCATGGTGTTTGATTACGCCGGCGGCCACTTGCGCGCGAAATTCTTCCGGCGTCATGCCCGCGCCGATTTTCTTTTGCAACGGGAGGCGGCGCTTGGAAGCGTCCACGATGCGCACGGCGCTGGCCCAGTCCACGCGCTGGGAAACAGCCGAAAGAGTCAGGACGAGCTTGTCCATTACAAAACCCGGGTTCACGCCTGTTCCGAGCAGCGCGACGCCTTCTTCCTTCGCTGCCTCATCAAGCTGCTTAGATAGTTCAGGGTGTTTCTTCCAGGGATAAGCCAACTCCTCGCAGGTGGAAACAATGCAACACCCCGCCGCAAGGCATTCCATCAATTGGTCCATCACGCTTGTGAGATAGGACGAGGTCGAATGAACAACAATATCCACTGATTTTTCGAGCGCCGGCCGTGAGTCGGCAGAAATGACGACTCCCCAAGGTGCGTCCGAGGCACCCACCACTTCTCCAAGGTCGCGTCCGGCTTTGGCCGGGTCTTTATCAATCGCGCCGACGATTTCAATTGCTGTTTTCTGCCGCATCAAACGGGCGATCGAAGCGCCGATAGGCCCGACGCCAAACAGCACTACGCGGATTTTCTTCCTCACTTGCTCCTCCGCCAAATTTTGAAGAGCCAATACCATAAAGTTTTCCGCGTGTGACTGCAACCGGATTCGCGGCTCCGTGGCGGGTCTGGTTCCCATAGCTGCACCCGCGAACACCTCGTGGCTGCGTGATGGGTTACAGTAAGGCGGGCCTTGGACAGTCGTCGAATGCCGCTATTTTTTGGGGCTGCCGAGGGGCGCCCTCGCTTTGACTGTCCGGGAAAGGCGCATCACGCCGGAGATGTGAAAGTGGAGAAACGCAAAGTCGTAGCTGTGGTGACCTCGCTTTGGTTAATCGTGGCCGCAGCGGTCGTTTGCCGCGTGGGATACGCGTATCAGCAATCGCGCGAGATTCCGGCGCGGGTGCTCGCGTGGGTGCCGTTCGAGCAAGAGGCGGGAAACATCGCGATGGCGCTTGCAACGGGAAAGGGATTCAGCTCGCCGATGCGTCGAGACACGGGCCCGACCGCGTGGCTTACGCCGGTATATCCATTGATTATCGCCGGGATTTTTTTTGTGTTCGGCGTGTCTACTTTGCACGCGTTTTATGCGGCAGCTGCGCTGAACATCCTATTTTCAGCGGCGACGTGTGTGCCGATTTACTTTACTGGAAGGCGAATGGTGGGAATCGGAGCGGCGAGTATCGCGGGGTGGTTGTGGGCCCTTTTCCCGAACGCGATCGTGATTCCATTTCAATGGATTTGGGACACATCACTTTCGGCTTTGCTTGCTGCCACAATTCTATGGGGGACGTACGCAGTGATTGAATCAGAAAAGCTGCGCGATTGGTGCGCGTACGGATTCCTTTGGGGTTTGGCTCTACTTACGAATCCAGCACTCGGAGCGGCGCTGCCATTTTTGTTGGGTTGGATGGCCTACCGTGGCCGGCACAATACGCGAGGGCGATTCTTTCGACCCGCTGCGGCGCTTGGTGTTGCGATTTTGTGCTGCGTTCCATGGACCGTGCGGAACTACATGGAATTCCACCGGTTCATTCCCTTGCGGTCAAATTTGCCGTTCGAGCTATGGCTGGGGAATAACAAAGTCTTCGACGATCGCTCACCTGACGTCAACGCGCGGGTGACGCGCTACGAGGAGGAGCGGCGATATGTGCAGCTCGGTGAGACGGCGTTCATGAAGGAGAAATGGAATCTTGCGACCGAATTCATACGAACGCACAAGCGGCTGGAAGCGCGCCTCTCCGGTTGGAGATTGTTGGATTTCTGGCTTGGATCGTTTCATCCGGTACAAGATTTCGAAAATTCGGATTCGGCATGGATTCGAATAATCCTTGCGTTCAATTTGATAACGGCTATCGGAAGCCTGATTGGAATCGTAGTGTTGTGGCGGCGCGGCAGCCTGTATGTTTTTCCCGCAGCGGTATTTGTCCTCGCGGTTCCGCTGGTGTATTACGCGACGCATGCGTCGTTGCGTTACCGGCATCCGATTGATCCGATTGTGTTGACGTTGGCGGCGATCGCGTTGACCGGTGCGAAACGAAGCGAAAGCAGGATCGTGCCGCGCGTGAAAGAAGTCCGCAAGACGATGCCCTAGCAAAAGGCAGCGATCTTCCGCCCCAGCATCGCCGACGGCCAGCGATGGAACTTGGAAACCGGTCTGTACTCGCGGGTCTTGTAGCGTGGGGCGCGGAGCCGCATAATGTGCCGACGATCCCGTGACGACACCCCAGTCCGAAACGCACTCCTCCAAACGTAATTGGCCGCGCAAGATGCTGCTGACGATTCTGCAGTATGGAGGCAGCGCGCTTGTTCTTTACCTGCTATTCCGGCTCCTGCCTGGCCGGCAGGTTTGGCAAGCGTTGGGGCTCTTGCCAGCGCAGTTGTGGTTGTTGGTTCTGCTGGGATATCTGGCAGCACATTGCGTAGGAGCTGCGAAATATCGATTGGTTTTGAACATCGGAGGGGCGGGCATCAGCGTGCGCCAGGCAGCGCGATGCTACTTTGCCGGATTATTTGGTTCGTTGTTCCTGCCCTCCCTGATTGGCGGAGACATTCTGCGACTGGCCATGGCTCTGCGCGTGGCGAAGAGCCGAGCAGGTGTGGTACTGGGAAGTTTTGTTGACCGTATTTCAGATTTTGCGGCGCTCGCGCTGCTAGCGGGAATTGGCGCGGCTCTGGTGCCGGGAGCGCTGGATCTCAGGAGCCGAAAAATATTCGAGATGGTGAGCGGGATTGTAATTTTAGCGATTGCGATTGCTGCAGTCGTGATTGCCGTACTTCCGGTGCGCCGATTTTCTTTTCGCATGAAGCGGCGATTCGTTCGCTTGCGCGGCGCATTCCGCTCAATGATGAAGCAGCCAGCCGCGATGCTGAGGGCGTTGAGCATGAGCGTGACAGTTCAAATAATTTTCATCGTTCTGAACGTCATGCTGGCCGACGCCTGCGGATTGCACCTTCATTTCCGGGTGTGGCTGTTTGCGTGGCCGCTCGCGAAACTCGCGGCGGCGGTACCAATTACTCAAGCCGGTATTGGAGTGCGGGAAGCTGCGCTTGCTGCGTTACTCGTTCCGTTCGGCGCGACAGCGGTACTGGCGGTTGCCTCTGGCCTGGCCTGGGATGCAATTTCGATTAGTGGCGCAATAGCAGGAGGAATTTTCGCGTTAATCGCGGGACGTTTCTGGCCGCAAACTGGGAGCGCGAGCGGAGAGCAGACTTAGACTTGCGGCGGGCCGCAAGAAAACAATCTTCAGATGCGCGAGCGAGTGGAGCGAATGAATTCGCGGAGCGCAGTTACGTTGGGTCCATAAGAGCCGACGCGACCGGCATCCACAGGTAAACCAAGATATTCGGCTTTCTCGATACTGAGGCCGGCATCGTCAAGTTCAGCGAGGCTGTACCCTTCAGTGGGGACCAGGCGATTGCGCCGCGATAAATCCACGGGACGCGGCGGACGGCGCGCGTTCCAGGGTTTTCTTACGATGTTGAAGAAATCGTCCCAATCTCGCCTATTCCACATAACTCCTCCCGTTACTCCGGGTACTGCTTTGATGCATTACCATCGCTCGCGGTCGCTTAAAGTTTTTGCGCCGGGCTGCCAGTCCGCTCATATCGCGGTGCAGCAGATAATAACCCCCGACGTAGTGGAAAGTCGCGAGTGAAACGGCGCTGTATCCTTTGAGTTATCGCATCATTGGAACGCGGCATCATTGCGCCCCGTGTGTACCACAAGAGCTTCGAGTTGTACATTTTTGGTTTTGCGGACGAGGCAATGCGCCTGGACGCGCAATCTAAAAGCTCTCCGCGCGAGGAGCCGCCCGCGAAGGCACCGGCATACTGGCGCGAGTGGGTTATACTTTTAGGACGTTAAGGGATCATGCAAGTTCAATGAACATCGTATGAGCAATCCAGTCATCGTTGTGCACTACCACGAAGTGTGGCTGAAAGGCCGCAACCGGCGTTTTTTTCTGAGCAAACTTTCCACTGCGTTGCGGCAGGCGCTTCAAGGCGTACCGGTAGTGCGAATCGAAAAGCCGGGCGACCGGTTTGTGGTGACGCTGGGCGAGGGCGCGTCGCAACAAGAAGCGATTGCGCGGGTGGGGCGAGTCTTAGGCATCGCGTTTTACGCGCTGGCGCGAACGGTGGAACGCAGCATGGAGGCGATTTGCCAGGCGGCTTGGGAAGAGATCGAGCCTTTGCGTTTCGCGAGTTTTGCGGTGCGCGCGAAACGAAGCGACAAGTCGTTCACGGAAACTAGCATGGAGATCGAAGCTGCCGTTGGAAGATTTCTTGTGGAAAAGCTAAAGGCAGCGGGGCGCGATGTGAAAGTCCGGTTGAAGGACCCGGAAGCGACTTGTTACGTGGAGATTACTTCGGGGGCAGCGTTGGTTTACGCGAGAAAAATCCCCGGCGCCGGCGGCCTGCCGGCGAATACCGCGGGTCGGATGATGTGCCTGCTATCGGGCGGATACGATTCGGCGGTGGCTGCGTACCACATGATGAAGCGTGGAGCGCATTTGAGTTTTGCGCATTTTTACGGATCGGGTGCCAAGCCGGGAGAATCTTCGCTGCACGTGGCGAGCGCGCTGGCGCGGCAGCTTGTCCCCTATCAATTTCACGCGAAACTTTACCGCATACCTTTCGAACCAATACAGCGCGAAATTGTGCGGTACGCTCCGGAAAATTATCGCGTGCTGCTGTATCGCAGGATGATGCTGCGAATCGCGGAAGTGCTGGCGAAACGAGATCGGGCGCTTGCGCTTATCACCGGAGATAGTTTGGGGCAGGTGGCGTCGCAAACTTTGCGTAATTTAGTGGCGGTGGATGCGGCGGCGCGCATGGTCGTTTTCAGGCCGCTGATCGGCACGGATAAAATTGAAATACTGGCGACCGCGCGCAAAATCGGGACGTACGATATTTCTTCGGAACCTTTTCACGATTGCTGCCCTGTTTTTCTGCCACGCATGCCTGCTTTGTATGCCTCCGCAGCGGAGCTGGATGAGGCGGAATCAAAACTGGACGTGCCGGCGCTG
>Ga0209624_10002438_pt1 | contig 13767 bp, 12 predicted proteins | sample JacPinW_OM2H0_O1_FD_188565 | JGI IMG/M metagenome (GOLD analysis project Ga0209624, IMG submission 188565) | Forest soil microbial communities from Algoma, Ontario, Canada - Jack Pine, Ontario site 1_JW_OM2H0_O1 (SPAdes) (version 2) | ecosystem: Environmental > Terrestrial > Soil > Boreal...
GTCGCCGGGGGTAAGACCCTGCGAGATCACGGCGGACGCGGGATCGAACCGCTGCACTTCGACATTGCGCAGCGCGACGGTGAGGTTCTGCGGATCGACGATCCATACCGCCGGCTGCCGGTCGATCGAGGTCAGCGCGCTTGCCGGAATCGAGATGCCCGCGCCGCCGTCGAGTTGCAGTCGCCCGGTCACCGTCGCGCCGAGACGCATCGCCTCCGGATGATCGATCAGGCCAAGCCTGACTCGGAACAGGCGGGTGACTGGATCGGCTTGCGGATCGACCGTACGCACGCGCGCCTTTGCGGTCACCGAGGGATCGTCGGCGAGCGCTACGGTGATGACCGCGTCCGGCGGCGCTCCCCTCAAGACCTGGGCCGAAACGTCAAACACCGCGTCGCGCCCATCCTGTCGGGCGACGGTGAAGATCGATTGTCCTGCCTGCACCACCTCGCCCGCTTCGGCCGATCGAGCGGTAATCGTCCCAGTGACGTTGGCCTTGAGCTCGGTGAAGCTCAGCCGGTCCTGCGCGATGTCCATCTGCGCGGTCGCGTCGTCGACCCGCGCCTGCGCCGTCTGCAGGGCCTGCTTCGCCGAATCGAAGATCGCCCGCGTGGTGAAGCCTCTCTCCATCAGGTGGTTCTGGCGATCGAAATTGTTCTGCGCCTCGACTACCTGACCGCGCGCGGCGTTGAGCGCCGCCTGCGCCGAGCGCACGCCATTGAGCTCGTCCTGCGGATCGAGCTTCGCCAGCACCTGATCGGGCTCGACCTTGTCGCCGACGCCGCCCTTCCGCTCGATGATCCGTCCGCCGATGCGAAAGGCGAGGTTCACCTCGTTTTCGGCGCGGATGTCCCCGGTGAGCTGGACCGACTCGCCGACCTTGCCCTTCTCAACGGTGACGGTGCGCACCGGGCGGGGCTGGGGCGGTTCGGTCTTGGCCTCCTGATTGCAGCCAGCCGCAAGCAGGCCGAGCGCGAAAACGTTGACAAGCGCGCGAACGCGTCCGCGCGCTGGCGGATGAGCGGTGAATGGAGCCAAGGCGAATCCTCTCACGGGCGACGCGCCCGTGCTTATAGGGCGGCCGTAGAGGGCGCAACGATCAGAGAGACGCGCCGCTCTGCGCCATCGCCTCGGATGCGCTCAGCGATGGCGACCGCCGCCTCCGCCCCGATGCCCTCCACCACCGCGGTGGCCTCCTCCACCGCCCCGATGGCCGCCACCGTGGACACCCCTGTGGACGTTTCGATTCACATGCACGTTCCGATTGACATGGACGTTTCGATTCACGTGAACGTTCCGGTTGACGTGGACGTTCCTGTGGTTCCAGCCGTGCCAACCGGCGCCGCCGCCCCAGCCGATCCCGCGATTCCACGCGAATCCGCACCTGTACCAGCCCGGGCCTCGCCAGGCTGAACTGTACCAGCAATAGCGCTGGCCGCCCCAAACGAACTGAACGTCTTCGACCGGCGAGGTCTCGGCCAGCGCGACCGGCGGCGCGAATGCGCCAGCGTCGATCGCCGCCTGAGCGGGAAGGGCCAGAGAGACTAATCCCGCCGCGGCGGCGAGAGATAAGACGAGCTTGCGAAACATGAGATGCATCCTCCGTACGCCCCGATTGTGGATGCGCTGCTTGAACGCAGGATGAATGGAGGCGCCGCCCTCGACGGCCGGGACGTTTGCTATCGGACGAAAGCGCGGCGTGCTATGGGGCTTCGAGGCCCCCCGGAAATTCTCTTGCCCGACGCAATGCGAGCGCCCGACGTTTCTCCCTCGAGCGCTGAGCCCAAGCTTGAGCGCCGCGAACCGGATCGCGAGAGGCCGATCCTCGATCCGCGCAATGGCGACGCCGAGGACGACGTCTCGAGCCCGAAGCAGAAGTCGCTTCTGGCGATCGCCGGCAGCCTTCTGGCCGAGATCAGCCTGACCAAGCTCCTGCTCGCGTGGATTGCGTCGATCCTGCTGCCGGCGGCGATCTTAGGGCTCGCGCCGCTCATCGTGACGGCATGGGTTGGCGGCGTCTTTTCCAGAGTCCTGGAATTGTACGGATACGGCGCAGCGCTTGTGCTTCTCGCTATCGTCGCCGCAGGTTGGTTCGGCTGGCGTCCCTTGTTTCGCGTCGCGGAAGCGAATTTCTGGGCGCTCAACGCGCTTGGCATTCAGCCCGGATACGCCTTGTGCCGCGAGGCGATCCGTCATTTAGCTGAACGAGCTTTCCCGACACGCAGCGGAGCGGAGCTTGCGCGCATGCGGGCGAGGAGTTGCGCCGGCGCCGGAATTCTTCTTGCCACCATTGCGGCGTTGGTCGCGAGCGTTGCATGGCCCACCACGCGGTGGATGGGCTCGACCGCTGATCTCGCCGTCCCGCATCTGCTGATCTTGCCCACGCTCGCCAACGCCATTGTCGTCATGTCGGCCTATCTGGCGGCGGCTTCGCTCGTCTGGGGTTTCGCCGACGCAAGCATGGATCAGCCGCTCGACCTCCAAGGGTTCGACGCTGCGCCATCAGACGGTCGCGTCTGGCGCGTCGCGCATCTGTCCGACATCCATATCGTCGGCGAGCGTTACGGCTTTAGGATCGAGAGCGGGCGGGGCGGTCCGCGCGGCAACGAGCGGGTGAGGCGCGTCATGGCTCGCCTTGAGGCCGAGCACGCCGCCCGGCCGCTGGACCTGATCCTCATCACCGGGGACATGACCGACGCCGGGCGCTCGGGCGAATGGGCCGAATTCTTTGACATTCTCGCCGGCCATCCGGATCTCGCCGGACGGACGCTCATCCTTCCGGGCAATCACGATGTGAATGTCGTCGACCGAGCCAACCCGGCGCGACTCGACCTGCCGTTCAGTCCGGCGAAAACGTTACGCAAGATGCGGGCGCTGTCCGCGATCGCCGCCTTTGGCGCTGACCGCTTGCGCGTGATGAGCTTGGGCGCTGCCGAGCCCGGTCTCACGCTTGCGGCGACGCTTGCGCCGCAGCGTCAGGCGATCGAGGCCTTCGCCGATCAGGGCGGACTTCGGTTGTCGAACCGACTCTCGCGCCTGTGGGATGAAGTCTTTCCGCTCATTCTTCCACCAGCAGACAACGATGGCCTTGGCGTCGCGATCCTCAATTCGAACGCCGACACGAATTTCTCCTTCACCAACGCGCTCGGCATGATTCCGGTCGACCAGGCGCGCAAGCTCATGGCGGCGTTCGATCATTATCCTGAGGCGCGATGGATCGTCGGGCTGCATCATCATTTGATCGAATATCCGATGCCCGTCGCCGCCTTCTCCGAGCGGATTGGCACGGCCCTCATCAACGGCAGCTGGTTTCAACGCGTACTCAAGCCCTACGCCGAGCGCATCGTCATCATGCATGGCCACCGGCATGTGGATTGGATCGGCGCCTGCGGCAAGCTCAAGATCGTCTCCGCCCCGTCGCCGGTCATGGCGCGGCAATCCGCGCCGACGCATTTCTACGTCCACGCGCTTGGGCCCGTGCCGGACGGGCGCCTGGGGCTCATGATCCCCGAGCGGATCGACATCGCCGCCGCGGAAGAGGACGGCTAGACTCGCCCGGAAATGGCGAGAGTCCAGATTCCGCCGCATTACCCACAAAAACTCTCTCGATCCTAAAAAGGCCCGGAAATTTGCTCCGTCGGGCCCATCAATAGCGTTGTGTCGATCGGCAGAGGCAGGCATGAAAGGGAATCAAATTCGTCTTTTTATTGGCACCCCTTGCTACGGCGGAATGGTCACCGCGCGATATATGCAATCTATCTGCGCTTTACTCTGCCACAAGATACCTAATCTACGCGTCTCGATATACACTGTAGGTTATGAGTCGCTGGTAACTCGGGGGCGAAATACAATTGTGGCAGCCTTTCTTGACCTCCCGGCTGAAACCCATCTGATGTTCATTGACGCAGACATCGGCTTCAATGTGGACCAGGTGCAGCGAATGCTGAACTTCGACCAGGATGTCGTCGCCGGCATGTATCCGCTGAAACGGATCGACTATGATCAAGCGGCTTTCCAGCGCGCCGCTGCCGGAGAGCCGCTACAAACCGCTCAAGTCCGCTACGTAGGATTGCCGTGCGAAGGCGAAGAGCGCAAGACGACGAATGGATTTGTCACCGGTATTTACGCCGGCGCGGGCTTCCTGTTGATCAAGCGGCGTGCTCTGGAGTTGATGGCGGCCAAATATCCCGAAACGCACTACACGGCGGCTCACAACACCCCCCAACCCAACCCGAGTCCCAATCTCTTCGCCCTTTTCGACTGTCTGATTGACCCTAAGACTGGGCACTATCTCAGCGAGGACTACGCATTCTGCAGCCGTTGGCGGGCGCTTGGCGGAACAGTCTGGCTCGATTCGCGCAGCAAGCTCACGCACGTCGGGCCGCATGACTTTGTGGGCAACACAGCAGCGCGTTTCAACTGACTCCGTGCGCTGGTCTAGCGGCTCTCCGCCTGTTTGCCTTCCATCGGGCCGCCGAGAAGGTCGGCGATCCAGCGGCTGGCGGGATGATAGGCGCAGAAGGTGACGATCGCGATGACGATCGGCACGCCGATGAAGGCGCCGAACAGGCCCCACAGGTAAGTCCACAAGAAGACAGCGAGCAATACAACCGTCGGAGACATGGCGAGCATGGCGCCGGACACGCGCGGTTCGATATAGCTGCCGACAACGAACTGGATGATGTTGAGGCAGACGAAGACGCCGACGGCCGCTTCCCACGATTCGAACTGAGTCATCGCCACCAAGGTTGGAAACAGCGTGGCGACGAAGGGGCCGATGAAAGGAATGTAGTTGAGCGCGAAGGCGATCACACCCCATTCGAGGGCGAAATGCAGTCCGGCAATCCACGCGAACATGCCGACAAGAACGCCGGTCGCTACGCTCATCAGCGTGCGCACTTCCATGTACTTGCGGATCTTCACCGCGGTCGCCGCGCTACCCTGCAGGAGGATCCGAGCGGTTTCCGGCCGGAGGTAAGCCTGCGCGCGTCGGCGGAGATCATCGACTTCCATTAGTCCAAGGATGACGTAGAGAAGGGCGATCAGCCAAAAGCTCAAGGTCGTGTTGACCCGGCCGGTGATCTGACCCGCCCAATGCACGAGCCAGCCGACGTTGAAGTGCTCGCTCCATAGGCCAGCGACTGAGATTCCGCGATCGTCAAGCCAGTCGATCGCGCGCTCGTAGAGCGCCTGGTAGCGCGCGGTGTCAGCGAGCAGCGATACGCCCACGCGGCCAAAGCCCCAGGCGACGAGCGAGGCGAAGGCGATACACACGGCGACGGTCACGGTCATCGTGATGGCGAGCGCGAGCAGCGCCGGCATCCTGGCGTGCAGCCAGGACTGCAAAGGCCACACCAGCGCAATGATGAACAAGGCCAGCGCCAAAGGCGCGAACACGTCGCTCGCCTGAGAAGCGGCGACGCAAATCATGACCGCGGCAATGATCCCGACCGAGACATTGAGCGTCGTGTCGCGAGCCATACGAAAATTCCGGAAGCGCCGAGGTCCCGCCAGCGTAAGGACGCGGCGGTTGTGCCCGAACGGGGCGCCTGTGTACAGGCGACGGCATTTTCCGGTTCAGCCGGCGGAGGGCTCGGTCTCCCCGTGCTCTAAGACGCAGGCCGAACGCTTTTCGCGATCGGAGGTGTGTCAAGCAGCGGCGCGGGTGAGACTCAATCGATCTTCCGGAGCCTCTTTGGTCTCCGAGCGTGCGTCGAGCGAGTCGCAGACATGGGCGATGGTCATGTCGATGAAATACAACAGCGCTCTGTCCGAGCTTCGTTCCCCGAGGGCTCGGGCCTCTCGCAGTTTTCTGGCGACCTCGATCAGACAATCGATTTTCATCATCGTGCTGTCCTGCTCATGGTAAGCGGCGCGGCGGCGCCCGTCTGCTTTCCGGTGAGCCCCATCATCCCGCGAACCCCTATAAAACCTCTGTAAGCGGCGAGATAAATTGTACACATCGGGAACATAAGGCTCCGAAATTCGGTTTCGCAGGATAGCGTCACTGACTGGTGCGGGGCTGTAGACGGAAGGACCTTTGGATGGCGGCGCGTCCATTCTGGAAAGGTTACATGAAGCTCAGCCTCGTCACCTGTCCGGTGGCGATGATGTCGGCGACGAGCGAAGAGGAAAAGGTTCGGTTCCACGTCCTCAACCGTCGGACCGGCAATCGAATCCAGAGCCACTTTGTCGACGCCGAAACGGGCAAGCCCGTCGATGAGGCCAACGAGGTCAAAGGTTACGCGCGCGGCGAAGACGACTACGTGCTGCTCGAAGACGAGGAGCTTGAATCGGTCGCGCTCGAGAGCGCCCACACAATCGACATCCAGAGTTTCGTCGCCGCGGAGAGCATTGACTGGATCTGGTATGACACGCCCTACTACCTGACGCCCGACAATCCGATTGGCGAAGAGGCTTACTGTGTCATTCGCGACGCGATGCGCTCGACTGAGATGGTCGGAGTGTCACGGCTCGTCCTCAATCGGCGCGAACGGGCGGTGATCCTAAAGCCGCGAGACAACGGAATTGTGCTCTGGACGCTGCGCTTCGGCGACGAAGTGCGCGACGCGGGCGAATATTTCGGCGCGATCCGTGAGGTGAAGCCGGACGCCGAGCTGATGCGCCTGATCGGCGACCTCATCAAGTCGCGCAAGAAAGCGTGGAGCCCGGATATGGTCGCCGATCCAGTGCAAGCCCAGTTGCTCGACATTATCGCCGCGAAAAAGAAGGGCGCGAAGAAGGCCAAGGCGAAACCGAAGGCCGAACCAGAAGTCCCGAGCAACGTCATCAACATCATGGACGCCTTACGGCGAAGCGTGGCCAGCGCGAAGAAGCCCAAGGGGCGCTAACGCAAGCTCTCTTAGCCGCACCCGTCATCACGAGGAGCGAATGACGCGGCGATCCAGAGATGAAGGGCAGGGCCGGCGACTCTGGATCGCCGCGTCCCTCGCGATGACGCTTCGTCCAAACACATCTTGCTCGCCGCGCCCTCACCGTATCCGCGTGGGCTTGGCTTTCTTGCGCTCTTCTTCGATCGGCGCCGCGGCGGCACGGAAATCCGCCCATGGATCGGCGGTCGAAGAGAGGCGCGTCGGGGCGTTGCGCGTGGTGAAATAGGCAGGCCCGACTTCAGGGGTCAGCTCTTCCCAGGCGAGGGGCATTGAAACGGTAGCGCCTGGCCGGGCGCGGGTGGAATAAGCGGCGACCGCGGTCATGCCGCGCTGATTGCGCAGATAGTCGATCAGGATCTTGCCGTGCCGCCGCGCCTTCGGGATCGTCGACACGAAGCGCTCGGGACTGTCGGCCGCCATAGAGTCGGCGATCGATTTGGTAAAGGCCTTCACCGCCGGCCATTCTGCTTTCGGCTTGATTGGCGAGACGACGTGCAGACCCTTGCCGCCCGAGGTCTTGACGAACGACGCGAGGCCCAAATTCTTCAACCGGGCGCGGACCTCTTCCGCCGCCGAAATGACCTCGGTCCAGTCGACGTCGTCGCCTGGGTCGAGGTCCATCACGATCATGTCGGGCCGCTCCCAGTCGGTGATCGTCGACCCCCAGGGATGAATTTCGAGGGCCGCCGACTGCACGAGCGCCATTAGTCCGTCGAAGTCACGAATGCTGATCAGCGGCTCCGGCTCCGCCGGATCCTTGACGAGGACGATATTGCGGTTGAGCCCCTTCCAGGCATGTTTCTGGAAGAACGTCTGTCCGCCGATTCCGTCGGGACAGCGCACCAACGCCAGCGCCCGGCCGACGATCAAGGGTTTCATGAACGGCCAGGCCTCGGCATAATAATCGGCGAGGCCTTCCTTGGTGACGCCGACGTCCGGCCAATAGATGCGGTCGGGATGGGTCAGCGTCACGCTGCTTTTCGGGCGTTCGGGCGCAGCATTCGTAGCCATGGTCGTCTCGCGCACAATCTCGCGGGCCGGCTTGTCGTCCCGCAACCCCTGAAAGGACGCCTGACGCAGGATGCCGTCGCCGGTCCAGCCGCGGAAATCGACCTCCGCGATAAGCTCCGGCTTAACGAAGCGGACCTGGCGCGCCTCCGCCGTGGTGAGGGGTTTTGCGAATGGACTCGAACGGATGCGCATCGTGTCGAGCCTTACGAACAGAGCCTCGGCGACGCCTGAGGAAAAGCCGGTGCCGACGCGTCCGACATATCGCAGCTCCGCGCCGGCGTAGACGCCAAGCGCCAGCGAGCCGATCGCCTTGCGCCCGGTCGACGAGGGGACGTAACCGGCGATGACGAACTCCTGCTGGGCCGAACACTTGGCCTTGACCCAGCTTTTGCCGCGGCCCGAGACATAGACCGATTGGCTGGCCTTCGAGATGATGCCTTCGAGACCAAGGGCGCAGGCGCGCTGCAGCACCAGCTTGCCGTCCTCCACGAAGTGGGAGCTGTACCGGATAGCGCCGCGGTCGGTCCCGATCAGCCGGCTAAGCAGTTCCTTGCGGCGGATGAGCGCTGCTTCGCGCAAATCGTTTCCGTCGAGATAGAGGCAATCGAAGGCGTAATAGGCGAAGCGGTCGAGCCGCCCGTCGCTGAGGTCCGCTTGCAGAAGCGAAAACTCGGCGACGCCGCTCTCGTTTTCGACCACCATCTCGCCGTCGATCAGGGCCGTTCGGACCGGCAGATTTCGCAGCGCTGCTGGAACGGCTTCGCCGAATTTATGCGTCCAGTCGAGGCCGCCCCGGGTCCAGAGGGTAACCTTGCCGTCCTCGATATGCGCTTGAAGCCGGTAGCCGTCGAACTTGATCTCATGCAGCCATCGGTCTCCGGTGGGTGGAGACTTCGACAGCGTCGCCAGCATCGGCTCGACAAAGCCGGGCAGGGGGCCCTTGGAACCACCCTCGATCCTGGACGCGTCCAGAGACTTCCGTGGCGACGCGCTCAGGCTTGATTTGGCCGCGGCGCCCACGCCGTCAGGCTTCTCGATCTTTCCCGTCTTTGACGACCAGCCTGGAGCTTCCCCTTCGAGCTCGTCAATCGTTCGACCGGTGTTGATCGACTCGGGCCGCTCTTCGAGGATGTCGGCTTGATCGGCGGTGCGGGCGAATTCATCGTCGCCCTTGATGAGAAGCCAGTTTTCTCGCTTTTCGCCGGGCTTGGCGTGCATCCTCACGAGATGCCAGCGCCCGTTGAGCTTCTGGCCATGCAGCTCGAACTCGAGGTGGCCCTTTTTCAACCCTTTGTGCGCATCCCCGAGCGGCGCCCACGTTCCATTGTCCCACACGATGACCGCGCCGCCGCCGTACTCGCCTTTGGCGATCGTGCCCTCGAAATTGGCATATTCCAGCGGATGATCCTCGACCGCGACGGCGAGGCGCTTCTCCCCTGGGTTCAGGCTCGGACCGCGGGTGACAGCCCAGCTTTTGAGGACACCGTCCAACGCGAGACGGAAGTCGTAATGCAATCGGGTCGCGTCATGCTTCTGCACGACGAAAATATCGCTGTCCGCAACCGGCGCGGCGCCCTTGGGTTCGGCGGTCGCAGCGAAATTCCGCTTTTTCCGATAAGTTTCGAGCGCCATTCGTTAGCCTGCCTTGCGTCGCGGCGGGGCTGGCTTTGCTTTCTCCGCGGCGCGTCGGCCGGTCTTTTTCTTGGCCGGAGCCTTGCCGCTTGGCCGGACGCCCGCGGCGCTCTCGCGCAACGCCTGCAGGAGGTTGACAGTCGGTTCGCGGGGCGCCGGCGCGCGCTTGGGGATCTCCTTGCCTTGAAGCTTCAGTTTGACCAGCTCAGCCAGCGAATCCTCGTAACGATCCTCAAACTTGCGCGGATCGAACGCGCCCTGCTTGGTCTTGATGATGTGGATGGCCAGATCGAGCATCTCGCCGGTAATCGTCTTCGCTGGAACCTCCGAGAACGCCTGCTTGGCCGGGCGCACCTCATAATCGTAGTTCAGCATCGAGGCGGCGAGACCCTCCTCGAGAGCGCGGACGAGAACAGTCCGAGCGCGCCGAAACAGGACGGCTTCCGCGACCGCCGCCACTTTGGCCTTGCGCATGCCCTCGCGCATCAGCGCGAAAGTTTCGTCGGCGCTGCGGTCCGAGGGGACTAGGTAATAAGGCTTATCGAAATAGAGATCGTCGACCCCGGCCAGATCGACGAATGCGGAAACGGTAAGCGTCTTGTCGCCATGCGGGATGATCGCGGCGATTTCATCGGGCTCGACCGACACATATTCGTCTTTCGCGACTTCGTAGCCCTTGACCTGGTCGTCCCGCTCGACGGCATCGCCGGTCTCGGCGTCGATGAACTCGCGTCGAACCCGATGGCCGGTCGGCCGATTGATCGTATGCAGGGCGATGCGTTCCGAGGTCGAAGCGGCGGAGTAAAGGCCGACCGGGACCGTCACGTCGGCGATCTTCAGAAAGCCTTTCCAGCTTGCTCTCGGCGACAATGTCGACCCCGCGAAGTTCTGAGGGCGGCTAGAGCCGCCAAGGATTAAATCCTCAATGCCGGACGGTCAAACTTTGATCCCACGAATTCTGCGTTCATGACCGCGCCCACGGGAACTTTTCCCGTGCTGGCCTGTTTATTTCAGTCGTCGCGCCAACTCGACGTTGTTAAGCCCTCCCGTTAGAATAGAGCCGCAGTTGTTCTCAAGCGATCGACCGTCGGGATCCGCGAGCGCTACCGGATGTCCCAAGCGTCAAGCGGCGCGCGAATGAACGCCTTGCCGCCAACGCGGCGAAGTGGAGGAACGATGGGGGAAGGGCAGCGTCCCGTGGCGGTCGCGGTGGCGGACGAGCAGCCCCATCCCGAGATCACGCTTCGACAGATTTCGGCTTGGTCGCTGGCGATCCTTGCCGGCATCGGGGTCGGCTTCCTTCTCTATGCCGCACGCGAGGTCATGCTGCCGGTCGTGGCGGCTTTCGTCGTGGGCGTGATGCTGGGTCCGGCGGCGCGGAGACTCGAAGCACTGCACGTTCCGCGCCCGCTCGTGGCGCTACTGCTCGTGGCCGGCGTGACGCTGATCTTCGCTTTCGTGATCCTGTTGATCTTCCCGCGCGTGTCCGAACTCGCGAACGGCTTGCCGGGCATGGTCGCGTCGCTCAAGGAAAAGCTGCACGTCTTCGATGGGTTGGTCGCAGCGTGGCGGCGCCTCACAACGATGATCGGCGACCCCCCGAGCAGCGATGGGGTTGCGCTTCCTTTGCCAGGAATTTCATGGGTTCCCTCAACGATCTCGATCCTGCTGCCGCCGATTACGGGCTTTCTGTTCTTTCTTGTCGTGCTGCTTTTGGTCATCTCGGAATGGCCAGACCTGCGGCGCGGGCTCGTCATGACCTTCGCAAGCCGCGATTCGCGTCTGACGGTGCTCAAAATCCTCAACGAAATCGAGGCCGGACTGGCGAGCTATCTGTTGATCGTTTCGCTGATCAACGTCGGCGTCGGCGCGCTCGCCGGGCTCATTTGCTGGCTGACCGGAATGCCGAACGCGATCGGGTTCGGCGCATTGGCGGCGACCCTGAATTTCATTCCGATCATCGGACCGATCGTGATGTTCGCAATTCTCCTTGTGGTCGGGGTGGTGGCCGAACCGACTTTCCTGTTGGGCCTCCTTCCTGCCGCGGGGTTCCTCATGGTGATCACGGTGGAGGGCCAGTTCCTGACCCCAATGATCATCGGGCGCCACCTTGAGCTCAATGCGCTGGCAGTTCTGCTCTCGCTTGCGTTCTGGACCTGGCTCTGGGGGCCAATGGGGGCGTTTCTTTCATCGCCGATTCTCATGGTGGCGCTGATCCTGAAACAACGGCTCTACGTCGACGAAGACCACTAAATCGCCCGCGGCGGAACCTTCCGCGCGGACCGACGTTAACATCACACGCGTGTCTCGGAGGAACGGATGACACCTGACTTTCCGTCCGGCGCTGAACGAAGCAACGAAACGCGAGACACTGGCGACGACAACGCCTTTGCCCGCCTGGAGAAGGAGATGGCGAATATGAGGGATGCGATAGGTGGTCTTTCCGACCAGATTTCGGACGCTGCGAGCGATATCGGCGCCGTCGCGCAAGAGCAGGCGAGACGTGGCTATAAGCATGCCCGCGCCAATATGGGTTCCATGGTGAATGACGCCTCCGATCGGCTCGGGGTGGTCGCGAATAGGGCACAGTCGCAGGCCTCTTCGGTTGGCGATTCACTTGAGGACGCAATCCAGGAGCGCCCGCTAGCGACTCTTGCTCTCGCCCTCGGGCTCGGGTTCCTCGCCGGCGTGATCTGGCGAAGGTAGCACCGCGCTGATCGCCTGAAAGCCAGCCGTAGCAACAAAAAAATTGACCCCGTAGCGATCGCTACGGGGTCATTTTTTATCGGAGTGGGCCTCAGTGCAGCGGTCTTATCTTTAGCCCGCTAGACATACCCAAGTAGCGCGAGAATGAGGACGATGATCAGGATTGTCCCGAGTCCTCCGACCGGATAGTAGCCCCAACCCGTGCTGTAAGGCCAAGACGGGATGGCGCCGACGATCAGAATGATCAAGATGATGAGGATGATGAGCCGCATTTTGGCCTCTGCTTGGGTTGACCGCGGGCGCGCGGGCGCCCCAACAACGCCAAGATTCGCCAAACGTTCCCAATCCTACGGCCATCTGAACATCAGCGAATAGCGTCATGCGCCAAGCCGTTGATATTCTGACGATTTCAACTCGCGGCCGCGGGCTCGTGGAGATTACCCGCGACGTCCTGACCTGGCTCAAGCCGCATACGGTCCAAACCGGGCTTTTGACTTTATTTTGCCGGCACACCTCCGCCGGCTTGCTCATACAGGAGAACGCCGCGCGGGACGTTCGCGCCGATCTCGAGACATTTTTCGACCGCCTGGCGCCGGAGGACGCCAGCCGATATCGGCACGCCGACGAAGGCCCCGACGACATGCCCGCACATATCCGCACGGCCCTCATCGGTGTGCAGCTGGCGATTCCGATCGTGCAGGGAGAGCTGGCCTTGGGAACTTGGCAAGGTCTTTACTTGTTCGAGCATCGGCGTGCGCCGCATCGGCGACAAATTGCCCTGCATCTTATTGGGGAATGACGGCGGCGCATAGATCACAGATCGAAAGCGCGGTCGCCAATCGCAGGTCTCGCTAAATTACGCAGCGCGAACGCGTTCAGGTTCCTGTGGATGAAACTTCAATGACACTGGGAACGCCATATTTTACTGGACGTTTGCCGCAACCTGTGATTAAAGCGTGACGTCGCGACGGGTTTTAACCTGGACCTTTGGGTTGAGAACCCCCTTCAACCCGATGAGTGACGCGGCAACGTGGAGGCGACGCGACTAGCACCGGCCGGGAGGGCTTGCAGCAAGTTCGTCTGGCAAAGTCGCTTCCTAAAAAAACTGGGCGGTTCGAGTGTTTACGCATTCGGGCCGCCCGGCCTTTTGTGACAATCACCCATCGCCACACGTCGATTACGAATCACCGGAGCGCGAAGGCGTCTGTTGGCCTTTGGCTGATTCGATGTGCCCTAATCAATTGGCGCTCTCCTCAACGCGGTCGGATTCCCTAGTGCGATTCGGACGGCGCTCCGGCTCGGCGCCCTGATTCGTCCGTCCAGTTCTTCTCGGGACAGGGGGTCGGTGTCCTGCGTAATGGGCTGGCCACGTTGTTGCCGCGTTTGGGCGTCACTCCTCGGGCCGAAATGCGGCGGATGGCGGGCGGCCGTCCGCGAATCGATACCCTCGTATGGCGCAACGGCGGGCGGTCCGTGGTTCGGCTTTCGGGGCGGAATTCGTTAGCGAATTCGAAACGAAGCGGGA
>Ga0209624_10002439_pt1 | contig 13764 bp, 17 predicted proteins | sample JacPinW_OM2H0_O1_FD_188565 | JGI IMG/M metagenome (GOLD analysis project Ga0209624, IMG submission 188565) | Forest soil microbial communities from Algoma, Ontario, Canada - Jack Pine, Ontario site 1_JW_OM2H0_O1 (SPAdes) (version 2) | ecosystem: Environmental > Terrestrial > Soil > Boreal...
CCCAGCTTGCCCAAGAGAAATGGGGAAGGCGCGGCAGGCTGAAATTGCGCTCGATCGAATGATCGAGGACAAGGCCTTGCACCTGGCGATCTTCCGGTACGAGCGCGACGCCTTCTTCGATCGCCTCCGCCGGCCGACGGAAACTCCGAACCTCGCCGCGAATCCTGAGTTCGCCGCGCGTTAGTGGACGCAGGCCGAACAGCGTCTCGAGAATCTCTGTGCGCCCGCTGCCGATCAGTCCGGCAAGGCCGTGAATCTCACCGTCCATCAGCACGAGGTCGACGCCATGCAAGCGATCGTTGAAAGCGCTGGCGAGAGAGAGAATCGGCGTCGCCGACGCGGTCCGTTCCGGTTTGGCGAGCGGGCGCGGCTCCGCTGCGGCGCGCGCTTCCGCAGCGGCAAGTTTCGGCCCAACGATTGCCGCGACCAGCGTCCTCATGTCGGTTTCGGCCGTGTTGAACGTGCCGACGTTCACCCCATCCCGCAGAACCGTCACGCGGTGCGAAATGCGGAACACCTCGTTCAGTCGATGCGTCACATAAATGACGCCGACCCCCTGCGCGATGACCGCCCCGACCGCGTCGAAAAGGATCTGCTCCTCGTCGCTGGTCAGCGCAGAAGTTGGCTCGTCCAGAACTAACACGCGCACCCGGCCGATCAGCGCTTTGGAGATTTCCGTCATCTGCCTGTAGGCAAAGGGCAGCGACCCCACTGTCGCACGCGGATTGAGGGGGATGTTGTGGGCCTTGAGAAACGCCTGGGCTTCCGCCAGGAGGCGACCTTTCTTGAGAAATCCGAGCCGGGTGTGTGGCTCACGCCCGAGCATGAGGTTGGCTGCGACCGAGAGCGATTCGACAAGGCTAAGGTCCTGGTAGACGACCGCGATCCCGGCTTCCCTCGATTCTGTGGGGCTGCTGAAAGCGACCGGCCTGCCTTCGATCTCGATCGTACCAGCGTCGAAGCTGTGGACGCCGCTGAGGATCTTGATTAGCGTCGACTTGCCGGCTCCGTTCTCCCCAAGCAGCGCATGAACCTCGCCCGGCCGCACCTCAAGGCTGACGCCGCGCAACGCCCGCACGCCGCCGAAGGCCTTCGTCATGCCCTTGACGCGGACAAGCGGGTGCGCGGAAACGGCAGCACCGGGGGCGGGCGATGGAGCCATCATAGCGGGTCGACATCTCCTCCCTGACGGCTACCTCGCAGCGCCCGTCGCCGACATTTCACTATGACCCGGAAATCCGTCAAGCGCACGGTGGTTGCTCATCCCTCGCAGCGGGCCCGCCACTGGGCACCGACCCAAGAGTGTTTGCTCTACACGAGCGAAACCCCGATGGCCGACCGATGGAATCGGCTAACCTCGTCGTCCAACGTCGCGATGTCTAAATGCCCGCTTGACGGTCGATTCGCCCCATCGCCTCGACGTCTCAATTGCGCAAATAGCGGCCATTCGCCGACGGCGCGCCGATGAGGTCAAAATCTACCCTGAGCAGCCGTTCGGCGCGGTGCAAAAAATCAGGCAGACCGCGCGAAAAGCCGGCGTGAGCCGCTGCATCGCCACGTAGAGCGACAATGGGCCGGAGACAGCCCCCACTTAACCCGATCGGACGCGATCGGGAACCTCGGACAGGCTACGGCGATCGCGGGCCGTCCGCCGCGAATTGGCCTTTGATCTCGGTCGAGCTGTCGGCCCGACCTGCGACGAGCCAATGAACTCCGGTTCCGAGCCAAACGCCTAAAATTGCAAATAGACCGTTCCAATCCGTCAGCGGCGTCCGCATGAAGATAGATCCGCAAAACGCCACGGTTGCGGCAATGCCCATGCCGAGCCTGCTGTCTCTCAGCATCATTTGGCAAAGAAGCACAAATGGCACGATAAGAACGGCCGTATCGTAGTCGGTGAGCCGCGGCGAAATCAGATAAGCGGACATGAAAATCCAGCAACAAAAAAGGTCAAATCGCGTTGGGCGGCGACGGCCTCTGGCGACTGCGTAGGCGAATAAAAAGACCATGGCGACGAATATAAAATGTAGACCCCACGCAACCGCCAATGTTAAGTGGTTTTCAGATGGAATGACAAGCTGAAAACCGCTGAGGACAAGTGAATATAGAGATCGCCCTACAAGGAAAACGTCTTGACTTTGAGAGGTAACCACCGTGAGAAATTCGCTGAAAAGGCGAGGGTTGAAGGCATAGTCGAGCGCATACAGCGCTACCGTGATGACCAAGATCGTAATAGCTTCAAGGTATTTTTTGTCGATAATCATGGGAATGAGTAGTAATCCAATAAAATATATCTTGATTGATGAACATATTAAAATTGTGACCCAAAATAATTTGTAGCTGTGAGTGCGGATGGCTACAACAATTGAAAAGATCGTAAGGGCGGATAGTAGGCACTGCATATTTCCAGAACACAATAGTTTTAGGCCGCCGCGGCCAAAAAGGATGATATAAAAGGCACACAATAACAAAAACTCTCGCGACCGCCAGTTTTTTGGCAGGCCGGCCAAGAGATAGGGAATCGAGATCCAGCTGATGGTGTGTATGATGATAAGACCTGCCGCCCCGGCCGGTGTTAGAAATAACCATGTCAAGTAAAATATCCGAGCAATAAATGGCGGATACACAAAGGTCTGACCGACCCCGAAATGTTCCGCAATATAAGGGTGGTCATACGGACTCTTTCCTGCGGCCATCGCCTTCATGGCGGCGACATAAATTCCGAAGTCCCAGAAAATGATACGAGTGACTAAAATCAGGTAAAGAAAATATCCGCATGCCATTGCAAAAGCGAATACAAACATCGCGCTAATCCAACGCTGAACAATCCATAGCGTTGCTTCAGTAAGAGCGCTGGAAAACGGATCCAGGAGGTATACATCGACGGCCGCAACCATCCGCATGTTACTCTTCGTCAGAAGATCATAAAGTCCGCGCATTTTTACAACTTATGTTGACGTCAGTTCTGAACCAACCTCGCCAATGCAAAGTGGGGCCTCTACGGAAACTCCTTTTAACAAACAATACGGGAACTCTTGAGTCAAAACGCTAACCACGAGAGCCTATATACAAGTTTATATTAAGGAGTGCTGGCCGATACTTAATCTCGTGGGATAATTTCTTAGTTTATGTATCCACGCGGCCAACCTCAAGAGTGGGTCAACGGTCGCTAGGGCCGCAAATGGGACATACATAATGATATCCCTGTAATCGCCCGCCCCGTATAGGAGAACGTCCCTGAAACTGCCAATCCCATGTCTCGCGAAATCCTTGATGAATGCATGGACTTCATTCTGCGCACGGATGATGGCGGAGCGCACGGCGCGAACGTGAGAGTCCAGACGAAATTTTTAACCTGATCTCAGCCTGATTCTGTTCTCGAGATATATTTGGTCGTCGTCAGCGATGTAGTCGTTGTACCTTGGGTGCAAAAAATCGTGAAAAATGCGTATCATTGACGAGAACCAGGGAATTCTGTGAGCTTCAAGCAAAAAATAATCCGGACAAATCTTCTGCATTGAGTGATTTTTGTTGTATTCTTCGATGGCAAGCCTCTCTCCAGTATAATCATTGCAAAGCCAAACGTCGTCACCAATAATATCGTCAAAGTACATAAATACTCTCGGCAAAAAATGTGAAGGCCCGGCGTCCAGCAGCTTCAATGATTCGAACGTTGACGAATAGAAGTCCAAGTCACAAAAAATACACCCTACTGGAGCCGGACTATACTCATCGAAAAAATTACCACATGTGACTTTGATATCACCGATCACAAGCTGAGTCCTCTTCAGTTTTCTTTTCAGCTCCACTTCATCCATCTTATAGAGACCGGCTTTGAAATAATGCGGGTTATCTCTGTAATCTACGGGCATTGGCAACCCAGAGCCAAGATCGAATCCATAAAGATCCAATTTCACATTGAATAGCTTTTCAACCTCAGCAATATGCTTTTCGGCGATGACAAGTCCATTCCCGCCACCACAACCAAACTCGACGATACTTATTCTGGGATACCTTAGCTTCTCGGCCAATCTTGCAGCTTGAAATATGCAGTAAGCATACTGCGGCCTCTTAAGGGCTCCGATGCGAACCCGGTCTTGAAACGATAGTAAATTGAAAGCCTTTATAATCTCTCGAGCCAAGATGATGCGCAGAGGCTCCGGTCTAAACATAATATTTAGGAAGAAATTTTTCATCTATGTACCATAGACCTAACATCAAGCGAGATGATGCCAGAACACGTCGCGCTAATGGTAACAATAGCCAAAGTTGCACGATCATCAGCAGAAGTCAATTAAAATGACTCTCCATTCTCCTGCGCGCGAGCATCATGCGTCGACCTTGGCGGTTGCGCAAGCGTTACTTCGAACCCTCGGCGAGCCGGGAGAGCGGGATTACGGAATATCTGAACGACTGTCTCGGCATTTATCGCCAGCGGCGGATCATCGGCCGGTCGACGTGCAGAATGGAGACGTTAAATCAACGTCCGCAGTGGATCGAACCTGACGTTTGAACCGACATCCACCAGATTGCTGCCGGTTAAGGCCGAGCCTGCGACGGTTTCGCGCTCCCGGCAAGCCCCAACCCTCCGCCTGACTGCCAGGCACGCTCTTGTCGGTATGCTGCGCCAGGCTGTTCGGTCGGCTTGCCGGATACGAGGACGTTAACGACGTCGAGCGGCTGCGCCATGATCCCGCGATGCGATGACGACTTTGATGCGGATCGGATGGGGCGCGGATAGTCCAAGCTTTCGGGAAATGTTCACCGCGCGGTTCATCCCAGGCGCAACCCACGAGCAAGCAGACCATTTCAACGAGCTGCAACTGAAACGACCTCGCCCGAGTGCGCGGCGCGATTTCGATGTCGTCGGGGATTTCGACATCACGGATCTTCTGGCCAAAGAAGGCGCCGGTTCTTGTCATGCATGTGCGGGGCGACGTCGTATGTCCTTTCGACGCAGGGCGCCAGTTGGCCGCCGGTATCCCCGGCGCTCATTTCATCGCTTCCCCGGTCGAAACCATTTGTTCCTAGAGCATGCGCCGGCCTGCGATCGATTCTTCGAATAGATCAGCCTTTTCCTGAAAGGCCGACCGGGCGCGGCTCAGTGCCGCCGGACGTGAAGGACCAGGTCGGGTTGAGACTGCGAACAACAGTTTCCTCGCATTCGCACCGCTTCAAGCGATCTGGCCACCCCTTTATTTTGACCGAGTTCCCCTCATGCGACGTCAACCGTTGCTATCTGGGACGTCGCTTCACGTCGACTCCAGCCGTGCGGTGAGCGCAAACAGCAGTCATTCGCCGACCACCCGAAGCGACCCTTTAGCAGTCCGCACAGTCTGGAAGTCGTCTCGTTGCTCTTGTCGATCACCCGCCAAAAACGGGACGACCTGTGGTCGCTCTAGAGGTGAGCGCAGTCCGCGGGAACCTTCGCTCTCAACGACGGTGTTGGCAAGACCGGAGCGCCGCGCAAAAAGGAAGATCGGAGCGGCGGGCACAAGTGGCTCCTGTAAGCGTTTAACCCTCGGGTCGCCGGCCGCGTCACGATCTGGGCATTTTCACTTATTGAAAAGTAGTTGCTCAGACTGAAAGTGAGGGACGCAATGCCCCTCTCGCGTCGCCTCGCCAATAGCCGGCGATTCGCAAAGTTCGATCCTTTTGCTTATCCATCTGAGCGGTTCGAACATTGTTAAAGCCAAATAGAAGGGTGAGGAGACTATTCTCGTGCTTAAGGTATTGACAATAATTTATCGTGAAGAGCTAGCACAGGCACAGGCGACCTTTTATTCTCCTATTTTTAGATGTCTTGCTGCCGCCCGGATTCTATTATTTCCAAAGACAATCGCTCAGTTTAAATCCATGAAGCTGATGGGGAAGTTGAAACACCCAACGCGGAAACATGATCCCCTATACTTCCTGGTTCATCACTATTATATTTCAAGACAATTCACGCTTCGTCAGCGAGTTGACGTGGCGATGGAGCACGACAAATACGAATTACAGGTTTACAACTGCGAGTATATGAGACAGGTTTATCGCTCAAATGGCCTCGTACTATGGGAGCGGTCGTTTGGCGATCTCCACTTCACCATCGTCTTAATTGCTTCGCTGGATAATCGCCACGAAGGCGACCTCAGCGTGATTTTGTATGTCAATAAAGTTATATTATATCAAATGTCGTTCTGTTATCTTAAATCTGATATCTTTGGACTACCGCCCTGCATGACGATGCTTATATCACGGAATCAGACAGACCGAACTTCCCTTCGACAGTCGTTCGATCAGTGTTTTAAGCAGAACACTCCGCAATTATTTTGCCTTTCTGCTGTTTGTGGAATCGCCTTGACGAACGAATTCAGGACCATGTTTGCGATCAAACACGATGCTCAAATCGCCTACGAAGGACCCCTCCATACGGGCTTTCACAATTCGTACGCGGCGCTGTGGGAAAAGTTCGATGCGGTTGAAATCGACGGGCACGTCTTCCTGCTGAAGGTGCCGCTGAATCTCCGTCCGGTCGGACTGGTGAGCCGCGACCACCGTCGCCGCGCACGCGCCCGGCGTCAGTATTGGGACGAAATCGTTCAGAGCACACGCTTGAGCATGGCTAAATATCGCAAGCTTTCAAGTTCGGATCCGACGCCAGAAGCGCCCCTCCCGCGAGGACCCCACGCGCAATCACTCGCAGCCAAGTCTTCATCGAACCTCCCTCGGTCAGTAACCTTGTCCGATGCAAGGGGCTTGCGCCAACTGCAACGTTCACCTCCGGAATGACCGCTTGACGTCGACTCCAGCCGGCCGGATTGCGCAAACACCGGTCGACAGCCGCCGTCCCCTATGCGCCCACGCGACTACCGAGGCGCGTGCTCCGCCGGATTAGACCCCGAGGGATTGATCGAGATCCTGCGCATCGCGAACGCGATCGGCAACGCAGCCGCACAAAGCAGCGCCATGACCCAGAACGCGCGCGGCCCGAGCGCGCCGTAAAGTGGGCCGGATACCAGTGTCATGACGGCGGTCATCGTGCCGACGGCGACGCCGCCATAGATCCCCTGTGCTGTCGCGGCAAGGGCCGGCGGGACAACGACAGACAGCATCTGCATGCAGGCCAAATGCAATAGCGCGAATGTCAGACCATGCAGCGGTTCCACGAGCACCATCGCCGGGAGCCAGGCGGTGACAGCGGTGACGCTCCAACGCACGATCCCCGCACTGGCAGCCAGCGCGGCCGCGCCGGCTGGCCCTAGCCACCGCAGCAGCGTCGGGCCTACCACGACGAAAACGACAACCTCCGCCAGGACCCCCTCCGACCACAATAGCCCCGCGGCGCGCGGTCCGATGCCTCCGTCCTCCCAGCGCAACACTTCAAAGCCATCGTGCAGCGCGTGGCTGCTCATAACCAAGGCCGCCAGCGCCATAAGAGGCAAGAAGCCAGGCGCCGCAAGCAAGGCACGGACATCGGCCTGCCGCGGCGCCAAGGGCCGATCCAGCGCATTTCGGGGTAGCCAGAGCGCCGCGACAGCGGCGAGCGCAAGCAGCGTCTCGTTCATCCAGACTATACCGCCGAGGCTCGTCGCCTGGACAACCTGACCAGCGCCCACGGAGCCCACGATAAAGGCGGCCGACCCCCCACCGCGCACCCACCCATATTGAAACCGGCCTGGCGCTGCAGCGAGCGTCATCGCGTCGGCAATCGGCACGATGGGCGCCAAGGCCGAAGCGTGCGCGACGCTGACAAGCAGGAAGATCGCAAACCCGGCCGGAAGACTGTAGCCGAACGCGATGACAGCGGCCATGGCGAGGAATACGGTAAGAATCCGCCTGTGCTGGCCGAGCCGATCAGCGAGGCGCGAAATGGCTGGCCCGGTAGTGAGTCGGACGGCGGTTCCCGCCGCTAGCACCGCACCGATCTCCGAAGGCCCGAGCCCGCGCTCATGAAGAAGCGCGGGCAGGAATGGGGACGCGACCCCGAACGCCGCGAACATAGTGCAGTAGAGAAGTAAAAAGCGATCGAACGACCCCAGCGCTATTCGGGCTTCAGCCAAAGACCGTCGTGACGGAAGGCTCATGCTCTACCGAGACCCTTCGTCAACCGCCTGGAATGACGCTTGGCGAGCCTATGTCGCCGACGACAGATTGCGACCCTTATCAGCATCGCATTAAGGGGAAAGGGGAGATTGATCGCTTGAATTTCGGTGTTCCCCGCGACCTGTCTGTTGGGAGGTTGTGCATAATCAAGGTTTCTGCATTGCTAGGCGGCCTCTAGAAACCAGCTCATTGCCTCTTTCAACGCCGCCTGATGGCGTCGATCCTTGAAATAGATTTCCGATTTGACACCCAACGAATGGGTCTGTCCGGCTTGCGTAGCCTCCACCTTGTCAACGGCTCCAACGGTCATAGTTTCCGCTATGGCGACGCAGGTGCGGAAAATGCTAACAGCTAAGGGTACCGACAGTCGGCAGATTGCAGAACGGAAGATAGCGCTGGTCCTGTTGCCCCTTTCGGTAGACGCTCTCAATGACTTTCAGTGTGCGGCGATAGCGGGCGCGGCAACCTGAGGGATACTAATAATAGAGCGGGGCGAAGATGCGCGCAGGTCAGGCTCGTCCGCGAGCGCGTCTTTACGCTAAGGCCGGGTTGGAGCTATGACGAGTTCAAACGTCAAGCCGGTCCGACGGTCGCTAAGACAGGCTTATCTGCGCTCGGTGGCGGCGAGTGGCGCGGCAAGCGCGAACCGCGCCACAACAAACTCGGAAGCATCGCCCGACAAAGCATTCACCCAATCGCTCGACGAGGGTTGCGTGATAGGCATGCTTACTTCAAACGGGGTTCCGGCGGCCGCGTCATTTTTGGTTGGAACTGCGCCCTCCAAGACGTTACCTCACAGGCAAGCCATACTTCCGCCTTGCGCCTGATAGCTTCGGGCAAATGAGGCCGCAGCGCCGCCACGGCCGCCTCGGCGCCGTGGGCGTAGCCCCTGCGGTAAGCCCACTCGCGATTAAAATCATCCGGATGGTCGGTCATACCGGGCATCTAGCCGCCTCCCTATCATTCACTTGATCTGCTGCGCCCGAGGGCCAACGGTATCAGTGCAGGAGGCGAATCAAGTGCGCAATTCAACTTGCGGCGCGCGCCGGAGATGTGATCGCTCAGCTTGTGGTGGACTCAACGCGCCTCGGGACGTCACAGCCTTCCGGCAGCGACGACCGTATGCCAGAAGAGCACAGCGAGAGAGCAACCACAATAATGCGAAGGATAAGACCCCGCGTGTCGAGAACAGAGGCGGTGTCGTCGTGCGAGGTCAGCCGGTCGGGATCGCTCATGCGAAACTACTCGGTCGCCCGCCAGCGGGCCAACCTCACCCGATATTGATAAAGACTCCTTAAATCCGTCCTTCAGCCGCAGATGCTCGCAGACGCTTGAAGGCGCTTTTGGTCAGACACCAGCTGCGCGGTCTAGGGCTGCCGAGTGAGGCTGGTCGCGGCGACACCAATGCCGATCTCGCATCAAGCCGATGGCGGGCAGGCCTATTGATCTTCACGGCATGTGACGCGCAAGGATGTTGCGTTCAGTCGCAGTCGAAGGGGACTCTCGGATGGCGTTCAAGGTGCAGGTCGGCCCGGCGCAGATCGCCATCCATTAGCGGCAGTCGGTGCTGCTGATCGAGCCCGACGGGCAGGTGAACTCGCCCAGCGGTCGAAGCGTTTAAAGCGGCTCGGCGCGACGTCGCAACGATTGCCGGCGTCGCTGAGGCTCAGGGCCGCCAGCCTCTTTTCGGCGGCCCTCCCGCTCATATCGTCCCGCCTTCCTGCAACCATCGGCCGATTACATCAGCGTGCTCGCCGAATTCCGCCATGAGGTGCGGTGGCGGCGATCGAGGCCGCTGACGCCCCGCTGCTAGGTCCTGGATCGCGAGCGAGCCGTCGTGTGCGAGCACGATGCGAAAACCGAACTGGTCGAAGTCGGAAACGATGCGCGCGGCGATCGAGCCATTCGCATCAGGGAGTGCGGGCGAAAGATCGTCCCCATCATCCTGCTTCATTTCTGGCGACAGTTTGCGCAGTGAGTTCAATGGGGTATCGGAGGACGATTTATCCGGCGGCGACCGTCCCGCCATCATCCTGCCTTGAGCGGGACCGTCCCCGCCAGGATCGTCTCGACGCCAACGACATCGTCCTCAAGCCGGCCCGTATCGTCCCTCGATTTGTGCGCTAAGTCATTGAGCTGATTGGGTTGGCTGGATGGGGAGGACGATGGGGACGATTTTTGCCGTCTACTCTTGGGCGCGGCCGTCGTGATCTTGATGATTTTCTCGTCGCCGTGTCGGGTCGGCCAATCGACATGGACGCCTGCGTTGCGCAGCGCTGGCGAGGCGCGCTTGAGCTTGCCGGTGAGCGCATTCGGCGCCTTGGGCCACCCGTCGCCAAGGATATCGCGCGCCGTCTCGCGCGTCTCGCGGAGCACTGCAGCGGTCTTTTCCTTTGCGACGTCATCCTTGTCCTTAACAGCTTGCGCGTGAGCCGCTTCCGCTTCCCTGACCGGCCGCCGGACAAAGCCAACCAGCTCCGCCAGCAACTGTGTTGCGGTCCCTTCCCACTTCCCGCGCTCGGTCACGAAGCGGCGGAATACCGAGGCTGCCTGCTCGCCCTCGATGACGTCCTCGGTCGCATCCTTGGCGTTGGCGGCGAATGCGTGGCGGAATTCGCCTTGGTGCCACAACGCCCCTTCGCAGGCCGAACCCCAATGAAAGAAAGTTGCCAGCCTCGGCAGAGAGGTAAGTTTCAGTGTCTTCTCGTTTCTAAGTCCAAAGGACGCGGCGGCGCACAACGCCCCGAGAAGATCGGCGTGCGCCCGCCTGAAGCGGGACTTGAAGGTTTGCTCGGTCAGGCGCTCGCCATCGGGGACACTGGCCAGATGCACGTAAAGCGTGCGCTGAGCGAGATCGCCTCGCTTGACCACGTTCTCGATCCCGGTGAGCAGGAAAGGCGCACAAGCGACGATCCGGCTTTCGTCCGCGTCGGTGAACAGTTCCCGCCGGCTTTCGCCCGAACCTTCGGATACGACGCAAATTGTGTCTGACAGCCAGTCGGGGAGGCTGGACAGGTTGTTGTATCCGACGATGAGGGAATGAGTGGCGGCGACAAAGACGTCATGCGGATCCTTGGGCTTCGCCCGAAGCGGTGAAGCGTTGGGATCGATGATCGAGCGGACGGCGTAGGCCGCCGAGGTTTTGGTAGCGCCCGGCTCGCCGAGAAAGGCCAAGACGGCGTATGGAGATCGTCCCGCTAGCGCCGCGAGCAACCAAGCGACAATGACGACGAAATCTCGCTTGTCGCGGAGACGCAGCACCTCGCGCAGGCGCTCGATCCCCTTCGTTGGGTCGATGGTCGAGGGCGACGGCAACGCCAACATGCCGGACTCGCGGCGAAAATGCACTGGCGGATCGTCCAAGACGCGAAAGCCGTCGGCATCGATCTCGATAGCTCGCCAGCGCGGATCGCACATGTCGAAGTAAATCTTGCCGTCCAGCGGCGCCGTGCGCAGATAGACGTCTCGCCGATCCCCATCGTAATGCGCTTTCGCCATGAGGGTCTTAACCGCCGAGGCGATGGCTTCCGAGGATGGAGCGCCGTTCTTTTCGGCGTAGTACAGGAGCCTCAGCCACAGATTGAAACTCTTGGAACGGAGCCGATGCGTTTCTCGGTGCTCGCCCGTTGCGTGCGTGGCGACGAAGCTGGCGTAAGCCTCCCCGGTTGGATCGCAGAATAGATCACAGCGGGATGCGGCAAGATCAACAAGGAAAGAGGCCTGTGACACTTGCTTCGGCGAGGCTAGCTTCGCGCTCTTGCCGCGCTTCGGTCGCCATTCCGGGGCCGCCTCGATGATCATCTTGGCGATGATAAGCCCGCCGGGTCCGCCGCCCTCTTTGCTCGGGTCAACGAGATCGTTAAAATCGCCGAAACCGGCCGGTGGCGACGCCACGCGGAGTTTTAGCCCTTTCTCGACAAGAACCGGACAGACCCTGTCCAGCGCTCTCTGATTGGCGCCCTTCTCATCGTTCTCTCCCAGCAGAATGACTTCGCGGACGTCGTCCGGCCATTCGATAGCTCCCAGCCCGGATGTCCCTAAACTCGCCCAGCCCGGCAGGCCGGTCGCCGCCGTCGCCGTGGCGGTCGTTTCGAGTCCCTCGCCGACGAGGAGCGGTTTGCCGTCGATCGGTTCGGCAAGGCGTACGGCGCCGCCCTTGCTCGAACCGAGCGTACGTCGCTGTTCCGCCTTCTCGATATTCGCCTTGCCCGTCCCGTCGGCGGCAAGCCAAGTGAAATTGTGCGAGGGTTCAACGCCTCCGGTCACCTGGGCGATCAGCGCCGGAAGCTTATGTCTGAGCTTGGGATGCTCAGCGGCGAGATGGAACCTGAGAACCTCGGGTCCGGGCAGGAGCGATATCCCCGCCCCCGAAAATAGGCTTCCGCGGGAGTGCCACCTATCGATTTTGCCTCCAACCAAAGCTCAGCGCCGAGCTTGCTCCACTTCTCGCTCATGCGCGGAGCCCTCGGCCGCGCAACGCCGTTACGATCTCGTCGTACGCGCAGCCCGCGAAGCAATGGAACAACGCTCGACCATGGCGGCCGTCTTTAACGCTAAGAGACGGATTGCGATCACCACGGCGATGTAAGGGGCCGGGGCAACTGCACATATAGCTGCCGTCGGCCTGTCTCTTCCCGCGCAAGATAGCCGTGACCTCGGCCGCGGTCGGGTAGCGCGTCAAGCCGAGCGCTGGTTCTTTCCGCGCCAATCGACTAGAATAGCGATCGGTCATTGAAGCTACCTCGCTTCATTGATTTCGCGCGCTGGCGGCGTCGCGAGTTACTTTTGTCAGGATAGGCGGACCTTCGGGTCCGCCTGTTTTTTCTCCACTTCGACGCGTGTTGCGGCTCTCTTGAGGTGGCCCACTGGCCGCCTCAAAACGGGATTCTGTCGAGGTCTTCGAACGAGCGCAGCGGATCGTTTCCGGTTGTGGGCTGCGCATCCGATTCCGATGGGTTTTCCCAGAGCAGCGGCTCCGACGTGGCCTCACGGGGTGCGGGCTCGCCCCCTGATTCCCTCGCTGCGTAGCCCCTGCGCAACCAAGCGGCCGTAAGTAGACTGATGGAGGATAGCGAGCAGGCATTGCGTCTGTACGTTTTCGACTTCGTTCAGCCCGACGCCCCAGACCTTCGGGTCGAATGTCGCGTCTTGCTCGTCTTCGAGAGTTGCGGTATCACGATACCACGTGCCTCCAAGCATCGTGGATCTCGAGGCGCCGCCGGCCGCGTCACGGTCGGCGGGGCTCCCCGCAGTTGGAGGGCTCACAACTCACGCCGCGGCCGCTTCGGAGCTCGACTTGAGCGGGCCGCTGATCTTTGCGAGCGCCCAGGCGTCCAAAGCTTCACGGGTATAGAGCACGATTCTGCCGGCCTTGTGGAACACAGGCGTGTCGCCGGTCACAACGCCCTTCGCCAGCGTTCGACTAGCGCCGAAGCCGTACTTGTCCTTTAAAGCGCGATCTGGTTAGGCTGAAGCGTATCCTGCGTTTCTGAAGTAGTTTGCGTATTCTGTCGGGGTGAAGCAGTCGAGCAGGGCACCGATGGTTCGCCAGGTCTCGTCGATGGTTCGGGCGTCGGCCTTGCGCAGCAAGGTCTTCATTTTGGCGAAGGCCTGCTCGATTGGATTGAGGTCTGGCGAGTAGGCTGGCAGGAAGAAGAGCTTGGCTTTGGCCGCGCGGAT
>Ga0209624_10002440_pt1 | contig 13750 bp, 15 predicted proteins | sample JacPinW_OM2H0_O1_FD_188565 | JGI IMG/M metagenome (GOLD analysis project Ga0209624, IMG submission 188565) | Forest soil microbial communities from Algoma, Ontario, Canada - Jack Pine, Ontario site 1_JW_OM2H0_O1 (SPAdes) (version 2) | ecosystem: Environmental > Terrestrial > Soil > Boreal...
AATGATACGGATGACAGCAGTCTTGCTTCCTGAATGGCGATGGATGTTCGTCAGGCACTCCTGCACCAGGCGAAATATGGCGAGTTCCACCTCCGGGGCAAGCCTTCCGAAGTCGGTGGGAATATCCAGCTCGATACTAAGTCCGCTGCGCTGCTGCAGTCCCTCCAGGTACCAGCCAAGTGCAGACGCCAGTCCCATTTCGTCCAGCATGGGCGGGTGCAAAAGATAAGAGGTAGTGCGTATCTCTCGAGTCAGACCCTCAATCAAATCCCGGACTTCTTTGACGGTTTCGCGCAGTCGCGCAGGATCGCGCTTCGCCTCGTCCTCAATTCGCGCCACAGTCATCGCCAGAGCAGCCAGGTTCTGGCCGGCGCTGTCGTGCAAGTCACGGGCAATTCGCCGCCGTTCCTCGTCCTGCGCGGACATCAATCGTCCTGACAGGTCTCGAAGCTGATCCGACTGCTGCATGATCTCAGCGTTTCGCCGCTGCAACTCTTGCGTCCGAAATTGCACTTGCGTATCGAGCGCATCAGCGAGTGTACGAAAACGTTGCTCGCTCTCATGCAATTCACGCTCGATCCGCTTGCGCCCGGTGATATCACGCGCTATTTTCGAGGCGCCGATAATTTTCCCTGCGGCGTCTCTCACTGGAGAAATTGTCAGTGATATCTCAAGCCTGGTGCCGTCTTTTCGCACGCGAACGGTGTCGAAATGATCGATGCGCTCGCCCTGGCGCAGTCGCCCAAGAATCTTTGTTTCCTCGTCCCGGCGGTCGAGGGGAATGATCATCGAAATCGGCCGGCCTATGGCTTCTTTGGCTGTATATCCAAAGAGTCTCTCGGCGCCTGCGTTCCAACTCGTAATCACGCCCTCTAAAGTTTTGCTGACAATCGCATCGTCGGAAGAATCTATGATGGACGCGAGCAAGCCAATCGCCTTATCGGCTTTCAGCCGCAGTGCGGGAAGCTCGTCCAAAATGGATTCAGTGATCTTGTCGGTGCCGGCTTCTGGATCGTCAAGAATGCAACCAGCCAGGGCTTCGTGCTTCGCAAGAAGCTGCTCGATGTCATCCTCAAGCTGAATTTCAGGATGCACCCTGGTCCAGTAGTGCGCCGCGCGAACGAACGCCAGGAAAAGCAGCAAGTACTGCAGTCGAACCGTGCCCAGCAATCGTTCCAGTGCATCAAGGCATTCCGCAGCATCCGCCGTTTGCAAGAACACATGACTGGCAAGCGAAAAAATCCCATCCTCCAGCTGAGTGTCGGCCGCCGGCATGTCAACGAGAGGCGCGGGACATTGCGAACAATACAAAAGGCGTGACCTCAGTTCCGGCCCGCGTGGCAGTGGCCGCCGCAGCAATTTTACGACTTCCGTAACGCTTGCAGCCTGGGCATCCTTGTCGCCGGCTGGCCGGCCAAGTCCAATCAAGAAACCCGTGTGGCGCGCGATGCAGTAGCGGACTGCGCAAAAGCGGGAAAGTTGGACGAATAGTCTTTCCTTAAAGACAGACGGTAGGGGGTTGTCGAGATACGCTGCTTGCGCAAATCCCCACAGTTTTTCGGTGATCTCCGGAGTCTCGGGCGAGAGCCGGAAGAAGTTCGGGAGCACACCAAACCGCTCGCTGACGCGCCGCTGCAGTTCCTGTGCGGCGGTGCCCTCCGATTGAGAATTGTTGGATTTCATAAGCACACCTCTATTGGCCGGGATACGTTAGTCGAGTATACGCTCTACGTTCGGATGGATGTCGATAACAAGGAGTTCACCAGCTTCGGTTGAGCCCGCAGCCGCAACTGGACATGTCCGGCACCGCCTCGAGAGCCAACAACGTTAATTTTATTTGTGCGGCACAGCTGGCCTCACCTCTAGTGCTACAATGGCCACGCATCAGGGCAGTCGCCGCTGACGGAGGAATTCCATGCTACGAAAGCGCGCCTTCACCGCAGTTGTTCTGCTCGTCGCACTTTTGTTTTCCCAAGACTTCTTACCACTGGCCCGCGCGCAGGATTCTCCGCCGCCCACTCCCGAAGAACTGGACCAGTTGCTCGCTCCGGTCGCGCTCTATCCTGATTCGCTGCTCGCGCAGATCACCACGGCCAGCACCAATCCGCAGGAAATTCTCGACGTGGATAACTGGCTGCAGCAAAATTCCAATCTCAGCGGCGCCGCGCTCACCGACGCGGCGCAGGCGGCGGGCTTCGATCCAGCGTTCATAGCCCTGGTGAATTTTCCGCAAGTCGTAACCATGATGGCGGAGAACATCGACGATTACGCCGCCATCGGCGACGCATTTTCGGCGGACCAGGCGTCGGTCACAGCTTCGATTCAACGTTTGCGCGCGCAAGCCTATGCTTCGGGCGCGTTGCGCAGCAACTCCCAATATCAGGTGGATGTGCAGCAGCCCGCGGGTCAGCCGATCTACGTAATCCAGCCCGCAAATCCGCAAGTGGTTTATGTTCCGGTGTACGATCCCACCGTGGTTTACGTCGCGCCCCGCCCGGGCATCGTCGCCTCATCGCTGATTACTTTCGGAGGGGGAATATCGATTGGCGTGCTCGTCGGCACCAGCCAGCCCTGGGGTTGGGGCGGTTGGGGATGGAACTGGGGATCGAACCGCGCTTATTACAATCATAGCGACTGGGTGAGATGGGGCAATCCTTATCGCCCTCCGCGCCCCTGGTATCGGCCGCGCCCGGTGTACTATAACAACCGCCCCGGATACGGCGGCAATTGGGGCTATCGCCCGCCGAATTATCGCCCGCCGAATCGTCCGTACCACCGGCCACCGAATGGCAAGCCCTGGGGACCGAGCAATCCTCCGCCACGGCCGAGACCCAATCCAAATCCGCCGAAGCCCGGGCCAAGGCCGAATCCCGGCACCAAGCCAAATCCGCAGCCGAACCCGAATCCAAAGCCGAGTCCCGGCGACAAGCCAAACCCAACGCCGAGGCCAAATCCGCGCCCGAATCCGAATCCGAAACCCAATCCAGATACCAAGCCAAATCCGCGGCCGAATCCAAGTCCAAAGCCTAATCCCGATACAAAGCCAAATCCATCGCCACGGCCCAACCCGCGGCCAAGGCCGCAGCCGAATCCGGATACGAAGCCAAATCCGAGCCCGAATCCGAAGCCGAGTCCGGACACCAAACCAAATCCAACTCCAAGGCCGAGCCGACAGCCAAGCGCGCAGCCGAGCCCTGATTCAAAACCTCAGACCAAGCCGGCGCCGCAGGCCAAGCCCGCGCCGCAGGCGAAACCACAATCAAGACCCGCGCCACAGTCTAGGCCAAGCACGCAGCCAAAGCCGCAAGCGAAGCCTGCGCCGCAAAAGCCTGACTCGTCCAAGCAAAAGGCACAACCACAGTGAGTAGGAGCAGTGAGCGCCGATCGAATGGCGGAACGCACCGGCTGCTTCGATTCATAATTCTGTCTCTATTTTTTGGCTTGGTCTTTGGCGCGACGGCCGCTCGGGCATACCCAGGGGATCCGCCTGCTACGTCGCTTGGACCCGGCTTGACATTTGCGATCGCCGATTTCGACGGCGACCGACGTCCAGATTTCGCCAGCATTCAAGCTGGACAAAACCGGTCCGGCAGCTCGGACTACTCGATTCAAATATACCTTTCGGAGGTCAGGCGACAATCGATCGACCTTGTCGCCCCGGTGGGCGGCCTGCTGATCGAGGCACGCGACGTTGATGGAGATCACAGTATCGATCTGGTCGTCTCCACGGCATGGCGCAAACAGCCCGTAGCCATATTTCTCAACGACGGCCACGGCACTTTTTCAAAGGCAGAAATCGCCGCGTTTCCTGGAGCATTCAGCAAACGCCAGACAAATTTAGCTGCCGCCGCGAATCCGGCGACGGATGCTCTTGGCATATCGCCACAACCGGGCGCCGGCATCTGCCCGGACGAAAACGATTCAGGGTTTGACCGAACGCCGGCCAGTTTGATTTTGGTTTTGAGTGCAGGATTTCCTCCTGATTCCTTCCTAACGTCGCACGCAGGACGCGCTCCTCCTTCCAAAGTTAGCCACTCCTAATTGCTTCGGCTTCTCTGTATCGGTTGAGAACGAGGAAAGCCTCCGCAAAAGCAAGACGATCGCCCGACGGTTTGTGCTCTGTCGCGCGATGACTGATTTCAGGCCTTACTTCCCGCTGCTTCGTGATGCCGGTGAGAACGGACTGGAGGAATGAGATGCCACTGGACGACCTCGCAGAGACCCTCAAGGACCTGGCGATCAGGGTTCACTTAGTGCAAATCCCTTTGGGCCAGGAACAAAGAGTCCGGGAGTTGGTGAAGGAACTGAAATCACTTCTGGATGTCGGAAGAGCGACCGACTCAAAGCCGGTTCTATGACATTGCAGCCGCAGGCCGGTCCGTCGGCGCCAGCGGGTGAATTTTTCGGCGGACGGTCGAGATGAGAAATAGCAGGGACAGGAAATTTTAGCTGTTCGGTTTGAGCTTTATGACCGACGAGTCATCAAAAAATAAAATCGCGTACGGGCAAGAGTACGGGGGTGCATCAATGAAGGAATTAATTGAGGCTATCGCAATGGGGCTGGTGGACAAGTCGGACGATGTTCAGGTCCGTGTCGTCGAAGGCAAACAAGTGACCGTGTTCGAGTTGCGGGTCCATCCCGACGATGTCGGAAAAGTGATTGGGCGAAAGGGACGTACGGCTCAATCGCTCCGTACTCTGCTGGGTGCGATGGGAATGAAAGAGCGGAAACGGTTCGTGTTGGACATCCTTGAGTAGTGCCTGCGTCCAGACAAATCGGCCGCAACAAAGGTGATGCCATGAGAAAGGCCGCAGCCGCCTTCGCGTTGTTTATTTTTTTGGCCCTCGCTGTCCCGGCGAAGAAGCACGATTCAGCCGCTAAAACCTACGACAAACAGGGCGTGGCGATTGCCGTGCCAACTCACTACGTGTCCACCCGGCGCGTAGATTCCATCGGCGGGCACTACGATTGGGACTGTGACGCAGACGCCGGAAAGCTGAGTTGCACTGACAACCCCGTCCCTTACCTGACATACGTCAGGCTAACGCCGGACGGCCCGATGTATCTCGCAGTGCGGTTTACTGACAAACAGCATGACGCATTTGCGCCAGCGGTGCTTGCGAGCCTCGTTCAAGAAAAAGACACCCATTTCAATTATCGGGATTACCTCACCACGGCAGAGGGCTTGCGCGTCATTTGTCTCCCGTACGCGACCGCCGACAAAAAGGGAAAACCGAAGTCCGGAGAGACCTGCTACACGATAGACACGGAAAACCCGCGCCAGATGCGACCGTAACCGAAACAGAGGCTTCGCGCTGGATTTCGGGGCGGTGTATCCTCGTACGGATGCTTGAGCTTGATGGCGCACTGGAATTCTTCGCGGACTTCGCTGCCGATTTCTTTGCGGCTTTGCCTGCGCGCCCTGGGATTTTTCTGCTGGAGATGCGTGGGACCGGAGCCGGGAATGCCGCTGCGGCTGGGACTACGGCGCAGCCTTATCTTGCCCGAACCGCGGACCTACGCCGCGCAGCGGAACGTTTGCTCGGCGTGCCTGAAGTTGCTTCCAAACAACTGAATCTGCGCGAGGTGGCGGCGCGCATCCGTTATCGCATCACGGGATCTAAATTCGAACAAAGTCTTGCTTTCTATCAGAATGCCCGCTTGTATTTTCCCAGCCGCTATCGCGAATTGATGCGCTTGCGGCCGCCCGCCATGCTGAAAGTAAATCTGCGCAATGCCTACCCGCGCTGCTATGTGACGCGGCGGGTCCGCGGCGACGAAGGGTTTTATTTCGGGCCGTTCGGCTCGCGACGCTCGGCGGAAGATTTCAGCGAAAGCTTTCTGGACCTTTTCAAAACGCGCCGCTGCCAGATCAAAATCCTCCGCGACCCCGCATATCCCGGCTGTATGTATTCGGAAATGAAAATGTGCCTGGCGCCGTGTTTCGCGGGGTGCACGCCGGAGGAGTACGACGTCGAAATCGGGCGCGTGCTGGAATCTTTGGAAACCACCGGCACGTCGCTGACCGAGCAACTGGCGCAGGAACGCGCGGCTGCCAGCGACGAGCTTGATTTTGAGCGGGCGGCGGCCTTGCACAAGCGGCTCGACAAAGTGACGGCAGTGTTGCGCGGCATGCCGGATTTGGCGCGGCGAATTGAGGAATTGGACCTGGTGATTCTGCAGCGCTCGGCGGAACCGCAGACGATTGCCGTATTTCCAGTGCGCGGCGGGACGCTGGAGGAGCCGCTGTTTTTGCGCTTCGCGGAAATTTCCAGCGAGCCGCGGTCGGTGGAAGCGATTTTGAAAGATGCGCTGGAGCCGGGATGGAACGGCGACGGGGGCGAAGCAGTGGCCGGTGCGCGCGCGCGTAAACGCGACGAAGAAGAATCGGACGAGGCGGCGCGCGAAAGGAATTTGCGAGCGCGTTACGGCTTGCGCGCCGCGTCGCCGGATCTGCACGACCACCTGGCGCTGTTGACGCGCTGGTTTTATTCCAAGCCGCGCGAAGGCGAGATTTTGTTTCGCGAGAAAGTGTGGCCGTACCGCCGCATGTTGCGCGCTTGCAGCCGATTGCTCGCCGGACCGCAGCAGCCGCAGAGCGCGCCGCATCCACAGCAATAGACGCGTGCGGTGTGCATGAACTTTGCGGCCACAATGGACTGATGCTTAGACTCGGGCGCGAGGAAACGCAACGAGCCGGCGGGAGATTGCGTCGTACAATTAAAGTGATGGCAACCGCGGACACAGCAACGCCTTCATCGTCAGCCACGCCGCCAGTGCGATCGCGGTTTCGCGACATGGTGCGTTCGCTGCGCCACCGCAATTTCCAGCTTTTCTTCAGTGGTCAAATGATTTCGTTGATCGGCACCTGGATGCAGACCGTGGCGCAGGCCTGGCTGGTCTATCGCATCACGGGCTCCTCGCTGTTGTTGGGCGTGGTCGGCTTCGCGGGCCAGATTCCGATTTTTTTATTTGCGCCACTCGGCGGTTTGGCGGCGGATCGCTTGAACCGCCAACGTGTGGTGATCGGCACGCAAGCTGCCTCGATGATTTTGGCGTTTATTCTGGCACTGCTCACGCTGCTGCACATAATAAAGGTGTGGGAGATCGTGGTGCTGGCGGCGCTGCTGGGAGTGGTGAACGCCTTCGACGTACCGGCGCGGCAATCTTTTTTGATCGAAATGGTGGTGCGCGAAGATTTGATGAACGCGATCGCGCTGAATTCTTCGATGTTTAACGGGGCCCGGATCATTGGCCCGGCCATCGCCGGGATTTTGGTGGCTCGCATCGGCGAGGGCTGGTGTTTTTTCGCGAACTCCGTGAGCTACATTGCGGTGATCATCGGGCTGCTGCTGATGAAGCTAGGCCCGTTGCGCACCGCGCCGAAAGGCTCGTCGCCGTTCGAGCATATCGTCGAAGGATTCCGTTACGTGCGGGACACCGCGCCGATGCTCGCGCTGGCCCTTTTGATTGGGCTGGTCAGCCTGGTCGCCGTGCCCTATTCCGTGCTGATGCCGATTTTCGCGGATCACGTGCTGCATCGTGGCGCTCACGGCCTGGGGATTCTGATGGGCGCAGCAGGAGTTGGCGCACTGTTCGGCGCTCTCACTTTGGCTGTGCGGCGAAGCCTGCGGGGCCTGGGGCGCGTCGTCGGTCTTTCGGCCGTCGGCTTCGGCGTTTCGCTGATTCTATTTTCGCTTTCGAAATCATTCTGGCTTTCCGTGCTGTTGCTGATTCCCGTGGGCTACTCGGTAATGCTGGAAATGTCGGGGTCGAACACCCTGATTCAGGCGATGGTGCCAGACGAACTGCGCGGGCGGGCGATGGCGATGTACACCATGATGTTCATGGGCATGGCGCCGATTGGCTCGCTGCTCTCGGGCGCGCTGGCGGGTGCGATTGGCGCGCCGTGGACCGTAGCGCTCGGTGGCTTTGGTGCCATCGCTGGAGGAATCGCATTTGTGCGGCGTTGGCCCGCGCTGCGCCTGCAGACGCGCGAGCTTCTGATCGCGCAAGGGGTGCCCGTGAGCGAGCTCGTGCAAAAATGACTGGAAGCCATCTCACAGATGGGCTGGACCGGAAGGACGGGGCTTCAGCCCCGCCGTAAAGCCCGTAATAGAAGGGGCTTTAGCCCCTGAAGCCAATCGTTTGTCAAATTGCACACCGGAATTTCCCGGGCCGGGTTGCGAACTGCGGCGAAGCGCTTCTGCTATACTGCGCGGCACTGGGCCGGGATCATGTACACACACAACCTTTTGCATTTCGCGCGCCACAAGCGGATGATGAATCTGTGAAAATGTCGCACACCACCAGTCGCCGATCCAGCGCCCTCTCCCCAGCGCTTGCAGCCAGCGATCCCGGCTTCCTCTGCGCGTCTGACCCGGCGGCCAGCATCGTCATCCCGCTTGCCCTGAGTATTTTTTGCGAAGGGACTCCGGCGCCTCTGCCTACTGCCGGACCCTCCGCAGCCGGGATCTCTCCGTCTTTCTCTGTGACCTCCGCTTTTCTCTGTGCGCTCTGTGTTAAATCTTTTCCCTTTCTCAGCACCGGCTGCCCCCAAAATCGTCAGTTTCTATTCGATACAAATGAACCACTCCCCAATTTTGTAACTCACACAAAACAAACCACTTCATTTCCACTGTTCGATTCGTATATTTGCCTTTCTCGCACCTCGAATCTTCCAATTCATACAAGACAAACTACTTCTCTTCAAAACACTTCCTTTTTCCTATTCAGTACAAATGAAAGGCCACCAATCACTACTCACCAATCACTAATCACTATTCACCAATCAATGATCACCAGTCACCAATCACTAATTTCCAATTCGTTGCCAAGAGGGAACTGATGTCATCCGTCGCGCCATCGAATCGCGAACGCAAAGCCGGCTCGGCCACGGCGGAGGGGACTCTGCGTTATGCGGCGCGATTTCAAGGACGCGCGGCCGCTGGACATTTTCGCGAGATTCGCGGCGGCCTGGTGCTCTCTTCCATTGGCATCGGAACTTATTTGGGTGAGGCCGATGAGGCGACGGACGGCGCGTACGTGGATGCGGTGACCGCTGCGGTGCAGGGCGGGATCAACGTGGTGGACTGCGCCATCAATTACCGCTTCCAGCGTAGCGAACGCGCAGTGGGCACGGCGCTGCGAGAACTTTTCGACAAAGGCTATGGGCGCGATGAAATTATGGTCTGCACCAAGGCGGGATTCTTGACGCCGGACGGCGAAATGCCTGCCGATCCGAATACTTATTTTGCGCAGGAATTTCTGGAGCGCGGAATTTTTCGCGTCGAGGATATTGCCGCGGGCTGCCACTGTATGGCGCCGGATTATCTGGCGGACCAGCTGGAACGCAGCCGGCAAAATCTGGGACTGGACACGATTGACGTCTTCTACCTGCACAATCCGGAAACGCAATTGAGCGAAGTGCCGCCCGACGAATTCCGGCGGCGAATTCGCGAGGCATTCTTGTTTTTGGAGTCAGCCATCGCCACCAAGAAAATTCGCGCTTACGGCATGGCCACGTGGAACGCGTTTCGCGAAGATCCCAAGGCCGGGGGATTTCTGTCGCTGCAGGAAATGGTGAAGATCGCGAAGGATGTGCAGGGCGACGATCACCACTTCCGTTTCGTGCAGCTGCCGTTCAACTTGGCGATGCCGGAAGCGCTGACGCGGCCGAATCAGATGATAAACGGTAAGGCGATGCCCATGGTGCAGGCGGCGCGCGATGCGGGGATTGCTCTGGTGACGAGCGCGGCGCTGCTACAAGGGCAGCTGACGAAAAATTTGCCCTCATTCGTTAATTCGGCGCTGGGATTAAAGGATAACGCGACGCTCGCGCTGCAATTCGCGCGCTCTGTGCCGGGATTGACTACAGCGCTCGTGGGGATGAGCCAGGTGCCGCACGTGAAAGCAAATCTGGAATTGGTGGGCATCGAGCCGGCATCGCGCGAGCAATTCCTGAAATTATTCGAATCGAAAAATTAGGACTTCGCAGGCGCGGGTGCAGCGGACGCGCGCGGATGGCGTTCGTCGAGCCACTCATCAATTGCGGCGCGAACTTTTTCCAGCTGACCGGTGAAGAAGTGATCGGCGCCGTCAACCAAGACAAGTTTTTTTGGCATCGGCAGCGTTGCAAAGAGGACTTCAACATTCGCGCGCGAGCCGAATTGATCGTTGCCACCTTGAATGATAAGTTTTGGTTTCGCGCAGGCGCGCAAATAAGTCAAGTCCGAGCGATCCACAGGAATCCCCAAGCCAATCAACTCCGAAACGCGCTGGTCCGCGCAGCCCACACGCAATCCCACCATGGAACCAAAACTGAAGCCCGCCAACAGAATCGGTCGCTGCGGAAATTCTCCTGAAAGATAATCGAGCGCGGCGCGGACGTCGTCTCGTTCGCCAACGCCGCGATCGTGGACTCCCTCGCTCTGTCCAGCGCCACGAAAGTTGAAGCGCAACACCGGAATATCGCGAAGGTGAAGCGCCTTGGCCGCTTGATACACAACCTTGTTGTGCATTGTGCCGCCGAAAAGCGGATGCGGATGGCACACCACAGCGACCAGCGGTGGATCCGCGATGGGCACAGTCCACAGCAAAGCCTCAAGCCGTCCGGCAGTTCCGGTGAGGAAGAAATTACGATGGAATGTTTCAGCCATGAAAGTTGCCAGCGCGTCAGTGTAGCGGAGAGTTCGCCGCGGCGCAAAACGACGGTTGGCGCGTCAAGCTTTTCTGGGGACATCCCAGCGGATGGCTACGCTGGTGAGGATCGCGCTCGTTCCGGCGAGGGGATCGGAGAGCGGAGCGGCATTCGAAGGCGACGCGGAGTTTTCGACTCGTACAATGCGCGCGGGGATTTCGCCGGTGCGCTCCCAATCGCCCCAGGGAATTTTGGCAAGGACCGCGTCGCCCGCGGAATAAATGTGCGCGGATTCGAAGCGGGCTCCAGTGCGCGAAAGATTCTGGGTCATTGATTCTTCGGGCCAGGGGAAACCGAGAGCACGCACAAAAATGGGGAGCGCGAAGGAAATTCGGGAGCAGGCGCGGCGCTCGCGATCTGTGGGCCGTGACGCGGTTCGCGCGGGGAGTTCCAGCTGCAGAGAGACTTGGTATCCCGCGCCGGAGTGCGATTCCACGCGCACCACGCGCGCTGGAGTTTCCGGCGGCACTCCGGCGGCGGAAGCGGCGTCGAAGGGAAAAACGACCCAGACGCGCGAGCCCGATTCGCAGGATTCAGCGCGCTGGACGCGAATGCCGTTGCGGGAAACGTCGAGCGTGTGCGTGGATTCCATGCGCATGCCCAGCGGACCACGCCAGCGTACGCGTGCGGGAAGTCTCAACTGGGCGCGAGGGTGTTTGCGCAACTCCAGGAAGGTAGGCGCCAGACTCATGAGCGCCTATCGTAGCCGCAGGTGCGAAGCAGGTCAAATTTCGCCGCTTGTGTTTTCACAGCCTGCGCACGGGCTGCGCCGCAAGGACGCGAAAATTTCGGGAACGTTCGCCGGGTGTGAATTGCCTGAAGCGTAAAACCCATTGCGCCAGGGCGGGAAGCGGTGATAGCGTGGCGACATCGCAGAACTTCGCCGGAGGGTTGATGGACAGCGCCAAAGAACGCCGCGCGGCACGCCGGTTTTCGATGATGCTGCCGTTGAAAGTGCGGTTTTCCAAGGAAGACGACGTCTTGGAAAAACAGGGCGAAACGCGCGACGTGAGTTTTCGCGGGCTCTATTTTTTGATTGAAGCGCACGTCGAAGCGGGAACTCCGATTGAGTTCGTGCTGACCTTGCCGCAGCAGATCACGCTGGCGGGCGACGTGCATATTCGCTGTTACGCGCGCGTGCTGCGCGTGGAACCGCAGGACCAGCGCCGCGGAGTCGCGGCACGCATCGACCGCTACGAATTTCTTCCCGCCTCCGCCTGACGCTATCCGCAAAACAGAGTAGAATCGTTTTTTGCCCGTGGTAGCGAGGAGGGCACATGTATCATTACGATCCGAAAGTGGCGCTGGATGAATTGCGCGATGACGCGGTGCTGCCGCATCCGGTGCATTTGCGCGATATGATTCTGCGGACCAAGCTGGATCCGACGAATGCGCTCGATTTGAATCGCGAGTTCCAGGATTATTTGACGCGATTTGGCGAGGCGCAGAAATTGGCGGGCGCGATCCTGGACCGGTTGGCGGTGGGAGCGCGGAAAGTTTCGGCGTCGTAAGGAGTTCGCGCCCTCAGCGGCTAAAGCCGCGCGGACGACGGGTCGTTTACGGCACGCCTGAAGCCCTGCCCTGACGAAACACAGCGGTTATTACGAATGATTGGTTGTTACAGAAGGTCATACGGTCGGAGAGCAAGATTTCGGATGGCACGACACACTTTACTGATTGACGCGGACGACACCCTCTGGGAAAACAATATCTTCTTTGAGAAAACTATCGAGCATTTCATCACGCAGCTCGAGCATCTGGGTTACACGCGCGAATATATCCGGCACATCCTAAACGAAACGGAAAAGCGCAACATCCGGCAGCACGGGTATGGCGTGCGGAGTTTTCGCCGCTCGCTGGAAGAGACCTACATGAAGCTGGCGGGGAACGCGGCGCGGCGCGAGTTGATGCAGGAAATCGCGCGGCTGGCGATCGAACTGGAAGCCACGCCGCCGCACATTCTGGATGGAGTGCCGGAAACACTGGCATATCTGGCGAAGCATCACCGGCTGATCCTTCTGACGAAAGGCGAGCCGGCGGAGCAAGCCGCGAAGGTGGAGCGCTCCGGGCTACAGCCGTATTTCGATGCAATTGAAATCGTGCTGGAAAAAGACGCGGGCGTGTACGCGCGCATGGTGGAGCAATTCAAAATTGTGAAAACGCACGGATGGATGGTGGGAAATAGCCCGCGCAGCGACATCAATCCGGCGCTGCAGACGGGGTTGAACGCGGTTTTCATTCCGCACACGGATACATGGCATCTGGAGCATGCGGAGCTGGAGAGCGGCGTGGGTAAACTGCTGATCCTCACAAGCTTTCGGGATTTGCGCGAACATTTCTGATTTTGCGACCGAGCGGTCCCGCCAAGCATCCGATTCCGCTGAAATAGCTTCAGACTTGCTGCCGCGTGCGACGTCCAGTGCATTTCGCAGAAGGCGGGAGGAATTCATGCCGACAAACTCAGATGCGAAAGTGAATCCCGGGGCGAAGCGCGTGGCGGTGATGGGCGCGGGCGCGGTGGGATCTTATTTTGGCGGGATGCTGGCACGCGCGGGCGTGCCGGTGACGATGATTGCGCGGGGCGCGTACGTGGAAGCGGTGCGCCGCAACAACCTTTTCCTGGACACGGTTACGTTTCAAGAGCGAGTCGCGGTAGATGTTTCGACAGATCCATCCGCGGTGCGTGACGCACACGTGGTGCTTTTTTGCGTGAAGGGTCAGGACAACGAAGAAGCAGCGCGCGCGATTGCGCCGCATCTTGCCGCGGGTACGATTGTGGTGAGCCTGCAGAACGGCGTGGACAATGTGGAGCGGATTCGCGCCGCCGCGGGGATTGACGCGCTGCCGGCGGTGGTTTACGTGGCGGCGGCCATGCCCGAGCCGGGACACTTGAAACATTCCGGGCGCGGAGATTTGGTGGTGGGCGAATTCGCGGGGCGGCGCGCGGACGCAGAAGGTCAGCCCGCGCGCACGGAACAAATCGCGGCGCTATTTGCGCAGGCGGACGTGCCATGCAAAATTTCTACCGATATCTTGGCGGATATGTGGCT
>Ga0209624_10002441_pt1 | contig 13742 bp, 8 predicted proteins | sample JacPinW_OM2H0_O1_FD_188565 | JGI IMG/M metagenome (GOLD analysis project Ga0209624, IMG submission 188565) | Forest soil microbial communities from Algoma, Ontario, Canada - Jack Pine, Ontario site 1_JW_OM2H0_O1 (SPAdes) (version 2) | ecosystem: Environmental > Terrestrial > Soil > Boreal...
CAGATAAGCTACCATCGGTTTTTGATTTCACAAAGCAATTGATGCGAAAAATAAAAGGCTCCGGTCGAGCGTGCGGCGCCGGCAACGGGCGTCAGGAGTGGGCGGCGGGCGCAGGCGCCGATCGGGAGCGGAGGCAGCATGGGAGGCGCTATCGCTCCGGCGCACCCGCCAGGCGAAGGCCTTCGATCGCTCCCTCGCGCTGCGCTAGGTAGATAGGGTTGTCGCTACTGGCCGCGGCGCGGAATCGGGGAATTGTGAACTTTGGATTGCGGGCAAGGCCGGCCTCCAACTCGCTGCGCGCCTCATCGAGCCGGCCGAGATGGGCGAGACTGGCGGCAAGAAAAAAATAGACCCAAGAACTGTTGCCATTGACGTCAATAGACTTTCTGAGCCGCCCGACCGCGACTTCATGTTCGCCAAGGAAGGACTTGGCCAAGCCAGCCCAGGAGAGCCAAAGCCAGACAGATGGGTCTCGAGGGCTCAGGCGCAGCGCTTCGTCGACATGCGCCTCGGTTTCCTCCGCCCGTCCAAGGTAAATCTTGGCCAAACCTTTCAAACCGTGGGCGTTCGGTCCGTTCTGGTCGATCGCCAGCGCCCTATCAAATTCCTCGATGCCTCGGTCCGCCCGATTGGTTTCGCACAGGAGAAGACCCATCGCCCGACGAGCGAACGCGTGGTTCGGCGCCAAGGCCAGAGCCTTTGACAGGCTCCCCTCCGCCGCAGCCCACAAAGGTCGTGGATCGTCGGCAATAAAAAAACTGGCGATGTTGAGGTCCACTCTGCCGGCGCCGACCAGCGCTTCGACATTCCCGGGATCGAGTTCGAGCGCGCGAGCGAAGAAGCCGCGCGCTTTGGCGAGCAGATCGGGGCTAAGGCCGCGGTTGAGCACCGCGTACCCTTGGAAGCTGAGATCCATTGAATCGGGATTGGGCGCTTGCGCCGCTCGGCGCGCCTCGGCGTCGATGAACTCGGCCCGAAGTTGGTTGGCGACCCGCGCGACGATCTCGTCCTGCATCTCGAAGAGGTCGCCGATCGACTTGTCAAAGCGTTCGGCCCAAAGGTGCGCGCCGGTCTCGGCCTCGATGAGTTGCACGTTGACGCGCATCCGGCCCGCGCCCCGTTGCACGCTGCCCTCCAGCACGTAGCGGACGTTGAGCTCACGCCCGATCTGCTTCAAGTCAGTCGTATTGCCCTTGTAGGCGAAGGCGGCGCCGCGTGCGATGACGAACGCGCCGGAGATGCGCGAGAGGTCTGTCGTCAGGCTTTCGGTGACGCCGTCGGCGAAATAGTCCTGCTCGGGATCGCCGCCGATATTGGCGAAGGGCGACACGACGATGGAAAGGCGCGGCGGCCCCAATCCCCTGCGCGTCGTGGCGCTATCCGCGTCCAGCTTTCCGATCTCCGATGGCTTAGAGCACAGCCCGTCGAAGCGGTAGCCCTCGCCGGGGACGGTGACGATCAGTCGCGGCTTTTTCGGATGAGCCTCGATCTTTCTCCGCAACCTCCCGACCAGCACGTCGATGCTGCGGTCGAACGGTTCGAAGCGCCGGTTGCTGAAGGCGTCCAACAGAGTATCGCGGCTGATAACCCGTCCTGGCCTGGTGACGAACATCCTCAGGAGAGCGAACTCGCCCCGCGTGAGAGGGATCGTCTCGCCGGAATCGCGGGCTAGCGTGTAGGCGTCGAGACTGACGACGAGGCCCGCAAAACGCACGGGTAGTGTGACTTCCGGCAAAGACTTGACGCCGCCAAATTCCAGAACGTCGCGCATCGGCGCCGGTCCTTCAAAACGCGCGGTCAAGTTACTCCGCGCGCCTCGGTTTACAAGGTGTTTACCGGCGAAACATCTCCAGTTTACACCGCCGGGCCATTTTCAGAGCCGGTCTTCAGTAACGATCGAAATCATATTTTGAGGAGAACGGCTGGCCGCTGAGGATCTCTCTCTCCACGGTCGAAGCGAGACCCCCGCCGCGAGGCCGCGGTTTTTGATGCTTTCGTATCAGCGCGTGATCCACAAGAGCATGGAGGAAATTATGAATCTCGTTTCTGGGGGGTCAGGTAGGATATTTGGTGTCACACCAAATGGCGCTCTCAACTTCTATAAATACAGTGGCAACGGGAATAGCGATCCCTCGGGCGCCACTGGCTTCGAGCCGAATTCCGGAAACCAAATCGGAAACGGGTTCAACAACTTTACGCGTCTTGTTAGCGGGCCTGACAGCGTAATCTTTGGCGTCCACCCCAACGGCGACCTCCTCTATTTCAAATACGTCGGCAACGGGCAGAGCGATCCCTCGGGCGCCACCGGCTTCGATCCAAATTCCGGAAACCAAATCGGAAACGGGTTCAATAACTTTGGCCTACTTGTCGGCGGCGGCGATGGCGTAATCTTTGGCGTCCACCCCAACGGCGACCTCCTCTATTTCAAATACGTCGGCAACGGGCAGAGCGTCCCCTCGGGCGCCACCGGCTTCGACGCAAATTCCGGAAACCAAATCGGGCGCGGGTTCAACAACTTTACTCGTCTTGTCAGCGGCGGCGACGGCGTAATCTTTGGCGTACACCCCAACGGCGATCTTCTCTATTTCAATTACGTCGGCGGCGGAAAGAGCGACCCCTCGGGCGCTACCGGCTTCGGTCCAAATTCCGGAAACCAAATCGGAAACGGGTTCAACAACTTTAGCCTTGTGGTCGGCGGCGGCGACCGCGTGATCTTTGGCGTCCACCCCAACGGCGATCTGCTTTATTTCAAATACGTCGGCGACGGGCAAAGCGTCCCGTCGGGCTCCACGGGCTTCGATCCAAATTCCGGAAACCAAATCGGGCGCGGTTTTTAGCGATCGATTGAGACGTGGCTTGCCGCGATGGAAGCACAACACTCCGGTGCTCGGCCTCGAAGGCTTCGCCGCCAGCGAGATTGGCGCATGCGCGTGAAGGCGACGACTTTCCCGTGATCCCAGTCGAGCATGGGGCGCCGGCAACGGGCCTCAGGCGTGGGCGGTGGGCGGTGGGCGCAGGCGCCGATCCGGCTGCGCAAGAGGTTTGGGCGTCCTGACGTTTCGTGAAGCGAGCCGCGCTTCGAAGGACCTTGGCGTCGGACGCGGGCGTCTCCGTGCCGGGATTGGCCCTGCATTGTCCACCGCCCGGCGGCGCCTGGCGCGAGCGATCACGCCCCGCGCGAGGATTGGGCCGGCGATGGCGCGCGGGCCCCGCCGGTCGGCGCGAGCGGCTCCAGCAATTGGCCGATCATGGTCTCCGGCACCGGGGTCGAGGTTCCGTAATCCTTCGGCCAGGCCTTCGGGAGGTAGAAGGTGCCGAACAGCCGGTCGATGAACGGCAGCATCGATGAATAATTGTGGTCCTTGTGGTCCTCGAGCGTGTGGTGCCAGTGGTGGAAGGCGGGGCTGGCGATGATCTCCTCCAGCGGCCCCAGCCGCCAGCGCAGGTTGGCGTGGATGAAGAAGCTCCACAGCGAGCCGATGAACAACACCAGCATTGGCACCAGCGACGGGTTCGGACCGACCGGCGAAGCGAGGCCGGTGGCGTAGAGCAGCGTCAGCCCGCACAGTCGGGTGAAGATCATGTCCACCGGGTGGCCGCGGGTGTTGACCAAAAAATTCACGTGCTCAGCGCTGTGATGAACAGCGTGAAATCGCCAAAGTAGGGGAATTTCGTGGCTCCATCGATGACCCCAGTAAAAGCCAATTTCACCCACGATCATGGCCGCGACCATCCGCGACCATAGCGGCAGGCCGGACGCCGCTTCGGCAACGGAGCCCGGCAGAGCCGAGTGGATGAGCCAGGCGATCAGCAGCGCGGGTGGGCCGAGAAGGAGCGCGGTGAAGAGGCCGTTAAAGAAATACCAGCCGAGATTGACCCTCAAGCCCTTCGCGAACAGGCTGCCAGGGCGAATGGCGAAGAAGTGTTCGAGCGGCGCGAAAACGATCGTCACCACCGCCAGCAGCATGCAGGCCCGCAGCGCATTGGTCGCGAGCCCGAGGAGATGCTGATGCGACATCAGAAACGCAGTCATGAATGCACGTCATCCGGAGGCCGCGGCTGCGACAAACTTATAACGAAAATCCGGGGCGGAATCCAATCCCGCCCCGGACTAAGAAGCCGCGATTGCGACTCTCGTCTTTATGCGACGGCCAGAGCCATCCGGCGGCGGCGATAGGCGGCATAGCCGAGACCGCCGAATCCGACGAGCATCATCGCCCAGGTCGACGGCTCGGGGACGGCGGTCAGCGACACGCCATCCAGAAGGGCGAACGGCGGCAGGTTGCCGGCGGGCGTCCCGACTGCCAGGAAGGACAGCACTTCTGACGTGGAATCCGCGGTGAACGTAAAATTCGCGGTCATCCAACCCGAGAACGAACCAGGCTGCCCGGCAGGGGCGGTGTTCAGGTAAACCGACGTGGCGAACGGGTCGCCACCGAGGCTGCCGGTCAGCTGGATTGAGTCATAGCCGGTGCGGTTAAAGAGTTCGATTCCGGCCCAGTCGAAAGTCAGGTTGTACGTTTTGCCAGAGGTCAGGCCGGTGATGGTCTGGTCCAGCGACCCATTGGCGGCCGGATCTCCGTCCAGCCCCATGAAGTTGCCGCCGTTGGGGCTCAAGCTGTTGAAGTTGGCGTCGAGGTACTGGGGCTCATCGGCTGTGAAGCGAGTGTCCGGATTGATGCTTTTGGCCGCCGCTACGTTGCCGAAGAACAGGATGTTGTAGGTCGTTGCGCCGGTCGAAGACCAATCGGTCAGGTCGCCGTTGTAGTTCCAGTTGGAATCGATCTCCGCCCCGCTCGCGTTCGCCGGATTGAGAGGCGATGGCAAGGTATCATTCTCGAAGCCGCCGTTTTGCACCAGATTTGCCGCCTGCGCGCCTGTGCTCAGCAGCGGCGCCACAGCAAGCGACCCGAGGGCCGTGGCCACCATTAAAACTTTTCTCATCGTTATCCCTTTTTGAACCCGTCGCCGCGGCTCCACATTCACACGTTGTTAATAGACAAGTCAATGTGCCTTTTGCGGTTGCCCGCGTCATTGCGGAGGTTGTCGCGCGCGATGTGGGGCGCCGGTCGATTAACCGATCGTTAGTCGATCGGCCGATAATTATTTGACGCCGTATGGTCAACGGGCAGGAGTGTGACCGCGATCACTGCGCATTTGAACCGCGTGCGCCACAATGTGGTCTTGACATCGTCGCCGGCCGGGCGCTTTTGGCCGGCGCAGCGTCGAAGGGGGACGGCGGGTTTGGGGACCATGCAATATCTGCTGATGCTTCTTGTCGCCGTGACCATGGCTTGTGGGGTCGCGGCCACCGTGACCATTGAGCTCGCGCCCGCTTACGCGGACGCCAGCGCCAAGGGCTATTAGGCGCGCGCCTCCCCTCTGCCCTCATCCCGAGCTTGTCGAGGGACGGGAGAGGGCTTGGGACGAGAATTCGCGCGGAGCGCGCCCTCATCCGGCGCTTCGCGCCACCTTTCTCCCGGAGGGAGAAGGGAACGGCTGCCCGCACCCATGTTCGCTTCAACCTCGCGCGGGCGCGGGCCCCATAGCCCGTTCGGAAGAACGGGCGTCCTTGCGGATGCGCTATGCGATCTCGTCCAGCGCGGACAGCATGTCGCCCGGCAGCTTGAGGCTGGCCGCGGCGAGGTTTTCACGCAGATGCTCGGGCGACGAAGTGCCGGGGATGAGCAGGATGTTGGGGGCGCGCTGGAGGAGCCAGGCGAGCGCGACCTGCATCGGCGTCGCGCCGAGTCGCGTGGCGACCTCGCTCAATTCCGTCGACTGCAACGGCGTAAAGCCGCCGAGCGGAAAGAACGGCGCATAGGCGATTCCGGCTCGGGCAAGCTCGTCGATCAGGGAATCGTCCTGGCGATGCGCGACATTGTACAGATTCTGCACGCAGACGATGTCGCAGATCCGCCGCCCCTGTTCGATCTGATTGGAGGTGACGTTGCTCAGCCCGATGTGGCGCACGAGGCCCTGCCGCTGAAGATCGGCCAGGACCGTGAGCGGCGCCTCGATCGGCCCTTCTGCGGGCCCGTGGACCGCGCCCATGATCCGCAAATTGACGACCTCGAGCACGTCAAGGCCGAGATTGCGCAGATTGTCCTCGACCGCGCTCTTGAGGTCATCCGGGCTCATGGCCGGGTTCCATGACGCGTCTGGCCCACGCCGGGCGCCGATCTTGGTGACGATCACAAGGTCGTCGGAATAGGGATGCAGCGCCTCGCGGATGATCCGGTTGGTCACATGGGGCCCGTAGAAGTCGCTGGTGTCGATGTGATCGACGCCGCTCGCGACCGCTTCGCGCAGCACAGCGATCGCGGTATCGCGGTCCTTCGGCGGCCCGAACACGCCCGGTCCGGCGAGCTGCATGGCGCCGTAGCCAAGGCGCTTCACCACCCGGTCGCCGAGCGGAAACGCGCCCCCGTTGCGGATGTCGTTCATAAGCTCATCTCCTCTTGCACCGGCTCTGAATATAGGCCGCGAGGCGTGCCGGCGATAATGCCGATCAAGGTTTGTGCGTAACGGAGAAGAACGACAGCGGACCGGTTGACGTAGGAGATCAGACCGCGCGGCAAGGTGACAACCCGCGAAGGCGCCAAGAATCCGGTTGCATTCGGTGGAAATCGGATTTAGTGAATGAAAACCGCAAGCTGGGGCTGCCTGATGCAGTGGGAGCGGAATTGAGCCGATCCGATCGCGCAAGCGCGCCCGTCGTCTGGGCGCGCGAGTGGACGCCCGATTGGCCTGGGCGGGGCGTACGCAGGCTGCGGCGGTTTCGCGGCGCTTTTGCGGCAGCGACGATCGGCTTCGCTGGCGTGGCGTTCGGCTCTCCCCCCGCCGCTTTGGCGCAGTCGGCGCCCCCCGTTCCTCCTGCCGCTCTCACGCAGTCGGCCCCCGCCGGTCCCGTCGCCGCTCTCACGCAGTCGGCCCCCGCAGCAACTCCCACGCCAGCCGCGCCTCCATCGGCCGCGCCAATGAATGATGCGGACAAGCGCATCGCCGCCGACCTCTTGTTCAAGCGCCTCTTGCTCAAACCCGACGATCTGGACGCCGGATTCCAATACGCCCAGCTCGAGACCGAACTCGGCGACTACGAGGCCGCGATCGGCGCGCTCGAGCGCATCCTCTACTACAACCCGAATCTTCCCCGGGTGAAGCTCCAACTCGGCGTGCTCTATTTTCATCTGCGTTCCTATGAGATGGCGCGCAATTATTTCGACGCCGTGATCAATGCTCCGGACGTGCCCTCCGACATTCGCACTGAAGTGCAGACCTATGTCGCCGCGGTCGATAAGGCCGTCGCGATCAATCAGTTCTCGGTCTATGGGCAATTCGGCCTCGCTTATCAGACCAACGCCAACGCCGGCCCCAACAGCCCGAACGTTCTTGCGCTCGGCCAGAACGCGCTGCTGTCGCCTCAGTTTCAGAAGACGCCGGACTGGAACGCGTTCGGACTGGTCACTGTGCATGATTTCTATGATTTCAACGATCAGCGCGGCGACGGATGGGACTCCGATTTGACCGCCTATTATTCGCAGCAGTTCAAAGTCACGCGGCTTGATTTGGGCCTCGCCGAATTGCGCACGGGCCCACGGCTCGGGATCGGCGACTATGGCGGACTCACCGTTCATCCCTATGCGATCGGGAATGAGCTGACGCTCGGCGGCGTCAACTATCTCAACACGCTTGGCGGCGGCGTCTCTATGAACTGGCCGGTCAACGAGACGCTGGCAATCACGCCAGGGGTCGAGTTTCGCCAGCGCTACTTCTATAATTCCGCGAATTATCCAACCGCTGCGGGCCAAAGCGGCGGGCAGTGGATCGGCTATGTCTTCGGCACCGGACTGATTTCCGCTCCCTGGGGCCTGTCGTGGCAGGGCCGCGTCTCCTTCACCGACTCAAGCGCGAGCTATGGGCCGTATGCCTTCCACGATTTCTCGATCGACGCCGGGTTGCCCTATTCTTTCGCGGCGCCCTCGTTCGCGCGTACGGGCTCGCTGTGGACGTTCACGCCCTCGGCCGGCTTTTCCTATACCCCTTACGCGATACCGGACCCGATCGTCACGCCCTTCGTCACACGCACGGATAGACAATGGCGGATGTCGGGAACCCTGGATACAAGCTTCTACCATAACATCGGCTTCACGCTGCAGGTCCAATATCTGCGCACCTATTCGACCGTTTCGAACTACAACCTTCAGGATTTCATCGTTGCGGCGGGGCCGACATTCCATTTTTGACCTTTAGGACACTCGTAATGCGCCGGATACGATCGCTTCCGCTGCTGTTCGCCGCCTTGCCCCTCGCTGCGGTTCTCGCGCTATCGGCCGCGGCCCGCGCCGATACGGTCGGCACGGCCGGCGCCGTCAACACGTCAACCTCGGGCACGCCGCCCGGAGCGCCTGCTCGCGTGATCGAGATCGGGACGCAGGTGGTCGCGAACGAGAAGATCCAGACCACCGGGACCGGCAGCGTCCAGGTGCTGTTCATCGACAAGACGACCCTTAACGTCGGCCCCAACTCGACGCTGGTGATCGACCGCTTCGTTTACAATCCCGCGACGACGAAGGGGGAGCTCGCGCTTTCGTTGAGCAAGGGCGTGGTGCGCGTCGTGGGAGGCATCGCGACGCATTCCGAAGGGGCGACGATCCGAACGCCGGTCGCGGCGATTGGCTTGCGCGGCGGCATCGCTATCATTTCGCATAGCGCCGCGAAAGGCACGCAAGCGATCCTTGGCTTCGGCCGCATGTCGGTGACATCGCTCTGCGGCGGGTCAGATTGCCATCCGACCACCGTTGACGTGTCGCGTCCCGGCTACGGCGTGACCGTCGCGGGCCTCAACAGGCCTCCCACGTCCCCCGACCGGGCGAGCAGCCAGGAGCTCGCGCAGGCGAACGGACAGTTGACGAGCCACGGCGGCCAAACCGGGGGAGCGAGCCAGCAGCCGACAGACAGCCAAGCTCAAAGTTACAACGTCGGCACGGCGACGTCGCCCGGCGCGGCGATCGTCCAGACCGCCTCTCAGGGTCGCGCCAATGCCCTGACAGTCGCGAACACTACGCGACAGACTGTCCAGCAAGGGGTGCAGGCCAGCGCCTCAGTCGGGACCGCGACGCGCGTCGCGGTTCAGAACGTGATTCAGGCGCTGACGCAGGTCACACCGCCGCCAATTACGCCTCCGCCGGTCACCCCGCCACCCGTTGTTCCACCGCCGATCGTTCCACCGCCGATCGTTCCACCGCCGGTCGTCGTTACGCCTGGTGCAACGGCGACCTACGCCATGGTCACTCAAGGGCCTTTCAGCACCAGCACGGGCGCGAGCCCCGTGCCCTATCTCACCGGCGCTTTCGCCGGAAATGGCCAATTCTCGGTTTCGCCGATCCTTGGCTATCAGACAGGGGGCCTTAATGCCGACGGCACGCCGAATACGACCTCAAGACAATTCCAAGCAGGCCTCAGCGTGACCGGAAAGGGCGCGAACCAGAACGCGACGCTATTCGTCATGACATCGCAGATCAGCAACGCGCCCAACATCGGCTTTACCCAGGCTGGCGGGTTTATGGGAGTGACGATGCGCAATCCGGCCGGCTGGTACGGAACGGCCAGCGGCGCCGTGTCTTCGGCGACGCCGACGTCGGCGCCCAACACTGTGCCGACCATGAATGGGGTGCCCATCGCAAGCTTCGCTCTGAACAATACGAACACGAATCTGAACACAGGGACCGTGTCAAATACTCAGTCCTACAATTATGTGCAATCCGGTCCGGCAAACTACAAGTTCAATCCGCTCACGACGGGAACGCCGACGACCCTGGCGAACAACCATCCGGCTTTATCCCTGAACGGCTATGTCGGCGGACTGATGGTGACCGCGACCGGTGGCGCATCGCCGCCGTTCACGAACTACACGAAACCTTATGTCATAACCAACCCCGGCGGGGCGCCTGGCGCCGTCAGCATTTTACTGCCAGGCGATTCAAGCGAGATGCTGGCTATCTTCAATGTCGCGAGCGTCAACCCGCCAACGAACGGCATGGCGAATTCCACTTATGTCTTCGGAAGCTTGAATGGGGACGGCCTGACCGGGCTGAACACCGCGCGCGGCACGTATGTCAATCCCTCGAATTTCGCGGCGCGGGACGCAGCGGTGTTCAACAACGGGGCCAATACTCCTGTCTCGGTGCGCAACGGCCAGTCGCTGGCGTCGATCGGCGGCTACTCCAACCAGCAGTTGGTGACGGCCACGAGCGTCGGCGCAAATACAACCGCATTTCTGACCTCGATTTCCTCCACCAATGTTCAGCCCTGCGCCTGCGAATCCACTCAATGGGGTTTCTGGAGCGCCTTCAACGGCGCCACCAACAACAACGGCCAACTCGTATTCGAGGATCAGGGGCCGCTGCTGCTATGGGTGGCGGGCAATCCGACGACTGCTGGGTCCCTTCCGGCAAGCGGCATGGCCACTTACACCGGCCACGCCATCGCCAATATCGCGACCGGCGCTGGGGGCCAGACCTATCTCGCCGCAGGCACGTTTTCAACCGCAGTCAACTTCGGCGCCCAAAACGGCGCGATTACGATCGGCGGCCTCGATGGGACGAACTACGCCGGTACGGCAAACTGGGTCAAGGGAACGACGTCGTTCGCGACCCCGGCCGGCTCGCCGTTGATCGGCAGTAATGGGGGGAGGACAGCGGCGGTGGCCGGTTCATTCTTCCAGGGCGGCCCCACCAATATCAGCCCGCTCTACGGCGAGATGGGTGGTTCGCTCATCCTAAACGGAACCGTCACCAATCCATACCTTGGAAGCGGAATCTTCGCCGCGGTGAGAACCAAGTGAGCGCAAGCGCCTATTCCGGCGCGGCGGTCAGCGGCTCGAGCGGGGCGCCGATTTCGCCATGCGCAAGGTCGGTGGAGAAAAGCGCCAAACCCTTGGGTTCGTTGCCGTTCGGGTGGACCAGCACGATCGAGCCGCGTCCGGGCTTCTGCCCCACCGCCAGCCAGGCGTCGGCGCCGAGCGTGACCAGGTGGAACTGGCTCACCGCCTGCATCAACGGATCGCTGGAGACGAGACCGGGGAAGCGGAAGAAGAGCGACGGGGTCTCGCCGTTGGCGATCAGCAGCCGCTCGGTGTCGAGGATCTCTTCCTGCGGATCGACGCCCTTCGTGAGCAGGAAGTTCTCATCGTCAGGCAGCTTGCGACGATAGGGGTGGTGATAGGTGTGATCGGTCCAGAGTATGTTGAGCGCGCCGGAATTGCGCTCACCGATGAGCCAGCGGAAATCGTCGAAGTGATGGATAAGCCAGAGGCCTGAAATCGACAGCGCCACCGGAGCGTGCGGGCTCGTCGCCTCGAGCCGGGTGAAGAAGGCGCGATCGAGCGGTTTGTGGCTTGGGCAGAGGTCGCCGGTGACGAAATCGCCGTGGCCTCCGCCGTGCGTGAGCCCTGCATTTTGGAGAAAGCCGCGATGGATGAGGCCCGGCGCTTCAGCCGATTCTCGGATCGCGTGGCCCATGCGGGTCGCGTTGAGTTCATCCTCGCTCTCGTCGTGGCAGGTCCAGCACGCGGCGCGCTCGAGCCGCGTGGTCAGCGCCTCGGGATCGGCGAGGAGAGCGACCTTTTGCCCGGCGATTGTCATCTCGCGGATCGCCACCGCCTTGCGTCCGTCGGCGGCGGCGCATGCTTTCAGGACGGGTTGATAATCCGCGACGGCGGCCATGCTCTGGAGTCGCGTCGCGCGCGCTGGCGTGAAGGCGCAGTCGGACGCCTGCGCGGCGCCGGCTAAGCCAGCGCAGGCGGCAAACGTGATCATGAGAAGGCGCGACGACACGGGCAATATAGGGTTTCTCGGATTGAAGGCGTCCTTCTAACCGAGAGCGGCGCGCGAGGCTAGAGCGGGCGCGCGAGCATGATGAAGGCTGGCTTAGCAAATGCTTCGCCCCAGTCCGCGTTGCATGCCCGGCCCGTCAACGGAAAAAGCGCGGGCCAGGTTCACCCCCGACGCGGCCCGCGCGTCGACCGGGGGCGGTCGGGCGCGCCGGCTGCCGCCAGCAGCTTGCGGAACTCGTCGCGCTTCTCGTGGATCGAGGCGATGACGAGGCCCATGGGCACGCCGAGATCGACGAGCACCGCCTCGGAGAGCTGCAGGCTCGCCTCGATCGTCTCCGGCACCGCATCGGTCACGCCAAGCCCATAGAGCGCGCGGGCGTGGTCGGCGTCGCGGGCGCGCGCGACCAGCGTTATGTCTGGCCGCAGGCGCCGGGTCGTCTCGACCACCGCTTCGTTGGCTGTGGTTGAGTCCATAGTGACCACCACGGCTCGCGCGGTTTCGAGCCCGCAGCGACGCAGATATTCGGGCCGCGCGGCGTCGCCGTAATAGACCGGCTTGCCGTCGGAGCGGGCCTGGGAGGTCACGCCTGCGTTCGCGTCGACGGCGATGAACGGAATTCCGTGCCGGTCGAGCATGTCTCCAATCAGCGCGCCGACGCGGCCGTAGCCGACGATGATAACGCGCGACGCCTCGCTGTCCGGGGGTATCTCTGGCGCCTTCGCATCGGCCGCGCCTCGCGGGCTCGAGCCAATGCGCCCGCCAAGCTTCGCCAGGCCCGGAATCACAAGCATGGATATCGCCACGGCGCTGATGAGCGTCGTCGCCAGCGTGCGATCGATGAGGCCTCCCGCTCGCGCTGCGCCGATCATCACGAAGCCGAACTCGCCGCCCGGACCCAGCAGGAGCGACGTCTCGGCGGCCGCACGCGACGAAAGACGAAACGCCCGCCCGAGTCCGAACAGCATCAAAGCCTTCGCAGCGATCAGCGCCGCGGCGAGACTAAGAATGAGGCCGGGCCGCGCGATAATGAACGCCGGATTGATCGCGGCCCCGACCGAGACGAAGTAGAGCCCGAGCAAGAGGCCTCGGAATGGTTCGATCGTCACTTCGATCTCGCGGCGATATTCGGTCTCGGCCAGCAAGAGCCCGGCGACAAAGGCGCCGAGCGCCATCGACAAATGGCTCGCCGCGGCGGCCAGCCCATCACCGAGCACGACCAAGAGGCAGGCCGCCATGAAGAACTCGGGGCTCCTCGTTTCGGCGACGAAATGGAAGAACGGCCGCAACGCCAGCCGGCCAAAGATGACCAGGGCGGTCAGAACGAGCGCCGCCGGAACGAGCGTGGTCAGGAGTTGCCACGCGAGGCCGCTGTCGCCCGCGGCCGACAGCGCGCCGGTCATGACAAGGAGGGGCGCGACCGCGAGATCTTGAAACAGCAACACCGATAGACTTGCGCGGCCAGCGCCGGAATGAAGCCGCTTGCTCTCGACCAGCATGGGAATGACGATTGCGGTCGACGACATCGACAGGGCCGCCCCGATGGCGAGCGCCGAAGGAGGGCTGAGGCCGAAGCGCCAGGCGGCGGCGGCCAGAATCAGCGTGGTCACAACGACCTGCGCCAGCCCAAGCCCAAACACCAGATGGCGCATGCGCCTGAGCCGCTCGAACGACAGCTCGAGCCCCATGGTGAACATGAGCGCGACGACGCCAAAGGCGGCGATGCGGTCGATTGCATCGACATTGATGGCAAGCGCGTTGAGCCACGGCGCATCTCGGGCGATCGCGCCGAGGCCATACGGTCCGAGCAAAACGCCGGCGAGCAGGTAGCCCAGCACCGGACTGATGCGCAGCCGGAAGAACAGCGGCGCGACCACGCCCGCCGTCACCAGGAAGAGCAGCGTCTCC
>Ga0209624_10002442_pt1 | contig 13739 bp, 11 predicted proteins | sample JacPinW_OM2H0_O1_FD_188565 | JGI IMG/M metagenome (GOLD analysis project Ga0209624, IMG submission 188565) | Forest soil microbial communities from Algoma, Ontario, Canada - Jack Pine, Ontario site 1_JW_OM2H0_O1 (SPAdes) (version 2) | ecosystem: Environmental > Terrestrial > Soil > Boreal...
TCGTGCGCCGGGTGCAGACAGCGGGCAACGCCGTGATCTACGTGTCGCACCGAATGCATGAGATCTTTGAGATTGCTGACACGGTCACGGTGCTCAGGGAAGGTCGGATCGCGAGCAAGGGACCCATCGCAGACTACACACCAGACCGGCTCTCGCAACTCATAGCCGGCGATGACGACTTCAGGCATGTCGGCTCGCGACAACGTAATACCGGGTCACGCTATGCGCTTCGCGTCTCAGGCCTCAGCGGGAAGATGCTTCGGGGGGTGGATGTCGATGTTCGGGAGCGCGAAGTCGTTGGTATCGCCGGGTTGCTCGGATCTGGACGTGAAGAGATCGCTTACGCGATGGCTGGTATCGGCAAGGATGGATACGACGGCGAATGGGATGTAGGGGGTACGCGGACAAACACAATGGATACGCGGCGGGCGCGTGAGCTAGGTATCGCTCTGGTTCCAGGTGAACGGCTGCGTGAAGGCTTGATCGCGGACTTCAGCGTCCGCGAAAACCTTACCTTGGGTAGCCTCCGCAGACTCCGGCGCTTTGGCTCCATCTTCCGATATGACGAATCGGCGCTCTCGCGTGAATGGTTTAGGCGCTTCAATATACCGGCTGAGGTACTTGAATGGAACATCGGCGCGCTCAGTGGAGGCAATCAGCAGCGGATATTGCTTGCGCGCTGGCTAGCGGCCGACCCCTCAGTGCTGCTCCTCTCTGAGCCGACAGCTGGCGTGGACGTCGCCGCGCGGGCCTCACTTTACCGGCAACTTCGCGAAAGCGTCGAAGCCGGCTTGAGCCTAGTCGTCGCGTCGTCAGACGCGGAGGATCTCGTGAATCTCTGTGATCGTGTACTTATTCTTCATAGGGGGGCGGTCGCCGCTGAGTTGACACGCGAGGACATTAGCGTAACCAATATTGTGCGTTTTCTAGACGGATTGACGTGAAGGTTCGATAGGCATGGGAATCGTGATCTCCGAAGGCAGGCCTTCGAACAAGGGTGGCTCAGCGGCGAACCGCGGGCGCTGGAGGTCGGTCGGCAGTGCGCTCAGCTTCCGAAGAATCGGCGCAGTCTATGTTCTTTTGGTAATTATTATCATCTTCTCGCTGTGGAAGCCGCATCTTTTTGCGACATTTACGAATGCCGAGGTCATCATCGATCAAAACGCTATTTCGGCGATAATAGCGCTGAGCCTTGTCGCCGCACTATCGACGGGCACGTTCGACCTGTCGGTAGGTAGCGTCATGGCCCTGGCCAGCGTCACGATAGCGTGGCTTATAGTGGAGCACGGCATCGGCGTGCCTGCCACGCTGATCATCACGATCGCAGTAACGGCAGCTGCCGGTCTCGTGAATGCTGTTCTCGTTACGGTGGCCAATATAGACTCGTTTATCGGCACGCTCGGGACAGGAGCAGTATTCGGCGCTTTCAACCTCTACCTGAGCGGCGACAGGTCTATGAGCAACCCGGAGCTCAGTAACAGTTTCGGGAGGATTGCCAGCGCTGGCCTGGGCGGCATCACCGTGCCAGTATTCGTGATGCTCGCTATAGCGCTGACGCTGTGGTGGGTTATGGAGCACACAGTAACTGGGCGCCATCTATATGCCACGGGCTTTAACGAAGAGGCCGCCCGACTAGCGGGGGTTGCGACCCGCCGACTCAAGTTCATTAGCTTGATAGTGTCCGCTTTGGTGGCCGGCGTGGCTGGCATACTCCTGACTTCCCAGCTTGGGTCTAGCTCACCTGACATTGGGCCGCCATATTTGCTCGGTGCATATGCGGCCGCGTTTCTCGGCGCGACGCAGATTCGGCCTGGGCGATTCAATCCTTTCGGTACGGTCCTGGCTGTACTGGTTATCGGCACTGGGACAACTGGCCTGACGCTGGTGGCTGCCCCAGTTTGGACGCAGAGTCTCTTCACAGGACTGGCCTTGCTGCTTGCGCTGTGGCTTTCGAAGTTTGGTCGCCTCCGATCCAAGGCGGATCGTTCTGGCCGCCGGTTCTCTAGCTCCGGGGATTCGGCGAGTGTGGCGGATCTACCCCCGGGGGCCACGAAGGAAATCTATGAGCCGAACGAGTCATAAGAGGGAGTCTTGCGCGCCTATCTCACGCAACAGAAGCTAGCGGTCGATCGAGGTACTGGTTCACAGAGAAAGGTATGTTAAATGAAGATTAGGAATTGGAGAGGACTGACAGGAAACCGCATGCTCGCGGTGGCGGCTGCTTCCGTGGTCGTCGGAATCGCGGCGTGCAGCACTTCCGGGTCCACTGGCACGCAAAGCTCAGGGAGCGGGGCATCGGCATCGGCATCGGCCGGGAGCCCGGGTCTGGTAGCGGCTAAAAAGGTGGCGGATAGCGCCCTTGGTCCGTCGCAGATGGCGGTGACTAAGCCGATAGGTGTGCCGGTACCCGCTGGGAAGACTATCGATATTGTCGCGTGTGCCGCATCGGAGTGTCTGATAGCACCTGACGCGGCACAGGCAGCGGGCAAGGAGCTGGGCTGGCATGTAAACGTGATCCCGGCCGGCAGTGATCCTGCGAGCCTGCAAAATGCGTTCCAGCAGATAGTGCGTGAAAAGCCCGATGGTGTCGTCTATCTAGGCCAGGATCCGACCCCGTTCCGTACCGAGCTGGCGCAGCTCGGCGCACTGCACATACCTGTTATCGCAGCGGGAACGGTTGGCGCGCCTGGGGTGAGCGCGGTAGTTCAGCCGACAGCGTTCAATGCGACCGTGGGACAAGTCGCCGCGGCCTATGTGGCCTCCGAGAGTGCAGGGAAGGCCAATGTGTTGATCGCAAACATACCATCGTATCCTATATACCAGGCTATGACGGCTGCATTTCTGAAGTCGATGAAGACCTACTGCGCATGCAAGGTGACGGTCCTGAATTTGCCAGCCGCCTCGCTGGGCAACAACGCCACTCAGATGGAGGTAAATGCCGTACGACAGAATTCACAAATCAACTGGGTTGTCAATGTGCTGGATTCGGTATCGCTCGGCCTGCCTGGCATGCTCAAGACGGCGGGCCGTTCGGACGTAAAGCTCTTCGGGATCTACCCGGGCAGCGCCAATGGGCCGGCGATCGCTGACGGTCAGGAGACTGGCGCGATCGCTCTGGCGGAAGATCTCTTCGGCTGGACGTGGATTGACGCGCTAGCACGGATATATACCGGTCAGTCCACCGCGCCAGACCAGATTGTGAATATACTTCCCATTCACATCTGGAACACGTCTAATTTCACATACACCGGCAACGGGGAGGGCGCCCTTCCGCCTCTGGTTCCCGACTACGTTAGCGAGTTCAAGAAGCTGTGGAATTAGGAGGTTTCGTCCGTGCATGGTCCCCTGCCCACTCACGTCCGGAACTAGGGACTGACATGGTTCCCACCCCGACGCCGACGATATTGGCGGAAGGCTACGGCTTTCCCGAGAGTCCTCGTTGGCATGAAGGACTGTGGTGGGTATCGGACCTGCATCGCCGGCAGGTTCTGTCAGTGGATCCGGCGGGCGGCAGTTCGGTCGTCGCTGAGGTGCCAGGGCGGCCGTCGGGCTTGGGATGGCTGCCCGACGGCCGCCTCGCGGTCGTTTCGATGCGGCAGAGACGCGTCCTGTGCGTAGACGATGGCGGTCAGTTGTCCTCGCTTGCTGACCTGTCCAAGGTGGTGCTGGGGCCTATTAACGATATGGTCGTCACCGACGACGGCTATATCTATGTGGGCTGTTTCGGGCTGTGGGACGGACAACGCTACGGTACGGCAAACCTCGCGGTGGTGAGGCCCGACGGCGTGGTGGCCGAGGCTGCAGGCGGACTGGCGTTTCCGAATGGGCTGGCTCTATCCGGCGATGGAGGGTGCATCATCTGCGCCGAGACACACGGGCACCGCCTGACTGCCTGGGATAGGCGGGACGATGGCAGCTTGACGGCCCGGCGAGTCTGGGCCGATCTGGGCCGCCATACGCCCGATGGTCTAGCAATCGACGCAGATGGTGCGGTCTGGGTAGCCGATCCTTTTCAGCGAGTAGTTTTGCACGTCGCGGAAGGAGGCGAGATCTTGGATCAAGTGGAGATGGGCGGACGCGGGGCGTTCGCGTGCGCTCTCGGCGGCACAGACGGGCGTAGCCTGCTTATCTGCTCGAATATTGCCGATGTAGCGGCTGCGTATAACAACCGGCATCTCAGGGAAGGCCGTCTCGAAGTGGTCAGAGTCTAATTAGGCGAGAATCCATTCACATGGTGTATTGATAAGCGCGGGACGGAGGAGATGTATGCCGGAGCAAGCGATTAGGTGCGTATCCGCTTGGCTTGATGGATTTGGCGCGGTGGTACGCAATGGCCAGCGTCAGCAGGTTTCGCAGCTCTTTGATCAAGACGGATCCTGGCGGGACATGCTCGCGATAAGCGGGGATCTCCGGACTCTGGATGGTGTAGGCGAGATTGAGGCGTTCCTGGACCGGCATGGAGGAAGCAAGGATTTTCGCGTCACAGCCGAGCCTCAAGTTGAGTACGCCACCAGGTTTGGGCGCTACTGTCTCGAAGCATTCTTCGATTTTGACACCGGTATCGGGTATGGCAGGGGAATAGCGCGGTTCATTTGCGATGAAATGGGCGGCCCTGCCAGGCGGACAGCGTGGACCGTGCTGACGACGCTGCACTCTCTCAAGGTCCAGTCGCCCTCGAAGGCAAGAGCTCAGGAGCCAACAACGGCGGCACGAGGCCCGGACCAGCGTCGGAACTGGCTGGAAGTGCGCCATGACGAGCAGGAATATGCGGACCGTGACCCTACAGTCGTCGTGGTCGGCGCTGGGCAGTGTGGTCTGTCGATGGCGGCGAGACTGAAAGAACTAGACATAGATACGCTAGTTATAGAACGCACGAGGCGAATTGGAGATAGTTGGCGATTGCGATACCGATCGCTGAGACTTCACAATGAGACGTGCGCCAACCACCTTCCTTACATCCCGTTTCCGTCAACCTGGCCTAAGTATCTTCCGAAAGATAAACTAGCGAATTGGCTAGAGTTTTACGCGGACAGCATGGAGCTGAATGTCTGGACCGCGTCCAGTATACGTGAAGCGAAATATGACGAAGATGCGGGAACCTGGAGCATCGTATGCGAGAGAGAAGGTGTTAGGCGCGTAGTGAGGCCTAAGCACCTAGTGCTAGCCATAGGCGTGAGTCGCATTCCCAAGTATCCCGAGATGCCTGGCCTCGCTGATTTCAGTGGTATCACCAGGCATGCGCACGATTACGTAGAAGGTACGGAGTTCCGCGGGCTGTCGGTGCTTGTCGTGGGTAGCGGAAACAGTGGCCACGACGTCGCACAGGATCTGTACGTGAGCGGAGCCAATGTGACGATGATGCAGCGCGGGTCCACTACGATAGTCAGCCTTGAGCCTGGTGCGGAGAAGGCAGCGGGGGGTCTGTACCGCCAGAACCGTCCGATTGACGACCTGGACCTGATCAGAAATTCGGCTACGTATCCCGTAAGGCGACAGTGGCTCAAAAATGTCACTGACGAGATCTTGGATCTAGATAGAGACTTGATCAGGCGTCTTCACGCGGTTGGTTTCAAGACCGATACGGGTGCTGACGGTACTGGCTTCCTCATGAAGTACTGGCGACAAGGAGGCGGCTACTATATCGACGTTGGATGTTCTAAGCTCATAATCGATGGCAAGATCCAGCTCGTGCAGTTCACAGACTTGGAGAGCTTTACGCAAGCTGGGGTGCGCCTTGTTGACGGCTGCACCTTGGAGTTCGATGTAGTCATATTCGCATCCGGCTACATGAGCATCCAGGATGGGGTCCGGAGTCTGCTAAGCGATGAGGTCGCGGACCGGGTCGGGCCGGTCTGGGGTCTGGATGACGAAGGAGAGCTTCGCAATATCTGCAAGCCTACGGCGCAGCCGGGCCTGTGGTTCATCGGGGGTAGCCTGATCGAGGCGCGCTCGTTGTCGAGATATATGGCACTGCAGATCCAGGCGGCCGAATCAGGCGTAGCTCTCTGAATGCGGTCGGCGTAGAGACGTGCGTGGCGTCGCTCAGGCCGACATCGAGCCCGCAGAGATCTCTATAAGCGACGCTGGTGGTCCAAATTCAGGCCAGTATCACTTTCCTTGACAAGCTAACGCGACTTACCTCATAATAGAACATACCGAATACGGAATCGAGTTTCATATATGGTCCAGGCCAGCCCATCGGTCGCGAGTGCGGCCAAGATACTCAAACTCTTGACGCGTTACCGGACTGCCCGCGCGTCACTGACGGACATAGCCGTTGAATTGCAGCTGCCCAAGTCAACCTGCTCGAGAATACTCAAATCCCTGGTTGCCGAGAATATTCTCAGCTATGACCATATGACTCGCCTCTATTCTCTAGGGCCCTACGCGATCATAATAGGCGCCCGCGCGGAGGAAAACGTCGACTATATGGCGCCTGTGAGACTGGCATTGCACGAACTGGCCGAGGCCACGGGCCTGACCGCGGCATGGATAGAGCGCGTCGAGCCAGACCGGCTCATGTACATAGCGAAAGCAGAAGGCACTGCAGATACCCATGTCAGTATATCAGTGGGTAATCGGTTTCCCCTGACCAAAGTCTCATGGGGAATGTGGGTAGTGGCATTTGCGGATGCCCACGAGCGCGCAGCTATCCTCGCACACGGTCTGCCCAAGGTTAGTGAAACCAATATAACGGATTTGCATGAATACCTGAGGCAGGCGGATCTGATCCGTGAGACCAGGATACTTACCACCTGTAGCGACTATATGCCAGGAATCTGGGCGGCATCGGTCCCTCTGCTTTCGCACGATCAACACCTCGTAGGAATCCTAGCGATCATCGGCTTGGCCGATGTCGTAACAGAGGAGCAGCGAGAGTCATATTCCGAGACCATACGTGATACCGGACTCAGAACAGTCATTCATCGGTCCAATGCACGGTTGACGGCAGGAGGTCTAAGTGGGTAATCACGGCACTGCTGATAGCGCCGTCATATACCGGCGCGAAGGGCGCGTCGGTATGATCGGCCTTAATCGACCTCATAAGCTCAACGCAATGAACAGGCAGCTTATCGCAGACTTTGTCGCGGCGCTTGAGGAGTTTAGCGCCGACGACGGTGCGCGAGTTGGAATATTGTATGGCGAGGGCGCCGCATTCTCTACCGGTGTCGACTTGACTCCCGAGGGACGGTACGAAGCGCCGGATCCACTCCGCGACCGGGCGGCAATCGAGCAAAGCGTTCGAACCTGGCTGCGAATCTGGGAGTGCCCAAAGCCAGTGATTGCGCAAGTCCACGGATACTGCATAGCGGGAGGGACGCAGCCGCCACTGTTCTGCGATATAGTGGCGGTAGCCGAGGAGGCTAGAATAGGCTTCCCCAAGATGCCTGTCGGCGCCGGATTCATTTCGCCTATGTGGTCCTTTAGAGTCGGCTCGCAGAATGCGCGGCTAATGTCCTATGACGTCGGTAGCGAGATTACTGGCAGACAAGCATATGAGATGGGCTACGCTGCACTAATATTTCCAGAGCGGCTCCTCGCAGAGAAGACCTACGAAGTCGCTGAGCGAATTGCTCGGCTACCGTCCGATATACTCGCGATTAAGAAGGCCTCTAACAATAGAGTCCAAGAGTTGCAAGGCTTTCGGGCTGCTGTACTGGGCGCGGCTGAATGGGACGCTATCGCTCATACCTCGTCAACCGTCGCGCAGGCCAGAGAATGGATTGGGAAATGGGGGCTGAAGGAAGCCATAGCGAAGTTCGACTCGGAAGGCATGTGAGAACACGTGCTATAGTCACGGGTATATGCTAACTGTTGAGTGCATTTGGCGCTGGAGAATAGCGATCCTTTGATCGCGGTTACAATGATGGAAGAGTATCGTATATGTCAAGTGTTGCCGTCATTGGGGCTAGCGAACATAACCTGTGGTTCCGGAATTTCAAGAGGAACCTCGTTCTTTATGGTTATTCGGGTAATATCTGTCCGGTTAATCCGCGCTCTCCGGTAGTGGAGGGCGTGCGCAGCTATCCGTCTCTAGGAGCTATTGAGGACAATCTGGACGCCGTGGTGGTGGCGGTCGCCGCATCGCGGTGCCCGGATGCGGTCCGTGCGGCTGTTGAGATGGGCGCCAAGGACATCGTAGTGGTGGCGGCTGGTTTTGCCGAGGTTGGCAGTAGCAGCGGTGACGAGCTTCAGGCCCGGCTCGCTGCTGCATGCGCACCGGAGACGCGCCTCTACGGACCAAATTGTGTCGGATTTGCGGATTTCGCTAATAATCTTTGCCTGATCGGCGAACCTATCCTGCCGTGCAACAAGCCGGGCCGTATTAGCATCATCTCCCAGAGCGGCGCATTGCTCGCGACCATTATGGCCGCGGTCATCGAGGACGCCGGTGGCGTTGACTGGTGCGCCTCGCTCGGTAACGCTGCGAGGTTTGACATGGCCATGGCGATCGATCATATCCTGGGCCGCGGCACCACACGCGTGATCGCCATCTATGCTGAAATGCTGGGAGCTGAGCCGTCCCGACTAGGAGCGGCATTGCGGCGAGCGGCTGATGCCAACGTCGCCGTTGTGATGATCAAGGCCGGCCGTTCTGCCGTGGGCGAGAGAATCGCCTATTCGCATACCGCGAGCGTCGCAGGTGACGATGCTGAGGTCGACGCATACCTGCGGGCTCACGGGGTAATTCGCGTCGACTCGCTCGAGGAACTGGCACGCGTATCGGTCATGGCGGCAATGCGCCGAAGCGGGCGCGGGCCTGGCGTAGCGATCATCGGCAGTTCAGGAGGCCAGGCCGCCGTGGCAGGTGAGCTAGCGGCACGCGACCGCCTCCGGCTAGCGGACCTGAGCGATCAGACGAGGGCGTTTCTCACATCGAGGACCGCTCCGGGGTCCTTCATAGAGAATCCACTCGATCTCACGGGGGGTTCGGGACTGGATGAGGATCTGTTCGGCGCCGTCTATGGCGATGAGGGGGTGGGCTTCGTGCTGTCGCCATGGTCGATTACTTTCCCCGACGATTCCCCGGAGCATAGCCACAACCGGCCGATCGTAGAACTCGCCGTTCGGGCCGCACATGAGACCGACACGCCAACCGTGATCTCGTCTCTCGTAACCGTGCCCTGGACTGAGTGGATCCTGAAGATCAGGGCGGACAACCCAGATGTGCTCATTGTCCGCGGGATCGAGACTACTATCCGAGCGCTGTCTCGTCTGTTCCCCGACGACCGCTGTCGGAGTCGTGAGCCTGAAGCAGGCTCAGCTGGAGAGATACCACCGACAGTGATCGGCGAGGGTACGGGGCGTGAGGTGCTGAACGAGCTTGGTCTCGATCTGCCGATAGTTGCCGGAGAGAGATGCTCAGACGTCGAGACAGCTGTTGCCGCGGCAACCCGCATAGGCTGGCCAGTGGTGGTGAAGCTGGACGTTGTAGGCGTTGCGCACAAGGCACGACTAGGTCTTGTAACGATCGGCTGCCGGAATGCAGCAGAGATCGAAGCTGCCATAGAACGCTCAACGCGATCGCTGATTGCCCACGGTTACACGGTTCAGGATCTGGCGGGAATCCTCGTCGAGCGCCTCGCAACAGGTGTCGAGGTGCTTCTCGGTCTTCATTGGTCAGAGCTCGGCCGCTTCCTCACCATCGGCACTGGAGGGATCGGTGCACGCGAAGGATCTTCGGCAGAAACCTACCTACTTCCGGTCAGCGAGGAGACACTCATTAGCACTATAAGTCGGATGTCCGGATTGCCATCGACTAGCCGCGGGTGCCGAGCCACGGCGCACGCGGTCGCCGAGCTGAGCGCGGCGTTTAAGTTCGGAGCTCTCAGCACATTTTCGGTCGTAGAGGTGAATCCCGTGCTTATTTCGGAAGATGAATGCACGTTTGTCGATGTATTGTTGATTCCGTCATGACGGTGAACTCTACTCACCATGTCGTATCGCGATCCGGCGTCCGTCGCTTCGCACTGGCCACCGGGGCGTGTAATGAAATACACCATGATCCTGATTACGCGCGTGCTCTAGGCTTCAGAGATATCGTTGCGCCCCCTGGCTACTTTACTGCAATAGCGTTGTCCCTGGGCCGTGAACTACCGTCCAGTCAGCTCAGACATGATGGTCTGGCAGCTACTGACCAACTGGACGGCCGCGTCATGGCCGGCGGATTCGTTGCGCGTTGGCATGCGGCTCTATGCGCGGGCGATGAGATTACTGCCCGCGAGGAGCACCTGCCGCCGCGAACCGTAACCGGCAGATCGGGTCAGCTGACGATTCACACCGTGCACCGATCCTATTTTGTGGGCGAGCAGCTCGCCATAGAAGAACGCAGTGATCGGATCGGTATTCCGCTCGTACGTTCTGCCGCTTCCCAAGAATTTGTGGGCGAGCAGCTCGCCATAGAAGAACGCAGTGATCGGATCGGTATTCCGCTCGCACGTTCTGCCGCCCCCCAAGAGGCAGCGCGCAGTACTGACGTTCGGGAATTGATTTCAGCACGGCTCATGTTGAACGAACTCGACTTGTTTATGTTTAGTGCATCCACATGGCTGACGCATCGCATCCATTTCGACCGAGAGTATGCGCGATCCGAAGGGTACGACGACCTGGTAATACCAGGGCCCATGCAAGGTGCATGCCTAGCCCAACTGCTAGTCGATTTCGCTCGGGCCCATGGAGGGAAACTCGAATTCCTAGAGCTCCGGCATAAATCTCCGGCTGTTTGCGGCGTGCCACTGCGGATGTCAGCTAGCCTACTGAAGACCGAGCATGGCGAGCATTCCGTTTCCGCTGATCTAAGTGTACGTATCGTCAGCCAGACAGGTGTCCTGCACAGTTCTGGACGCGCGTCATTGACGCTCTCGCAATCAGAAGCTGTTTCGGGGCTTCTTCGTGAATACAGCTCTGTCTAATGATCGGAATCATTGGAATCGGGCAGACCCTATTCCAGAGAAGGAGTGGCAGATCCCTGCAGTCGCTGGTTGCGGAAGCCACCCGCCGAGCCCTCGAGGATGCAGGGCTGCGGCCAGCCGAAGTGGACGGGATCATTCCGGTAGGTGGCTACATCCACGTCGAAGACATCCTCGCGGCCGCTGACCTGCCTCTGCAAGTAGCTGACGCAACCCCGGCACCCGGAGGGAATGCCGCTGTCGAGTCCCTGCGGATCGGATCGGCGCTGATCCAATCTGGTCAGGCGCACGTCGTCTTGATAGTGCTTGCAAAGAATGGCTCATCGGTAAACCGTATTGGTGACCGTGTCGGAATACTACCGGGTCAGCAATTCCGGACTCAACTTGAACGCCCGCATGGCTGGACCGCTCCTGTTGAGTGGTATGCCATGATTTGCCGTCGGCACATGGCTGAATATGGAACCACCAAGGCGCAGCTGGCGGAAGTGTCGTTGGCGGCATACGCATTTGCCCAGGGTAATCCCAACGCGATGCAGTTTGGTACAGTGCTAACTCGGGAGAAATACGAAGCTGCCCCTATGATCGCTGATCCATATCAGCTCTATGACTGCTGTCAGGAAACAGATGGTGCGGTGGCAATTCTGATAGCTGCTGGATCGAGGGATGGAGATCAATTGAGGCGCTTTATTGAGCTCATGGCAGTAGTGTCAGGCCGGCCGCGCAGTCCTGACGATTTGACTAATAGACCGGACTGGTACGAAATTGGACTATCGTACGCCGCGCCGACGGCCTATGAACGAGCCTCCCTTGGACCGGATGATGTGGACGCAGCTATGATTTATGACTGCTTCACTTTCGAGGTCATTCATCAGCTGGAAGTCGCCGGATTCTGCCGGTGCGGGGAGGGCGGTCGCTTCGTGGCGTCAGGAGCAATCGGTCCTGACGGTTCGCTCCCGGTGAATACGCATGGCGGTCTCCTGGCCGAAGGGCACATGACGGGCATGAATCACATCACCGAGGCGGTCAGGCAACTGCGCGGCGAGGCAGGCCGCAATCAGTTGGACCGTCCTCGGCACATCGCTGTGACCGGCTGGGGTGACTGGGGTGACGGGTCACTCGCGTTGCTTCGCGGCCCGTCAGCATGAGCGAGTATCCGATTCCGGACACGTCGCATCCCGACTTTGCTCCTTTCTGGCGAGGTTGCTTGGAGCACCGCCTGCTGGTACCGGCTTGCGCCGCCGGGCACTTGAACTGGCCCCCACGGCCAGTGTGCCAGGTTTGTCACGACTGTATTGGGCCATGGGTCGAAGTAAATGGTAGGGGACGGCTCTACTCTTGGACCGTCGTGCATAGGACGAAGGCGCAGCCATTTTCGGCTCAGGTGCCTTACGTAGTCGGCGTTATAGAGCTGATGAGTACTACGGTGTTGCGAATGCTCGGTCGGTGCGATATTGGCCTCGATGCAGCGCGTATCGGACTCGAGCTTGTCGTTGACTTCGTGAAAATCGGGACTAGCGTCACCATTCCGGTGTGGAGACAAGCTGGCAAACCATCGCAAATCCAGAATTGTTAACTGTTAGGGCGACTCGATGCATAATTATCCTCTGACCCTGCTCGACATGCTGCGGAGAGCGCGGCGGGAGTTTGGTTCGTAGCACATAGTAACTAAAGTCCGGGATGTCATGGTGGACAGCACATATGAAGACTTTTTCCGAAGGGTCGACCGGCTAGCGTGGGCGCTCAAGGACTTGGGAGTCAAGGCGGGGGACGTGGTAGCGACGTTGTGCTGGAATACTAGTGAGCACCTGGAACTGTACATGGCCATAACAGCCAGCGGCGCAGTTCTGCATCCGATTAATGTTCGCCTTTCCGTCGATCAGATTGTCGGTATTGTCACTCACGCCCGCGATGCCGTGGTCTTCGTAGATTCAGCAATGGTTCCTACACTGGCCGCCCCGCTGCGCAAGGCGACACCCGGGACGATCGTTGTCGCAATTGACGGTAAGAACGGCACGAGGAGTCTCGAGTACGACGAGCTCCTCGGAGCTCAGTCAGACGAGTTGTTCCCTTACGAGGAGCTGTCTGAGGATGAGCCGGCTGCTATGGCGTACTCGTCAGCAACGACAGGCATGGCCAAAGGAGTCGTTTACAGCCATCGAGCTCTCCATACGATGATGCTCGGACTGGCCGATACGTGGGGAATAAGTCACTCGGACACTGAGCCTTTTTCATCCTGGTTGTAGCAGGTTGGTCACGGTCTGGTGGTGGGGCGGCGTGTCGCCAGCAGGAAGGAGGAAGCCCCCGGTAGATGAAGCGATCACCACATCTCTTCATCGGACACCAGGGGCTTCCCGTGCTTTTCTACCGTGCCGCGCTGCCGTTGTCGCGTCAGACCCTCACCTTCACCGCCGGGCTGATCCGCCGGCACCGGGCGGCAATAGGGTCGCTGTGGCGGAAGCTGGACCCGGGGCAGCAGGCTTTGCTGGTGCTGGTCCACCTGCGCAAGGGGGAGCCGTTCGCTCAGGTCGCGGCCGGGTTCGGGGTGGGGACGGCGACCGCGTGGCGGTACGTGACCGAGACGGTGGCGCTGCTGGCGGCCCGTGCCCCGAAGCTGCGGAAGGCGGTGCGGGATGCGAAGAAGGCCGGGTTCCCGTTCGCGGTCCTGGACGGCACCCTGGTCCGGACCGACCGGGTGGCCGCGGACCGGCCGTTCTTCTCCGGCAAGCACCACTGCCACGGGATGAACCTGCAGGTCCTCGCCGGTCCCGCCGGGCAGCTGCTGTGGGTGTCCGGGGCGCTGCCCGGCTCGGTCCACGACATGAAGGCCGC
>Ga0209624_10002444_pt1 | contig 13727 bp, 22 predicted proteins | sample JacPinW_OM2H0_O1_FD_188565 | JGI IMG/M metagenome (GOLD analysis project Ga0209624, IMG submission 188565) | Forest soil microbial communities from Algoma, Ontario, Canada - Jack Pine, Ontario site 1_JW_OM2H0_O1 (SPAdes) (version 2) | ecosystem: Environmental > Terrestrial > Soil > Boreal...
GGTGAGTGCGAAGTAGAAAAGGCTATGGAAAAGTAGGAAAGCGAAAAGCCGCTTTCCAACTTTCCCACAGCCACGACTACTACGAAATACACTCAGTTATGGGATACGGATTCAAGGGGCAAGTCCAAGGAATGAGATGACCCGGAATGGGAGATGCCTGTGATGATGTGGTGCGAGCGGACGAAGGACGGATGAAGATCTTCCGATATGCAGACTGAATTTCCGGAAGCAAAATTCATGCCAAAACGAATCATCAGTATAGAATCGGCCGAACACTACAAATGGGACGGCCTGCACGGAACAGACTGCGATGGCTGGCATCTGGTGAAAACAGCAGGCCTCAGCATTATTGAAGAACTCATGCCTCCGGGCAAAAGTGAGACCCGACATTGACACGAGCATGCCCGACAGTTTTTCTTCATCCCGGAGGGAGCATTGACTCTGGAGGTTGAGTATCATCTCTTTGTTCTTCACGCGCAGGAAGGGATCGAGGTTTCCCCAGGCCGGCGGCATCAGGCGATGAACAAAAGTACGAATGCTGTGCGAATGATTGTCACCAGTCAGCCTCCAAGCCAAGGAGACAGAATGGTCGAGCAGGAAACGAGCAGGCACATTTTCCATAGTGCTATGATAATTAGGCATTTTCCTAATCGAATTTATGACTTCGACTGTCGCGATCAGGGCTCTCGCAAACGAGCGAAGACTACAGATTCTCGAATGGCTTAAAGATCCAACCAGGCATTTTCCTCCACAAGTTGACGGCGATTTAGTTAAGGATGGAGTTTGCGGCTGCTTGATTGCGCGCAAGCTTCGCATAAGTCAACCGACCACAAGCGAGCATATGAGAATTCTTTGCCAAGCTGGGCTGACCCGTCCTAAGCGAATCAAGAAGTGGACGTTTTACAAGCGGGACGAGGTCAAAATTAGGCAAATTAAAAAAGCTATTCTGGGGAAGGTGTAGAACGTTCGTCGTTAGCCGCAGAGTCATGGGCAACTTTGAATTGCCCCCTAAGTTCGAACCGGGCCAGAAGCTTGACGTGGTCGCTACAGAGGAGTTTTGGACAGCCCCCTCTATTCCTAATCCAGCGCCCTCTCTGGATATGCTCACCGAGCAAAAATCGGGTAACAGTCAACTCGATTCCCTGATGGACTACAAGAAGCTCAAGGGGTATCCGTTGAAACGAGTCGTCCAACTCTCTGTGAATGGAGAACCTGCTGGCACCAGTCTTGTGGAAGTCAAAAACGATCCTCGAAAAAACAGTAATGAATTCGGATTTCGAGATTCCGCCGAACTTTAAGAAGTTGGAGATACCGGCGCAAGCTGGAGCGAAGAACGACAATGAGTGATATCGGGAGTGGCTCTTGAAAAAGGAACCAAAGGATAGATTGCGCAATCAAGGCAGATTTCACTGGTTGAGAATTGGGCGATTTTGCAACCCTATTCATTGGGGCTTCACCTCGCGCCATTCGCCATGCTCATCACGAATGAAACGCCGCCCCCCAACCTCCATTGTCGTGCCTGCCCCGTGGTTCACAAATTCCAGAAGGTCTTCGGCGAACCAAAACTGCTCATTCAGCCCTTCTATCCCGACTGAGACGGCATAGTCTTCGGAAGGATTCCCGATTACTTCGACCCCGGTGACCGAGGGAGTGGTGTAGCCGTAGGCAATCCCGGTTTGGCCTGCGACCCCACGGGCTTCGGTGGTGTCAGTGGATCGGATTCGAACTTTGTCTCCAAACGTGATTCGAGGATTGGTCATGATGACTGAACCCACTTTCGTTGCTAGCGTGATGGGGATTTTTTCAGTTCCGTTTCTAGCGGCGTAAACCAACCCGCCAAAGGACGAAGACCAGCAGGAAGAGAAGGACAATCACCGCCATTAATGGTTTGCTGGTATTTCGTCCGAAGCCGGGCATCTGGAAATCATAATCGAACTCGGCGAGGCTTTGGTGCCAACCGGGGGTTGTTGAGCGAAATCGCGTTGCTTCGTCAAAGACCGATTGGAGCCTTCTTTGAGCCGCATGCTACGATTCCATCGTGTTCAATCTCGGCAGTCCGAAAACAGGTGGCGACTGGATCGTCCATATTGCGGGAGCAATTGTTGCAATATTCCTTGTGTGGTGGATGCTGCGACTCTATGTGCTGTAGTGCTCGCCCATTCCAACGAGTGAAATTGCGACATTTCAACAACAACCAGAATCTATTGGTTGCCACGCTTGTTTCTGCGGTCAGCATTCCGCTTTGCAGTTGTTGGCCCGTCCGTTCCCAATGCGTGTTCTGCCCAATAGCGTACTTGCTCGTTGGGATGGTCGAAGTACTTACGGATGGCCTGCTCGTATTCTTCTGAACCCTCGATTTTGAACAGATCGCCCGCAATAGACAAGAATGCGTGGTAAGGAATTGGGCCAAAGAAGACATCATCAAGCTCACCCGTCGCCGCCTCAGCTTCCATGGTCTTTAGGTACCTCTGGTAATAGGGGAGTATGACGGCCGCAGCACGTCGATCCCCGGCGATACCCAATGCCTGCGCGTAATTAAGCGGCGAAAAATCGGACCCACAGCGTAACACCCGCTCGATGAGAAATTCCACGGCCCGGTTCCGATCTGAATGCCTCAAGACTGCGAGCGCACAGCTACTCCAAATATGGTCGTCGCCGTCGTTCATGCAAGAAGGCCGGTTTCGCACCGTGGTGTCGATCCTTGCTGAATAACCTTCGGCGTGCATATACGGTTTCAATCGGAAGGCTAAGCGCGAAAGCAGCTACCGCGAATCGGGGCAGCGAACCTCGTGACCCTCCGACTAAAATCGGGGCATGACGCCTGCGCCAATGAAGCCCACGGTCTCGCTAGAACTTCTGAACCAAATCAACGTGAGAGTTGGCACCATCGAATCCGTGAGCGATGTTGCCGATTCGGAAAAGTTGGTCGCACTCAGGGTCACCTTCGGCGATCATGTGCGCACGGTCTTGGCTGGGATGAAGCGCGAGCGCCCAAATCCACGGGAGATCGAAGGCAAGCAAGTGTTATTCATGGTGAACCTTCCGCCTCGCAAGATGGCAGGGATGGTGTCGGAAGGAATGCTGTTCGACATCGGCTATGCGGACGGGATTACCCCGGTGCTGGCGGTGCCGGAATCCGCAGTGCCCGATGGAACCAGAGCCGGATGATGATTACGGACGCCCCACCCAAAAAAACGAACTGTGCGGGATTTCTTCAAAGTGATCGGATCAAAACGCTCGACCTGCCACAGGACGGACATTTGCTGTCTATCGCAGAACGTATCGAGTCAGCAATGAGGACTCGGACAACTGCGGATGTCCGCCGCGCTTGCACTCAATTTCTGGATGCCGCTTCGGAGTTCTACAAAGTCCCCAACTGCGGCATCCGAGTCCTTGCAGCCCGACCGTTGCGAGTTCGCGAAAACTGGTCAACCGAACTTTTTGGAGACTATACTCCGCAGACCATGCTGATCCGTGTGTGGATGCGGACGGCGGTGCGCAAGGAGATTACCTCATTCGGAACGTTCCTCAGCACTCTTTGCCACGAGTTCTGCCACCATCTCGATTTTCAGCGGTTTGGATTTGCGGACTCATGGCATACTCGTGGCTTCTACGAGAGAGCGGCCGCCCTTTACCATCATGCGAAGGGAACGCCGCCAAAGAAATTGTTCTGGGTGCCTGTGTCTGTTGGTCGCTGGCGGATCGACTGGCCGAGGACGAATCGGGGTGGGTAGCCCTGAGTCTGGGCGCTGGTGCTAAGCTGGGGGCATCATTACAACGTCTGCCAAAATCACATCCGCTTTCATCACGTTGCTGACGTTTCTGCTCGCGTTTAGCGCCACAGCGCAGCAGCATCCAACAACATCAGCCGCTCCAAGGCCGCAGCGCGAAGCCATCACGGTAGACCTCTCACGCCGCGCAATATTCACATTCAAGATCGCACCAAACTTGCCAGAGTTCACGTTCAAAATCATCCCTGAGGCGTACCCGCAAGATGAATACGGAAACCCGCATACAACGGTACGGGAAGTACAGGTTTTTCGGGGAGTTTCAACGCAACCTGTGCAGAGTCTTGAGGATTGTGAATTCTCAGATATGGAAGCCCCGCGCAGAGGCTCCGAGTGGTTTCGTGCGGTGGATATGAATTTCGATGGCTACAAAGACATTTACATCTTGACTTGCTGGGGAGCCACTGGCAACGAGTCTGGGTGCGTCTGGCTATATGATCCGGAAAGCCGTCGCTTCGCATTCAGCAAAGACTTTAGCGAACTCGATAGGTTTACGCTCGATCCGGCGACAAAGACCATCGTCACGCACAGCAACGGCGGAATGGCGGGAACGGTATTTAGGGCGACAAAATACCTTATCGAGGACAATCGCCCGGTGGCTATCGCCACGGTTGCTCAGGATTGGGACTTCGATAAGAAGAAATACCACTGTTTTGTGCAGCAACGCCGAGGACGCGAGAATGCCTTGGTGACCATGCGGGATGAATGGGCGAAGCCCAAGGACGACTTTGACGCGCCGTGTGAAGCGAGCGATCCATTCCGGGGCTTAGGAGACAAATGACCTAATCCCAGCCGAGGTGACTAGACGAGCAGATTTATTCCGCATACCAGTCGGAGTGCGGCGACCACCGCTTGCACGAGAGGCATTGGGTTTCGGTCCACTGGTGCAGGCAGGCTGGGCAGACGCCTCCGGTGTCAAAGGTGTTCCATCCGCAACCGCAGGTGCAGAACCACTTGTCATCTTTGCAGGGCGACCAGTCGCACAGCGGGCAACGGATGCGTGGTTCCGATGGTTCCCGGTCGCGTTCAACCTCGTGGTCGGGCGCGATGGTCGGAGTCGTTGGACTCATGCTTTTGGCTCACTGAATTCTCTCTTCTTCGCCTAGCGAGCTTCGGTTCCTCCCGATCACACGCACCTCTTTCCCACGGAGACCAGCGTACTTGATCGCCATGCCGAGGAGCGCGTATTCGTCCTCTTGGTAGTCGGCGGCAAAGGCATCTTGGTGGAGCAATACCAGTTCCGTTTCTACCGCGCACGCTTTCGCGAAGTCGGGAAGATTCTTGCGGATGGTGGCGATCAGGCTGGACTCCCGCTGCATCCGTTCGTCGTTGGTCATCGTGCTATGAGAATAGCCGATTCTGGTTGTGAGCGAATTCCACAGATGTCAGGTGGGAGCGAGGAAAAGGTCAAATTGTAAGGCAACCTCCGTCCGCGTAGAATCCCCCATGACCAAACGGAGGGTGTATGGGAATTCGCGTTCGTCTTGCGTCGTTGCTTCTTCTCGCGACTGTCGCGGTTGCACTCGTTGCCGAGCCGTCATTCGCCCAGCACACAACGAGTAAGGACCAACTCGTCGGGACGTGGAAGGTCGTCATCCTCAAAGCTACGAGTGAAGGTAAGGTCAGCTATCCTTTGGGAGATCAGGTAGCAGGGTACGTCAGCATCACCAGCGACCGGATTTGGCTCTTGTTCGTTGACTCGGCCCGGAAACCACCAGTCGCACCATCACTGACGGATGCTGAAGCCGTGGCAATGATGAAGTCACATGTGGCTTGGACAGGCAAATACTCGACTGAAGGTCAAACGCCAGAGGACATCAAATTAACCGCCCACGTTGATACCGCATCGAGTCAAGCGATCACTGGCACCGAGCGCGTGTACTTTATGAGGGTCGAAGGCAACAGATTGACGATGAAATCGCCGGGAGTCATTGTTCCGATGACTGGCAAAACAAGCATCGTCGAAATTGAGCTTGTGAAGGCTGACTGATCGGTAATCATCGGTACATGCTGGTCCGTGATTACTCCTTTGTACGACACCAACATCACCTGCGTCCATTGAGATTTAAGGCGTAATCTCTTTCTGAGCTTTCACGTCGTATACAAACTTCTGATCTTTGTCGTTCGTGTAGATGAAAAGAGACAAGTCCAACTGTTGGTACTGTTGCATGATCAGCTTGTTCAGCAGCAAAGCATGGAAACGGATGCCGCTCGCTCGCTGTGAACGGTCAGAGTGTCGTCCGCGATCTCGGCATAACCCGGCACGTCCTGTTTCTGCATCGCGGCATTCATATCTTCAAGCCACTTCTGGTAGCCCCGGCGGCTACGCATTTCTAGGCGAACGGAGATATTCCCCCAGTCATCTCGCACGCCGCGCATTCAGTTCATCAAAAAACTTTCCAACATCAAAGAGTTCGGCGACAGTGGCAGTAGGCAGCACGGATTTATCCCCATTGGCGTGGAAGGCGCACAGCCAGCCAGCGCCGTCCTCGACGCGACAATCCGCATCGTTGTCCCATACCACTCCGGGCAGACCGCACACTCCGTAAGCCGCGTTCTTTATAAATTCAGCGTCAGTTGGCCAATCGAGTACTTGGACGTTGTCATTTACGCTTGCCAGCTTTTTGAAGCTGGGCAAATACCATCTGGCTTCACAGGTCATCGCCACGCATGTTTTATCATTTTGCATTTTTCTATTCTCCGGCTCCTATTCCTTGATACTGGGCCTCACGAGGAAACTCGGCTTACAAAGTTCTCCAGACCCGCACCGTCGCTCCCTCTATGCGCCGAGTGAATCTTCGGCCATCCCGCCGCTGCCGATAGCAATACGCATGATTCACGCAAAGATAATTAGCAAGGGGAAAGGTCACAGACTCTCCGGGCTGGAGATCATCCAAAACAAGGTAGGAGTTCCGTGCCGCTGGAAGGGGAATGTCCTTTTCAATTTCTACTTTGTTGCCCATGTATCCCTAATACTCGGGCCTCACAGGAAATTCAGCAGGGCCTTTTCACCGCATGGTCGTCCAGCCATACTAGGCGCTGACCATTTGACCAAGACCAAAAGTCCTCTGGGTAAGGCGTGCCGTCCTTGGCGCACCTGCGGCCCGTATTACTTCCCAACTGTTTGGCCAAGAGTCGTCCGATGGAGGTGCCACCAATGTCTTCCTTCCTGACACGGCCATCAATGTCACGCCACCTGTAAGTGATTCCCCGTTGGTTGACCACGAAATCTGCGTGCGCTGTTATCTTGAACCGAATCGCGTCTGGCTGCATTTTTTGTTCTCCCAAGGAATAATACTCACCTGCAATCCCAAGCCAGAATAAGGTCGCTGACTGTTGGTGCATTTTCTTGTGCGTGTCGGATCATGTCCTCCGAGATATCAGCCATAAGGTCTTCCAAGCAGTCAGCGCACCATTGAAGCCGTTCTTCCATTCCATACCAGACCGATTGCTCCAAGTCCTCGTCCGCTTCCCTGTGGACGCTCCTCACGCCAGTCCGTGATGGGTTGTAGGTGCATTTGCTGCATTGCCATTCCCTGTTGTCGCTGAACGGCAGGAACATCCTGTCCACGAAATCCTCCATGTCTTCGCCGGGAGCAGGATGAAGCATGGGATACTGTTCGTCCAAGGCTGTCATGTGCCGTGCCGCCTCCACCTTCCATGCAGGCGGGTTCTTCATGGTGCCGCAATACGCATCGTGCCAAGTAACCCTTGCAGGCGGGTCGTTCCTGTGCGCCATCTCTTGCTCTCGCTGAACCGTGTCCTTGAGCAAGGGAATTTTCTTGTCAGCCACCTCCATGAAAATGTTGAAGAACACCTCAGGGAAGTGCTTTTCCAAGATGTTCATTGGGTCTCTGGCATTGCGTAGATACTGTGCGGTAAAGTCATTGCCAAAGTTGCTCCCGTCAGCATCCCTCAACCTCGTTGACCAGATTAGGTACCACTTGAAATCGTCGTAAGCCATGCCAGCCTTACGCATCAGGGTTTCCATCCTTGGAGCCCACTTGTCCATAACACTCTTGCTGTTGAGCCTCTGCGGGCGTCCAAGACCTATCCAATACACCCTAGCCAACCTCAGTCCGTCCGTGCTGTCCTTGCCAATGACCATAGCCGTACGCTTTTGACTTTCTACACCCCTATGCCTTTCAGTTTTTGACTTCCGTTTTTGATTTCATGGTGAACAGCGAATGGAAGAGAAGAAGAATTATTCAAGGTGAGCCGAAGGCGAACCGCCATCAATCCTCATTCTTCTTTTCCAATCTCCAATGTTCAAGCGTCAAACGACAAACGGACAATCCCCAAGCCCCAATCATCAAGCATCAAGCATCAAAGTCAAACCCCAATCTTCAATCTTCAATCTTCAATGATAGCCGTGGCTGACCGTCGTTAACTGTGGCTTACCGTGAACAACCACGGTTCACCGTGGTCATAACTCCCGCTCGTCGCACTCTACTGCCTCATCTTCTTTGGTTTCAACTTCTTCCGCAGGTTGGACAAAATCCTCAGGGAAGTCGTCTTCCAAGCCATTGGATTTTTTCCTGCGAGTGCTCTGTTTCATGCTGTAAGCCAACAATTTTATCCAATCCCTGATGAGCCGTTTATGCCCCCAAACTTCCTCGCCTTTCCATTTGGCCGGATGGAAAAGCCGCATGATGGCTTCCTTGTTTGCCAACCAATTCTCCATTGACCCCGCATCCGCGAGCGCCATGAGTTTTACATCATCGCTCGGCAGGTATGGTCGGGTGCTGAGGTAAAATGCGCCCTGCAACATCGCCCTGTACATTGCCCGTTGCACGGGGGTAAGAATGCGGCTGACATACTGGTCTTTCTGGAATTCAGGTTCTTGCCAGAATTGGTACGGCGGTTCGTATTCCTGCCCGTTCCGAATCCATGACATGGTGGGCTTAGGTTCTCTTTTCTTTTTGCTCATTTGTCTCCAGTACAACAGGGCGGCCTTTCAGCCGCCCATTTTTTGCTAATTGCTGACCTCGGATTTCAAGATAGCCGTGGCCTGCTCATCGTCCGCTTCCGCTTGGGCACACCCGTCGCAATCCATTGTTTCATCGCCCTCACGCCACTCTTCGCACGAGGGGCATTGGACGTAATTGCCTGCTGGGTACCAATCGTCCCTGCGTTTTTCGTAAAGACTGCTGCCATCTTCAAAGATGTAGAGGTAAGAACCGCCGTGTTCCTGTACATCCACCGCCGCATCCTGCATCCGCTTTACTGCACGGCGATTGATTCCCATTTGGCCCGTGCCCTGTATCCCCGTGGGATGGTCAATCACTTCAGTCCACTGCTGTGCTTTGTTGCTATTGTTTCTTGCCATAAAACACTGTTCTCCGGTAAGTAAGGGGCGGTTGTCCTAGTGTGCGTTTACACATGCGGTCTCTGTTGTTCTACTCCAGTCCTGACCGCCCGGTTATGTTAAAAAATGGGGTCTTCGGGGGTTGGGAACCATTCCTTGCCGACCCTGACCGTATTGACCCATTCAGCGTCCGCCTTGGCGCCGCCCTTGCGTTCCACAGTCACGATGGTGTCGCGCCAGTGCCCGCCGTGATTGACAATTAGCAGGCGCTCCAAAACGAAGCCTCTGCTGATTCCCAACCCCGTGCTGTCCCAGCTTATGCTGACGCACTTGCCGCCTTTCTTGATAATGTGGGCTGCGTCATCCTTCATCGCGCTCCACCAACTTGAACGACCGTCCCACTTCATTCCGAAGGCCTTGATGTATTTTTCTGCTTGGCGGAAAGAAGTTGGGGGGTTGAAAAGCGCGCCATCCACCAACTCGCTTTCAAACCTCGCGAGCAGGTGAGGTGCGTAAATGGTCTCCTCGGTGAGTACGGCGGGAAACAAATCAATGACCCAATCGGTGTCGCCGATTTCTTCTACGAGCAAATCATTCACTTGCTGTGTGTGTGCTACATCATGTTTAGGCATAGCCCAGCACCTCTCAATGCGTGGACTCGTGTAAGGTGCGGTTAGTGGTGCTACTGCTGTTGATGCCATAATGCTGTAATACCTCTTTTTGTGTCTGTGTATCTATCTACTGCATATCTGATACTGGGCCTCAAAGGCATTGGTGAGTTTCTGACTTACTCATTAGTGCATGCTCTTACCTTCACTCATGAGGGGTTGGCAGTGTCGGCAAGCATCATTTCCAAGAGGTTTGAAGATTTCGAACAGGCGATTCTGTACAGGAAGCTGAACAGGTGATCAGTCGCATCGGAGGCGAATCTTGGGACGGGCCTTATTTGCAGGATTCTCGATGTACTTGAAACGGTTCGGTTGAGGACCTGTCACACAAATCAAACGCGGCGACCCGAGTCAAATCGGATCACCGCGCCCCGTGGATTACTCCTCACGCCGCGTCAGTTCGGTCCGGGGACACCGGCGGCAACGACCGCCAGTACTCGATTCTTCTGTTGGCGATTTCGCAATAGTGAGCATCTTGCTCGATGCCTACGATTTCGTCCCAACCCGCCTGCATTGCACCAATCACTTCTGATCCGACGCCGCAGAATGGCACCAATAAACGTCGCCGTACAACCGCTGCCGGAGGCAGGATTAAGGTGGCGAGATGGCGAGTTAACGCCAGCGGTTTAACGCACGGGTGGTCGTTATGTCGTGGGATGACACGATTCAATCCGATGTCTTGCCCTTTGTCATACCCGTCGCCATGAGTCTGAGCGCCACCACTCATGCCGCTGCGGTAACGGGCAAATCCTCACACCCAGCCTCCCGTTCCTTGCGCGAGGCTTTGGGGCAGTAGAAGAAACGAGATACATCGCCAAGCATGTTTGCGACTTCCTCGCCCAAAACCACATTGGCGGGATAACGACCACGGGGATTATCAATCATTCGTTGGTCGCCGGGGATGCTAGGGTGCCAAATGCCGCCTTTGGGTTTGTCCCATTTTTTTGCACCAGTGCCAATCCTCGCGCCATCTATATTCAGACAACCTGTGCCATATTTGGTTACGAGTTCCCTGTAAGTAAGACCGTCGCGTGGCGCACGGAAGCAAAGGATTGGCTCATAGGCTGGTTTCATCGAGACCGTTTTATAGCCGTCCCATCCCGATGGCCCGGAAGAAATGAAATCCGTTTTGCCCGCCGTGCCACTCTTAAAAATGCTGTTATCTGGGGTGCAATTCTCTCTGCTGCTGGGATTGCGGCCAACTATCGTTCGCTCATTACCGTTAGTCTTGTCCAGCATTTTCCCAATGTCCCTTGCTTTCGGCCATCCCTGCCCGTAAAGCCACATGATGGTATCCCAATGCTCGAACCCCGCCATTTGCATGGCCGTGGATACCCACTCAAACATCCTCGTTCCGGCAAAAACAAAGACGAGCGCTCCGGGAAACAAATGCTGCAATATCGACTCGCCCCAAGTCCGCACTGACTGCTGGAAGGACAGGTTTTCCTCCACGGTTGTCATGCGCTGACCAGATGGCAAATTCTTGTGCACCTGATTTGCCGTGGGTTGTCTGGGATCATCCCACTTGCTCGACATGAAAAAATATCCGTAGGGGAAATCGGAAATACAAGCGTGGAACTTGGGGCCAGAGTAAGTGCGTGCCCACGATACGAATTCTTGGTTGATTACTGTAGTCTTTGGCCGAATAACAATGTCCTCTACAAGAGCTTTGTCGGTCGTTGTCCCTTCTAAAGAAACTTTGTTAGTTGGCTCCGGCGGCGAGGGGGAAGACGGCGGCGGACTTACTTCCACCTGCCCTAATCTTTGGCGCATGAGTCCGCAATACTCTTCACTTATATCCATCAGCACAGCATTGCGCCCCAGTTGCCGCGCCGCTTTTCCCGTCGTGCCCGCTCCGGCAAACGGATCAAAAACCGTATCGCCGGGCTTACTTCCAAGCAGGATGCACCTTCGGGCCAACTCTTCGGGCATCATAGCGGGGTGCATCTCCCGGTGCCCGCTGGTGGGGATTGTCCACACATCCCTCAGATTGCGTGTCGGTTTCATCTCGACGCGATGTCCGACCTGTGTGCCTTTACCCAATGCCTGATGTTTGACATTTCCAATCGGCGGCATCAATCGCTTTGCCGTCTTGCTGCTGCCCGGTTTGTTGCCATGCCGCATGGTGTAGTGGCCCAACTTACGATGTTTGTCTAGAACGCCGTAGCCGCCACCCCATGTTCCCTTTTCCCAACACACGCTTGGCTCCCGCACTCCGTCTTTATTCCAGTAATAGTCTGGCTTCTTGGTCATAACAATCACATGCTCGTAAGAGCAGGTGCAGCGATCCCCAACTGAGTCAGGAATCACATTCGGCTTCTGCCAAACAACGATATTTCGGACAATCCACCCATCATCCGACAGAGCGATGGCCGCCCTCTGCGGGATCAGGCACAAACTTTTGGCCTTTCCTTGTTTAAGCAGTTCGGGCGAGCTTGGGTCGCACGAAGGATGCAATTTGTCACCCGCGCCCCGGCCCGATCCAAAGTAAGTATCCCCCAAATTCAGAAAACAAACGCCATCGTCTCTCAATACACGCCATACTTCCCGAAAAGCCTGCACCAAATGCTCCACATACAACGCCACTGTCTTTTCCCTGCCCAGATCGTTTTCGGTTCCCCCCGAATATTTTCTCAAGCACCAATACGGCGGACTGGTCACCACGTTTTGGACAGACTTATCCTTCAGCGGTATGGCGAATGCGCTCGCACGCAGTATGCTAACTACTGCGCTTTTAAAGTCCCTCCTTCGGCTTAACGGAGAAAGCCTCAGGGTTAGCGGTGCTGTCGATCAGTGCAGCCAGCAGGTTGGCGTTTTCTGCCGCAGCCCGCAGCACGGCTGCAATCCGCGCAAAATCATCTGCGTTGGCCTGGACCTGATCTGGATTGTCTTTGAGCATCGCCAAACTTTTTTTGAAGGCACTACTCCCAAAGGCATAGCGGTAACGATCAATGAAGCTCGCGGCTGCTTCCGCGAGATATTTGTGCGCGTATTCAGAGGCAGGAGACAGCGGGTGTGTCTCCCAAAAGTTCTCCCAGTCCCCGTAGGTCACCGCCGGTGTCGGTTGAACAACTGGTGTCTCTTCCTCCTGCGTGACCTCTGTCTCGGGCTCCGAGGCAGCCTCACGGGATTCGCTATCCTCGTCCAACTCGCCCGCGTCCGCATCCGTGACAGTTGTCACTCCACCGGGTTCGGCGGCCGTACTGGTTTCGGTCGCCTCGGGGGCGGGCTCCTCGGTTGTCGTGTCTGTGCCTGAGCCGCTGATCTCGCTGGCGCGTTGCTTCATCACCCAGTCGAACCGCTCGCTCACGCTGTTTCCCTCGGCCACCTTTGCCAGCCGAGTCGCCTCAGGACTGCTGTAACCTTGCTGGATCAACGTGTCGCGCAGTTCACGTTGCTCGGGTGTGAGCTTGTCGTCATCATTGCCAGTCGTCAATCCGAGAGCTTTCTTGAGTGCTGCCATGCGGTCGCGGTAACGCTTATTCCACTGCCGCACGAGGTCCGCTGTGTAGCCGATTGATTCAAGGTATGCGCCGACCTGACGTTCCCCCGAGAAACCGTTGATTTGATCTCCGTTCTTGAGGCGTTTAATGCTCTCGTTGATCCCCGGAAGGACGCGGTCATACAGATGCGCGGTGAACTTACCGTGCAGGCGTTCGCTTTCTTTAAAGTTTTCGAGATTCGCGCCGTGGAGTTCATCTGCGGTATACGCGCCGTAGTTCTCTATCGGGAACAGCGCGTTCGCCTGCTCGGAGGTCAGTACCGGGATGCTCTGATCGCTCGGATGCGTGACAGGTGTCACGGATGCGGATAGCACTTCCGCGTCCGGCACGGAGACCGGATCGTTTTCAGGCTGGGCTGGAGCCGGAGCGGCGGGATGCGGCTTCGTGGTTGCTGCCTCTGAGGCAGCCGCATCCGACGCTGGAGACCTAGAAGCGTTGTGAAGCAATGCTTGTGACTCTG
>Ga0209624_10002445_pt1 | contig 13726 bp, 9 predicted proteins | sample JacPinW_OM2H0_O1_FD_188565 | JGI IMG/M metagenome (GOLD analysis project Ga0209624, IMG submission 188565) | Forest soil microbial communities from Algoma, Ontario, Canada - Jack Pine, Ontario site 1_JW_OM2H0_O1 (SPAdes) (version 2) | ecosystem: Environmental > Terrestrial > Soil > Boreal...
CCTGAGTTGGCGAAAGAAGTCGCCGAGCTGACGGTGTATCAACGCACCCCGATCTGGGTGCTGCCGAAGTTCGACGTCAAGTTCTTCCCTGCGGTGCAACGACTTTTCGCCCGATTCCCGGCAACCCAGCGCCTCCTGCGCTGGTACACCGATGCCATTCTGGAATTCTCCATGGTCATCACGATGTGGAAGTACCGATACTTCAAGGTCGTCAACAAAGCCATCTCGCAGTTCTCGAGGCTGTACCGGCTGCTGCTCGTGCGCAACCGGGAGCTGTCACGAAAACTCGATCCCGACTTCGACTTCGGTTGCAAGCGGCCCACCATCTCCAACGACTTCTACCGGGCGTTCACCAAATCCCATGTGCATCTGGAGACCAACGGGATCGACCGGATCGAGCCCGACGGCATCGTCGCCAACGACGGCACCAAGCGCCTGATCGACACCCTGGTCCTGGCAACAGGATTCGACGTCTGGGAGGCCAACCTGCCTGCCATCGAGGTGATCGGACGAGACGGCAAGAATCTCGGAAAGTGGTGGCGGGAAACCCAATTCCAGGCTTACGAAGGCATTTCGATGCCCGGCTTCCCGAACTTCCTGTCGATGGCCAGCCCCTACGCGTGGGTGGGTCTGTCCTGGTTCAACACCGTGGAATACCAGATGCGGCACATGGAACGGCTGTTCGGTGAAATGCAGCAGCGCGGCGCCCGCACCTTCGAGGTCACCGAAGAGGCCAACGCCCGCTTCCTCGAACGGATGATGACGCTGATGAAAGACTCCGCGTTCGAGCTCGGCAACTGCGTGACCTCGCGGTCCTACTGGTTCAGGAACCACACCGGCAAGGGCGAGGCGCCGCTGTTCCGTCCGACATCGGTGCGCAGCGCCGTGAAGGAGCAGGACCGATTCCCGATGTCGGACTACGCGATAGCCTGACCGCCGGTCAGTCTTTGGTGAAGCGGTAGATCCGGTACTCGGCGCCACCGCTCTGAATCACGTTGTAGATCCCGGTACCTGGCACGCCGGCGAAGTGGCGGCTGAACGGCCGCAGCAATTTCGGCAGCCGGTGGCTGATCAAGTCCAACTTGTCCTGTGCGCTGGCGTCCAGCGACCGCACCACGCTGTCGTTGATGACGCGCTTCGACACCTGACGCAACGGCATCTCGTCGAGAGCGCCCTCCCAGACTGGGAATTCGGGGCGGCCTCGGAAGTCGGCATAAAGGAAATCACCGCCCGGCTTGAGGACGCGGGCCACCTCGGACAGGAATTTCGAGAGCGTCGGATAGGCGTGTGATGCTTCGACATTTACGACCGCGTCGAATGAATTGTCCGGGAACGGCAGGTCTTCGGCGTTGCCATGCACGAAATTCAGGCCGGGAAGTTTGTGGTGCTCACTGCAGTAGGCCACGCCGTCCGGGTTGTAGTCCAGTCCGGTGTACTCGGCAGGGTTCAGGGTGCGCTTGATGTACGACGCGCCACCGCCGTGGCCGCAGCTGGCTTCCAGCACCTTCTTGCCGGTGAGGTCGACCTGGCTGGCCACCTGGTGATAGAGGTTGATCGAGTACCGGTTGGGCGCGTCGTTCTCGTCCAACGGGAGGTTCAGCGGTGGTTCGTCCTCGTAGCCGTAGTTGAGGAACGTGACGTCTTGGGTGTCGAGCCGACGGGTCAGGAACGGGTACCAGATCTTGTTGATGAACGCTTTGTAGGCCCGGTAGCCGATGTCGTTGACGCGTTCCGTAGTCGTGGGCATGCCCGGAAGTATGCCAGGCGAGGGTTCGAGTCAGCTGCTGTGGTCGGCGACCGACACCGAGTCGCGATCACTCGACGCTGTGTGCGTCCGCCGGTGGACCACCGCGCGTGCGCCCTTGCCCGGCGCAATCGCCACACCGCGGAAGTTACGGCTTTCGTCGGGCGCATCGGTGGGCGCGAAGCGGAATTCGCGCAACAGCGTACGCAGCGTGATATCCATCTCCATATGAGCGAACGATGCTCCGACGCAACGGTTTATGCCGCCGCCAAACGGCACCCAGCGAAACGACGGCGGCGGGTTACCGATGAACCGGTCCGGGTTGAACGCTTCGGGGTCGGTGTAGTTGATGTCCGACTCGTGCGCGAGCTGAAAATCAATCATTACCCCGGTGTCTTCGGGAAGAACCCACTCGCCCAACCGGACTCTGGTCTTCGTGGTGCGCAGCGAGGCCGCGATTGTCGGCCGGACGCGTTGTATTTCGTAGATCGTCGCCTGCCGCAGGTCGGATCCGCCGGCGTCGACCTCCTCGGCAAGCCGCGTCATCACCTCGGGGTGGCGGCGTAGCCGCTCGACGGCCCACGCCAATTGTGAGGCGGTCGTTTCATGGCCGGCGGCCACCAATGTCAGCAGCTCGTCGGCGATGTGGCGATCCGAGATCGGTTGGCCGTCTTCATAGCGGGCCTGCAACAGCAGTGCGAGCATGTCGGTGCGACCGTCCAGTGACGACTCGCCGCGCGCCTCGGCGATGAGTTCGTCGATCACCGCGTCGAAACGTCGCCGATAGCCGGCCAGCTTGCTGCCCGGACTCCAGCGACCGTATTCGCGTCGCACGACCGGCGGCATCCGCTGCAGCAGCGAGCCCAGGGTGATCAACGGCGGTATCACGATGCGAAGTTCGTCCAGCGCGTCGGCGCGCTCGCCGAACGTGGCCCGCATGATCGCGTTGAGCGTCAGCCGGGTCATGGTCTCCAGCGTCTCGAATTCTTGGCCCTCGGGCCAGTTCGCGGTTTCGCGCAGTACCTCGTCTTCGACGATGCTCTCGTAGTTCTTGACTCGCTTGCCAGAGAAGTTGGGCAGCACCAGCTTTCGCCGCTCTGAGTGCTCCTTGCCGAGCAGGCTGAACGTCGATCCGGGCCCGAATGCCTGGCCGAGAACCTTGGTCGGACGTTCGATCAGATCGAAGCTGGTGCTGTATACGTCTTTGACGATCTCGCGGTCGTGGAGGACGACCGTCTTACCGAAGACCGGCAGGTTGATGGTGAACGGGCCGCCATAATGCCGGCTCAGCCGCGGCACGACCGAGTACTGCAGCGAGGTCAGGAACAGCACGCTCTGGACGAGCTTCGGCAACGGCAGCGCAGGCGGCAGCCGTACCAGGTCGGTCGTCGCCGTTGCCATGTCGCCCCCTTTCTCGTTCTCTACCAGCAGTTTTCAGCGCGCCGTCGCGGTTTTTAATCTTTGGTGAACAAGTACACGCGGTAGGTGTACTCGCCGCCGCGCAGTGCGCCGTTGAATGCCCAGTCGGTCATGTCGCTGGCGTAGCGGGCGAAGGTACGGCTGATCGCCGCGCCGTGCTGGCTGATGCGCTCGTGTTTGCGGGGGGCGTTCTTCTCGTTGCCGCGCAGCACGTTCTGATCGATCACCGTCATGGACAGCTGCCGCAGCGACGAGTTGGCCAGCCCTGCTTCCCACTCTGCGACCTCGGAACGCGGACGGAAGTCGGTGTAGAGGAAATGTCCGCCCGGGCGCAGCACCCGCGCCACTTCGGACAGGAATTTCGGGAAGTCGGGGTAGAGGTGCGAGGCCTCAACGTTGACCAGCGCATCAAAGGATTCGTCGGCGAAGGGCAGAGCCTGGGCGTTACCCTCCACGAAATCCAGGTTGGGCAGGTGGTGCCTGTTTTTGGCGAACTCGATGCCCGCGGGGTTCAAGTCCAGTCCGGTGTAGGAAGCCGGGTGCTGAGTGCGTACCAGATATGAGGCCCCGCCGCCATGGCCGCAGCTGCACTCCAGTACGCGCTTCCCGCTCAGGTCCACCTGGGTCGCCGTGCGGTGATAGAGCTGGATGAAGTACCGGTGCGGTTCGTCGGCCGCGTCGAGCGGAATACCCATCGGTGGGTCTTCCTCGTATCCGTAGTTGAAGAACAACCAGTCATCGCCGCCGAGCAAACGAGTCTGAGAGGCGAACCGTGTGGTGGCGAATGAGGTGAATATCAACCGAAAGACGAAGGGGTTTATCACCAGTCGATGAACTAGTGGGCTGCGGGTCAGGCGGTTCGCGGTGGCCATCGCGGCAGTATGACATGGGCGTGAGCCCGCGGTGCAACGCGGCTGGCATCGGCGACCAGCGTCGCTCGCGAAAACCGCAGGTACGACGGGGGCCGCTGGTTTCGAGCCGACCGAGTCCGGCCAAGGGGGCGGCCGAGCCTCAATACAGGATGTCGGCACCGCTCGCGGCGTGACGATTCAATTGGTTCCGGCCGACTCTGGCATAACCGCATTTTGTTTGCCATTGCCGTTGCGGGCCCAGTCAGAAAGAAGGATCAATTCTCGTTGCCTTTGTCCATGATCAACCGACGCCGACCGCGTGATGCGTGACGCGTTGCCGGATAAAAAGACCTGTCCGAAAAGTGGCGAAGTTGACGGCATAACCGCAGTTGAAGACGCTATGGCGGGTATGTCGAATTCTTAGGCAATGCATGGAAAAAACCCCTGATGCTTCCTCGCGACTGCATGGTTTACTCGTCCCACCGGTCGCTCTCGCACCGAGGGCCACAGGCGTTCGGGATGGGACCAGGAGATGGTGTTCGCTGGAGCGCTCGAGCGGGGATGGATCCCGCTGGCGGTGATCGCGTGCGGTGGTTTCGCGGTGTCGCGGGTTCGCTCCGGGTTTGGTTCGGAGGCACCCAGCGCCTATTCGAACTCCATAGCGACGGACACCGTCTTCAGCCCGAAGTCCGTGGTTTACAAGGTCTTCGGTCCGGTGGGCGCGGCGGCAGGCGTCGGCTATTTTGGTGTGACCTCCGACCCGCACCGGGCCGATGGGCACACTACGCTGGTCCTTGCAGATCACGGCGAATGTTGCGGCCGTCATGGGTAACGTTATTGCACACAACGACAACAACAACGTTGGCGGCCGGATCGTGGTCAACGGTCAGGTCGAAGCCGAGAGGATCTCGAACGACGTGAATGCCTACACGCGCCGCCTGGTGGGCGTATGAGCAACCACCATGCTCGTGAGGAGCGCATCCCCGGGACGTTCGTAGCGCGAACCGTCCGCCGGTTGTCGGTGCCCATCATTCTCGGATGGTTGGCGATCACGGTGCTGGTGACTCTCGCAGTTCCCACGCTCGAGCAGGTCGCCCGAGACCACGCCGTATCGCTGGGCGCCAAAGACGCGCCGTCGGTCAGAGCCATGGCGCGCATCGGAAAAGTATTCAAAGAGTCGGATTCCGACGCGATGGCGATGATCGTCCTCGAGAGTGACCAACCTCTCGGTCCAGACGCTCATCGGTATTACGAAGCGCTGATCGGCCGGCTGAAGTCCGACCCGAAGCATGTGCAGCATATACAGGACTTCTGGGGAGATTCGCTGACCTCGGCGGGTGCGCAGAGTGCCGACGGCAAGGCCGCTTACGTTCAGCTGAATCTTGTTGGCAATCAAGGCGAGACAAAGTCCAACAATTCCGTCGCGGCAGTCCGGAAAATCGTGGACAGCACGCCCGCGCCGAAGGGCGTGAAGGCCTATGTCACCGGACCGGCCGCGATTGCGGCCGACGGTAATACCAGCGGCGACAAGACAGTCGTGAAGATCTTGGTGACCACGGTCGTGGTGATCTTCGTGATGTTGCTCTTCGTTTATCGATCGTTCGTTACGGTGGCGTTGCTTCTGGCCATGGTCGGCATCGAATTAGCCGCCGCCCGAGGCATTGTCGCCTTCCTTGCCTTGCACGATGTCATCAAACTTTCGACCTTTGCCACCAATATCTTGGTGTCGCTCGCGATCGCCGCGGGCACCGACTACGGAATCTTTTTCATCGGGCGCTATCACGAGGCGCGCCACAACGGTGAGGATCGCAAGACCGCCTATTTCACCGCCTATCGCGGTGTCGCCCATGTGGTTTTGGCGTCCGGCCTGACGATCGCGGGCGCAACGTACTGCCTCAGCTTTGCCCGGCTGCCGGTCTTCCAGACTTTGGGCGCGCCCTGCGCGGTGGGCATGCTGGTCGCGGTCGCCGTCGCGTTGACCCTGATCCCGGCGGTCATTGCGGTCGGCAGCCGATTTGGTCTGCTGGAGCCCAAGCGGCTGCACAGCGTCCGCGGTTGGCGGCGTGTGGGCACCGCCGTCGTGCGTTGGCCGGCACCGATTTTCGCCGCGACGTGCGCGGTCACCATGGTCGGCCTGCTCGCGCTGCCGAGTTACAAGGTGAGCTACGTCGACCGCGACTACATACCCAAGGACACTCCCGGCAACGTCGGGATGGCCGCCGCGGAGCGGCATTTCTCGCAGGCGCGCATGTTGCCCGAGGTGTTGATGATCGAGTCCGATCACGACATGCGCAATTCGGCGGACTTCCTGGTCTTGGACAAGCTGGCCAAGAGCATCTTCCGCGTCGAGGGAATCGCTCGGGTACAAAGCATTACGCGGCCGCAGGGCACACCGCTCGAGCACACGTCGATTCCGTTCTTGCTCAGCATGCAGAATGCCGGCCAGCTGCAGAACTTGCAGGTCGCCAAGGGCCGGCTGGATGACATGTCCAAGCTGGCCGACCAGCTCGGCGGCACCATCAAATCGCTGGAGCGCGTGAACGTTCTGATGAACCAGCTGGTCGGAACGACTCATCACGTAGCCGGCGTCACCAAGGACACAGTGGCGATCACCAACGAGGTGCGCGACGACATCGCCAATTTCGACGACACGTTCCGGCCGCTGCGTAGCTACTTCTACGCGGATCCGCATTGCTACAACATCCCCATCTGCTGGGGAATCCGGTCGGCGTACAACGCCACCGACGGTGTGGACAAGCTCAGCGAAAAGCTAGGGGAGCTCAGCAAAGACGTGGACAGCGTCGACGCCGTGGTGCCCCAACTCGTCGCGCTGCTACCACCGCAGATCGAGACCATGCGGAGCCTGCGGACCATGGTGCTGACCATGCACAGCACGATGTCGGGAATGTTCGACCAGGCCGACGAACTCACTCAAGACGCGACGGCCATGGGCAAGGACTTCGACGCGGCGAAGACCGACGAGTCCTTCTACCTGCCGCACGAGGTCTTCTCCAACCCGGACTTCCAGCGGGTCGAGAAGCTGTTCCTGTCGCCGGACGGCAAGGCAGCTCGCTTCATCATCTCGCACAAGGGTGATCCGGCGACCGGCGACGGCATGTCGCGTATCGACGTCATCAAGACGGCGGCCTACGAGTCGCTCAAGGGAACCGCGCTGGAGGATGCCAAGGTCTACATCGCCGGCACCGCAGCGACGTTCAAGGACTTGCGGGAAGCGTCGAACTACGACTTCATGATCGCGGGCATCTCATCGCTGTGCATGATCTTCATCATCATGCTGCTCATCACCCGAAGCCTGGTGGCCGCGTTGGTGATCGTGGGCACGGTCGCACTGTCGTTGGGCGCCTCATTCGGAATGTCCGTGCTGCTCTGGCAATACCTGATCGGATTCAAGTTGCACTGGCTCGTGATGGTGATGTCCGTCATCATCCTGTTGGCGGTCGGCTCCGACTACAACCTGTTACTGGTCGCGCGGTTCAAGGAGGAGATCGGTGCCGGTATCAAAACGGGCATCATCCGCGCGATGGGCGGCACCGGCAGGGTCGTGACGGCTGCGGGCCTGGTGTTCGCCTTCACCATGGCCTCGATGATGGTCAGCGACAACCGGGCGGTTGGTCAGGTGGGCACCACCATCGGTCTGGGTCTGCTATTCGACACACTGGTGGTGCGGTCGTTCCTGATGCCGTCCATCGCGGCGATGCTGGGCCGCTGGTTCTGGTGGCCGATGAACGTCCCGTCGCGACCGCCACGGATCAGGCGGCAGCCCGACAGGGCCGACACTGCTCACGAGCAACCGGCGGAGACCGATGCCACTGCGCCGTTGTCGACAGTCGGCAACGGCACGGTGTACGGAATGTCCCGCCGCTAGCCCTGCGGCGCAGAACCGATCGCGCTCAACCGCTCAGCGGAAGGCCTCGTCGATAATTTCCTGCTGCTCGACGGCGTGCACCTTCGACGAGCCTGACGATGGCGCCGACATGGCGCGTCGTGAAATCCGTTTGATGCCAGTCAGTTTGTCCGGGAATAGCTCGGGCAGCTCCAGGCCGAACCGGGGCCACGCGCCCTGGTTGGCCGGCTCTTCTTGCACCCAGAAGTACTGGTTGACATTCGGGTAGCGGTCCAGCGTGTCGCTGAGCCGGTGCCAGGGCAATGGCGCAAGCTGCTCGATGCGCACGATCGCGATATCGTCCCGGTTGTCTTTCGCCTTCCGGGCAGCCAACTCGTAGTAGATCTTGCCGCTGGTCAGCAGCATTCGAGTCGCCTTGCTGCGGTCACCGATGCCCTCTTCGTAGGTCGGCTCCTCGAGGATCGAGTGGAATCTCGTCTCGGTGAATTCCTTGATGTCGCTGACCGCAGCCTTGTTGCGCAGCATCGATTTTGGCGTGAACACGATCAACGGGCGCTGGACCCCGTCGAGGGCATGGCGGCGCAGCAAGTGGAAGTAGTTGGCCGGGGTCGACGGCACCGCGATCGTCATCGAACCCTCTGCCCACAACTGCAGGAAACGTTCGATGCGGCCGGAGGTGTGGTCGGGGCCCTGCCCTTCATGCCCGTGCGGCAACAGCAGCACCACGCTGGACAGCTGGCCCCACTTCGCCTCGCCGGAGCTGATGAACTCGTCGATGATCAGCTGCGCTCCGTTGACGAAGTCGCCGAACTGTCCCTCCCACAACACCAATGCGTCCGGGTTACCGACTGTGTAGCCGTATTCGAAGCCGACGGCGGCGTACTCCGACAGCGGTGAGTCGAACACCATGAACTTGCCGCCGGTCGGGTTGCCGTCCTTATCGACCGTCAGCAGCTGCAATGGAGTGAATTCTTCGCCGGTTTGGCGGTCGATGATCACCGAATGCCGTTGCGAGAAGGTGCCACGCCGGGTGTCCTGCCCGGACAGCCGGATCAATTTGCCTTCGGCCACAAGCGAACCCAATGCCAGCAACTCGCCGAAGGCCCAGTCGATCTTGCCTTCGTAGGCCATCTCCCGGCGCTTCTCCAGCACCGGAATAACTCGCGGGTGGGCGGCGAATCCCTCTGGTAGAGCGAGGAATGCGTCACCGATACGGGCCAGCAATGCCTTATCCACCGCGGTGTCCAGGCCTGCGGCGAGCATCTGGTTGGACTCCACCGACATGCTCGCCTGTACACCGTGCTTCTCGAGTTCGCGAACGTCGTTGAACACCCGCTCCAGTTGGCCCTGGTAGTCGCGCAACGCGTCCTCGGCCTCTTTCATCGAGATGTCGCCGCGGCCGATCAGCGCTTCGGTGTAGGTCTTGCGGACGCCACGTTTGACGTCGACTACGTCGTACATATACGGGTTCGTCATCGACGGGTCGTCGCCCTCGTTGTGCCCGCGGCGGCGGTAGCACAGCATGTCGATGACGACGTCCTTTTTGAATTTCTGCCGGAAGTCGACGGCCAACCTGGCCACCCACACGCAGGCTTCCGGGTCGTCGCCGTTGACGTGAAAGATCGGCGCGCCAATCATTTTCGCAACGTCGGTGCAGTACTCACTGGACCGCGAATACTCGGGCGCGGTGGTGAAGCCGATCTGGTTGTTGACGATGATGTGAATCGTGCCGCCGACGCGGTAGCCAGGCAGCTTGGCCAAGTTCAGCGTCTCGGCGACCACACCCTGACCGGCGAAGGCGGCGTCGCCGTGCAGCATCATCGGAACCACGGAGTTGCCGTGTTCGCCCTCGCCCTTGTCCAGCAGGTCCTGCTTGGCCCGGACCAGGCCCTCCAGCACCGGGTCGACGGCCTCCAGGTGCGACGGGTTCGCGGTCAGCGACACCTGAATGTCGTTGTCGCCGAACATCTGGAGGTATACGCCAGTCGCGCCGAGGTGGTATTTCACGTCACCGGAGCCGTGCGCCTGGGCGGGGTTGAGGTTGCCTTCGAACTCGCTGAAGATCTGCGAATAAGGCTTGCCGACGATGTTGGCCAGCACGTTGAGCCGGCCGCGGTGCGGCATGGCGATGACCACTTCGTCGAGCCCATGCTCGGCGCACTGGTCGATCGCCGCGTCCATCAGCGGGATGGTGCTCTCGGCGCCCTCCAGCGAGAACCGCTTCTGCCCGACGTATTTCGTCTGCAGGAAAGTCTCGAACGCCTCCGCGGCGTTGAGCTTGCTCAGGATGTACTTCTGCTGCGCCACAGTCGGTTTGACATGCTTGGTCTCGACGCGCTCTTCCAGCCAGGCCAGCTGCTCGGGATCGAGGATGTGGGTGTACTCGACGCCGATGTGCCGACAGTAGGCGTCGCGCAACAAGCCCAGGATGTCGCGCAGCTTCTTGTACTCAGAACCGGCGAAGCCGTTGACCTTGAACACCCGGTCGAGGTCCCACAGCGTCAGGCCGTGGGTGACTACTTCAAGGTCGGGGTGGCTACGAAACCTGAGTTTGTCCAACCGAAGCGGATCGATGTCGGCCATCAGATGACCGCGGTTGCGGTACGCCGCGATCAACTCCATCACGCGGGCGTTCTTGTCGACGATCGAGTCGGGGTTGTCGGTGCTCCACCGAATCGGCAAGTAGGGCACACCCATTTCCCGGAACAGGTCGTCCCAGAAATCGTCGGCGAGGATGAGTTCGTGAATGGTGCGCAGGAAGTCGCCAGATTCCGCACCCTGGATGATGCGGTGGTCGTAGGTCGAGGTCAGGGTGATCAGCTTGCCGATACCCAGTTCGGCGATGCGTTCGGGGCTGGCGCCCTGGAGTTCGGCCGGGTACTCCATCGCGCCGACGCCGACGATCGTTCCCTGGCCTGCCATCAGCCGCGGCACCGAGTGGACGGTGCCGATGGTGCCGGGGTTGGTCAGCGAAATCGTCACGCCGGCAAAGTCTTCGGCGGCGAGCTTGCCGTCGCGGGCTCGCCGGACGATGTCCTCGTAGGCCGCGACGAATTGCGCGAAGCTCATGGTTTCGCAACGCTTGATAGCCGCGACGACCAATGTCCGCTTGCCGTCCTTGCCCTGCAAGTCGATGGCGAGACCGAGGTTGATGTGAGCGGGCGTGACCGAGGTGGGCTTGCCGTCGACCTCGGCGTAGTGCCGGTTCATGTTCGGGAAGGCCTTGAGTGCTTTCACCAGCGCGTAGCCCAAGATGTGGGTGAACGAAACCTTGCCGCCGCGAGTGCGTTTGAGCTGATTGTTGATCACCACGCGGTTGTCGATCATCAGCTTGGCGGGGATCGCGCGCACGCTGGTCGCGGTCGGAAGGTCCAACGACATCGACATGTTCTTCACGACCGCGGCGGCCGCACCCCGCAACACCTGGACCTCGTCTCCGTCGCCGGGTGGCGGGCCGGCCGGTTTGGCAGCGGGCGCCGGTGCGCTTGCCGCACCGTTGCCGGACGCGGACGGTGCCGCGGGCGCTGCAGTCGGCGGGGGAGCAGGAGCGGGCGCGGGAGGTGGCGGGGCCGGAGCTGGTGTGGCCGGCTTCACGGCGGCCGGAGCATCGACCACCGGCTCGGGGTTGTAGTCGACCAAGAACTCATGCCAGCTCGCATCGACCGAGGAGGGGTCTTCGCGGAACTTGCGGTACATCTCCTCGACCAGCCATTCGTTCTGCCCGAATGGTGAACTCGTACTGCTCACAGCAGCTGCTCGCCTCGATTCCTCTGTCCGGAAGCGCCATGCCGCGCGCCACTACGTGCACACGGTGTCGGCGCGTCTCATCTGATTGCCCGGCTCCTCCTCGGGCCGTTGACCGGCCCGCATCGTCGCCGGGCACCTGCGGCGGCTCCGACCGGCCGCCCCATAAAGGCTAACCCTTCGACGGCGATCCGCCATGTGAGTTCTGACCCGCTTCTGGCGCTCAGCCTGCGTCGGAAACCGTCGGCAGCAGGAGCAGGTTGACCGGCCACCGCGCCGGCGGCTTGCCGAACGCATTGCGGGCGTTACGCACGATCTTCTTGCCCGCCATCCGGTTGCCGACGGCGCCGATGACGGCGCCGATCCCGACCGGCAGGATCTTGCCGACCAGCAGCGCGCTGCGCCGCAGCGTGAACCGCCGGATAGCCCGCTTGAGCAACCGCGAGTTCAACTGTGACAAGGCCGACAGCGGCAGGGAGGCCACTCCCTCCGACAGCCACGCCCCGCTGGTGCGGCCCCCGCCGATCAGTTCGGACATCGCTTGCTTGCTGTCGTCGCCGACCAACACCGAGAGCACCAGGGCGCGTCGCCGCTCCCGGTCTTCGGTTGAAACGCCATACACCGACGCGATCGCCAGTGCATAGAACGCGGTGGCCTCCAGGAACACCGCCGTCTCACCGGCGGCTGCGGACAGCGCGGCCAGTGTGCCCAGCCCTGGCAGTACCGCGGTCGAACCCACCGCCGCGCCACTGGCCGTCACGGCGGTCACGTATCGCTTCTCCAGCTTCGCGACGATCGTGGCAGGGCCGGCGTCAGGATCCGCGCGGCGCAGCCTCTCCACGTACGCGACCGCAGCGGGTCCCTGAATTTTGGCACTGCGCTCGATGATGCTGGCTAGTGCCCGTGCCGACCTCTTGGGCTTCCCCTCGGGGGTGGCGGGGAGCGAGTCGGCCGATGATCGGGTCCGTCGGGCGCTCATGAATGCCTCCGGGTCTGGTTGCCCGGCTCGGGTGCGGGCAGTGACGTGCTTTCAGGCTAGCGCCGGTGCCGGCAAAGGTGGGGGCTGGCGTCGCAACGAATAGTCCGTTAGGAATAATCCGGCATAGACACGTGGACGACGATGCGGGGTCACGCCTGGCCCAACGACGAGCCGGGGCGGCCCGCCAAGCTAGACGGACAGTCGATGGCATACCAGCTCACCTCTTTGGGTATCTCAGTGCTTGCGCTGTTAAGGGCCCGCCCGATGCACGGCTACGAGATGTTTCAGACCCTGGTCGAACGGCACGCGGACCGCATCGTCAAGGTGCGGCCGGGCTCGCTGTATCACGTGGTGGATCGGCTGACGGAGGAGAAACTGATCCGGAGGGCGGCGACGTCGCGGGACGGTAAGCGGCCGGAGCGGGCCATCTACGAGATCACCGACGCCGGCGCTGAGGCCCTCACCGATCGGGTGGGCCAGCTGATCGCCGTGCCGGGTTGCGAGTTTCCGCAGTTCGCGGTCGCACTCGCCCAGATCGATACCCTGGGTGGAGACGCCGCGGCGGACGCAGTTGACGAGCGTATCGGGGCGCTGGAGGCCCGGGTTGCCGAGATGATGGCGCTTCGTGATGCCAGCGTCACACCCGCCGGATATCTGCTGGCATTCGAGTACTTGCTGGCGACGACGCAGGCAGAGCTGTCCTGGTTGCGGAGCTTTGCCGACTCGATGCGATCCGGCGGTCCGCTGCGGCGGCTGACGGGGTCCGGCAACACGGTGCGGAGCCAGGACGAGGTAGGGATATGACCACGGCGACTGTTCGCGGGCGACCCGGTGGCGGCAGCCCGAGAGGCGCGGCGGCAAGGCGCGCCGACAACGTGAACCCCTGGAACGCATTGTGGGCGACGATGGTCGGCTTTTTCATGATTTTGCTCGACTCGACGATCGTCGCCGTCGCCAATCCGAGCATCATGGTCAAGCTCGGTACCAGCTACGACACCGTCATCTGGGTGACCAGCGCCTACCTTCTCGCGTACGCGGTTCCGCTGCTGGTGTCCGGTCGACTCGGCGACCGGTTCGGTCCGAAGAACCTCTACGTGATCGGGCTGGCGGTGTTCACCGCCGCG
>Ga0209624_10002446_pt1 | contig 13726 bp, 11 predicted proteins | sample JacPinW_OM2H0_O1_FD_188565 | JGI IMG/M metagenome (GOLD analysis project Ga0209624, IMG submission 188565) | Forest soil microbial communities from Algoma, Ontario, Canada - Jack Pine, Ontario site 1_JW_OM2H0_O1 (SPAdes) (version 2) | ecosystem: Environmental > Terrestrial > Soil > Boreal...
CGTCGTAGCCGCCGTCGCGTAGCTCCCGGCGCATCGTGCGCACGGCGCGCGGCGTCAGCGCCATGTTCGACACGGCCCCGTTGGCCGGCAGCCCGACGGTGCGCCCCAGCGACACGAACTCATCGCGAACCTCCCGCCGCTGTGGGCGCGCGCCGCGATGCAGGCGCACCGACAGCGCGTCGTCGGGGTCAAACGGCGCGAGGATGCGCGCCTCGTGGCCTGCAGCCGTCAACTCGTAGGCGAGCGCCTCTATGTGGCGAGTGACGCCACCAGGATATGTCCACGAGTACGGCGAGAGAAGCGCGATCCGCACGGCCTCCTACTTTAGCCTCCGGCGAGGTCGCGGGTCGGGAAATGGCGCAGGCGGCGACGGTGCGATAATCCGGCCATGAGCACGCGCCACTTCGTCAAGTACACATTCTTGAAGATGGAGCCCGAGTGGCGACGCCTGGACTCCGAGCGCCGGGCGCAGGACAAGCGCGAGTTCGCGGCCGCGTGCGAGGACTTTGCGGACGGACACCAGCTGCAAACGCTCTCGCTGGTAGGTACACGCGGAGATGCAGAGCTATTGCTCGTCTCCGAGGCAGAGAACCTGGACCGCATCCACGAGTTCCACGTGGTCCTGGCCCAAAGCGGGCTGATGCAGTGGGCGCAGACCCCCTACTCGTTCCTGGGCATGCGCAAGAGCTCGGAATACTCCGATGACGAGCGCAACACCGCGCGCGGCTTTCGCGGCCGCTACGTGTTTGTGTATCCGTTCGTGAAGTCGCGCGAGTGGTACGCGCTCCCAGCGGAGGAGCGTTGGCGGATCATGCAGGGCCACATCCAGGTTGGACGTGAATACCCAGGCGTGGACAACCACACGACCTACTCCTTCGGCCTCGACGACCAGGAGTTCGTCGTGGCGTTCGACACCGATGACGTGGGCACGTTCCTGGATCTCGTGCAGCGCCTTCGCACGACGGAGGCATCGCGCTTCACGATTCGTGATACGCCCAGCTTTACGTGCCTAGCGATGTCGCTCGAGCGGGCGCTGAACGCGCTCGACGGCGAGCCTGTGGCGCTCGAGGCGCTCTCCCCTGCCTCCTAGGCGCGGTCTCGCGCACCTGCGCCGCGCCGATCCGGTGCTGGCAGCGGTGATCGACGCCGTAGGTCCGCTCGGGGATGCACGTGCTGGCAGGCCAGAGCGCGATGACCATTACGGCGCGCTCGTGCGCACGATCACCGGCCAGCAGCTGTCGGTACTGGCGGCGCGCACCATCTACGGGCGCCTGACGGCGCGCTTTGATGACCGCCCGCCAACACCGCAGGAGATCCTCGCCGACGATCCCGAAGCGCTGCGCGCTGCCGCCGGCCTGTCACGCGCCAAGGTCGGCTATCTGCGCTCGCTCGCCGAACACGTACTGTCGGGAGAACTGGAGCTGGAGCACCTGGACGAGCTCTCCGACGAGGACGCGATCGCGGAGCTGGTCGCGGTCAAGGGCCTCGGCCTGTGGTCGGCGCACATGTTCCTCATGTTCCACCTCGATCGCCCAGACGTGCTGCCGGTGGGCGACCTCGGTATCCGCCGGGCGATCGAACGCGCGTACGGCCTCGACGGCCTGCCTGATGTGCCGACCATGGAAAAGCTCGCTGAACCGTGGCGCCCGCACCGAACGCTCGCCTGCCGCTATTTGTGGCGCTCGCTGGACAACGAGCCCGGCTAGCTGGCCCGCCCCGAGCCGTGTGAGCCCCCGGTCGCGCGAAACGGGGAGGGGACGGAAGCTCCTCTACTTCTTTTTCGAGCTCTTCTGCTTGTGCGCCTGGCCGTATCTCTTGTGCGCAAGGCGTTCGCAGGCCGTGCGCTTGCTCTTGTGCTTGCGGTACTTAGTGCGGCAGAGCTTGAGCGCTTTTGCGAGGTGCTGGGCTCTGCTAAGCTTCTTGACTTTGGAGCCGAGCACACCGCCACAACCGACCAGTGCGATCTTCGTGCTTTGCACGATCGTCTTGCCGTTCTGCGCGACGATCGTCGTCGGCATCGCCAGACTCGAGGCGTGCTTACACAGGCTGAAGTTTTCTGTTGCCGGCACGTTGGCGGTCAGCGCCGAGTGAGGGCCGGCGGGCAGGATCGTTTCGAATTTGGTGAACGGCGCGTCAGGCGCAGTTTCGAACTTCGAGTAGGTGATGCCTTTTTTGATGTCCGTCTTGCCGTCGAGGACCAACGTGATGCCTTCGCCCTGCAGCACGAACTCGACATCGGGGAATGCCGCATTGCCATGCGATACGAGGTAGGCGGGACCCCTCAGCGGCTGCTTCAACACGGGCGTATACACGATCCCTTCGCCGATGTCAGAGCCTTCATCGCAGGCGGCCGGGTTCGTGTTGAAGACCGCTGCCAAGCATGCTTTCTGGATCGTTGTCAGTCGCGACGGCAGCACTTCCGGCAGGGTCAGATCGACCTTGCGGATGTTGGCCTGCCCGAGCCCTTCCGATTCAACCTTGACCTTGAATTCGGTGCCGTTTGCTTTGCTGCCTTGGCCGAGCACCGTCGCCGCCAGCCTCGGCGTAAACGGCAGCCCCGCGCAGTTGGACGGGTGGAACGGCTCGGAGATGCCCGAGTTCCCCGCTTCGTAGCCCGTCAGCCCGCCGGTGATGCTGAGGCCTTCGCAATTCGTAGGGTTGAACTCGAACGGCTGGTTGCCCGGCCGTTCGACGGTGACGTTAAGCTCTTTGATTTGCGCGGGCACGCCTTTGAGCATCTGTGGAATCGGCTCACTGCGGACCGTGACAGCGGCTGTTTCTTTGTTGACCAAGATCTGTGAGCGCACATTTACGAAGCCGAGGTTGAACGGTCCCGCCTTGGCTTCGGTCACCGCTAGCAGGCCAAAGGGCGCGCCTGCATACCCTTCGGTCAGGTAGAGCTTGCCGTGGAGTTCCACCGGCTTGCCGCCCAAACCGGAAAGGACGGTTGTGTTGCCGATCTGGCTGGCCGCCGGACACGCCGGTTCTGCGGTCGTTTCCAGCGCGATTGTCTGCGGGTTGGGACACAGTTCCACGCTTGAGATCAACGCGGCCAGGCCCGGGGGCAGTTCCAGGTCGATCTTTTCGAGCGACTGGCTCCCGTCCGGGCGACCGATCGTGACGGTGAACGGCGTGAACGCGCCCGCCTGCGGGTTGCTCGCGCCACCCAAGAAGGTCGGTTCGAACGGCAGCTGTTGGCCGGGGCAGGCAGTGCCGTTGGGGCCCGATGTGATTTGGAATGACGAACTCCGTGGCTGTGTTTCGGTTGTTTCGACTTCCCCTTTCGCCCCTATATTCAAGGCTCTCGTGAACGTCGCTTTTGCTTCGTATGTACCGCAACGAGCCGGCGTGGCCTGCGCCGCCCTTTCCGTGTTCGACAGTTCGAGTGTCAGGCTTTCGAACGGCGCCTGGGGCGTGTTCTTAAAGACGGAGGTCAGCTGACCCGTTGCCTGGTTGATCTGTACTTCGCCGGCGAGCTTGACGAGCACTTCAGACTTCTTTTCTTTGGCCACGATGTAGAGCACCAGTGGAGAGGCAAATGGGTTGGTGTCCTGGCTGGCCAGATATACGGACCCGTGCAGTTCTTCTTCCAGGTCCGGGGTGTTGATGCTGACAGTGCCGATTTTCGATGTTTCGACACAGCTAGCGGGTAGCGCGGAGAAATCATTGTTTTCAACCTGTGCCGGTTCCGCCAGTCCTTCTTTGAAGTTGCTGTTGCCCGCCTGGTTGAAGCCGATTTTCCCAGCCGAGCAGGAGGCCAGTCCGTTGGCGGCGCCGGCACTCGTCTGCAGCCCTTCGGGCAATTCGAGCGTCGTCGCGCTCAGGTCGGCCTCGGCTTTTCCTTCCGCTTGGAGCGTGCCCTGCTGCGGCAGGGTGACCGTGACAGACATCCCCGTGGGAGTGCTCGCCGCCTCGGTGTCTGGCTTGACTTCGATCGACGGTTCGAAGTCGAGACTCTGGCAGCCCGTAGTTATGAGCGGCGGTTTTTTCTGTTCGATCGGTGAGGTTTCTCCCACGGAGTACGATTCCCCATCCCACGAGCGCCCTGTCGAAGTCGACGCGAGCGACTCGCACGTCGTCGGGAGGGTCAGAAAGGGTGTCGGCGATGTGACTTCAGGGTTGGCGCACCGCGGCTCACTCGTGATCCGCTCCACATAGCTGCCGGCGCCTAGGCACTGCCAGCCACGCGCGTCATCGTGGCGCTTGTCGGTGGGCACCCCCCAGAAAGTCACACGACTGGCGAGAACCTGGACGGCCTCGGATGCGTTCTGGACACTGACGGTGACGCCGTAGTCGTCACCCGTCCGTAGCGCGGTGTCGAGTACCACCGGCACGTTGTTGACCTCGAAGCCGAAGCGAGCCGGCTCGCCCGGTGCTGGCACGAGGTTGAACACGGGCACGACCTTGGTGTCATAAAAGAGCGGAGGGATCGGATCCTCGAACTCGACGGAGGCAACGCCAACGGCGGTGTCTTCCGGGCACGCGTTGATGTCGGCTTCGCCATGAACCCCAAAGTCCAGGTCTGAGCACTGCTGCACCGCGTTGGGGTTGCCGACGACGTTTGCATCACCAATCAGCCCTGGCGGCAGTTCGAAGCTCAGGTTCTTCTCGAGCGCGGGCGCTGAGGGCTGCGGCTGAGCGTCTCCGCCGTAGTGCTGCAGCGTCTCGTTGAGGTTGAACGTCGTGGTCAACTGGAACGGGTGCGCGCCGGCTTCGGTGTCCGGTTCGAAGTTCTCGTTTTCGGGGGTGAGTTCGTAGGTTTCGACACCAAACATGGTTGGTACACCGTTTACTTTGATCGGCGCCACGACCGACTCCGGCGGCGCGCCGCCGTTTTCAACGCTGACTTTGCTGTCTTCTTCGCCACTCGTGACGCGTGTCTTGACGTAGACGAGCACTTCAAGCTGTTCGAAGGGAGCGAGCTCGTTGCCGTAGGTGCATTCGATCTGCCATGCGGCGCCGCTCTGCGACTTCGTGCAAAGGAAGTCTTCCTTGAATTCCTGCCCGTTAATAGACGAGAACCTCGGCGTGCCTTCGTCCCCCGCTTCGATCTTCGTGACTTCTGTGACGTTGGCGGGCAGTGCGTCGAGGATCCTGGCCTTGCTGGCGCGCCCGTCAACTTCGGCGTCCCCGATGTTTGCGGCATCCACGATCACGATGCCTTCGCCCCCCACGGGGAGGTTCGTGGGCGCCGTGTGGGATTCGATCCGCCAGTGAGGCGCTGCAGCCGTTTGCGCAAGCGCCGGCGCCGAACACACCAACGCGACGAGCAGTACGCCGACCACGAGGACAAAAGCCGCGATTGGATGCCAGCGGACGCTCATTTCGAGCTCACCCCGGAGCTCTTCTTTGCTGTGTTCTTCTTTACCGGAACGTACTTCTTACGCGCCTGCTTTTCACATGCCACGCGCTTGAGCTTCTTCTTGTCTTTCCTACACGTCTTGAGCGCCTTGGCGAGCTTCTGGGCACGTGTCAGTGGCTTTTGTTTGGGTTTTTCCGATTCTTTTTCGCTGAGTACGTGGATCTGCTGCACGAGGTTGCTCGCGCCTGGCAGCGTCGAGGTGGCGGGGGCCGCGAAGCCAGGTGCGGGCGTGTACGGCTGGCACGCTTCGCCGCCTCCTTCTTCGCACTTGGTGGTCGTCTTGGCTGCAGGAGAGACGCACGGTGACGAGGTCGGTTCGCACACATGCGCGTCGTAGACGTCGAAGTTCGAGTCCTTGTCCTGCGATGAGAGCGATTGCGCCGTCAGGAAGAAGACGTCATTGCCAGTGGCGCTTGCGTCGAGGAAGGCCGATTCGCTTTCGGATGCGCCCGATGAGATCAGCGCCACACATCCTGATGCCTCTGAGCAACCACCGACTCCACTCGGCTCGTACTCATAGACGTTCTCCACGCCGACCTGCTGGCTTGTGCCGTTCACTCCCTCGGTGCGAGTGGGCTTGGCTATGGGAACGAGAGCGTCGGCGCTGTTGAAGAACAGGCGCCCTTCGTTTGAGAGGTAGCGGGACTGGTAGAGAGCGTCCGATGCTGATACGGAGGTCCAACCTGGGAGGCTCCCGGCGAGCCAGTGATCGACACCGAACAGTTCCCAGGTCTTTGGTCGAGACACGAGCAGGCCGATCCCTTCACCAGCATTTTTCGTGTCGAGCACGCCTGTGGGCTGTTCTCCGGTGGGATTACACGATGCGCAGCTGATGCGCCCAGTGCTCGCGTCGTAGAGGTAGACCTCCTCGTCGCGTCGGACTTCTTTGGCCCCTTTGCTACTTACGTCTTCGTTGTCATATCCCGTGAGGCTGCGGTTGGACATGAACGCGAGGTACTGGCCGTTCGGCGAAACTCGCGAGGTCAGCTCAGTCAGATCGTCGTCCTGTCCCGTGCTCAGCCAGTCGGGCTGATCTTCGGAGGAGAGCGCGGCGATGAACTTCGTCGGTTCCCATCCGCCACGGGCGAAGTGCTTCACGTACAGGCTGCAGGTCGTGTCGGGCGGGACCAGCGATTCCGCTTCGGTCCTGCAGTAGCCGGGCGTCGCTCCCGCGGCAAGCACTCCATCTGCGACGAAGTAAACGTTCAGCCCGCCGCCTGCTTCTTCGCCAGCACCGATCACGCCTCCGCCTTCTCCCGTCGCAGACTGAACTTTGGCGCCTTCCTGGGGCGTGAGATCCGTGAGTGTGGCCGTCAGCTGACTCCCTTGCACTTGGCCGCCTTCGAGTTCGGCCACGTAGAGGTTCGGGCTGCGTTCCGTGGCCCTCGAGCTCGGCGTCAAGCGACGGGTGTCCGTGAAGAAGACCTTCGACCCACTTGCGTCTGCCGTCTGGAACACCGCATTGGGGGACGCATTCTGCGGCGAGACCCCGTGGAAGGTATCGAGTTGCAGCGTCTCATTGGTCACGGTGTCGCGCACGAACAGGTCGTCGCCGCTGCCAAGCAAGGACGCGTTGTTGGTCGTCCAGATGACACGGGAGCCATCGTTCGAGATCGCGTTGCGGCTGTTGGCGCTGAGCGGTCCACCGAGGAAGGCGTGTTCGGGTTCGACCAGCGATTCGCTTTCGGGAAGGATGCTGACCTTCTTCAGTGGCTGCTGTACCCCAGTCCACTCATAGAGACCCCGTTCGCCTCTCCAGGACTTCAAAACGGCATCACTGAGGTCGGCGTTGGCGCTCACGAATTCCACCCCTTCCTTGAGTCCACCGCCGAATTCGCTAATGCCCTCGCCGGGAGGGTTGAGATCGGTCACCAGCGCCACGTAGCCGGGAGTTAGCGATGCGCCCTGTTCGGCGTTTCCCGCAGCCGCTTCATAGCTTGCTGCTTCCGCTTGGCTCGGCTGCACTGGCAGGAATTCTTCAGCTCCGGTGATCGGTTGCTGAGCGCGCAGATACATCGTCTTGTCTGCGGTTTCGCCTGGCGCGAGTGGGGGGTCTGCCAGCGATCCCGATTCCGGTGCACCGACCGCAGGCTGCACGAGTGCGAGCGCCAGGTTGGGGGAGAAGAACTGGTACTCCGGAGGCGCTCCGACTTCAACGCCAGTGCCCTCGGTGACCGGCGTGGCAATGTCCTGCGAACTCCATCCTTTTGCGCCTCGCGTGGAGAAGATCTGCGGATATTCTGGATCGCGGTTGCCTTCAACCCCTTCCCCAGCCGGCATCGGCCCGTCGGCAACGTAGGTGATCGCGCTTCCGCTTTCTGCGGCCTGGATCACACCGCCTTCACGGGTAAGAGCTTCCGGTTCCGCGCCGTCCTTATTCGGCGGGGATACCAGTTCCCACGCCCGACCATCGGGTAGCTCAGTGACCGTAGCGACGACCGCGAACGTGCCTTCGGCGCCTTCGGTCTCGCCGTGTTCGTTTTGCGCGATGACACGGTAGTAGTAGGCACCGGGCTGCAAACCGGGGAGTTCGACGCGCGCTGGTTTATCGCCAAAGCCTCCGCCGACATCGACCGGCGGACTGGTGCTGCATGCCGAGGGCATGGCACAAGGGCTGGTCCCGTATTCGAAGTAGTAGTCCGTCCCGGCGCCAGCGGGGTCGACATTCGCGCTCAAGACCTCCGTGCCTACCGAGCTTGCTGCCGTTACGTGTTCAACCTTTGGCGCCCCTGGCTGTTCGAGCTCGAATACGTCGACGTTGTCGGAGTTGCTCGCCGCATCAGCCACGTAGATAGCACCTGTCTTACCGTCCGCTGCGATGGCGTCACCGTCCCTCAATCCCGGCGCGCTGAATCGCTGGATCAGATCACCCGTTTCGTGTTCCCCCGTCTCCGGGGCAAAGGCGGCGACTGAGGTGATCTTCTCACTCGCCGCACCAGCCACATTCAGCACATACGCGTCGTCGCGTTCATTTACTTCGTTGCCAGTTTCGTCGTAGGCATTGACTGCCACGCCACTCGTGAATTCGTAGTCGAGCGCCGGCACCACGATGCTGTCGGTGTTGCCCGCCAGCTTCGCCACCACGGCGAACGGCGGTTCCGTAGCTTCGAGAGTGCGTGTTTCCTTGTATTCAATCGCGGCTTCACGCAGCAGACCAGATTGGAGTTCGCTTGCGCCCGCTTCCCCTTGGTCGCCGATGTAGAAATCGCCTTCGGCATCGACCGCGAACCCCGGCCTCCCGCCGGCGGCTTCCGGTGTGGCCTGATCGGAGACCCCTTCGTTGGCGATCGCATTGTTGAAGCGAAAGATTTTGCCGTCTTCCTGATAGACGAACAGGTCCCCATGTGGATCGACGGCAAGGCCCTTGATCGCGGCAAATTTTTTGACTACCGCACTCCCCCCAGGCGCCTTGATCACTTCGAGCTGCTTGCCTTCGGCGCTGAGCTTATAGATCGCCTTTTCGTTGTTCACGACATAGACGTCGCCAGCAGACGGATCTGTGCCTTCGACCGAGTTGTCCACGGCAATCGCTTCCGGCGATGGCACGCTCACCGCTTCCCACGAGCTCGATTCGGTCTCGCCGACCAGTTGGCCACCGCTATCGACCGGCTCGAACTCCGCTACCCGTTTGCGCTTGCCATCGGCGACGTAGACATCACCCGTTGCGTCGTTCACCGCAACACCCGTGGGGTTCGAGAACGAGCCGAACCGAAACGCAAAGGTGTGTCCACGTTGACTCGCCGCTAAAGCCCCGGAGCACGACAGCAGCAGCACCCCCAGAGCGGCAGCGAGCGCAGGGGCGAGCCGATAGCTTGCGTGACGCGCCCGCCTCGTCACCGACCAGCCAGTGAACAAGCGCCCCCGGTCGCGATCCGCTGAGCAGCAATCCGTACTGTCAACCTCGGCCCGCACCCTCCACCCTCTCTGGCTCCCCAGCCGTCCACAACCACTTGTCCCCTAGTACATCTAACCTCTTCTAAAGTCTAGCGCTTCACGCGTTGTTGTCAAACCTCAGCAGCGACCAAAAACGTGCGCGAGGTCGTAGGACCCCGCGCACGCGTCTGTCTACTAACCGCCTCCCCGGGGCTAAAGCCCGCGAGCCGATCATTGCCACATTCGATCAGGAAGTTACGTCAACTTCTTTTTCGAACGTGATTGAGCTTTTCGTGACCTCAGTCGACGCGAACGGACCAAGCGTTTCCGCGGGCGGGAACGTTGGGCTCGATGAGACGGCTGTTTCTAGGCCCTGTTCACCAATGCCATTTTCGAAGTTCGTCGTACCGGAGAAGGCCAGTTTGTTGACCCCGCCGTCGACGCCCGCGAGCGTACCGGTCGACCTGAAGTAGCCAATACCTTCACAACCGAAGATGGCCTGAATGCCACCGTTGGCGGCCAAGCCTTTGATGTCGGTCCAGACTTCGCCGGCAAGCGGTTCGCCTTTGCCGCCGAGGCCTTTTTCGCCGTGGCCGACAAGCGTGCTTTCCAGTGCCAGAGTGGTGATCGAGCCAAGCGTTGCGGCACTCTCACACGGCACACCTTTGGTTTCGCAGCCAGTGAAGGTCACCTGCAGGCTTGCCGTCTTTGGCCCGGTGATCTCCCCTGCGCCTTTACTCGCCGAGCATTTCACCGTTCCACCAAGGGAAGGGGTTTCAAGCTTGGCTTCGCCGGTTGCGGTGGTGTAACCACGACCGCCGACCTTTTCGAAGTGACCCTTGTGCGGCTTCGACGATTTTGTGGTGCAGGCGTTCGTCGTGTATTCACCTTTCTTCTGGGCGACACAGGCTTCGACCGATTTCAATTCGAAGTGACCCTTGTGCAGCTTGGCTGATTTCGTGGCACAGGTCGACGTCGTGTATTCGCCTTTCTTCATCGCATCGCAGTACTTGTACGACGCCGCGGATGCGCTCGAGGCGGCGATCGCGCTAAAGGCGACCACAGCCAACGCAGCCATGACGCAGAGCCCCATGATCCTAGTGCGTTTCATCTGTTCACTGCTCCTTTTCCCTCTAGGAATAAAGCGACCGACCTGAGAATCCCCTGTCTGAACACAACTGCCCCAAGCCGGTCGTAGCCGTTAGCCGTAGCTACTGCCAACAGTCCTGTGCGTGTGACCTTCCCAGAAAACATCAACTGAGTCAAGGTCAAGCCCCGGCAACATCGCCTCGCTACGGGGTTCACTTCCAGATGGAAGCCCGAACTGCCCTGTAGAGAAGGGCAATCCACACCCCTCAGCGACGCTTGACATCATGTCGCGTCGAACGTACCACAGTGCCTGACGTGCCGTCAACCCCCCGTAGCAGTCAAGCCCTCCGCCTTTCGGCGCCTGCCGACCAGCAGACTGCTGACGTAGACGTCGGCCTTGCTAGTCGTCTAGTGCTATAAGCGCCCGCGGTCGAAACTACAAGCGCCGCAGCCGCAGCTCAGCGCGTGCGACGAACGACCACCGTGCGGTCGGCCTCAGCGACGATCTCCCAGCCCGGAGTCCCGGCACCGCGAAACAGGCGACTGACAACCGCTGTGGGACCCGGCAGGCCGCGACCGTCCGGTTGCCCCTCGCGCGCATCGTGGAAGACAACCCGTCCACCTGCCGCCACGAATGGGCTCCACGCGGACCAGTCGTGCTCGCACCCTTGTTCCGAATGATCGCCGTCGATGAACACCAAGTCGACCTGGACACCCCAGCCGACCGCTACGTGCTGAGAGAGCGCCACGTGCCACCGCACAGTCGGTGCCTCGCTCCCGCGACGCGCGACCGCGCGAGCGAGCGTACGTCGCGTGGCCCACTCGCTCGCTCCCCAGCCACCAGGCAACGCGTCAGGGTGCAACCCAAACGGGTCGATCAGATGCAACTCCGCTTTACTGCCGAGAACTTCCACGAGGGCACGTGCAGAGGCGCCCTCGTAGACGCCGATCTCCACTACCAGCCGAGCATCGCGAGCGGCGTCGAGCAACATCCGTGCATCTACGCTTGAATGCATCGTGCGCGGCGGGATTAGACCAAGTCCGAGGGCCAGCGCGCGCAGGTGCACCTCGTCGCGTACCGCCGCCGGCGTCAAGCTCCGTAGTGCTTGGGGCAGGACTGCCATGCCAGGCAGCCTATGGTAAGCGCCCGCGCCAGCAGCCAATAGGCGCGCGCGCCTCCCAGCCTCAGACTGCTGAGACCTGCTCCTCCTCGGCTACCCGGAACGAGGATCCGCAGCCGCATGCGGCAACGACGTTCGGGTTGTTGACCTTGAAGCCCGCGCCCTGCAGGCTCTCCTCGTAGTCGATCGTGGAGCCACGAACGAACTGCAAGCTCTCGCCGTCCACCAGCAGCTTCAGGCCGTGGCTCTCGAACACGACGTCGCTCTCGCGCTGCTCGTCGAAGGCCAGCTGATACTGGAAGCCTGAGCAACCGCCGCCTCGTACACCCACGCGCAGGCCCGCCACGCTGACATCAGCCTGCTGCGAGGCGAGAAACTCATGCACCTTCTCGGCGCCCTTGTCGGTGATCTCAATCATCGCTACAGCTCCTGTGGCTAGCTCCAAGACTTTCCAAAGTATAGCGGTAGCACGAGGGCGCACCAGACCCGCGTCGAGACCTTCTAATCTCTTGAGCAGATGCCCTCCGCAGACGACATAAAGCAGCGCATCGAGGTCGCCATCCCAGGTGCGCACGCAGACGTCGAGGACTACACCGGCGGCGGCGATCACTTCCGCGCAACCGTCACCGCCACCGCGTTTGACGGCCTCAGCCGCATCCAGCAGCACCGTCTCGTCTACGAGGTCTTCGGAGCGGAGATCGGCGGAGCGATCCACGCGCTCGCGCTGAAGACGCAGACCCCATCGAAGATCCAGACCCTCTGAAACCCAGGAGCGATAAATGTCCACCAGCCAGTTCGAACCGCTTCCCATGTCCACCGCCGAGCCGGCCTCCGCGCCGCCGGCCGAGGGAGAGTCAAACCCGATTCGCGACGCGATCGCGCAGGCCATTGCCGAGCACAAGGTGATCCTGTTCATGAAGGGCACCCCCGAGGCACCCGCGTGTGGCTTCTCCGCGCGCACAGTTGCCGCCCTGCAAGCACTCGACACCCCGTTTGCAGCCGTCGATGTCCTGCCCGACCCGCGCATTCGCCAGGAGCTCTCCGCGATCTCCGACTGGCCGACAATCCCCCAGCTATTCGTAGACGGTGAGCTGCTGGGGGGCTGCGACATCGTGACCGAGATGTACGAGTCGGGGGAGCTCGCCCAGGCGTTGGTGTAGCGTCCCGCGCCGCATGCCTGCAGTCGCGGTCGCAACCGATAGCACTCATTACCTCCCGCGCGGCCTAGCCGACGCGGAAGATGTCCATCAGGTCAGCCTGTATGTGGGCTGGCAGGGGCAGCCTGAGCGCGAGCTGGAGATGGATGGATTCGACGCGTTCTATGAGCGCCTGCGCGACGACCGTGAACTGCCGAGCACCTCGCAGCCGTCGATCGGCGACTTCCTGGCCGTCTGGGAGCCGCTGCTGCAGGACGGCCGCGACATCGTCTCCATCCATCTCGCGGGCGGCATCTCCGGTACGTGCGAGGCTGCCCGCCAGGCACACGCGCTGCTGGCCGAGCGCGGCCTCGGCGAGCGCGTGGCAGTAATCGACGGCGAAACGGCCTGTGGCGGGATGGGCCTTCTGGTCCTCGCCGCGTGCGCGGCCGCGCGCTCAGGCGCGGACAAAGACGGTGTGATCGCGCGCGTACGCGAAGCCCGCTCGGCGCTGCGTATTTGGTTCTGTCTCGACACGCTCGAGTACCTCAAGCGCGGCGGACGCATCGGCAAAGCACAGGCGTGGCTCGGTGGCACGCTCAGAATCAAGCCGATCCTCTCACTCGAGTACGAGATCGTGCCCGTCGAGCGCGTGCGAACCGCCGGCCGCGCCTTTGAGCGCATGGTCGCCTACGCGCAGGAGCTCCACGACGGTGGCGCCGACGGCTGGGTCGTGCAGCACATCCAGGCAACCGAGCAGTCGCAGAGGCTGATCGAACGCTGTCGCGAGATCTTCGACTCCGAACCCGTGTTCACCTCAGAGGTCGGTCCCGTGATCGGCACCTACACAGGCCCCGGCCTGATCGGCGTAGGCGCCGTTCCCCGCGCGCTGCTGGCCTGATCAGACGCGGCGACGACGACCGCGCAATATCCGGACGCCGAGCATCAGCCCGACAACGGCGGCGCCCGCGGTGATCTCGGTGCGGTGACGCTCCACGTGAGCGCGCCAGTCCGTCAGACGCGTCACCTCGCCGCGCAACTGCGCTACCGACACGGCAAGCTCCGCTCGGTTAGCCTCGATCGAACTGCGAATCTCAGCCGGCGTACGCTGTGCCATCAACTATCGCCTCCCGCTGCTGCTATCG
>Ga0209624_10002450_pt1 | contig 13715 bp, 11 predicted proteins | sample JacPinW_OM2H0_O1_FD_188565 | JGI IMG/M metagenome (GOLD analysis project Ga0209624, IMG submission 188565) | Forest soil microbial communities from Algoma, Ontario, Canada - Jack Pine, Ontario site 1_JW_OM2H0_O1 (SPAdes) (version 2) | ecosystem: Environmental > Terrestrial > Soil > Boreal...
AGTTGTTTTGGCGCTTGACTCCATAACGCAGGTCCGGAATCGGCATCGACACCCGTCGCAGTCAATCATTCTCCGGAATGAGGTGGATGCAAGGGGGTCCGAGTGCGGATGCTGGCCCCCCCAAGACGAAGGTCGGCAATTGGAGCATTCCTCCCGTATCGGGGCCGGTCGATATGATCGGTTCCGCAAGCCGCCGGCGAACGACCGGTATTTGCGCACAGCAGACGCCTCGTGAAGCGGACGTTGCGGATCGCGGCCGTGGACGTCACGGTTGAGCGAGAAGCGGAAACAGACACAGGGTCTGCTCCAGGAGGGACAGTCGGTCGCCCTCGAATGGGCGGACCTTCAGATGAGCATACATTTGATCCTGAGACGTTCACTGGTATCGCGGGTCTTTGCAATTGTTCCCCGCGGCGAACTCAGGTGGTACCCGCTCCTTGCCCCAGATCTTGTTGCCAGCGCGGCGCGGGTGTTCGCAGAAATGGCGATTGCGTTCATCAAAGTAGCTATCGATTGCGGCCTTTGCTTCGGCGACGCTCTGGTAGTTACTATTGTGGATGATGGCGCGTGCCATCCCACTAAAGATCGACTCAATAACGTTTAGGAACTGCGCCCGAGCCGGCAGCGGCGCGGTATCCACAATCGGGCGGCCGGACTCCGTCGCAGCCTTATTGTTTTCCTTGATCCGCTCGGACAGGCGCTTCGAGATGTGCCATGAGGCTGCGTCCCACGACAGGTAAAGCTTTCGCCGGTCACGGTAGCGATCGAGGAGCAAATCCATCATTCGGACCATCTCTGTCGTGTTCTTTTTGGTGCTGTAAAAGTGGGTGACCTGATTTCCCGAAAGTTCAAGGGCCGCCGTGATTATCAGGCATCCCTTGGACTTCTGCCATTGCGCCACCTGTGGGATCTCCCCGGGTGCCGCGAGAACGCGACCTGGCTTTGCTTTAACCGCGAAGGGGCCGAACTCATCGATGGAGAAAAAAGCCTCATCGGGACCAAGTCCCGACAGGATTAAACGGATATGGGCGAGCTTTTCGGCGTACTGAGAATCGTTCGAGGTCAGCACGAGCCGCGCTTTGCGCCATTTGTATCCCGCGGCCTTGGTGATCGCCCTGACAACACCAGCGCATGCGGGGCGGCCTTGTTTCGCAAGAACTGCGCGGAGGTCGGCCATGGTCCAAGTCGTGCGGTTTATGCCATGATTGTTGGGAGGCTCGTGCAGAAGCGCGAATATTGAAGCCTTGAGTCCTTCGTCGTTGATTTTAAGCCGGGGTTTGGCTTTTCGTGTGAAAAGCTCGTTCACGCCGCCGGACTCGTAAATACGGCGGCAGCGTCGAATCGTGAGACGCGACATGCCCAAGGCGGTCGCGATCGTATGATCGCTGATGCCATGCAGGTGAGCGAGAATGGCGATAGCCCTGTTACGAACGGGCTTCGAACTGACGTGTAATCTGTGGATCAACTCGTTGGAGTCGCCGGGATCGCGGTAGTGACCCTCTAGCTCGATCGGGGGGACATGGGTTTGCAAGACTCGGGTTAACCAGTCCGCGTCTTGTTGCCTCCGCGCTTGCCAAGAGCAGAGCACCTGATGTTCACGCAAGCTAGCGAGGTGCCCCTGGAGCCGTTGGAGGCGGGTCGACGAAATCAAAGGTGAGCCATTAAAGGAAAGCGAGCGGAGAATATTGATCGCATCTTTCTTTGAACTGGAGATAATTTCTTCGTAAAGATGCTCCCATAGAATTTTGTTTGGCGCTTTGCGTGCACAAACTCGATACTTCAGGTAATCACGAACGGCACTGTAGCTGGCAGAATAATTTTCCTGCCGCTTCAAATACCGATAGATTTCACTTATAGATACTTGGTGGGGAACAATTGTGAATACGCTCGAAGTCGCAATGGCATCGAGCGTTGTTGTGTGCTGCCGCAAGGCCGGGTGTTTAAGCGTCCGCGGCTTGTAGGACTGCGGAAGCTCGTGCAGAAGCATTTTCCTGATGGTATTCCTGCTCAGACCAGTCTGCTTGGTAAGTTGGCGGCGAGAGACGCCTTCCTCGAGCACCTTTCGGCGGACCATCGTCCACTGAGCAACGTCGTGATACATGGGAAGCCTCGCAGTCTCGCATCGAAAATGCGGCCTCGCGCCGTGACCGGTCACCAAACCCCCGGCTCTCCTTCTACATCGCACCTTGCCTATTGCCGAAAGGCGATCAAGGCTGGTGCCCAAAACGTGGCTCACCGGCACTATCGCTATATCCCCCATGAGAACAAAAAAAGAACTTGCGCGGGAGAACAAACCATGTACATAGTGCGTTGACCGGGGCCGCAAAAACCGCGATTGCGGATCGGACGCTGCCCGTGAGAGAAGGATGATGGTTATGACTCAAACCAATCTTCGCCTCGTGGAAGGGACTAGCGTGGACAAGACCAAGGCGCTCGACGCCGCCCTGTCGCAGATCGAACGGGCGTTCGGCAAGGGCTCGATCATGCGCCTGGGCAAGAACCAGAAGGCGCTAGAGGTCGAGACGGTGCCAACCGGTTCACTCGGGCTCGACATCGCCCTTGGCGTCGGCGGCCTGCCGCGCGGCCGGGTCATCGAGATTTATGGGCCCGAATCTTCGGGCAAGACCACGCTCACGTTGCATGTGATTGCGGAAGCGCAGAAGAAGGGCGGCGTTTGCGCCTTTGTCGACGCTGAACATGCGCTCGATCCCGTCTATGCGCGCAAACTCGGCGTCAACCTCAACGACCTCCTGATTTCCCAGCCCGACACCGGCGAGCAGGCGCTCGAAATCACCGACACTCTGGTACGCTCGGGCGCGGTCGACGTGTTGGTCATCGACTCGGTCGCGGCACTGACGCCAAGGGCCGAGATCGAGGGCGAAATGGGCGACTCGCAGCCGGGATTGCAGGCGCGGCTGATGAGTCAAGCGCTGCGCAAGCTGACCGCCTCGATCTCGCGCTCCAACACCATGGTGATCTTCATCAATCAGATCCGCATGAAGATTGGCGTCATGTACGGCTCGCCCGAGACGACGTCGGGCGGCAATGCGCTCAAGTTTTACGCTTCCGTCCGCCTCGACATTCGTCGCATCGGCGCGATCAAGGAGCGCGAGCAGGTGGTCGGCAACCAGACTCGCGTCAAGGTGGTCAAGAACAAGGTCGCGCCGCCGTTCAAGCAGGTTGAGTTCGACATCATGTATGGAGAAGGCGTGTCCAAGGTCGGCGAACTGATCGACCTTGGCGTCAAGGCCGGCCTGGTTGAAAAGTCGGGCGCTTGGTTTTCTTTCGACAGCGTACGGCTTGGGCAGGGCCGGGAAAACTCCAAGGCGTTCTTGAAGACGAATCCGGAGATGGCCGACAGGATCGAGCGCGCCATTCGCGAAAATTCGGGACTGATCGCCGAGCGTATCCTCGAACAGGACCAGCCCCAAGACGACGCCGAAGAAGCCTGATCAGCTTCCTTTGGGCGCGTCTCGCGACCCACCGCGAAAAAGCGCGTCCATCCGCCAGGGGAAGCATATTTGGGTCTTCGCGTTCGGGGCGGGCGCGAGAGCGGGTCACCTCCCGCCGCTCTCGCGCCGCCGTTTTTTGAGTGACAGCTGGCAAAATGGCTTTGCTGCGGGCTTGGAATGAAGCGGATCAGACTTTTATCGTTTTGAGAAATTCGGATCCAGGCCCCTCTCTTTCGCCCTGCGCCTCACGATTTCATCCACGACCAATCGTGGTCCAGCAAATCGCCAATCTTGTCGATCGTCCTGTCGACAGACGCGGGGTCGCGCGGCGGCTCCTCAACCGCATAGTGACCTTGCTTGGGAAAGATGGTGGTGACGCGATCGCCCCACGCGAGTTTGGTCGCGGCGAGGATGCGGGTCTTGTCGTCGATCAGCACGTAATGGGCGGCGGGAAGCCGATGCTCCACGTCCTTGAGCTCTTTCTCCTTATGGACGTAGATCAACACGTCGCCGTTGAACGCGTCCCACAGACCCGAGCGCAAGATCTTGCGCGGCTGAAAGATGGCGTCGCCGTCGGACAGAATGGCGACCGATCCCCACTGCCGGACATGTTTAACCGCGTCGAGCGCGTGCGGATAAAGGCGATCGGCGAAAGGATAGTCCAGGAGCCAGTTGGCGGTTTGGAAGATCGCGAGATCGTACGGGGCTTCGAGCCTCAGCCGCTCCAGAGCGCCGAGATAGTCCATATAGCCCAGTGTGGCCCACAGCTCCTCCATGATTTCCCAATAACGCTCGCTGGCTCGCGCGCCATGGGCGGCTTGCAGCCGCTCCCGCAGGTCCTCCCGAAGTCGGTCGTTATCGAGGAGCGTGTTGTCGACATCGAACAGGAAGACGGTGTCAGTCCCTGGAATCATCCCGGTGTCCCCGTCGGCGAGCGATCTGGTTCGCGAACCGTCCGCTCGCATGACAATCGCAGGGCGCGCGCCGGGCGGTCAACATGGAGCGCCTCGCTTCAAGTGCGGCGGCCAGGTGCGTTGGACGATGGGAAGCGTCTGCATGCGATCGATCCAGGCGGCGATACGCGGCCCGATGACATCGTCCTTGACGAAATCCTTCCTGCGACCCGCGAGCCGCATGAAGAGCGCAATGAATGGAAAGACCGTGAGATCGACCGCCGAGAGTTCGCCAGTCAGATAGTCGGCGGTCGCGGCGCCTTCCCAGTAAGCCAACTCCTTGCGCAGATCCTTCAGCGTGTCTTCCCCCGCTGCGGTCGAGCCCAATATTGATCGGCTTCGTGCACCATGCGCCGCTGGATCGCGCGCTCGCGCGGCTCGTGAGCGAAAAGCGCCGGGCCATTGGGCCACCGGTCTTCAACATATTCGACGATCGCCGCGGATTCGTAGAGCGCGAAATCGTCGTCGACCAGCACCGGCGCCCGCTGTCTCGGATTGAGCGCCACGTACTCGGGCGTCTTCAGATGGCCCGCATCAAAAGACAAGAGCTTATGACGATAGGGAATGCCCTTGCGCTCGAGCGCAAGCCATGCGCGCCACGCGTAGGGGGAGCCTGAGGCATAATAAAGAGTAACGGCCATCCTCAGGTTTCCGCCAATTCCCGATTTCGCGTGGAAGCGATTATCCGCTCAAACCTTCACCGTCGAGGCGTCATAGATCTCGTCGACGGCTTCGCCGAGCTCCTCGTCAAACTTGGCGTCGGACATCGAACGCTTGAGGCCCTCGGCGAGCGCGCGCGAGAAGCTCGCGATCATGCCATGATTTTTGGCGAGACGCTCGCAGGCGTCGTCCCGCGTATAGCCGCCCGATAGCGCGACAACGCGCACGACCCGCTTGTCCTTGACGAGCGGCGCGTAGAAGTCGGGCGTCTCTGGCAGCGTCACTTTGAACATCACCTTGCGGCCCGCCGGCAGCGCGTCGAGCCCCTTGGTCAATTCGTCGAGCAGGATCCGCTCAGCGCCCGCTTTATCCGGGCTTTTGATCGAGATTTCCGGCTCCAGAATTGGCGTGAGCCCGTGGCTCGCGATCTGTTCGCCGAACTCGAACTGCTGCTTGGCGATGGCGGCGATGCCAGTTTTCGACGCCAGATTGATGACCGAGCGCATCTTGGTGCCGAACACGCCGAGCTTGCTCGCCCGACCGAGCAACTTGTCGAGGTCCGGCATCGGCTTCATCACGCTGACGCCGTCCTTCTCCGCCTCAAGCCCCTTGTCGACCTTGACGATCGGAACGACGCCGCGTTCCTCCCACAGGTAGGTCGGGACTGGCTTGCCCTTCGCCTCGCCGTCCATCGTGCGCTCAAACAGGATGGCGGCGATGACCTTGTCGCCGGTGAAGGGGGGCGCGGTGATGATGCGCACGCGCATCTGGTGCACGAGCTCGAACATCTTGGCGTCGTCGCCCTTGTACTCGCTCTCCGGAATCCCGTAGAGGCGCAAAGCGCCGGGGGTCGAGCCGCCGCTCTGGTCGAGCGCGGCGATAAAGCCGGGCTTGGTCGACATCTGCGTCATCATCTGGTCGTTGGCCATGGGTGTGGTCCTCGCCTTAGAAACTGTTGCGCGCCCGCCGCGCGGGCTCGTGCAATGGGGGCGCACGGAAGGCGGGCGTTAGCGGCGTAAAGGCCGCTGATCAGGGGTTCGCGTCAACCGAAGTCGCCTATGCCGCAGTCTATCATCGAATGGGAGGCTGTCACGCGAAGCCAATTCCTCTTCGCACGAGGTGGGCCACAGCCTTTCGAGCGGGTCCGCGCCGCCGGCGACACGAGCATTGAGAGGCGGGGCTCTCGCTAACCCGAACTCGCCATAGCCCTGCGCTCGTGAAAACCAGATAGCATGTCAAGTTATTCGGAATTTCCTTTGCAGGAAGCAGAAATTGTGGTATATTACTGAAGTCGAGGGCTGAAGGGTCCTTGGCGCAAGGGTCCAACGGCGGAAGCAAAGCGGAGGAAAAATTTTATTTGGATTCGCTGTAACCCATTGAAAAGGCCCGATTCGGACGAATAAAACCAAATAAATCCAAGCAATTTTATTTGGATTTGCGTGGGATTGCTTGGTTTTGCTTGGTTTTTCTGAAGGGGCTTGAGAGAACTCTCATCCCGCCTTCACCAGCACGCCTTCGGGCAGGCGGCCCGCGAGGTCACGGCCTGCGTCGCGCCCAAGCCGCTCGGCATCGACAGGCGTACCCTCGGCGGCGATCTCGAAGTGCTCGGAACCGTCGGGGCGCAGCACTTCGCCCAGGAGCCTAAGCCTCCCGTCCTCAAGCCGGGCGAGGCCCGCGATCGGCGTGCGGCACGAGCCCTCGAGCTCGGCCAGGAAGGCGCGCTCGGCAATAAGAGCGGCCATCGTCGCGCCGTCCGAGATGGCGTTTAGCGCTTCGAGCGCGCGCGCGTCCCCCTCACGCGCCGTGATCGCGATCGCGCCCTGACCGGGTGCGGGCAGGAACTTGTCGACGTCGAGGACAGCGCGGGCGCGATGGGCGAGGCCGAGCCGCTTCAAGCCGGCGAGCGCAACCAGCGTAGCGCCGACAACTCCCGCCTCGGCCTTGACGAGCCTCGTCTCGACATTGCCGCGCAGGAGCGCGGGCTTGAGGTCCGGGCGCAGCCGCAGCGCCTGGGCCTGGCGGCGCAGCGACGCGGCGCCGAACGTCGCCTCGTGTGGCAGGCCCTCGATCGTGTCGGCCAACGCCGAGATCAGCGCGTCGTGCACGTCCTCGCGTGGCAGATAGGCGCCGATCGCCACGCCGTGCGGCATGATCGAGGGCAGATCCTTGGCCGAATGCACCGCGGCGTCGATCGCGCCGGCGATGAGCGCGGCGTCGATTTCCTTGCTGAACAGGCCCTTGCCGCCGGCCTCGGCGAGCGGCCGATCCTGGATCCTGTCGCCAGTGGTTCGAATGACCTGAAGCGCGATCCGCTCGATCTCCCAGCCGTGCGCCTCGGCCAACCGGTGGCGGGCCTCGTTTGCCTGCGCCAGCGCCAAAGGCGAACCGCGGGTGCCAAGCGCGAACAGGGCGAGTGCAGTCATCGGAGCGACCTGAGCTTCGAGAAAGGCCCTGTCAAGCTCAGCCCTTTCCAAAATCAGCCTTGCGAAAGGCCCGTCGCAGCGATCGGCCGCCTCTCGCCTTGGAATGGCCGGAAGCGCCGCTCAATATCTCGCTCCCTGTTGCTGTCGGCGCAACGCAATGCCATCTGTCACCAGCGATGAAGAGCTTGATCCTCATGTTTATTGCCGTTGTCGCGGTTTGTCCCGCCTTGGCGGCGCAAGACGGATATCCGCCCGGCCTATTCGAGCATTCGCCTGTGGTTCCGGGACCAAACGATCCTCCCGATTCTCAAGGACCGCCGCCGGACGCCGCCGGTCCGCCTGACGGAAACGGGTCGCTGGACGACTATTGCGCCAGCATCGCCTCCCGGACCTTCCATAGTCTCGCCGAAGTCAAGCGCGCCCACGCTCAATGCGACCCAGCGCAGGACGACTCGCCGCCCGATCAGTAGTCGCGAATTTCGCGCGCCTTTCTCCGCTTAAAGAGCGCCGCCGCGCTATGTCGCTCTGGCGGAAGGAGTGAGATTCGAACTCACGGTGGACTTGCGCCCACGGCGGTTTTCAAGACCGCTGCCTTAAACCACTCGGCCATCCTTCCTTAGACAGATATTTCTATGGCTTACCTCTGGCTCCAGCTTAGGAAACCGCCGTGGCTGTGCCGGATTTTGTGCCATGCCGTCTTTGGCCTGTTCTGCCTCGGCAGGGGTTAGGAAATCAAGATAGATTTCGGTCGTCTTAGTCTGGGTCGAGAGCTAAAACAGTCGCCGGGCCCAGAGAACGGGCCGATGTAAGCTGCTTGAGGCGATTTTGGAGGAGCGCCGTTGTCGCGTATCGGGTGACGAGGGAGCGTCAGCATGAACTACAATACGCCATTCGAGGATCAAGAACGTGTTCGAACGTAGAGTGGTGGTTTGCCTGAACGAGGGTTTGCACGCACGGCCAGCCACCGAATTCGTCAAACTGGCGCGCGCTTTTGCCAGCGACATCGAAGTCGTCCGCGACGGCAAGAGCGCTAACGCCAAGAGTCCGGTAAAGCTCATGCTGCTTGGGGTGAAGGAGGACGACGAGATTGTCGTGCGCGCTAGCGGCGTCGACGAGGCCGCGGCGGTCGATGCCCTTTGCGATTTTGCGGGCCGCGACGAGACGAACGCGCTGCGCGGATTGCCAATCCAGGCGCCTCCACCGCCACCTCGTCCGCCGGAGCCCTATCAAATTTCCGGCGCGACCTGCATGCTTCCCAAAGGCGCGCCAGCGAGTGCCGGGGCTGCGATCGGCCCCGCCTTCGCGTACCTGCCGGAACGAATTGACGCGCCGCGGCAAGTGGTCGCTGAGGCTGACATTCCCGCGGAACTCGAACGGCTGCGGGATGCGCTCGCCGCCATCGAACGCGAACTCGCTCGGCGCGGCGCCAAGGTGCCGTCGGGATCGCAAGGGGCCGACATCATTACCGCTCTCGCCGAAATCGGCCGGGACGAGGAACTGCTGAGTCGGATCGAAGCGCATGTGACTTTGGGATTCGACGCCGTCAGTGCGGCGCTCGATGTGGGCGCCGAATTCGCGCGCGAGTTTGAGGGGCTCGCGGATCCCTACATGCGGGGGCGCGGTGAAGATGTCTCCGCTTATGCACGCAACATCGCGCTCGCGCTGCTGGGTAAGCGCGAGCCGAGCCTCAGCGAGGTCCCGCGCGGCGCGATCGTCCTCGCCGACGAAATAAGCGCCTTCGACCTCGCCGGCGCTTCGGTCGAGAATTTCGGCGGCCTTATCAGTCTCAAGGGCGGCGCGACGTCGCATGCCGCGATTATCGCCCGCTCCTATGGCGTGCCCGCGGTGCTGGGTCTAGACTACGACGCCGAACGGCTGCGCATGGCCACGGTGGTGGCGCTCGACGGCTCGACTGGTGAAGTCGCGGTCGACCCGGATGGCGATACCGAAGCCCAATTCCGCGCACGCATTGCTGACACATTGGCTCGTAAGGAACGGCATACAGCCTTCGCCAAAATCGAGCCGCGCACCCGCGATGGCCGCCTGATCGAAATCGGCGCAAACCTCGGTTCGCTCAAGGAGATCGACGCCGCGCTGCAGGCAGGCGCCATGGGCGTCGGGTTGTTCCGCACCGAGCTTTTATTCATGGAGCGCAAGCGGCCGCCTTCCGAGGTCGAACAGGCGACGGTCTATTCGAAGCTCGCAGAAGCTTTCGCGCCCCAAAGCGTGATAGTACGCACCCTCGACATCGGCGGCGACAAATCGACGCCCGGTATCTTGGTCCCGCGCGAGGACAATCCGTTTCTAGGGTGGCGGGGCATCCGCCTCTGCCTGGATCGTCCCGAGATCTTCAGGCCGCAATTGCGGGCGCTTCTGCGAGCGGGCGTGCATAGGAATCTGAAAGTGATGATCCCGATGGTGGCCGACGTTGAGGAAATTCGCCAGGTCAAACGGGTGATTTTAGACTGTCGGGCCGAGTTAATCGCAGAAGGCATCGACAATGGCATGTTCGAACTCGGAGTGATGGTGGAGACTCCCGCTGCTGCATTGGCCGCCGACGCGCTCGCGCTAGAGGCTGCCTTCTTTTCAATCGGCACAAACGATCTAACCCAATATGTGATGGCGGCAGACCGACTTAATCCTCGCGTTGGCCATCTCAATCGCGCCGATCATCCGGCAGTGCTCAAAGCGGTATCGATGATTTGCGAGGCCGCCCGGGCGGCCGGAATTTGGGTTGGCGTCTGCGGCGAGGCGGCCGGACGCCCTGATATGATCGCCAAGTTCGTCGCGCTCGGGGTCACGGAACTCAGTATGAGTCCGGCCTCGATACCGCTGGCGAAAAAATGCGTGAGCGAGATCTGATGACGGCTCCCGATCTGATCGTGTTCGACTGCGATGGCGTGTTGGTCGACAGCGAGCTGCTGGCGATGCGCGCATATAAGAATATTCTCGCCGATTTTGACGTGCCACAGACGCTGTGGTCGCGGTGCGTCGGCCTCAAACAGGCGGATATTTTCGCCCTTATTGAACGCTCGGCGAGCCGAGCGATCGGTCCGGAAATACGCGATCTTTTGTGGCCACATACGCGCGAATTGTTCGGCGCCGAATTGCGGCCGACCCTTGGGCTGGTCGAGTTCCTCGACCGCCTCGACGCTCGCCGGTGCGTCGCATCATCCTCGCATCCTGAGCGCATACGTTTCAGCCTCGACGTTACTGGTCTATCGCGTTTCTTCGGAGACGACGTATTTTCGACGCAGTACGTCCAGCATGGTAAACCGGCGCCGGATATATTCCTCTATGCAGCCGAAAAAATGGGCGTCGCGGCCGAAAATGTCTTGGTGATTGAGGATTCCGAGCCGGGCGTGCTCGGCGCGAGGGCGGCTGGCGCGCGGCCTGTCGGTTACCTCGGCGGCGCCCATATTGGCCCTGACCATGGCGATCGCCTGTTGGCGGCCGGTGCGGAATTCGTTGCGCAAGATTGGTCGCAAGTCGCGAAACGGCTCGCCAACAACCGGGCGGTCGCGCTATAATTGATGTTGATGTTTCGCCACGAGAGGTGCCGCTGACGTGATCAAGACGTATATCTCCGAACAGCTCGTGCTGGCTGTGAAAGATCGGTTGCGCAACGTGCGATACCAAATCCGGCGTAGCGCGCTACGCGAAGCGTCGCGAAGCAATCGGGTCGGGCCGATCGGCCCCTTGGTTGCTCGACCCGTCGCACTGGCTGCTGATGCTGTGTGTTCGGAGGTCGAGGCTGTAGCCGCGGCCTTTATGCCTGAACATGAACGCCCGTCGTCTGCTTTCGCGTTTCCGCAGCCGATCTCGGCCTATTTCTCGGCAGAGGCGATGGATGCTCGCAGCTTCACCCCAGAGATATATTACGCGTTGACCGGTCTTCTGCGCCGATTTGGCGTCGATGCCTTTTTTGTGTCCGAGCAGGCTATCGACGAAGCTTTGACTCGACTCATAGACGGGCGCGCCGCCGAGTTCGCGGCGCTGAGGGCTTCAGACGACTCCGCCGCCCGCCGAACCGCTCAAATCCAACTCTGCGCGGCGTTGGCGGTAGAGATCGCGGGAGCGCGGCCGATCCGCGAAATAGCGCCGACGTGCGCCGGGAGTTTCGCACCGAGACATCTTTGCCTTTCACCCAACCACTATTGTGCTCTTGTCATTGGTCTTTCCATTGCTCTCGCGTCACGGGGCGAGGCGTCGACGAACGAAAATCTCGATCTCATCCTCGATTCCGCGGACCTCGCCGTCGACGCCCGATTCGGGAAGTTTTCCGCGGTATTGAAGAAAGGGCGCGAGCCCGCGCCTGCTCTCGCGTGCGAATTCGAGGCAATCCTCGACTTTTTGCCGTAACGAGCAAAACTAGTCTCGGTTCGCCGATTTCTTTCCGTAAGCGAGCAAAGATGCCGCAGTCTTCTCGTCGGTGATGACGACGGTCGGATTCAGCAATTTGAACGCGCCGACCAAGGCCTCTACTTTTTCCCGACCGCCGGAGACGAGGACCCGCACGGGCACGCGCCGCAACGTGGAGAGCGGGATCGACATTGACCTTTCGTTGACAGGGTGATCGACGGGAACGCCCATAATATCGAAAAAATTGTAGAGAATATCACCGACCGCGCCGCGCGTACGCAACTGGTCGAGCTCCGCCTGCGAGATGATGCCGTAATAGTCCGTTGTTGAATTCAGCTCGGTTGTGCCGACGCTGACGACGACTGCATCCAACGACTTGGAAAAGTCAAAAACTTCCTTGAGACCGCACCGCTCGATGAGTGTGCGCTTGCTCGCCGCGCTGTCGACAACTGCTGGCGCCGCGAGCAGATAACAATCGGCCATAAATATCCGCGAGAACTGCCAAGCGAATTCGGCCGGATTGGCTTGGCGCGCGCGCGTGATGCCGCCCAGCAGCGAAACCACCGAAAGACGAGGCACCTGACGCTCCGGGATAAAGTTCAGGACCCTATTGAGCGTGTTGCCCCAGCCGAGGCCAACTTTCATGCCCGGCTGGAGCATAGCGGCAATATGTTCGCCCGCGGCCGCGGCGATGACGCTGCGCGGATCGGCCAGGGGTCCCGAGAGCGGGGCAACGATCGCTTCGACCACATTAAATTTCTTCTGCAATCCCATTTCGAGTCCCGTGAGTTCCGCTACGTCGCGGGTCAGCGAAATGCGTACTTCGTTCATCGCGCGGGCCTCGGAAAGCAGTCGAACGACGGTGATACGGCCGATTCCGAGCACGTCGGCGATGGCGCCCTGCGTCATTTCTTCGACATAATACATCCAGGCGACCCGCCGACGCAGGCGCGGCGGACGGCGTCCTGAGGACTCCATTTGGGAGACGTCTGCGTTTTTCCCGCTCGCCTTCATAGGTTCGTCTTTACCTTCTGGGGACGTCCTAGGCGTAACCAAGGCTCAAACCGCAATTGCTGGCTGCAAAGGATTCGCCAAATCGCCTTCGCGCGAAGCCTGGCTGTATCAGTTGGATGACGCTGCGAACAGGTGTTCCACGACGGGCGGTTCAAGGGTAGTCACTAAAGCTGCTTGTATATTACTTTGGGTTCGAACGCGGACTTTCTCGAAGATTCAATTTGGCGTGGCTGAAGCCTTCGCCTAGGGCGCTTTGCCTTTGGATGGAGTCGGTTTGGCTCCTTCTCGGCAGCCGGCCGCGACGTTGGGCCGGTCGATCCGTTTGGGTTTTCTTGGCCGCTGGCCATTTCGCTGCGAAGACCCCTGCTGATGCGTGTTGGATTGTCTTGGATTTCCTTGGATTCTCTCGTCCGAATCTAGAATTTTCAATGGGTTACGAGGCTTTTAGCGGGAAGAGTTTTTCCCTCTCCTTGTCCGCCGGCGCGGAGAGACGCGGAACGGGCGCCTGCGGTCTTAGCCTGCGGAAGGGCAGGATTGTTCATGGGGCCAGCTTAATCTATTTTCTGATTTTCTGAAGAGATTACCGTCCGAGTGTCGGTAGCGGACGATATGTCCGGTTTAGGTAGCGCACGATCTGTCCGGTAAGTCCGGCCCCTTTTGGAGGGGTTGGATGCGCCGGACGGAAGCCCTTCGGGGGGTGCGCATGGCGGTGTTTTTGAATCTTCTGCGCCGCTGGGAATCGGCGGAGCTGAACCAGGCTGAGGCGGCCGAGTTGCTCGGGGTGAGCGAGCGGACATTCCGGCGCTGGACGCGGGCTTACGAGGAGGAGGGCGAGGCCGGCCTCGTCGACC
>Ga0209624_10002451_pt1 | contig 13710 bp, 9 predicted proteins | sample JacPinW_OM2H0_O1_FD_188565 | JGI IMG/M metagenome (GOLD analysis project Ga0209624, IMG submission 188565) | Forest soil microbial communities from Algoma, Ontario, Canada - Jack Pine, Ontario site 1_JW_OM2H0_O1 (SPAdes) (version 2) | ecosystem: Environmental > Terrestrial > Soil > Boreal...
AGGACTTTACCTGATGCCCATCCGCACTCGTCTGGAGCACTACTTCGGCTTCTCTGCCCACGCCACCAACTGGCGCACCGAGATCCTCGCCGGCCTCACCACCTTCATCACGATGGCCTACATCATCTTCGTCAACCCCGCCATCCTCTCAGAAACCGGCATGCCTCTCGCCGCCGTCACCGCTGCCACCTGCCTCTGCGCGGCCTTCGGCAGCATCCTCATGGGAGCGCTCGCCAACTACCCTCTCGCCCTCGCGCCCGGCATGGGCCTCAACGCCTACTTCACCTACACCGTCGTCAAAGGCATGGGCGTTCCCTGGCAGACCGCCCTCGGCGCAGTCTTCCTCTCCGGAGTCATCTTCCTCGCTCTCACCTTCTCCGGCATCCGCCAGCGCCTCGTCGCCGCTATCCCCCACCAGCTCCACGCTGCAGTTGGAGGAGGCATCGGCCTCTTCATCGCCTTCATCGGCTTCCGCAACGCAGGAATCATCGTCCCCAGCATCGCCACCACCGTCACCCTCGGCAACCTCCGCGCTCCCCAGACCGCCCTCGCCATCTTCGGCCTCCTTCTCATCGCGGTCCTGCAAGTCCTCCGCGTCCGAGCCTCCATGCTCATCGGCGTCCTCACCACAACCTTCCTCGGCATTCTCTGCCACCAGGTGCATTGGCAGCCCGCGTCCTACAACCTCGCCGCCATCAAAGCCACAGCCTTCCACCTCGACATCCGCGGCGCCCTCCACGTCGGCGCCTTCGAGATCGTCTTCGTCTTCCTCTTCGTCGATCTCTTCGACAACATCGGCACCCTGGTCGCCGTCACCCAGCGCGCCGGCCTCATCTCCCCCGACCACACCATCCCCCGCCTCAACCGCATCTTTTTCGCCGACGCTTCCTCCACCGTCCTCGGCTCCTTCCTCGGCACCAGCACCGTCACCAGCTACATCGAGTCCTCCACCGGAGTAGCCGCAGGCGGACGCACCGGCGTCACCGCCATCGTCACAGGAATCCTCTTCTTCCTCGCGCTCTTCATCGCGCCGCTAGTCGGCCCCATCCCCACCTTCGCGACTGCCCCGGCGCTCATCCTCGTCGGCGGCCTCATGCTCACCGGCGTCGGCGAAATCGACTGGCACGACCCCCAGATCGGCATCCCCGCCTTCCTAACCATCGTCACCATCCCACTCACCTGGTCCATCGCCGACGGCCTAAGCTTCGGCCTCACCAGCTACGCCCTGATCCAACTCATCACCGGCCGAGCAAAACGCAAAGACTGGATGCTCTACCTCTTGGCCACCCTCTTCCTCCTCCGCTTCATCTACATCGCCAAACACTAGTATGTTGTCTGGAAATGAACTGCTCACTACCCGTCGCCTGGATGGGCGTTATACGGGCTGTGGTTGTATACATAGCTATGACCTTTCTACTCTCTCGCACCCGAAAGTTTGGCCCGTATCCAGAATCCAGATGGGCGATTGGGACGATTCAAGCGTCTATCGCGTTGCTAGTGCTATTGTCGCTGGTGCGTCCATCGCGGGCCTTCGCGGCGAATCCTGACCTGGAGACCGTCCTGGCTAGCTCCCGCCAGCGCATTGAGACATTGGACTACCGCGTGACTGGGCGACTCACGCGAGTGGAAGGCAATGGCAAGCGCACGAGCTACAAGTTTGCCGCCAAGGCTCATTGGTTTCCCGATGGTCTGCGACTGCTATGTGTGATCTCGGGGCCTGCCTCAGAGAAGACGAGCCTCCTTCTGAATATGAGCGCGAATGGGCACGTGACCATCGAGGCGATACTTCCTGGCCAGAAGGCCGCTAGCGTGTTGCCATTCGAGCGTTGGAACGACCCACTGATGGGAACAGACTTCTCCTTTGAAGACATGGTAGAGAACCAGTTCTTCTGGAAAAATCAGGAACTCCTGGCATCGGAGAAATACGGCGTACGGGATTGCTTTGTCCTTAAGAGTATGCCCGGCTCTCAGGACCGGACTTACTATGGTTCGGTGACATCGTGGATTGACCGCACCATTTTGTTCCCTGTGCATGTGGTGAAGACGCTTCGCGGGACGGGACAGCAGAAGGAATTCATCTACTATGGGCTGCGGCAGGTCGGCGGCGTTTGGTCTGCGACGCAAGTGGAGGCGAAGCTGCAGGACAAACCAGGATCCTCGATTCTTGCAATCGAATTTGGATCGGGGAAGGCACATCTTGGACGCAAGGACTTTGATATCGGCCAGTCCAGCGCTCAAACAGAGGAGCCGAAATAAATCGAATTGATTTAGGCAGTTACAAGCCCCGGTGCTGTCACTGGAGCGTCCACAGTGTTCGCCATCATGGGATAAGCTCCTTTTCAGGCGTTGCTGGGGCTCCATGTAAGCCAAAGGGCCACCAATTCCAGTCGCCGGCAAGTTGCAATAGAGCCGGCCCGACGACCATCCGCACCACTGTGGCATCGATGAACACCGCAACGGCGAGCGTAAAGCCCAGCATTTGGACAACCAGAAAGCTTCCTACGGTGAATGCGGTGAAGACGGCAATCATAATTGCCGCGGCGCTCGTGATGAGCCCGGCCGTCCGCGCCAGGCCTTCGATCACCGCTGATCTCTCGGATAGGCCGCGTCGCCGCTCTTCGAGGACCCGGGCGACCAGGAATACCTCGTAGTCCATGCTCAATCCGAAGACGATGGCAAACGAGAGGATCGGCACGATCGGGAATACGTTGCCGGTCGGTCCGTCGAGCCCAAAGAGTCTGCTACCGTGGCCTTCCTGAAAAACGAGAACCAACGCACCGAATGAAGCGCCAACGGAGAGCAGATTGAGCAGAATTGCTTTGACGGCCGCAAACAAAGAACGTAACCCGATAAGGAGTGCCAGCAAGCTCCCCAATACGACGCCAAGGATCACCCTCGGCAACCGCTCTTTTACTACCGAGTCATAATCTGCGTTGAGTGCGGGAATGCCGCCGACACGCAGCACAGCGCCGGGCACGCCGGTGATCGCCGCAACATCGGAGGAACGCACCTCTCGTACCCATCGTATCTGTTCGTTGGGCGTGAGCGTGGCGGTGGGCAGCAACTCGATCAAGGTAGCCCGGCCATCGCTGCGCAGAAAACCCTTGCGGATTGACTCGGGCACTTGGTCGACAGCGTCCGAAGTGTCAGACAATCCCGTGAGGGTAGGGAGAGATAACACCTCCTCCGCTCTAGGGTCGCTCTGGAAGTGCTTCGTCAAGCGACTGAGGGCAAGCCAGCCGGCCGCCGAGAGCGGCGGAGACTGCGGCGGCAACTCCACCACCACTCGGAGGGACTCGACAATACCCGACCGCCCCATGCCTCGAAGCGTGTGCAGTGCTTGCACCGACTCGGCTGCGGCTGGGAGCGAGTCACGGTCAGGAACTCCGGGGGCGATTCTCCGTGCCTGGAATGCAAGGACCAGTAGCGGAATCCCGGCGACAAGCAGAGCTGTCCAGGGCCGTTGGGTGATGATGCAGCCCCACCGCACCCACCGCTCACTGGCCGCGCAGAGGCTGTCCGGCGTTTTGAGTCGTCTGGCTGGAAGGCGCACTCTGGCGGAATCGATGCGATGCCCTAGCAGACCCAGCACCCAAGGCAGAATGAAGGTACACAGCATGACACTCAAAACGGTTACCAGCAGGCCGGCAATCCCGATGGAGCGCAGTTCGCTGATGGGCACAGTCAGCAGCGCTGAAAATCCGATTGCAACTGTCGTGGCCGAGATCAACAGCGTCCGCCCCGCTTGACCGGCAGCGATGTCGGCAGCGTGGCCTGGATCATGTCCCTCGGCCATTGCTTCGCGAAACCGGCTCACCATCAGCAAGGCGTAGTCGATGCCGAGGCCAAGGCCGAGCATCGTCGCCAGGTTCTGCACCAGAATCGACAGGTGCAAATAACGCGCGAGTAGCGCAGCCGCACCCAACGCCATCGAGATCGAGAGTACTCCAACTCCCAGCGGCAATAGCGCGGCCACAAGACTGCCGAAAGCCAGCAACAGCAGCAAGAGTGTTATAGGCATCGCGCGTTCCTCGGCATGGTTAACGTCATCTGCGCTGACCTTGCGAAGATCGAAGTTCACTGGCGTTTCACCGGTAATCCCCAGTTTGATATCGGGGTATTGCGACCTGAGCTGACCTTCCATCCAGTCGGCTCTTGCCCTAAGTCTGGGGACCAACGCCTCAACAGTTTCATCGTGCGGATCCAAGCCGACGATGATCAATGCCCCGCCATTGTTCCCAGTAAACAGAAGATCTGGCCAATCCAGACTCGAAACGGCACCCGAAACTCCAGGCACAGTACGCAGTGAACTGGTTAGGAAGCCTAATGCATCTGCGCCTTTTGCTGAATCCGGATCGGGAATACCGCTGATCACAAGGACCACGCGGTGGGCGTACGGAGACTGGAAACGCTGCGCCAGTTCCGTATCAACTTTTTCGGATTCTCCGCCTTTGATGTGAACAGCTGTCTCCAGGCGACGTTCGACTTTGTAGGAAAAGGGCAATAGCGCAAGCGCCATGACAAACCCCGACATCGCCAACCAGAATCGGCGGCGAGCTGCATCATGGCCAGTCTTCAAGCTTGTCATTACCATCGAATATCCACGTCGTTTCTTGGTTTGTTTGAGAGGAACGAACGACTCCTGTGATCGGCTACATCCATGGTATAGGGTCAAACTGGATATTTATTGGGATGCGGCCTTGAGCTTAGATGTGGGGACTGCTTAAGTATGTTACCCGCAACCACCGATCAAGGAACGAATGAGGAAGCTCAAACAAGATTAGTAATGGGAAACGCCCTTTTACTAACCAATAAGTGCATTTTTGGATTGGGAAACCGACACACTATAGAAACCTGCTTCTTTAGCCATACTTTCCCCGCCGTTTTACCAACCCAAACAGCGGGAGAGGAAGAGGGTCTCGCAACCATCGTGGTAATCCGAGCCGAATGAAACTTATCCAGCCCCCGCACATCCATCCATAAGCAGCCACATACTAGGAGTCGTTCCCATGCAAATCGGCCTCGACAGCTTCGCCGCCACAGCGTCAGACCCCATCACCGGCGTCACCCTCAGCGCGGCCGAGCAACTCCGCGACCTCCTCATTGAGATCGAGCACGCCGACCAGGTCGGCCTCGACGTCTTCGGCATCGGCGAGCACCACCGCTCCGAGTACCTCGACTCCGCCCCCGCCATCATTCTCGCCGCCGCCGCCGCGCGCACCAAACGCATCCGCCTCACCTCTGCCGTCACCGTCCTCAGCGCCGCCGACCCCGTCCGCGTCTTCCAGAACTTCGCCACTCTCGACCTCATCTCCAACGGCCGTGCTGAGATCGTCGCCGGCCGCGGCTCCTTCGTCGAGTCCTACCCTCTCTTCGGCCTCGAACTCAAAGACTACGACTCCCTCTTCGCCGAAAAGCTCGACCTCCTCCTCAAGATCCGCGAAAGCAACAACGTCCACTGGTCCGGCAAGCATCGCGCCGCCCTCACCGGCCAGGGCATCTATCCGCGCCCACTGCAGAACCCATTGCCCGTTTGGATCGGCGTCGGTGGCACCCCTGCGTCCTTCGCCCGCGCCGGCCTCCTGGGTCTCCCCCTCATGGTCGCCATCATCGGCGGCGAGCACCGCAGCTTCCGCCCCCTCATCGATCTCTACCGCGAAGCCGGCCATCGCGCCGGACACTCCCCCGAGCAGCTAAAAGTCGGCATCCACTCCCTGGGCTACGTAGCCGACACCACTGCCCAGGCCGCCGACGAGTTCTTCCCCGGCTACGCCCGCGCCTTCACCGACATCGGCAAGGAACGCGGCTGGCCTCCCACAACCCGCAGACAGTTCGACGCTCAGCGTGGCCCTACCGGAGCGCTGATCATCGGCGACGCCGAAACCGTCGCAGAAAAGATCCTGACCATCAACCAGGATCTCGGCGGCATCTCCCGCCTCACCTTTCAGATGAGCGTCGCCAGCCTGTCCCACGCCAAACTTATGCACGCCATCGAAATTCTAGGCGCCCAGGTCGCGCCGGTCGTGCGCACCAAGCTCGCAGCCTCACCTGCTTAGTGACGCCTGCACCCGCATCTGGGAACCTTGAAGAGATGGATTGGCTTCCGCCGCTTCCGTTAATTTCCGAAAAAATAAGTACAGTTCCTGTCCCATATTTCAGTGACCAAACACAGACATTTTTTTGTCCACGTTAGCCACACATTTCACCACAACTTCACCACAAAAACACCACGTCCAAACACCCACTTTCCCCCAAAACCCCTGTAAATCAGCTATAAGCCAAGGAACAACCACCCTGACATTTTTTCTGAAAAAAAGCGCGCCCAAAGGGACGCGCTCTCCTTAAATCGCAAAAACCAGCTCTCACTTACCCAGTGTCGGAACCTTAGTCCCGCTTCCCACAACCGGTCCGCTGGCACCTGAACTAACGCCATCCAACGAAGCCTGGAACGCAACAATTTTCTTCAGCGTCTCATACGGAACCTGCGTCAACGGCAGCATGTGTCCATTCACCGACAGCACCGGCGTCTGGTCCACTCCTACCTGTTCGCCCAGCTTCAACGAAGCATTGACCTGATCCTTGGTAGCCTGAGTCGCCGCACACGCATCAATCGCCGCCGGGTCCAGCCCAGCTTTGGTCACCGCGGCCTTCAACGCCGCATCCCCGGCCTCCGGAGTCAGAGCCTCCTGCGTATCAAATACTGCCGCGGCATAGACAAAGAAAGCATCGTTCTTCTGCTTCTGAACACAATACCCATAGGCCGCCGCCTTGAACGCAAACGGATGCAGATCGACCAAAGGAAAGCTCTGAAATACTACCCGCGCATTCGGAAAGTCCTTGCTCAACTGATCCATCGTCGTCTGCGCCTCTTTGCAATGGGGGCACTGCAGATCGGCGAACTCAACCAGCATCAAGTCCTTACTGGCCGCACCACGCGACGCGCCGTCTGCATGCTCCTGAAGCATCCTGCGCATCTCCGCAAACGGCGTCGCGCCAAATGGCACCACAGCATCTCCTGCAACCGCATGCTTCCCATCCGGAGTCACAAAGAACACCGTCGGTTGAACCTTGGAATTCGGCGCCTTATCTGAAACGAACACCACCACCTTGCTCATATTCGGAGCAGCAGTCGCCTGGATCGCCTCCACACGCCAGATGCGGTTGGAGTCATACCCCCAGAGCGTCTTCAAAAAAGCATTGACAGTATCCACTGTCGGCGAATTCGCCGTGAAAAACTTCGGGTTAACTGCAGGAAACGGATCGGCCTTCGTAGTCTGATCCAGGTTCTGCAACTGCAGTGGAACCGCGGGCTTCTGTGCCGCTGCTGGAGCCGGAGTCGCCGCCGCACCTGTGCCTGCCTGTGCTCCTGCCACTGCTGTAATGAGAGCCGCCGCCATTCCTGCCAATATCAAATATGAACTCTTCAAAGAACCCTTCCTCCGCCGCCGCTATCCGCTCGCAGCATTCCCATTAAACCTGAACCTTGACCGCAATGGGAAACCGCCGCCCCATTCCGAACGACTTTCTCGTCACCTTCAACACCGGAGCCGCCTGCTGCCGCTTATACTCACTCCGCTCCACAAGCTGGATCACCGACCTCACCAATCCAACCTCGACTCCCTGCTCCTCCGCAATCTGCTCCGCCGAACAATACCGTTCTACATACGCCTCCAGAATCGGATCCAGCACCTCATACGGCGGCAGCGAATCCGTGTCTCTCTGCTCAGGCCGCAACTCGGCCGACGGAGCCTTCTCGATCGTCTCCCGCGGAATCACCTCGCGCTCCCGATTCGCATACCGGCTTAACACATACACCCGCGTCTTCATCACATCGCCGATCACCGCCAGCGCCCCCACCATATCGCCGTACAGCGTGCAGTAGCCGGTTGACATCTCGCTTTTGTTCCCCGTCGTTAGCACCAGCGCACCAAACTTGTTCGAGAGCGCCATCAGCAGCGTTCCCCGAATGCGCGACTGCAGATTCTCCTCGGCAAGCCCAAACGGCGTCCCCGCAAACAGTCGCTTCAGCACCTCCTGGTATTGCGCAAACACATTATGGACGGGCAGCAGTTCAAACCGCACCCCAAGATTCTTCGCGAGCTTGCGCGCATCTTCAATCGACCCCAGCGAGGAATATTCGCTCGGCATCCCAACCCCAACAACATTCTCCGCACCCAACGCCTCCACCGCGATCGCAGCCACCAGCGCCGAATCGATCCCACCGCTCAACCCCACCAACACCTTGCTGAATCCGCACTTCCGTACATAATCCCGCGTCCCCAGCACCAGCGCCCGCCACGTCTCCGCGACCAGATCCACCGCGGCTTCGGCAACCACACTCTCTCCATCCTGCGTATCGAAGAAAATCAGGTCCTCCGCAAACGAAGCCGCCCGCGCCACCACCTCACCATCGGGCCGAATCACCAGCGACGACCCATCGAACACCAGGCTGTCGTTGCCGCCCACCTGGTTCGTCATCGCAACATACGCCCCGTGCCGCACCGCCAGTGCAGCCAGCATGCTCTGCCGAACCTGCGGCTTCCCTCGCCAATACGGCGAAGCCGAAATATTCAAAATAATCCGCTGCCGCCCCGCCAGATCTTTCGACTGTGTCGCCCACTCTTTCATCAAGGCCTCAACAGGATCAACCGGATACATCTGCCTCGGCCAGAAACCCTTATCATTCCAGGCGTCCTCGCATATCGTAATCGCCAGCGGCTCCCCGCCAACACACGTCAGTGTCTGCACCGCCGCCGGCTCGAAATACCTCTGCTCATCGAACACATCGTAGAACGGCAGCAGCATCTTCTGCTGCACAAACCTGACCGTGCCCCCGGACAGCAGTGCCGCCACGTTCCTCACCTGCTTGCCCACCGGGGAGACCGCCTGCATCACCGTCCCGCACAAAATCGCAGGCCTGCCCGCGCCCCCACTCCACGCGGCGATCTCCTCCACCGCCTCACCGGCCCGTGCAACAAACGCGGCCTTCTCCAGAAAGTCCGCCGGCGGATACCCACACATAGCCAGCTCTGGAAAAATCACCAACTCCGCGCCCAACTCACCACCGCGGGCCGCAAACTCAAGAATCTTCTTCGTATTCCCGGCGAAGTCTCCCACCGTCGGGTTGATCTGGGCAAGCGCAATCTTCACGCCTTTAAGTCTAACCCTTAGGAGCCTGTCCCGCTCAACACCACACCCACAGTGCGTGCAAGAATTCTCAGATCCATCATCAGACTCCAATTCTCAACATACGCTGTATCCAGCGAAATGTAGCTATCGAACGACGGATCCTGTCGTGCCTCCACCTGCCACAATCCCGTAATCCCCGGGAGCACATCCAAACGTCGCAGATGCGCCAGATCGTACTTCTCCACCTCGGAGGCCATCGGAGGCCGCGGCCCCACCAGGCTCATATCACCACGCAGCACGTTATAAAACTGCGGCAGTTCATCGAGCGAATACTTCCGCAATACCTTCCCAATCTGCGTGATTCTAGGGTCCTTCGCAATCTTGAACAGCACGCTGTCGCGCTCGTTCATATGCTCCAGATCGGCCTTCAGCTGGTCCGCATTATTGACCATCGTCCGAAACTTGTAGCATGAGAAAGTTCGTCCCTTGCGCCCAATCCTCTGCGCCTTGTAAAACGTATCTCCCTCCGAGTCCATGCGAATCGCGATCGCAATTCCCAGCATCACCGGCGCCATTACCAGCAGCGCAATCGTCGAAAACGTGATGTCCAGCGTCCGCTTGAGCAGAAACCCACCAATGGGAAAGTCCTTCCGGTGCAGCGGAATCGTCGGGAACTGGCCGATATATTCCACCTTCGCATTCCACGCCAGGCCGTCGTACAGGTCCGGCACGACTCGCACGTCGATCCCCGCGATCCGTGCCTCTTCCACCATGCTGATTACCATCTTCTTTTCGCCCGGAACCGAAAAGAAGATCTCATCGACAAACAACGATCGCGCCAGCGAGAGGCAGTTCCGCACATCGCCGATCACATCCGCGTCGCCCGACTCAGCCTCCCGTTCAGTCAATGCGACAAAGCCCTTGAAGCGAAATCCAAGGTGCTGGAGCGACTCGATATGGTTCCGTAGCGCATGCCCAACACGTCCAGAGCCGACGATCAGAACATTGCGCGTCTCAATGCCCGCCCGGAAACGCCGATAGACGAGACTCCGCCACATTGCGCGGCGAACGCACAGCAGCACCGTAGTAAATACCACCATCAGTGCGATAACGACTCGCGAAATCTCTGTGCCGTTCGACAGATACAGCGTGCCGCACAGCAGCAGTCCCGATGTCAGCGCAGCCTGGATCGTCATCCTCTGTTCATGCAGACCGCTGCGATTCTGGATCGGCCCATACAGCCCATACGACCGCGTAAAGAAGATCAGGCACACCCCAAACCAGCCGATATAAAAGAACAGCATGTTAGGAGAGGACTGAATGAGATGCGGCACCACATGCAAGGTAGAAACGTCCGCAGGCATGTCGACACGGAAGCGCAATGCAAGAATCGCCGCAACTGCCACCGTAAGCATATCCAGCGACGCCCAGACCGAACTCGCCACCGACGGCCGCCGGAAGACGCCGCCGCGAGTCGATGCCGCGCGTCTCTCTTCTCCCGGACGTTTGCTCGACGAAATGATTACCTGCTGTAAGTAGTCCGGTGTCGCCATAGCGAGCGCCTTTCCAACCCAACGTTCCTAGGCTTTGTAGTCGGTGAGATGCCTGAAAGGAGGACAGAAACCTCAGCGAAACAAAAATTCTCCAATTGTTACAGTAAAGAACATTTTCGGACTACTTGGTCTTTCGAAACATCCTCTTTCGATTAGGGAGGCCAAGTCTACCGGTCGCTATAGCCAGCATACGTGCGCCACTCCCCCTTGGCAATCATATTGATTATCCTTTCAAGGAACACTAAACCATTGGACCATATTGACTTAGCGGAACTCCTCCGCCACGCGGAATAGCTACGCCGGAATCGTCAACTCATCCATAGCAAGAAACTCCTGCAAAATCGGGTCTTTGCTTCGTTCCATCTCTGCCATCGTCCCAAAAAAAATTGCTTTACCCGCATTCAGAAAGACAACACGGTCCGCCAGCTTCTTCGCCAGCCGCATATCATGCGTCACCACAATGCTCGTCAGGTGCAACTGCTGCTTCAGCCGCTCAATCAGGTCACCCAGCAGATGTGCCATCAACGGGTCCACCATCGTCGTCGGTTCGTCATACAAAACGGCCTCCGGCTGCGCGGCCAGCGCTCGTGCAATCGCCACCGACCGCTTCATCCCCGTCGACAGGTCCGACGGCAGCAAATTCTCCATCCCCGCAACCCCCACCATCTCCAGCAGCCCCTTCACCACCTGCAGAATCTGGTCCTCCACCATGTCCCCGCGCTCCCGCATCGGAAACGCAACATTCTCCCCCACCGAGATCGAGTCGAACAGTGCCCCATTCTGGAAGACCATCGTCACTTTCCGCCGGATCGCTTGCAACTCCCGCTCCGTGAACCCGCAGATATTCTCCCCAGCCACCATAATCATGCCGCGATCCGGCTTCAAAAAGCCCAGCAGCATCTGCAGCGAAACCGACTTCCCCACCCCGCTTCGTCCCAGAATGCACAGCGTCTCTCCCGGCTGAATAGAAAAACTCACATCCTCCAGGACCACAAAATCGCCAAACGATTTATCCACATGGCTAAACGAGATATACGGCCCCGGCCTGTTCCTGATGTCGGGCACCGCATCGGCCGCGGCCTCGTTCTGCTGGGCCGCCTGTTCCATAAACTCTCCCACCACGGGAGACACATCCTCCGACACACTCTCAATCAACGGAGTATCAGCCGTTACCGCGCTCTGTTCTGCTTCTACCTTGTCGTCCGGTTCAGCCATAGCAGCGACTCCCACCTTCCAAATCTAGCCTAACCCATCCCCCCGTCTAAGTATCCAGCGCATCCAGATGCTCCTCCGCCTCCGCAAACTCCTCCGGCGTATTCAAATTCGCAAACCAGCGCGACCGGCTCTCCCTTTGTGCTTCAGTCGGGGAGCGCCACGATTCCTCTTTATCATTCGCTTTTGGAGCCCACGGAGCGTCCCACTGCATCTCCATAAAAACTTCCTTGACCTTCACCCTTCTCCTGGCTGCAATGTCCTCGGCGGCCAATTGAAGCGCAGGCAGCAACTTGAAATGGCCACGCTCTAAAGAAGCCGTCAGGTAGGGTGCGATCTCGCGATGAATGATGAGCAATGCGGGGTGGGGATCGTTGTCGACGGCCAGCATGGAAAGTTTGATCTCACGTACCGGCTCGTGCAGTACCGACCAAAGCCAATCATCCAGAAGGAGCGTCGGCAGAAACGGCACATCCACGGGCAAAATTAGATTCCAGTCCTGCTGTGAATGACGTAGCGCCGCTTCGATCCCGGCCATTGGACCGCACCCATCCCGCAAATCCCGCACTACTGGCGCATATGCCTCCAACTCAGGATTGTTTCCCAGTACGCTCACTTCAACGCAAAGTCGTCGCAGCTTCGTCACTGCGTGCAATACCAGTGGCTTTCCTGCCAACTCAAGGAGTGCCTTATCCCGCCCCATCCGCGAACTTTTACCGCCTGCAAGTACATATCCTCCGACCGGCGGCAATTCTCCACGCTTCATCAGGCACCCACGCCACTCAAAAACCGCACAATCGACTCAATCCCCCGATAAAAATTCGCCAGATGAAACTTCTCATTTGGCGCATGAAGATTGTCATCCGGCAGTCCAAACCCCATCATCACCGTAGGAATCTTCAGCTCCCGCACAAAGTCCCCCACAATCGGAATCGATCCACCCCCCCGCACAAACACCGTCTCCTTCCCGAACACCGCATGCATCGCCTCAGTCGCGGCCTTTACATAGGAGTTATCCGTACTCACCACAATCGGATCGCCCGCATGGATCAGCCGCACGTCCAGCACAACTCCCTTCGGCGTAATTGACTCAACATAAGCCTTGTACTTCGCAAAGCTCTCCGCCGGCGTCATATCCGGCACCAGCCGCATACTCACCTTCGCCACTGCCTTCGCCGGAATCACCGTCTTCGCGCCGGCCCCAATAAATCCACCTGGCATTCCATGAACATCCAGCGTCGGCCGCGCCCACGTCCGCTCCAGCACGCTCAACCCCGGCTCGCCCGTCAGCGCAACCGATCCAACCTCCGTCTCGCGATAGTGTTCTTCATCAAACGGGAGCGCCTTCCACGCCTTCAACTCATCCGCGCTCGGCTTCTGCACCTTGTCATAAAAACCAGGGATCAGAATCTTCCCATCCTCGTCCTTCAACTTTGCAATCACCTGCGCCAGCGCCACAAAAGGATTCGGCGCCGCGCCGCCATACATCCCCGAGTGCAGATCCGTCCGCGCCCCTCGCGCCTCGATCTCCGTATAGATCATCCCGCGCAGCCCCACGCACAACGTCGGCAGCTCCGCCACAAACATCTCCGTATCCGACACCAGCGCCACATCCGCCTTCAACTCCTCGCCATGCTCCCGCACAAAAGCGGCAATCCCCTCACCCCCAACCTCCTCCTCACCTTCTACGATCACCCGCACATTCACCGGCAGCGTCCCACCGCCCGCCACCATCAGCGACTCCAGCGCCTTCACATGCATCCACATCTGTCCCTTGTCATCCACCGCCCCACGGGCATAAATGTTGCCATCCCGC
>Ga0209624_10002452_pt1 | contig 13709 bp, 7 predicted proteins | sample JacPinW_OM2H0_O1_FD_188565 | JGI IMG/M metagenome (GOLD analysis project Ga0209624, IMG submission 188565) | Forest soil microbial communities from Algoma, Ontario, Canada - Jack Pine, Ontario site 1_JW_OM2H0_O1 (SPAdes) (version 2) | ecosystem: Environmental > Terrestrial > Soil > Boreal...
CCAGGTGTGGAGCATGCAAGGGAAACGCAGTACGCATCTCCCAGTGCCATGGCACAGCAATGATCATGCCCGGCACGCCACGGCGCGCATACGCCCGCAAGCATTGCCTGCCTGCCGGATGACCCTAGTAGCTTCACTTTCTCCTCGCTTGTTCCCGGCGGCGATTGCGCTTAGGGTACGCGCGAAGTGCGGCGCGTAGAATCCGCACCGTCGGCTTGGCCCAGCCGCGTGCTGCGCTGCGTGACTCGCGCGTCTGTCTAGAGGAATCACGATGATTCGGAACTTGCTGCTGTGCGGCTTCTCGTTCGCGGCGTTGGCGTTGAGCGCGCCCCCGAACGCCGCGGCAGACCCATGCACGCTCAAGGACCTTCGCTGGCTGCAGGGAACTTGGCGCGATAGCGACAAGGACAGCGCCGCTGAGGAGCGCTGGGTCGAAGGCCCGAATGCAAGGCTGCTCGGAAGCTCCTGGGCGCTTCACAAGAGCACTCCGGGTGGCGTCATCGAAGCCATGACACTTCTTGAGGAAGAAGGCCGGCTCGTCCTGCGCCTCAGGCACTTTGACAGCACCCTCGGGCATGCGCGGGAAGACAAAGATACGCCGATGCTATTTGTGGTGACGAGCTGCGGCCGCAATACCGCCACGCTTGAGGGAACCGGCGATCAATCAGGCGAGCGCTTTGTCTACACTCGCGATGGAAAGCAGTTAAAGTTCATCGGCGACTTCATCCACCAGGGCAAGCCCATTCATGTCGAGCTGAAATTCTCCGCCGCGAGCTCGTGACGTCGCACGCGCGACCGACGTTACGGCGCCGCGCTCGTGGCGGGCGCTGTTTGCGTTGCCTGCGGATTCTCCCAGCCTCCGCCGAGTGCCTTCACGAGCAGCACGCTCGCATTTAAGCGTCGGGTCTGAATCGACACGGCCGAGAGTTGGGCGCTCAATGCGGCATTTTCCTCCGTGACCACCTCAAGGTAGGTCACAATGCCCCCCTGATACCGATACTGCGCCTGTTGCAGGGCGCTCTGGGATGCCCGAACGGCATTCGCCTCGCTGACACTCTCCTCTTGCAGCTGGCGCAGCGCCGCGAGGTTATCCTCGACCTCCTGATACGCGGTGAGCACAGAGCTGCGGTAGTCCGCGACCTGTTCATCGTACTGCGCATGTGCATAGGCCGATTGCGCTTGATGCAAGCCGGCATCGAACACGGTAAGAACGCCGGCAGGTCCAACCGACCACATGCGGCTCGGCGCGCTGAGCCAGTTGGATGCGGACGTGCTCTCAAAGCCAGCGAGCGTCGTCGCCAGACTGCCGGTCGAGAGGCTGAAAACCGGGAAATATGCTGCACGCGCAACGCCGATCCTAGCGTTGGCCGCGGCAACCAACCTTTCGGCGCTCGCAACGTCGGGCCGGCGCTCCAGAAGCGCCGATGGCAAACCGGGATCAATAGGAGGCGGTACAACCTCGGGTCTCAGCGGTGCCGGATCGATATGAAACGTGGACGCCGGCTCGCCCACGAGTACCGCAATGGCATGCTCGAGCTGCGCGCGGTTCAAGCGGTTATCCGCAGCTTGCGTTTTGGCCGTCTCGAGCTGGGCACGTGCCTCTTCAAGATCGGACAGAGCCGCCGCACCTCCGTTGTAGAGATTCTCGGTCAACTGCAGCGCCTGGGCGTAATCGGCAACCGTGTGATCAAGCAGCACCGTCTGCGCATCATCGCTGCGCAGCATGAAGTAGTCACTCGCAAGCTCCGCGTGCGTGCTCAGATCCAGCGCGGCAAGATCCGCGGCGCTTGACTGCTGCGTTGCGCGCGCAGCTGCCACCGTATTGCGCACGCGGCCAAAGACGTCGAACTCGTAGGAGACGTCCGCCTCCAGGGTGAAGTCATTGTAGATGAGCGGCTTCGTCGAGTTGTAAGTGGGCGAGTTGATCGATTGGCGCTCGCGGATCGCGCTGGCGTTGGCCGTGACCGTGGGGAAATAAGCTGAGCGCGCTTCGCGGGTCTGCGCCCGGGCCTGCTCAAGACGCGCCAGAGCCGCCTTCAGATTCTGATTCGAGATGCTGACTCGCTTTTCGAGTGCATCAAGCTCCCCGTCCTCAAAGATGGTCCACCAAGGTCCGCGCGGCGTCGCGTCGGCGGGCTGCGCCTCTTTCCATTCGCCGAGTTCCTTGTACGACGGGGGCGCAGGCGCCGTACTCGGTACCTTGTACGGTGGCGCAAGCGAACAGGCCGCCACCGCTGCGGCGACCCCGAGCGCTAAAAAATGCCAGCGCACTCTCACGATGCCTTCTTCGGCTCCTGTACCTGCGATGCGGGCTTCGGCGGGGGCGCGATGCGCACCGCTGCGCCCTCGATCAGCGAGTCCGGAGGATTGACCACCACATTTTCGTCGGCACTAAGACCGGAGATGACCTCGACCGTTTTGCCAAAGTCGCGCCCAAGCGCAATGCTTTTCAGGTGCACATGGTCGTTAGTGTCGACGGTCGCCACCTGCAAGCCGGACGCGCGAAACAGCAGCGTGTTTGCAGGCAGGCGCAAGGTCTGATTGTTGCCGGGCACTTTGAAATGCACCTCGGCGTAGGCGCCGGGAAAGAGCGCGCCGTTCGCGTTGTCGGTCTGCAGTTCCACCTGCAGCGTGCGCAGCGCAGGATCGAGTGCATTGGCCGTGCGCACCACCATCGCCGGGAAGCTCTTGCCGGGGTGCTCGGTAAACTGCAGATCTGCCTCCATGCCGGGCACGGTGGACGAGGCATAAGGCTCGGGCACCAGAACATAGATTCGCAGTTTGCTCAGATCGGCGACGCGGAAGAGCGCAGCACCTGAGTTCTGCCCGGCCGCAATCAGGTCGCCGATGTCCGTGTTTCGCTGAGTAATGATGCCGTCAAACGGTGCGACCACCCTCTTGAAGGACTCAAGATCGCGCAGTCGTGCCACGTTCGCCGCCGCGGATGCCTCGGCGGCCCGCTTGGCGGCGGCGTCCGCCGCCTTGCTGTCAGCGTCCTGTTGCGACACGGAGCGTGTCGCCAGCAGTCCCTGCCAGCGTACGTTGGTCGTGATGGCGAGCTGCGAGTTGGCATGCGCGGTACCCAGATCCGCCAGGGCCTGGGAGTACTGCTGATCCACTTCGGGCGAATCGATCTCAGCCAGAAGCTGACCCTTCTTTACCTGCGAGCCAATATCGGTATACCAGGTCTTCAGATACCCGCTGGTGCGCGCATAGATGGGCGCCTCAATGAAGGACTGCACGTTGCCGGGCAGAATCAGCTCCTCGCTTGCGGGGCTGCGCCCGGGCTTGAGTGTAGTCACCTGCGGGATCGCCTCGGCGCTCGTCTCTTTGGCGAGCTGCGAGCGTGCGTGTATGCGCGCCAGCACTCCCCACAGCGCGAGGATGATCGCAACTACAAGCGCGATCCACGCATAGCGTGCGATGTGCGACGGTGCTTCGCTGGAGGCAGGTTCTTCAGGCATGGGTGCTTCCAAGAGGTTTCTCGAAATCAGAGCGCTTTTCGGCAACAACAGGCTTGCGCGCTTCAGGGGCCTTCCGGGGATCCGGCGGCGGTTGAGGATCGGAAGGCTTCCTGGCGTGCGGCGCGCCGGAGCGCCCGTGAATGATGGCAAACACGGTGGGTACGAAGAACAGTGTCGCCACCGTCGCGAAGACCAGACCGCCGATCACCGCCCGCCCGAGTGGAGCGTTCTGCTCACCGCCGTCGCCGAGCCCGAGCGCCATCGGGATCATGCCGATGATCATCGCCAGAGCGGTCATGATGACCGGGCGGAAGCGCTGGAAGCCCGCCTGCGAGGCGGCATGTCGCGCATCATCACCGGCATCCATGCGTTCGCGCGCAAAGCTCACCATCAGCACACTGTTGGCTGTGGCAACGCCCATGCACATGATCGCCCCGGTCAGCGCAGGCACGCTCACCGTGGTGCCTGTCAGGAAGAGCATCCATACGATGCCGGCGAGCGCTGCGGGCAATGCCGTGATGATGATGAAGGGATCGAGCCACGACTGAAAATTCACCACGATGAGAAGATAAACGAGCACGATGGCGGCGCACAGACCGAGCAGCAGCCCGTTAAATGACTGCTTCATCGTCTGCACCTGGCCGCGCACCACCACGTGAGAGCCTTTCGGCACATCCTTCTTGGTATCGTCGATGAGCTTGTTCAGCTGCGAGGAAATGTAGCCCAGATCGGAGCCTTGCGCGGAACCGTAAATGTCGATCACCGGAGTAGAGTCATAGTGGCTCACCACCGCGGGACTCACGCCGCGATGGAAGGTCGCAAGATTGGCGAGTACCTGCGGAATGCCGCCCGCGCCATTCGTGACCGGCGTCATGGCGAGCGAGTTGCGCGTCTCGAGGTCGTACTGCGGGGTCTGCGCGACCACGTTGTACTGCGTGCCGCTCACGGGATCGATCCAGAACGATGGCTGCGTCTGGAAGCTCCCCGACAGCGATACCAGCATATTGGATGCGACGTCGTGCTGGGTGAGGCCGACGAGTTGTGCCTTGGTGCGATCGACGTCGACGTTCAGCAGCGGATAGTCGGCCGCCTGTTGGATGCGCAGGTCCACCGCTCCTGGAATCTGCCGCATTTTCTGCAGCAGACTGTCAGCGTAGAGGCGGTTGGCGTCCTCGTTCATCCCGACGACCTGCACGTCGATCGGCGCCGGCAGACCGAAGTTTAAAGTCTGGCTGACGATGTCCGCCGGCAGGAACGCGAAGGTAGTCGACGGATAGTTGCGTCCGAGAATCCGGCGCAGATCACTTTGATAATCGGCGCTGGGATGATGTTTGGGTTTTAGCGCGACGAAAATGTCGGCATCGCTCGGACCCACGGGCGCAGAGGTGCTGTAGGTCAGGTTGATGCCGCTGTACGGCAAACCGATGTTGTCGACGATGCTTTCCAGTTCTGAGGCCGGAATCGTCTGGCGAATGAGCGCTTCGACCGAGTCGCAAAGCGCAGCCGTCTCCTCAATCCGCAGACCGGTGCGGGCGCGCAGGTGCAGCTTGATCTGGCCCGAGTCCACAATTGGAAAGAAGTCCTGGCCCAGTCCCGGCAGATATGTCCCGAGCGGAAAAGCCAGGATCGCCGAACCCGCCATCGCCGCGAAGAATATCGCCGCGAAACGCCCCTGGTTGCGCAGCGCCCTCTCGAGAAGATTGTGGTAGCGCTCGCGTACGTTCTCGAAGCCCTTCTCGAAACGCACCTGCCAACGCTTGAAGAAACCCTGCTGCTGCTTAGCCCCGTCCTCGTGTTTTTGCAGCCAGTACTTCGAGAGCGTGGGCACCAGGGTGCGCGACAACAGATACGACGCGAGCATCGCGAAGACGACCGCTTCTGCCAATGGCACGAAGAGATATTTAGCGATGCCCGCCAGGAGAAACATCGGCACGAAGACGATGCAGATGGCGAGCGTCGAGACGAGCGCCGGGAGTGCGATCTGGTTCGCGCCCGAGAGAATCGCGGGCTCGACATCCTCGCCCTGCTCCAGATGCCAGTTGATGTTTTCAATGGTCACCGTCGCATCATCGACGAGAATGCCGACCGCCAGCGCCAGACCGCCGAGCGTCATGATGTTGATCGTCTGTCCGAGCGCGGCGAGGCAGGCGATGGATGCAAGGATCGACAGCGGGATCGAGAGCGAAATGATGAGTGTGCTGCGCCAGCTGCCGAGGAACAGCAGGATCATGAGCCCTGTCAGGGCCGCAGCGATCACCGCCTCACGCACGACGCCATCGATTGCCGAGCGCACGAACAGCGATTGATCGCCGATGGCCTCAATCTTCAGCGACGATGGCAGCGTTGCGCGGATTTGCGGCAGCTTCTGCTTGATCGCATTGATGACGTCGAGCGTGGAGCTCGTGCCGCTCTTCAGGACGCTCATCAGTACCGCGCGCCGTCCCTCGAGGCGCGCGATGTTGGTCTGCGGCGGATACCCGTCGCGCACATGCGCGACATCGCGCACGTACACGACCGTGCCGTTGTGTGCGCTGATCGGCAGATCATTCATTTCGGCGACGGACTTCGGGCTGGCATTCACTCCGATGTAGTACTCGAGGTCCCCGACCTTCTGCGTGCCGGCGGGCAGAATCAGATTCTGGGCGGCGATGGCATTGGTGACGTCGGCGCCTGAAAGGCCCTTGGCGCGCAGCGCGGAGGGGTCAAGATCCACCTGCACCTGACGCTGCTTGCCGCCGTACGGATACGGCATGGCTGCGCCGGGAATCGTGGCAAGTCCGGTGCGCACGATGTTGTTGCCAAGGTCGAAAATTTCCGCTTCCGACAATGAATCGCTCGACAGAGCGAGCTGGATGATCGGAACGGTGGAGGCGTTATAGGCGAGGATGAACGGCGGTGTCGTCCCGGGGGGCGAGTTGCGCAGCTGCGTCTGCGACACGCCGGTGATCTGCGCGAACGCGAGCTCCTCATTGGCGGTGGGCTGGAAGAAATACTTCACCACGGCGATGCTGTTCAGCGACTGCGACTCGGTGTGGGCAACGTCGTTGACAGTCGTTTGCGCCGTGCGCTCGCTGAAGAGAATGATGCGAGTCGCCATCTCTTCGGGCTGCAGCCCGGTGTAGTTCCAGATCGCGGCAACGACGGGAATCTGGATGTTCGGAAAGATGTCCTTGGCCGTGCGCAGGATCGCGAACACGCCGAGCAGCAGAATCAGAATCGCCAGCACGATGAATGTATACGGGCGCTGCAGTGCGACTTTGACGATCCACATGGTCTATTTGCTCTCTCCAGTGCTGACGTTACGCGCGTTTGCCTAGTTGGGATCGCCTTCGTTCTGCCACGCTTCGACGGCCTCTTTGTCCGCACGCGCCGCTGCTGCTGGGGCGCCGGACGCAGCGCCGCTTGCCGCGGCAAGCGCATCGTTCACGATGAGCTGTGCCTCGGCGAGGATGTCGCGCAGGTGATCGCTGCCTCGGAAGCTCTCCGCGTAGATCTTGTAGATGTCCTCGGTGCCGGAAGGGCGCGCGGCGAACCAGGCATTCTGCGTGACCACTTTGAGGCCGCCGATCGGTTGGTCGTTACCGGGGGCACGCGTAAGAAGCTGCGTGATCTTCTCACCGGCGAGCTCCTTGCGGCGCACCTGCTCGGGAGCGAGCTTCGCGAGAATCGCCTTCTGCTGCGCCGTGGCACGCGCCTCGACGCGATCGGCGGCAGGCTCGCCGAGATCGCGCGTCAGGCCCGCATACAGTGCGCCCGGATCCGCGCCGGCGCGCGCCGTGATCTCCGCCGCGAGAAGCGCCGCGGCGATACCGTCCTTGTCGGTCGTCCATACGGTGCCGTCGGTGCGCAGCAAGGTTGCACCGGCGCTCTCCTCGGCACCAAATCCCAGCGAGCCGTCCAGGAGGCCCGCGACGAACCATTTGAAACCGACAGGCACCTCATAGAGCCGTCGCCCAAGTCGCGCCGCGACGCGGTCGATCATCGCCGTGCTCACCAGGGTCTTGCCGACGGCGCTCTTTGCGCTCCAGCGCGGCCGATAGCGAAAGAGATAATCGATCGCGACGCTGAGATAGTGATTGGGCGGCAGCAATCCAGCACTGGGCGTGACGATGCCATGGCGGTCATGGTCGGTGTCGCAGCCGAAGGCGATATCAAATCGATCCTTGAGACCGATGAGACGCTGCATCGCGTACGCCGATGAAGGATCCATACGGATCCGGCCGTCCCAGTCCCGCGTCATGAAGCTGAACGTAGGATCAATCTGCTCACTTACTACGGTGAGATTAATGCCGTAGTGCTCGGCGATGCGTGCCCAGTAGTGAACCCCCGCGCCGCCCAGCGGATCAACCCCGAGGGTAAGGCCGGCGCTCTTGACGACCTCAAAATCGAGCACGTTGCCCAAGTCACGAACATAGGAATCAAGATAATCGTGCTCGCGGGTGGTCGCAGCACGCCGCGCCTGCTCGGCGGGAACGCGTGCGACGTCTTTCAGCTGCTGCGCGAGATGCGCATTCGCAGCCTTCTCTATCCAGCCGGTGACCGTGGTGTCGGCCGGGCCGCCGTCAGGCGGGTTGTACTTGAAGCCGCCGCTGTCAGGAGGATTGTGTGACGGCGTCACGACGATGCCGTCGGCAAGGCCGGTCGTGCGCCCGCGGTTGTGAACGAGGATCGCATGCGAAACGGCCGGGGTCGGGGTGAATTCGCCGCCCTTGGAAATGAGCGTCTCAACACGGTAGGCGGCGAGCACTTCAAGGGCGCTTTGCAGCGCGGGCGGCGAAAGCGCGTGAGTATCAATGCCAATGTAAAGCGGGCCGTCGATGCCCGCTTTCCTGCGATAAGCACAGATCGCCTGCGTGATCGCAAGCACGTGCCACTCGTTAAAAGTTCCGTCGAAGGAGACGCCGCGGTGTCCGGAAGTGCCGAAGGCCACGCGCTCAGCAGGCACACTCGGGTCGGGCCGCCGCTCGTAGTAGGCGGCGATGAGCTTTGCGACATCGAGGAGCTCGCCGGCCCGCGCGGGCTTACCGGCCAGGGGACTTACGTTTGCGCTCATGGCGTCTGGCGTGCGTGCCGGTAGCGGCGGATAAGTGCGTTGGTCGAGCTGTCGTGGGCAAGCTTCGAATCACTCGCACCGGTGAGTTCGGGCACGATGCGGTTCGCGAGCGCTTTGCCGAGCTCGACACCCCACTGATCGAACGAATCGATATTCCAGATCACGCCCTGCGTAAACACGCTGTGCTCGTAGAGCGCCACGAGGACTCCGAGCACCTGCGGCGTCAGGCGCTCCGCGAGAATGGTGTTCGTCGGGCGGTTGCCTTCGAAAACGCGATGCGGCACGAGGCGCGCCGGCGTACCCTCCGCGGCAACTTCCGCGGCAGTCTTGCCGAAGGCGAGTGCCTCGGTCTGTGCGAAAAGATTGGCGAGCAGCAGGTCCTGATGCTGTCCCAACGGATTCAGGCTGCGGCAGAAGCCGATGAAATCGCAGGGAATGAGGCGCGTGCCCTGGTGAACGAGCTGATAGAAGGAGTGCTGGCCGTTGGTGCCGGGCTCGCCCCAGTAGATCGGTCCAGTCGGCGCGCCAACCGGCGCGCCCTCGAGCGTCACGTGTTTGCCGTTGCTCTCCATCGTCAGCTGCTGCAGATAGGCCGGAAAGCGCTTCAGGTACTGGTCATACGGAAATACCGCCGCCGTCTGCGCGCCGAAGAAATCGTTGTACCAGACGGCCAGCAGCCCCATGAGCACCGGCACATTGCGCTCGAAGGGCGTCTTGCGGAAATGTTCATCCATCGCCCGGAAGCCCGCGAGCATGGCGCTGAACTCATCCGGGCCGATGGCGAGCATGGTCGACAGACCCACCGCCGAATCCATCGAGTAGCGTCCGCCGACCCAGTCCCAGAAGCCGAACATGTTCTGCGGATCGATGCCGAACTTGGCAACCTCGGTAGCGTTGGTCGACACGGCGACGAAGTGCTGGCGTATGGCGCGCTCCTCGCCGAGCTTGTCCAGGCTCCAGGCGCGCGCCGTGTGCGCATTCGTCAGCGTCTCGAGTGTGGTAAAGGTCTTGGAGCAGACGATGAAGAGCGTCTCCTCCGCATCAAGGTCGCGCGTCGCCTCCGCGAAGTCCGTGCCGTCGACATTGGAAACAAAGCGGAAGGTCATATCGCGCCGGCTGTAATGGCGCAGCGCCTCGTAGGCCATGACCGGCCCGAGATCCGATCCGCCGATTCCGATATTGATGACATTGCGGATCGGGCGGCCGGTGTAGCCCTTCCAGCGACCGCTGCGCACCTCGTCGCAGAACGCCGCCATGCGCTTAAGCACCGCGTGCACTTCGGGCACGACGTTGACCCCGTCGACCACGATGCGCGCCTCCGGCGGCGCACGCAGCGCGACGTGCAGCACGGCGCGCTGCTCGGTGACATTGATCTTCTGTCCGCTGAACATGGCCTCGATGCGCTGCGCAAGGCCGCACTCGTTGGCAAGGCGCACGAGGAGCATGAGCGTCTCGTCGGTCACGCGGTTCTTCGAGTAATCGAGGTAGAGCCCCGCGGCCTGCACGCTCAAGCGCTCGCCGCGGCCCGCGTCATTGGCAAAGAGCTCGCGCAGATGCATCGTGCGGATCTGCTGGTAATGCTCGCTGAGCGCCCGCCACGCGGGTCGGCTCGTCAGCGCCGTTGGCGAGATCGCCGGATCTGTGCTCACGCGCGCCCCGCAGTTTTCTTCGGTGCACTGCCGAGCGTTGCGCACTTTGATGCGAGCACGTCCATCAAATCACGCCAGGACTTGGTGAACGATTCTGCGCCCTCGCGCTGCAACTGCGCCGCAAGCTCCTCCTCCTCAATGCCGTCGTGCGCGAACTCCGCAAGCACATTGTCGGCATCGCCGCCATCCTGCGGCATCACCCCGCGCAAGCGCCCGTGGTCAGCAAAGGCGTGCAAGGTCTTCTCCGGCATGGTGTTGACCGTGTCGGGCGCGGCGAGCGCCTCGATATAGAGTGTGTCGGGGGCGCCCGGATCCTTCGTGCCGGTGCTCGCCCAAAGCATTCGCTGCGGGCGTGCTCCGGCTGCGGAGAGCTTGCGCCAGCGCTCCGAGTCGAGAAGCGCACGGTAGGAACGATAGGCCTTCTTGGCAACGGCAATGCCCAAGCGATTTCGCAGCGCCGCGGGGACCTTGTCCTTCACCGCAACATCCCAGCGGCTCACGAAGAGCGAGGCAACGGATGCGACCTTAGGATCGAGTTTGGCCGCAATGCGCCGCTCGATGCCGCGCATGTACGCCTCTGCCGCGGCAACGTATTGCGCCGTGGAGAAAAGCAGCGTCACGTTCACGGGTACGCCAGCAAAAATCGACTGCTCGATCGCCGACGATCCGGCATGCGTGCCGGGAATCTTGATAAAGAGATTCGCCCGCTGCGCGCGCTCATGCAGCTGCCGCGCCGCGCTGACCGTGCCCGCAGTGTCATTCGCCAGAAGCGGTGAGACCTCGAGCGACACCCAGCCGTCGCGTGCGCCGGTAGCGTCGTAGACCGGCCGGAACAGATCCGCGGCCCGCGTCAGATCCTCAAGAGCAAGGTCAAAGAACAGCGCCTCGCCGGAGGCGCCGGCGCCCATCTTGCGGCGGATGCCCTCATCGTACGCATCGCCCTTCTTGATGGCCTCGTCAAAGATCGTCGGATTAGAGGTGAGTCCGGTGATCGACAGATCGCTGATGTAGCGGCGCAGCGTGCCGTCGCCGAGGAGCGTGCGCGTGATGTTATCCAACCAGAGACTCTGCCCCAGATCATGCAGCTGCTGTGTAACTTTCACGTGACCTCCTTTCATGTGTGCGCCGCTGAGCGCCATCGGGCATGGCGGGCGGAAACTCTCGAGCGGCGGCAGCTCGCCGAGCGCCCCGCAGTGGGGCAACGCGGCTGTGCCAATGGTTCATCGGCAAAATGGGATCGACCTGCGCCATGTACACGACGATCGAGCGCTGGGAACCGGCCGTCGCGCCAGGCGCGAGAGCGGTTGTGCTCGACTGATTCCTCTCTCGCGCCACACTCATCGCCGCCGGACGCTGGCGCAGCCGCGACCGAAGCAAAAGACGTGCCCGCACCACGGCGCCGTTGCGCAGTGGTCCGTGACAGGATAATTCTACCAGTGAAGTCCAAGTGAAATCTCGCATCGCGCGAGCCGCGCTCCGGAGCCGCGGCGGGTCCTACGGCGCGGAATGATGCTCGCGGTAACCCGCGGTCAGGATGATGAAGGCCGTGCGACCCGGCGCGGGCTCGAAGAAGCGCGAGTTGGTCTCGTTGACGATGACCGAGCCCACGTAGCGCCGATCGGTCAGGTTATCGACGCTTGCGTACTCGGAGAGGTGCCAGTTGCCGCTGTCCTGCTCGAATCCGAATCGCACGTTGTCGACCCAGTAGCCGGGCGCGGCATCGCTATTACGATCATCCACATAAATTTCGGCGCGGCTAAAGGTCTCGGCCGTGATCGAGAAGCCCAAGGGCGCGTAGCGCCAAGTGAGGCCGGCGTAGAGCGAATTTGCGGGAACGGCAGGCAGGCGATTGCCCTCGGGAATCACGATCGGGTGGCACGGCACCGTGAGACACGTCATGTACGGCGACTCCACCTCCGCGTTGATATAGGTGTAGGCGAGGCGCGCCGCAAAACCTCCGCTCCACCACGCATCGACCGCGAGCTCGGCGCCGCGGCGCTGTGTCTCGTCGATGTTTTCCTCCACGGAGCGCCCAGCGGCGTTTTCCTGCACCGCGAGCTCATTGTGCGTCTTGATGTAGAAGGCATCGAGACTGCCGCGCACGTGATCGGCTTCGGCCTTGACGCCGACTTCAAAGTTGTCACTGCGCGCGGGGCGCAGCGCGAAATTGAGCCCCGGCAGGCTGCCGTTGGTCGAACGATAGGCGAGATCATTCAGTGTCGGCGTCTCGAAGCCCTTGCCGTACGAAGCATAGAAATTGACGAGCGAGCTTGCGCGGTAGGTCACGCCGGCGACGGGATTGGTCGCACCGTAGTGTGCATCGCTCTCCGCGACGGGTCCGGCAGTGGGCAGATGATTGAAAGAATCCACGTTGACGGTGCTGTTGCGCACGCCGGCGACGATGCGCCAGGACACCGCCGGATCCCATTGCGCCTGCAGATATTGGTCAAAGTCGAAGACATGGTTGGTCTCGTCGCGCCGCAGCGCGCCTTGCACGCCAAGCGTATCGCCGAGGAAGTTGAGAAAACCACGCCGGCCCTCGTCGAGATAGTCGTAGCTCACGCCGCCAGTCACCTGCAGCGGCGTGCCGGCAACGTCGCGCCGATCGGTGAGGTGCAGGTCCGTTCCCCAGTATGCGCGTCCGAGATCGATGACTCCGCCGGGATTGGTGATCGCCCCTTCGGTGCTCATCGGGATCGCCTGGAATTGCACGGTGTGACGGTGCCCGCTGTAGGTCTCGGCGGAGAGCTCATCGCTGTCCGTGAGGCGCCGCTCATAAGTGAGGCCGATCTGCTCCTGGTCCAAGGACTTGCGCGTGTTGTAGGCGTCGGCATTCACGCCTGCCTGCGTGGGATCCATGGCGAGTTGCGCGCGCGTCAGTCCGAGTGGGTCCTGCACGAAGGGCGTTTCGATCGCGTTCAGCACGATGGTGAGCTTTGAGACATCATCGAGCGTGATGCCGATCTTGGAGTTGAAGAGGTTGCGCTCGGCCTCGCTGTGATCGCGATAGCCATCGGTCTGAAAGTGCGACACGTCGGCCACATAGTTGACGGGGCCGCTGGCGCCGCTTGTCTGTAACGCATAGCGCTGGGTGTTGAACGTGCCGTATTCGGCCGTACCTTCGGCATCGAAACCAGGCCTGCCGTCCTTGGTAAAGATGGCAATCACGCCGCCGGAGGAGTTGCCGTAGAGCGCGGAGAATGGTCCGCGCAGCACCTCGATGTGATCGGCCGTGCTCAAATCAAACTGTGAGAACTGACCCTGGCCATCGGGCATGGTTCCGGGAATGCCGTCGGAGTAGAGCCGCACGCCGCGCACACCAAAACTAGAGCGGGCGCCGAATCCGCGCACCGACATCTGCAGGTCCTGTGCGTAGTTCTGGCGGCTTTGCACCGCGATGCCCGGAACCTCATCAAGCGACTCGGAGAGATTGACCTGCAGCTGACCCTCGCGGATTTGCTGCTCGTTCACGCGATCCACGGCGACCGGCAGGTCGAAGCTTGATTGGGGGATGCGGGTTGCAGTCACGACGACCTGCGTGAG
>Ga0209624_10002453_pt1 | contig 13706 bp, 7 predicted proteins | sample JacPinW_OM2H0_O1_FD_188565 | JGI IMG/M metagenome (GOLD analysis project Ga0209624, IMG submission 188565) | Forest soil microbial communities from Algoma, Ontario, Canada - Jack Pine, Ontario site 1_JW_OM2H0_O1 (SPAdes) (version 2) | ecosystem: Environmental > Terrestrial > Soil > Boreal...
ACAGCAATCCATCAACATCCGGGGCATCGGGCTGATCAACGATGGCGGCGATGATGACCTCACACAGGGATACAAGGTTAGCGATATCGAGAATGTGGTTCTAGGTCAGACAAACGCCGTCCCGGTGCGTCTGAAGGACGTCGCAAACGTTGTGCTGGGCGCCGAGGATTACGATTCCAACGTATCGTTTAGTGGCAAGCTCGCCGTGTTCATCGGCATCAAAGTCGCGCCGGATGCAAACGTCCTCGACGTAGCCCAGCGCGTGCGCGCCGCGGTGCCGGACATCCAGTCGGAGTTGCCTCGCGGTCTGTCGGGCGAGATCGTCTACGATGCCACAAAGTTCATAACTGCGTCGATTCACGAGGTCGTGAAGACCCTGGTCGAGGCGCTGCTGATCGTCACTCTCGTAATTTTCGTGTTTCTCGGCAGCCTGCGCGCGGTGGTCATTCCGGTAATCGCGATGCCGCTATCGCTGGTCGGGACGTTCTTCGTGATGCTCGCGCTCGGCTACTCGATGAACCTCTTGACGCTACTCGCACTGGTGCTTGCGATCGGCCTGGTTGTCGACGACGCGATCATTGTGGTCGAAAACGTTGACCGGCATATGAAAGAGGAACACAAGACGCCGATGGAGGCGGCTCTTGTCGCCGCACGAGAGCTTGGCGGACCAATTCTTGCGATGACCGTCGTACTGGTCGCGGTGTACGTGCCGATTGGCTTTCAGAAAGGCCTGACCGGCGCGCTGTTCACCGAGTTTGCGTTTACGCTGGCGGGCGCGGTGACTGTCTCGGCAGTCATTGCGCTGACGCTGTCGCCGATGATGTGCTCGCGCTTCTTTTCGTCCAAACAGGACAGCGGTCGCTTCGTGCAATTTATCGACCATCAGTTCGAACGCGTTCGGCACCTCTACCAGCGCGCCCTGCATAGCGCGCTGACGACATGGAACGTTGTAGTCGTCATGGGTCTGATGCTATTCGGTGCGACGGTACTGCTTGGGATGACCTCAAAATCTGAACTCGCGCCCGAGGAAGACCAGGGCTTCTTGTTCTACCAGCTCAAGGGTTCACCGAACTCGACGGCGCAGCAGATGCTTGGTTATTCCCAGCAGATGTTCGCGATTGGCAAGGCGCTGCCAGAATACGAAATGATGTTTCAGATCATACAACCTGGCACCGGAATCGGCGGCATGTTGTTCAAGCCGTGGGACGAGCGCACCAAGAGCGCGCGGGAACTGCAGCAGGAACTGCAGGGTAAATGGAGCGTGATCGCCGGCGGGCAGATATTCGTATTTTCGCTGCCTGCGCTGCCGGGGGCGCAGGGCGCGCCAGTGCAGGTCGTCATCAATACCACCGAGCCTTTCGAGAATCTAAACGAGGTCGTCCAGACGGTGCTGAAGAAGGCGCAGGATAGCGGTAAGTTCTGGTTTATCGATACTGATCTCAAGATCGACAAGCCGCAGTCGACAGTGGTGGTCGATCGCGATCTGATTTCTACGCTAGGCATGACTCAGCAGGACGTCGGCAGTGCGCTTGGCGCTGCGCTCGGCGGCGGCTATGTCAACTATTTCTCGATCGCCGGTCGCTCGTACAAGGTGATCCCGCAGGTTTTACAAGTTGACCGCTTGAATCCGGAGCAGGTGCTCGACTATTACATTCGCCCGCCGAACGGGTCGGTCATTCCCGCCTCGACGGTGGCGACGCTTAAAAGCGAGGTCGTGCCGCAATCGATCAACCGCTTCCAGCAGCTCAACTCGGCGACGCTTTCCGGCGCGAGCGGCATGTCGCAAGGGGAGGCGCTGCAATATCTGCGCGACGCGCTTCGCGAGGCTGCGCCGAGCGGCTACGCGGTTGACTACGCGGGCCAGTCTCGACAGTTCGTGCAGGAGTCCGGTGGTTTCGGAACGACGCTGCTGTTTGCGGTCATCATCGTGTTCCTGGCGCTGGCAGCGCAGTTCAACAGCCTACGTGATCCGATCGTGATACTCATTTCAGTGCCGATGGCCTTGTTCGGCGCTCTGATTTTCGTCAACTTGATCTCCAGCCTCAATATCTACACCCAGGTCGGCCTGGTCACTTTGATGGGCCTAATCTCCAAGCACGGCATCTTGATCGTACAATTCGCCAATGAGTCACAGCTCAGCGGTATGAGGAAACTCGACGCGATTGAGCACGCTGCCGGCGTGCGCCTGCGCCCGATCCTGATGACAACGGCCGCGATGGTGCTCGGCGTGATTCCGCTGGTCATCGCGTCGGGCGCCGGCGCCGCGGGCCGTTTCGCGATGGGCCTGGTGATCGCGACGGGCCTTTCGATCGGTACGCTATTCACGCTCTTCGTGGTACCGGCGTTCTACATGCTGCTCGCTGCGGAGCATTCGAGTTCTGAGGCCAGAGTCTCGTGACAATGCTGCCAGGGACCCTGGCTGACTTCACTTATCCGAATAGGTAGCTTCCGCCTTCGCAAAAAGTATATTAGCTGTTCACGTCGCTACATGAATTTGAGCGAGAAGTGCTTTGAATCGACAATCATTCCTGAGCCCGTCAAATTACACGCTTCGGTCTTGTACACTCAACGGGTTGTGCGCCACATCGAATCTTGATTCCGCAGGTACGCGTTCGATGTGTGAGTTCTTTCGCGATTCCTGCTCTAATTTCTTCTAGACTCAGCGGTGGAGCGTGGATGGGACCCCGTTCGTTGCGGGATCAACATGACGCAGGCAACGACCATAATGGCAATGACTGCCGATGCAATTGGGCGACTCAGAGCCAGCCCTCCCTGATTGACAGGCTTATCGAGAAAATCGCCAACGGTCGCGCCCAGCGGTCGCGTCAAGATGAAAGCGGCCCAGAACAACAAGACGCGAGAGGCTTTCGTCCAAAAGTAAGCTGCCGCGACACCGGCAAGGGCGCCGCCAAATACCAGTGCCGCCCCGTCGTATCCAAGCCCCGTATCATCGGCCGTCCAGTCACCCAAGGCTGTACCGAGCGTTTGAGAGAATGTAATGGTTGCCCAGTAGAACACCTCCACTTTGGGCGAACTGACCGAGTCGACTGACACGGAGCCTTGCGTTCGATACCAGAGGCCCAGAACGGCGAGCACGCAGATCAGTAATATGATCGAGCCTCCCGCATAGCCGACCCCGAGGGAGCGATCGGCGAAGTCCGCCATCGTTGTGCCGGCTGTCGTTGAGGCGATGATAGTGGACCAGTACAAAAAGGGATGAAACCTCTTTGTCGAGATCTGTAGAAAAACAAGCAAGACGAGCGCCGATAGGAAGATGGCGCTACCCACTAGGTAGCCCAGCTTCATCGTCATCGTCACCGTGTCTCCGCCCGTTTCGCCCAAGGTTGTCGCAAGTATCTTGATAACCCAAAATCCAAGTGTGACTGCGGGTACCTTGCTTGCCTGCTGGTGGCTCAAGTGAAGTCCTCTGCAATTATCCTGACGCACTCAATTCCGAGCCCTTGGCGTCGCGAGACCAATTCGCCTGCTCGGCGGAAAACCCGCTCATCAAGACGAGAAGACGCGCACATCCGCGCCGTACCCTCTCTCGATGATGCAAGCGCTCGGCCGGGTCGATCGACCGAGTGCTGGTACGCAAGGACCGTTCCAAACCTCAATCCGGCGTCTCGCAAACATGCGGCAATTGTCTCCGCCACGCCGGCATCCGGCGCATGGCTTAGAAAAACTGCTCCTGCGAGCACCGACGGCGGCCTTGCGATCCTTCCTCCATCCATCCATACCCTTGACTCCTCCCAAACTAAGAATGCCCTTAGTCGCCCAACTTCGGCGTGCGGCGATTACAACGCAAGCGCTCCTGCAGTGCCGTAGGCAGGCGGTTTGCCTCGACAGCCGCGAATGCCCCGGGAGGCATCTGTGAACCAGGGCGTCCGGGACCCAGCTTAATTCGGCTATCCTGTCCTCATCATGTCCGCTTTTCGTGGTGAGGTTCCCGTCTGGCACCTATATGTGCCGAAACTATTCACCGTATTACGTCGCGGTTACGGCGTTCATGACCTTCGCCACGACCTTGTCGCTGGTCTCACCGTCGCGATCGTGGCTCTCCCATTGGCGATGGCGCTCGCCATAGCTTCGGGATCGACTCCGGAGAAGGGACTGCACACGGCGATCATTGCCGGAATTCTGATCTCCCTGCTTGGCGGATCGCGCGTACAGATTGGCGGGCCTACCGCCGCATTCATACCCATTGTGTTCAACGTGATCGAAAAGTTCGGATATGGCGGTCTGGTTCTGTGCACGCTTCTTGCCGGACTTATGCTGATCGCCGCCGGATTGCTTCGAATCGGGACTCTGATGAAGTACATGCCGCAACCGGTGATTACCGGCTTCACAGCCGGAATCGCTGTGAGCATCTTCTTGAGCCAGGTAAGAGATTTCCTTGGCTTGCACATGGGCGCGGTGCCAGCAGAGTTCTTCGCGCGACTTTCTGCGTATGCGCAGAATGTGCAAAGTTTCAACCTGGATGCAGTCATGATCGCCTTTGGCAGTGTCATTATGATCGTGCTGCTGCGCCGCTGGCGCCCCGTGTGGCCCGGCTTCTTGATCGCCGTCAGCATAGCGACGATTGCAGCCGTCCTTTTACACCTACCCGTGGAGACTATTGGGTCGAGGTTTGGCGCAGTTCCAGCGCAATTGCCTCATTTCACGATTCCTTACATTCCGATCGAGCGCACAAGAGAGCTATTCCCCAGCTCCTTTACAATCGCCTTTCTTGCCGGCGTCGAATCGCTTCTCTCCGCCGTCGTGGCCGACGGCATGATCGGCGGTCGCCATCGCTCGAATTGCGAATTGATCGCACAAGGCGTTGCCAACATCGCCTCCGCCCTTTTTGGCGGCTTGCCCGCAACAGGGGCGCTCGCGCGCACCGCTACCAATGTTCGCGCAGGCGCGCGCTCACCAATAGCCGGGATTCTGCACGCAGTGTTCTTGCTCGTCTTTATGCTAGTCCTGGCTCCCTTGATGGGTTACATCCCTTTGGCGGCACTCGCAGCCATATTGCTGGTGGTTGCGTGGAATATGGCAGAGCTCGAGAGTTTTAAGCATCTGATGCAAGGGCCGTTCGGTGATCGCGTTGTGTTGTTGTTGACGTTTGGCCTCACCGTAATGTCCGACCTGACGGTGGCAATTGAGGTCGGGCTGGTGCTTGCGGCATTTCTTTTTATGCATCGTATGAGTGAGGTTGTCGCGATCGGATCCGATGTCTCGTTGGTCGATGGGGATGTAGACGACTATGCGCAACCGCAGCAACCCAGCCAGCGCGCGCACCTGCCAAGCGATGTAGAGGTCTATCAAGTGTCGGGCCCCCTGTTCTTCGCCGTTGCGAATCGACTGGACGACGTTCTTAATCAATTCCCAAGGCCACCTCGCGTCTTCATTCTGCGACTTCGGCTGGTTCCACTCATTGATGCCAGCGGCGTGACTGCGCTTCGACAGCTTATAAAGCGCTGCGCGCGCGCGGGTACGCGCGTAATCCTATCGGGGCTTCGCGAGCAGCCGCGTGCCATTCTTGCGCAAATGGGCGTGACTCCGGACGGTGCGAACCTTCAGTTTGCTGACAACCTCGCCGTGGCGCTGTCGCTTGCCGGCGGTAGCACTCAGCAGAAATAAAATGGGCGGCTCGCGGACAGGGTGGAGGCGGGGCTGCTGTCCAATGCCCCTCTGAACTCCGGGATTTGAGATCAACGCGCGCGGCGCATCGGTTCGCCTTGGCGGTAAACGAGCAGGCAAGAAAACAATCTTAGTAGCCGAACCTGTAATGGAGTTCGGCGTAAGTCTCGCGAGGGCTGTTCCAGTGAAAGCCGTCGAAGGTGAGACTGTTGTCGATCAGCAAGTGGCGGTTGGTCATATTGAGGACCGTCACAGAAGCCGTAAAGCTTTTGCTAATGGCCTTGCCGAAGCTCGCATCGAGGCTCGCGTGACTCGACAGATGAGTTGGCGGCGGGTTGCCGTTCGAGAATCCGGAACCGTAGTACAGGTTCATCGATGCAAACGTTTGCCAGGGAAGCCGAGCGTCCACACCGGCGTTAAGCGTGTTGCGCTGGTCATGGTCGAGAGCGTAGTAGCCCACGGGGGGCGAGAAGTCGGTGAGGCCGCCGCTGATCGTGCCAACGCCGTCCGCGGTCTGGTTGGAAAAGGCAACATGCACTTGCGCGCCGCTCCAGAAGCGCGGAGAGCGTACCGTGAGTTCCGTGGCCTCTATCAAGGCGCCGGTGATCGTGATCGGCAAAAAAACATCGGAATTGCCGATTGGATTATGATCGAAGAAGTTCTGCGCCTCGGTGCGGAAGTGGTCAATGTCGATGGTCCATCCGCGCAACGGAATCGTAAGGCCGTATTGGAATTCGTTGTCTCGCTCACCACGCAGCGGCAAGAAGCCGAGATCGCTGTTTTTAGCAAATGCTAGCAGCGGCCCGGAGATTGTTTCAAGCGGCGGCGGCTGATAAAACTTGCCCCAGAAGGCGCGCAAGACCCAGTTGAGCCCTGGAAGCTTCACGGTGGAGCCCAGCCGCGGATCGGTCGCATTCTCCGTGATCAATCCATCGAAATGCGTCTGCCGCACTCCGCCTGACAACGTCAGCCACTGCGTTACCTTGTACGTATCCTGAACGTACGCCGCCTCGACGTTGCCGGATAGCCTCAGGGACTGCACCACAGCCGGGCTTGTACCGTCGTTGAACAGCACGTTGAAGAACTGATCGTCGTTCTGCCCAAAACCAAGGAGACCCGCCTCGAGGGCGTGGCGGCCCACGTTTGCGCGTAAACTCTCTTGACCACCAAAGTAACTCGACGAACGCTGATCGGTAGTACTAATGGGGTAGTCCCATGGAGCTCCATCTAGGTCGGCGCGGTTGTAATGATAGAAGAGGGAGCTTGTCAGCACGGCTGCGCTGTTGAGCGTGTGCACCCACGAAAATATCGTGTAGGCATCGGCTTCGCGCTGTATGTCGCCTGCGATCTGACCGGGAATATTAGGAATTTCGTAATCATCGCGGCGCGCGGATTCGATCAAGCGCAGCTGATCATCTGGGGTGATGTTGTAGAGCAATGTCGCAAAGCCACCGTAGCCATCGGCTGCATCGTGGATAATTTGCTCCGACGGTGTCATCAGGCCAAGGTCACTCCGGTTACCGTTGACGCTGGCATAGTATGCAAAGTCATTGGTGTGCCCACCTACGCTCACCGCGTCGTTTGTCTGTGCAAAATTGCCGGCGCTTAGGACCAGCTCGCCTTCATTGTTGCGCTCGAAACCCGTGCGCGGCACGACATTGAATATGCCATAGGTTCGATCTCCCTCATCGGCCCCGTAGCTACCACGCTCTATCTCCATGTAATCGATGTCCTTTGGGTCGATTTGCGGTCCAAGATTGCTAGCGATATTTGTATTGGGGATCTCAACGCCGTCGATTTCCCAGCTCACCTGATGTCCGCCACGAACGTGCAACTGGTCGTGCACGAAATATGCACCGGGCACGTAGTCCGTAATCATCGCGAGGCTATTGGTGCGCTCAGCACCAGGTGTGAGCGCGATGTCCTGACGATCCACGAGCGTCGTCGGCGTGAATGTATCTGCAGTAGACGGTGCGGTCGCGCTGACCGTGACCGTTTCGGTAGGCGTCCCTGCGCGCAGCTGAACGTGTGTAACGGGCGCGGCGCCTGAGACGACCGTCAACTTCAATACTGCAGTCGCAACGTCAGTCTGAGTGACCCTTAGCTCGTAGTCGCCGATGGGTACCGATGGGAAGCCAAACTCGCCGGCGGCGTTGCTCCGCGTCTCACGCGACCAATCGGAACTTGCTGACGTGAGCTGAACCTTGGCTGAACCGACCGGGCGATGATCTGCATCATGTACCACGCCGTAAACGTCGCCGACGTTTGCCCCAAAAACGGCACAGGGAAAGAGCAGCACCGCCAACCTGAAAACGTCGACAATTCCCTGTCCGACGCGTGCAGTGTATTTCTGAAGCGAACCTGAATGTAACGAGCCGCGCGCCGGCACAATGGTCGGCGAGCTCGTATGTGTATCCGCCATGGGATCTCTCCCGAACACGCAGGGAACACAGCCTCAGTTCGCGTCCCTCTCGGGAACGCGCTTTGATGCTGCGGGCGCTGGAATTCAGTCCAGCCGACGGAGAATCCGCTCAGGCGGCGGCAGGAGGTCCGCGAGCCTCTGGGAGATAAACGAGCTGAACGCGGATGGCGGCCGCGTTTGGCTGCATGATCGGCGCACGCTGCGCGAGTGAAATGCAGATGAGCGGCGGAAGGTGCGGTACCGGCCCACTCGCGGAGCCACCACCAAACACACAATGCTCAGTATTTGAATGGCTCGGCGTGTGATGGTGCACTGCATGCAGCAGGAACTGCACGGGGAATCCATCCGGACAGACTTCTAAAGAGAACGACCTGTCGCTCGCGGGCATAAAGCCCTGGGGAACGAGCGCGCGCGCGGCAAACGCAATCAGCACGATGCCGGCGATCAGGGTGCGCGTGGACTTACTGGACAGCTCGAATCGCATCGTCCTGCTCGAGTCTTATCTCCATCTCTCTTCGGCGCAGGTCTCCTCCATAGTACCCCAGCGCTGGAAACGGGCCCAGTGGTGAGTGGGAGGATGAGAACTTCGCCATGGTGGGTTCGTCGCTGCTGCCCCGCCGCTCAGGCCCTACGGGATAACGACCGTGAAGAGATAGACTGCGAATAGGACCAAGTGCACTGCGCCTTGCAGCACCGTAGTACGGCCCGTGTTGAGTGACAAGCTCGCAACGAACAGCGACAGGGTCAGCAAAACCGTCTCTTTGGTCGCCAAACCCAACGTGAGCGTCCAACCAGACAATATCGAAATGATGGCGACCGCGGGAATCGTAAACCCGATGCTGGCCAAGGCCGAGCCCAGCGTCAGATTCATGCTTGTCTGTAACCGATTTCTACGCGCCGCACGGACGGCCGCGTAGCCTTCGGGCATGAGCACGACGCTCGCTATGATAATACCGACCAAGGCGTCCGGTGCCTTGGCCGCGTGCACCGCCGCCTCGACCGTGGGTGCGAGCGACTCTGCCATTAACACGACGGCGGCAAGACAGGCAAACAAGAGCGCCGCACTGATAAATGCTATTGGATTGCTAGGGACTGCCGCATGCGCGTCAACATCGGTCAGTGCCTCGGCGGGTAGGAAATAGTCGCGGTGACGAACGGTCTGAATGAATATGAATGTTCCATAAAGAATCAGCGACACGACCGCGACGAAACCCAATTGACCGGTGCTATAGAACGGCCCGACGACTGTGGTTGTGTAATTGGGCAGCACCAGCGTCAGAGCAGCAATCGCCGCCAGCGTCGCGAGCGATGCGCTCACGCCAGGTAGCCCAAACGTCTGTTCTCCAAAATGCCTGCCGCCCACCAGCAAGCACAGGCCAACCAGACCGTTCAGAATGATCATGATTGTAGCGAACACGGTGTCTCGCGCGAGCGCCGTCGTCTCCTGGCCACCGGACGCCATCAGCGACACGATCAGGGCTACTTCAATCATTGTAACGGCGAGCGCTAATACCAGAGTCCCGAAGGGCTCGCCGACCCGCTGCGCAACAATTTCCGCGTGATGCACTGCGGACACAACGCCCGAGATCAGGGCAATCCCGAGGACAAGCGAGTAAATGGTGCCGTGCGCGCCTAACGCTAGTCCTGCAAGCAGTAGCCAGCACGCCGTGGGGGAGAGCACAGACCACAAAGGAATCGACGCGCCAGATTTCATATTGATACTAATTCGCAGGGATGAAAGCGAAGTGCGCAAGCCTCGCTCCCAGATAAGGATGAAGCGGAGCCCATCGGAGTGTCGGCCGCTGCCAGCGAACCAGGCACGATGGGATGCCAGAGCCTTCGAGTATTGCCCCGCGCGCAGGTGTGCGAGCGCACCTATGGAAATGTTTCAGTCAAAGGCTCCAAGTTCGATTCCGCCTCCCCATGGCGAGTAGCCAAGAATAACGCGCCCGCGCACGAGTTAGCTAACCAAGCCTGTTAGGCGCAGCCTCGCTGCAAACCACGGCGGCGGTGTGGTACAGCGTCTCCTCGCATAGCCTCGAAGCCTGGCAGAAGCAAGAAGCAAATACACGGCGAGCCGAGCGCATGTTCGGGAAGACCCGCGAGCATTAAGCATCCGGGATGAAGATCAGTGTGGACCGCGCCGCTGCGTCAGCTCACGCCGCGCGAGCAAGAGCGCGGGCTCGGCTTGAAAAAGATCCGACTTCCGCGTGGAACTCAGCGAGGCCCACACAGTTTATGAACGCATAAACAAAGAGGAGTTGACTTGGATGGATATGAAATCCGAAGTTCGCAGAGCAACTGGCGCCGTCAAGAAAGCGCTGTCTCCTGGGCCCGCTCCGGCCGAAGAGACCGACATCCTGGATACGCTTAAGAAGGAGCACGACGAGGTCAAGAATCTGCTTGCCGAACTCCAGAATGCAAAGAGCGGATCGCAGCGGAGCCGTCTTGTGCAACAGATAAAGATGGCGCTGATCCCTCACACCAAGGCGGAAGAGAAGGTTGTCTATGATCGCGTGATTGGATTGCGCGACAAGGACGCCCAGACCGACGGCCATGAGGGCTATGTCGAACACGAGTTGGCAAGTAAGACACTCCAGCGCCTTGATTCAATGGGCGCTTCGACGTCTGCCGAGCATCAGGCGGTAGCGAAGGTGTTGAAAGAGCTGGTCGAGCATCACATCAAGGAAGAGGAAAGCAACGTCTGGAGCGATGTGAAAAAGAATTTCTCTGAAGATGATCGGTTTGAGATGAACGTGCAGTTTGAAGCCGCCAAGGCTCGAGTGAAAATCCCTTGAGAACTCGGGCGCCGTAGGGCCCCGAGTGCACGATTTTCGGCTGCTCACCGACCGACCGAACAGGCCGGCTGGAGGAGCGCTTGCTGTAGAGGCTAAACTCGCACCTCACGCCGGCCGGCGACAGTTGCGCATAAACCCTTGGTAAAGGTATGGGACATCCTCCGTGCCTCGCCAAGGCATAGGTTTGATATCGAGAACGCCGCCTGCGGCCGGGATTCATAAGGTCTGATCAAAGGACCAAGGCTAGGGCACGCGCCGGGACTCGAGCCTTACTCGAGCGTCCTGCCCAGACGTTTTATCAACCATTCCGCTCCGTCGAACGGCGTTGCGTCCTCACCAGGTCGACGATCGGCCACGTTTGCATTGCAGCCGATGACCTTGCGAGGCACTCTTAGCATGCCAACGGGAGCGGTGGATGCAGGATGTCTCGCCAGGCCATGCGCGTGCGTCGGCCCGAGCGGTGTTTTTAAGCTACGCCTCGGAAGATGTCGCGGCCGCTGAGCGGATCGCAACGAGCCTGCGCGATGCCGGGATCGACGTCTGGTTCGATCAGAGTGAACTTCGGGGCGGCGAAGCCTGGGATGCCTCTATCCGCAAGCGCATCAAGACGTGTGCTCTCTTTGTCCCAGTCATTTCCGCGAATGCGCATGCGCGCGCCGAAGGATATTTCCGCCTCGAGTGGAAGCTTGCTATTGACCGCTCTTATCTCATGGCATCGGACCAAGCATTTCTGCTGCCGGTCGCCATCGACGATACGCCGCAATCAGACGAACGGATCCCCGATCGACTTCGCGAGGTGCAGTGGTCGTCTTTACCTGCCGGAAAGGTCTCTGCCACCTTCATCGAACGTCTGCTACGAGTATTGGCGCCACAGGCACCCAATGAGCCAGGTGTGCCGCGTATGTCGGCGCTCCCAGTCTCAGAGGGCACGCGGGCAACTCGCTATGCCACTCTGGGATCCCGGCGGCTTGGGTATTTAGCGATCTTGGTAATAATCGTCGGCCTCGGTGGGTACTTCGCATTGGATCGATTCATGGCGCCGACACAAGCACCAGGTTCCGGCGCTATATACACCGGCGCTCAGAGCGCCGCGACGCGAGGCGATACGAACATATTCACACCGCCAGCTCACTCGATCGCAGTCCTGTCGTTCGTGAACATGAGCGGAGATAAGGAACAGGAGTATTTCTCTGATGGGCTAACTGAGGAGATACTAAATTCACTCGCCCGCATTAACGAGCTGCAGGTTGCGGCCCGAACGTCTGCTTTCTCGTTCAAGGGTAAGGATGTCAAAGTTGGAACGGTTGGGCGCGAACTTAACGTTGGTGCAGTTCTCGAGGGGAGTGTACGAAGATCGGCGCGCACGGTGCGAATCACCGCTCAGCTCATAAATACAATCACGGGATTTCACCTCTGGTCGCAGACTTATGATCGAGACCTAGGCGACATACTAAAGGTGCAAACGGAGATTGCTGACGCTGTAGCAGGCGCGCTCAAAGTGAGGTTGCTTGGTGACACGGCGGCGAAAATCGAGCTAGGCGGCACGCACGATCCAAACGCGCTGGACGCGTACTTGCGCGGGCTCAAGGCCAGCAGCACGGCGCACGACGCAACGGAACTGCAAAGAGCCATTGACGCCTACACAGAAGCGGCCCGCATCGACCCGAACTACGCCCTCGCACTCGCATCGCGCTCCATCGCGCTCAGTACCCGTGGAGCGTATTACTCGACAGGGCCCGGTTCGGGATTGCGCCCGATCTTTGAGCAAGCGCGGACCGACGCTCAAAAAGCAATCTCACTAGCCCCCGAGCTTGCCGACGGGCACTTGGCGCGGGCCTCCGTTCTGGAATTTGGGTCGCTAGATTTTGCGGGTGCCTCTGAGGAATACCAGCGCGCGATGTCGCTTGCGCCTGGCAACGCGCAGGTGGCGCAAGCTTACGGACGCCTTGCTGTCCATATTGGTCACGTCGACACGGGAATCGCTGCTGTGCGCCACGCGGTGCTCCTGGACCCCTTGAATCCAACGGCACATCGCCTCCTTACCGCTTTATTGTATGACGCGCGTCGATTTAGCGAGGCTATTGAAATCTCGCAAGCGACTCTGACACTCGACCCCGAAAACACTTGGGTCCTCGGCATCCGTGGCATAGCTTATTACTCTCTTGGTGAGTATCAGAGCGCCCGTGCCACGTGTGAGAAGTTTCCTGGCAAGCCTAACTACCATATAAATGTGTGTCTTGCATTGAGCTATCACAAACTGGGTAAGCAGGCGGACGCAGAAGCCGCTCTCGAAGCGTTGAAAGCCGCAGGAGGTGATGCGATGGCGTACCAGTACACTGAGATCTACGCGCAATGGGGAAATACGGCCCGAGCACTCGATTGGCTCGAGACCGCCCTACGTCTGCGCGACCCCGGGCTATCGGGTCTGAGGAGCGATCCGCTGATGGATCCTTTGCGCAAGGAGTCGCGGTACCAAGCTGTCGACCGGGCGCTAAAGTTTCCAATTTAGCGATGAGCGCTCAACGCCACTGCACAAATGGGGGGCGAGATCGGTTTACGTCGCAATCCTCAGCGACGATCTCTAGCTCTGAGCCCACATCGTGATGTGCCAGGTGAGAGTCAGCGTGTAGTGATTACCCTCTTGCCAACCACTCGTAGGAAGCCATCTGCTCGGGGCCGTTTGCTTGATTCGAGCCTGGCGAGAGTGAGATGAAAGTCGCTTTGGCATTGAGAGTTAAAACGGGCGACCCGATGAGATCGGATGCATACTAAAGACAGAATTGAAGTGACGCGGGCCAATGGCTCGGGCGAAATTATGAGAAAACACATCGTGCCATTCACTCTCGCGCTTGCATCATTGA
>Ga0209624_10002454_pt1 | contig 13703 bp, 16 predicted proteins | sample JacPinW_OM2H0_O1_FD_188565 | JGI IMG/M metagenome (GOLD analysis project Ga0209624, IMG submission 188565) | Forest soil microbial communities from Algoma, Ontario, Canada - Jack Pine, Ontario site 1_JW_OM2H0_O1 (SPAdes) (version 2) | ecosystem: Environmental > Terrestrial > Soil > Boreal...
TGCGCGCGCTGCGCAGCGATCTGATTGATCCCACAATCTCCGTGCATCATGGCCGCATCGTCAAGCGCACCGGCGATGGCAGCGTCATCGAGTTTCGCAGCGTCGTCGACGCGGTGCGCTGCGCACTCGAAGTGCAGCACGCGATGGTCGAGCGTAACGCGGGAGTCGCACTCGACAAACGTATCGAATTTCGCATCGGCATTCATTTGGGCGATGTCGTCGAGGAGAGCGACGGCGATCTGATGGGCGACGGCGTCAATATCGCCGCGAGACTGGAAGGGATCGCCGGGCCCGGCGCGATCTGCCTGTCCGAGGACGCCTACCGTCAAGTGAGCGGCAGGCTCGATATGGCGGTCACGGATCTCGGCCCGACGCAACTGAAGAACATCGAAAGGTCGATCCGGGTCTATTCGCTGCAAGTGGGCGTCCCCGCCCAAGCGAAACCTGCAACCGAGGCCACGCCCGCCGAGCCGAAAAAGCGCTTGGCTTTAGCGCCGCTTACAGCGGGGATTGCCACCTTGCTCATCCTGATCGCGGCTGGCGCGTGGTATTTCTTAGCCAACCGGGCAGCGCTGGTCACGACAACGGTGCCCGCGCCCGTCGCCTCGAACGCCGCGCCGGCCGAAGCCGCGCATCTTTCGATCGTCGTGCTGCCGTTCACAAACCTCTCCGGCGATCCTGCTCAAGATTATTTCGCCGACGGCATTACCGAAAATCTCACCACCGATCTTTCGCGCATTCGCAACAGCTTCGTGATCGCGCGCAACACCGCTTTCACGTTCAAGGGCAAAAACATCGACGCCAAAGAGATCGGCAAGGAGCTTGGCGTTCGCTATGTGCTCGAAGGGTCAGTGCAGCGCGACGGAACCCGCGTGCGGGTCAACGCGCAGCTCATCGACGCGGCGTCCGGCGTGCATCTCTGGGCCGACCGATTCGAGGAAGACGTGACCGATCTATTCAAGCTGCAAGATCAAGTGGTCGCACGATTGGCCAACGCGTTGGGCTACGAACTGGTCCAGGCGGAAGCAGAAGCCGGCGCACACTCGAAAAACCCCGATGCTATCGATCTCGACATGCGCGGCTGGGCCGCGGTGAACCAGTGGATGCAGCAGCCGCCGACGAAGGACACCCTCGTCGCAGTGCGAGCCTGGTTCGACCGAGCGCTTGAGATCGACCCGAACGACACCGAAGCCTTGGCGGGCGAAGCCATGGCCTACACGTTCGAATACGCCTTTGGATGGAGGAACCCCGAAACCGACTACGACGCGAAAATACTCGGTCAGGCCGACCGATCCATCGCGCTCGCGCGCGACAACATGCACACTTATTCAGCGAAAAGCTCGTATTTGGCCCTTTCGCTTCGCCCGAACGACGGCCTCCGCGTCGCCAACGCCGGGCTCGTCATCAATCCCAATTACGCCCCTCTCTATGCGATACGGGGCAACGCCGAAACGTACCTGCGCCAATTCGAACAAGCGCGGTCCGATGTGGAACAAGCAATGCGGCTAAGTCCGCGCGATCCGAGAATAGGACAATGGCACAACTTGATGGCGGGCGCTGAACTCGGCCTGGGCCATTTCGACGCGGCGATCGACGAAGCCAACAAGGCGATCGACGCCGGTTGGCGTTCTTTCTATTCTTACCAGAATCTCGCCGCCGCCCTCGCGCTGAAAGGCGATATCGGTCAGGCGAAGGCCCCCCTCGCCGAAGCTCGCCGCCTCAATCCCAAGCTCAGCGTCAAATGGCTGGTCGGGAACGAACCATTTCTGCAGCCCGCGTTCGACGCGCTGCGCAAGGCGGGGCTGCCGGAGGAGTGAACGCTGCGCTACGCGGCGGCTTGACCAAACGCGTGATGTTTTTCCAACAAAAGCGACTTCCACTGCCGCGATCGGGAATGGCCGGTTAACGTCGATTCGAGACGTCCACCTGCACAACCAGCGGTCATTCGCCTACACGCCGCCATTTTCATGGTGGTGGCACTGATGCGGCTTGCGCGCCCGATCCGACTCCACTGAAAATTCAACCACGACCGCCAGCCCACGCGCCTCCGAGATGGGGTGCGTGAACGGGCGATTTTGCCCGACTAGGACTAATCACACCATGACTATCGACAGGCTGGGCCTTATGGCCTGCTCTGAATTGCGACCCGTGGGCGTTGCTGCCCGCGAAGTCGGCGTACTCAGAGAATATCTAGACTGCGCGATTAAGCGCGGACAAGTCCCGTTCGACCGCATCAACGGCGTCCGCGTCGTCAAGCTGGCCCATGCGCGCGCCGTCAAGGCGTGGCGGGCCAAGGAGTTCGATACGTGGGATGACTATCAGGCCGCCGTCAAGGCGACCGGGGAGGCCGCGTAAATGGCCGCCGTTACGCTCCCATACTTCAAGCACTTCATCTCCGATGACGTGCAAGAAACCGAGTTCCTGTCGATCGCTGCGACCGGAGTCTTCCATCGCTTGCAAGTCAAGTTCTTCCAGTTCGGAGCATTGCCAACGAGCGAGGCTGAGATTCAAGTCCTCGCGAAATGGCCGGCGAAGGATCGAAACTGGAAGGCGGTTTTCGATGAGTTGCAAAAATACGTCTTCACGAAAGACTGGCGCAACCCGAAATGGGAGGCTGTCTTAGGCAAGTCGCGCGCGACATCGGAGAATAACGCAAAGTCGGCTAAGACTCGGTGGGAGCCAGCGAAGGCGCCACAGCCAGCGCCGCCGCCCGACAGCTACAATGGACCCGACAGCTACGACGGGACGGACGATGAGCCGGACGCGATGCTGTACAGTAGCCGGCCGACCGATGCGTTCGCATAGCGTTCGCAATGCGTTTGCATCCAAAACGCATATGCGTTTGCCATGCGCTTCGCATATGCGTTTGCCATGCGGGGCGCATCTATACGCGCGTCTGACTCTGGTTCTGGCTATGGTGCTGTTAGACGTGCCAAGGAAGGAAGTTCTAGGGCTGTAGTGGGCTGGGATGGGCGTCAGGTGGACGTGAGCTCACGCTGAGCCCACGCTGAGACGGACGTGAGCCCGGCCTCATCTCGACGTGAACTCGCGCTGATCTCGACGTGAACTCGACGCGAGACCGGCTTGAGACCGGCGCCAGCCCTGCACTTTCCCTGCAACGATCCGACCGTCGCCTCACCTGACCTCTGCCGCTCGCCCTTCATCGATCCTGGCACGGCCCTTCTTTCTCAAACTGGAAAGCTCTCAAATGAATACCCTCAAAGACGGCTGGCAACTGCCCGTCGCCGCCTACCTCCGCGAACAGCGCGAGCCGGTTATCGTCGCCAATGTGGCCCACGAGGCTCTCGGTATAGATTCGGATCAACTCAGCATTGACGAATACAACGCCCTATCGCGCGCCTTGCATCGCGCCGGCTACCGAAAAAGAACCGTCTGGATTCCACCTTCACCCGAACAGAGGGCCGCGGCGTGATCCCGCGTAATCGCTGGCCGGAAGCCCTCATGGCGTTCCTCGCCGACCATTCGACGGTGACGATCGAGGATATCGCATACGGCGCCCTCCGATCGCCGGGCGGCTATCATCCCGACGAGTCGGCCCCTCCGTTGGCGACAGGCGGGCAAGGGCGCAGTCTGGCGCAAGCCGGCGAGGGCGTGATCTCAAATGGTGCCCATGGGCACCATTTGCCGTCGTCATGGGACAGTCTCTACCAGCTTTCCCGCCTCGACGAAGGAACGCTTACCGCGGCCGATTGAATCTGGCGCCCAAGGGAGCGTCGCTCCCGCCTCCCCTATCACGATGGCACGAGCAGAGACCCAGAGAGGGCGAAGACGCCCTCAAGGCCAGAGCTAACGCCACCGTCCTATCAGACACCGCCTACGGGCCACCTGAAGGCATCCTCAACCACAAGGAACGATCACCAATGGACCTCTCGTTTTTCTTCCCAAAGCCTCAACCCAAGCCCGAACCAAAGGCCAAGCCACGTCGAGTCGAGATCAAACCGATCCGAGTTTTCGACAAGAAAGCCGAAAAAGAGCACGACCGGGCGATGAAACTGGCGGCAAAAGCCATAAACGGCGCCTTTCGCCTGCCCAAGGCTGCACCGCTATCACCCGCAGATCGCCGAGAATTGCGGGCCGAGCAGCAGCGGGCGCGGCGTGCATCCAAGGCCATTTCCGAGGCGATTCTATGAGGAGCGGCTTCAAAACCTTCCCACGATTGGAATGTTAACAATAAGCAGCGCTCGGAGTCGCCCGTAAATGCGGGCAGGCAGGGGAGGGTTTTTAGAAAAGCCGCTCGGTGCCGATTCGCGCGTGAGTCGTCTCCACTGACGTGCTAACAGCCACGCCCGCCCGGCAGAGTGAATGCAGCCGGAACGGTCGAGGGGCGCTGTCACCCTCCGCGCGGCGGTGGCTGTGTCAGGCCGCTCGCAATGCGCGATAGACCGAGGCGACGCCGATCTTGAGTTCGGCCGCGATGGCCTCCCGAGTCGCCCCCTCCGACGCAAGCCGGCGAATATCATCCGTCTTGGCCCGCGCGGTGGGTTTCCGGCCTTTGTACTTTCCTTCGCCCTTCGCCTTCGCAATGCCCTCGCGTTGGCGCTCTAGCATCATCTCCCTCTCGAACTGCGCGACCGATCCGAGCATGTTCAGCATGAGCTTTCCGGTAGGCGTAGCCGTGTCGAGATTGATCGCCAGAATCCGCAGCGCCGCGCCTTTGGCCTCGATCCGCTCCACGATGGCGCAGAGATCGGCCACGGAGCGCGCGAGACGGTCAATCTTCGTGACGACGAACACGTCGCCTGCGCGGATGAAGTCGAGAGCCGCTTCCAGTTGAGCGCGTGACGCGACCGATGAGGTTTGCTCGGCAAAGACCCGCTCGACGCCAGCTGCGCGAAGATCACGCTCTTGAGCCTCGAAGCCGGCGACTTGTTCTGTAGTCGATGTCCTGGCGTATCCAACGATCATCCGAGTCGCTCCTATCACTGGCGTCAAGGACCTTGTGACATAGAGCCTATCAAAAGTCAATAACTATTTCATTGATAGGTTCTCCGGCCGATCTGCGACCCTATCACGGGGGCAGGGTCTATTGGCAGGCTCGATCGGCTGATCGCAACCTCGCCGGTCGGCTGGCGAATATGACGCAAGGAGCGAGAACGGACATTGCGCACGTTTGCGCAACGTCTCAAGACCAAGCCGCCGTTTCGCCTGTCGGGGCCTCTCTGTGTGGCGTGAGCGGCAAACCGGCCATCTCGCGTCGTGGAACGAGATGAATTGAGTCGAGGCGGGTGGCCGGGGCCGCGCCCCTGCCTCGCCACTCGGGCCTCGCGCGGGACCCTGGGGAAAACTCGCCATCGCCGGAATCGAAGTCGCCGAAAATTTTCATCGGGGCATAGCGCCCGCACTACGGAGTCCACATGACAACTTGTCCCGCTTGCAAAACGACGTTCAAGCCTCGCCGATCCGACGCACGGTTTTGCAGCCGAGCCTGCCAATCGAGAGCCGCCGCAGAGATCAGCAACGCGGCTCGTGGGCAGGCCGCTATCCGCAATCAAGGGTCTGGCGGTAACGTGGTGGCCCTATCCGCAATCAAGCCGCCCACGCCCGTCTCTGCGCCTCCGCTGTCGTGCTCTGAGGGCGCGCCAGAGATCGAGTGGTTCGACTGCTCATCAACCCGCTACGATCAGCCGTATCACCGGGCCGTCGCCGGCCGGATGAATCGGACCCGCGGCAACGAGTCGATCCTACGCTCGGAGGCCATCGGTAATGATCGGCCGCCTATCGGTCACGCTCTCATGATCGACGGCGAGTGGATCGGCCGCGTGAGGAGCCGGGGCGCTGTGATTTGGGCGAGCGCGCGCGAGTCGAGCTTAGAAGCCGCGAAATCAGCCGTCGAGAACCATCTCGCGGGCCATGTCGAGATCGTGACGAGCGCTGCAAACCTCAACCGGCCGGAGCCTATGGCGATCGCCGCGTGACCACCAACTACATCGGGGGAAGTCACTCGCAGAGCGTTTGGTGCTTTTACGAAACCAGTGGAAAGTTCTTGTTAACCAATTCTCATCACATTTTATAACGTCCAATGTGAAAACCGACCCTGCTGGAGAATTGCAATGAAAGGGGAGACCATAGCTGCCATTGTGCAACCTCCAGCGAGGGCCATGAAATGAAAGGTATTTCGCAATGGACTCCGTTATACGAGCTGTCCTGTACTTAGGACTTGCAATCGTCGAAATCGTGAAAGCGCTAACGACGATCTAGGACTTAGGGGCGGCTCGTGTTTGCAGCGCGAGCCGCTTCCTTCGTCACCATACCGAGGTAGCGTTACCGGTCAACACACGTAGCCGGACATCGCCCAGTATTTTTATCGAGGAACGCATCCGCGCCGATCGCCGCCCTGGCGAACTCATCGCCGACCAGCGCGCCACTGTCGGTCTGGCAACCGGAACCAGAGGGCAGAGCCTAACTAGAATTACCGGCGGTGCAATTGCGGAACCGCCGGAAACCACCGTCCCCACCCTCGCCGCCGCAGGCATCGACAAGAAGCTCTCCTCGCGTGCCAGTGCGGATTGATGGCCGATTTGCATTCAGACCGCGCTCATTCGGCGCTCGTTCCCGTCTCGTTCAGCGCTCGTTCGTGCTGCGCTTAGCGTCCGATCGCGGCTCAGTCCCGAAACCAAACCCTCGAAGGCCCCAGAATACCTTGGCACGGCTTTATCATAGAGGAGAGGTAGAGGGAGAGTAAGAGTAAGAGGCGTCCGGCCCATTACAGAGCGGAAGAAATTCTCTGTCACAGACGATTTTTTGCTTGCGCGAGTTTGCAAGTCCGTGCTAGAACAGTTCATGAACAGAGGGCCAGATATGTTGGACGTACCGAAGAGATTTGTGGTTAATCCCGACCGTTTCCAGATGGACGTTTACAGCCTGTCCAAACCGGACGCGGTGAGCGCCTACATCATGCTGATGATCCGCTACCGCCATCGCGGGAAGTTGTCGCAAAATGACGAAGACGTCAGGCGGTGGGCCGAGGTCTCGCCGAAGAAATGGCCAGCCGTTCGCGAGGAGTTGCATAAGGTCGGCTTCACCGAAGACTGGCGCTTTCCTAGATGGGATGAGGCAATCGCAAAAGAGACGGCCAGAGAACAGAAATTAGCGGTCGCGCGGAAGCGTGTAGCCGCGTAACCGATACCACGGGCTAGGTTAGCTCCCGAAAAGCGGCGCTGTCTGAACCGCCTGCCCGTGGTTCTCCTTTCAGGCATACCTAACGACAAGGTAGCGGTTATGGCACAAACTGAAATCGATTGGTTTAAACTGAATATCGCAGAAGAATCGCTTGCTATTCGCAATTTGTCTGACGAATCCATTGCGGCGTTTGTTCGCCTTCGCATCGAGTTCTTTTCGAAAGGAAGGTTGCCCACGAACGATGACGCAATCAAACAGCTTGCTAAGCTGGAAAAGCCACGTCAATGGTTGAAAGTGCGGGATGAATTGCTGCGCGATGTCTTTCAGGATGGCTGGCGCAGACCGAAGTGGGACAACGCCTTGAAGGATGCAGAGGACCGGCTGGCCGACAATCGGCGGAAGACCGCGCCCGCACGTTCGGCCCGCGCGGCGAACCGCCAGCCCTTGCCCGAGGTCGATCCCGACTACGAACCGATTCCGTTCTGAGGGGCGACCTACGTCACCCGCCCCGCGGTCGCTTCCGCCGCCACCCGCAAAATCACGGTGGAGTAATCCTCGCCTGGACCGCGCAGTGCCTTTAGCTTCGCGACCGTCGCAGGGTCTAACCACACGAAATAGTCGCCATTGGGCGCGCGTCTTGGCGATGGCGTCAAACGCCTAAAGGCCGGCCTTCAGATGCGGAAGTGTCGCGTTGAGACCCACCAACTCAAATCGCGCCTCGTAGACGAATTGCATTAGGTCCAAGGTGACGACCCCACATGTCGCGGTTGTCTTCAGCGCCAAATTTTGCGGGAGCCCGGACGCATGGAGATATATCGACCGCATTTGCCGAATTCCGTCGTGGTCGACGATCTCCATGTTACCTGTCACCGCGAGTTGGTTCGGGTGCGCTCCAAGGTCAATCGTCTGTTGGTAAAGGGCTTCAAAGCGCTCCCCCGTGTGACGGTCGGCAGCGAGAACCGACTTCAACACCTTTATATGCAAAAAGGCCTTACGCGCAGCAGCCGTGCTTGATTCGTCTTGGTGTCGGTCAAGCCAAACTTTCTCTAGTGGCCGATTCCGAAAGATGTGAACCCCGTAGCCGGCAAACTCCAGCGCGGCGCGGTTTAGGCTGTACGATTCGACCGCTTGCCCAGCCATGGCGAGTCCAGCCGCCGCGCGAAATGCGGAGTGGCAACGAAAGAAAAGCATCGTCAGTAATTCATTCCCGGGGTTTGCCGATCCTTGGAGGATCACGAGAAATGCTCTGTCAATCGCAGCGATCCGCTCGAATACCCCTCGGGTATTCGCGAAAGTGCCGAGTTGATTTGCCCTGACATTGTCTAAGAACTTTGTCAGTTCGTCTTGACCCCAGCCGGGTGGGACATCGCCCAGCCGGGCCTCTTCGATGCTCTGAACCACAATCGACCTCTTTCACAAAAACAGGGTCGTACTTTACCATTCGTCGGCTGCGGCCGTCAACAATTTGTATGCGTGACCCCACTCTGGCACAACATATTGTGGATAATGGGGATAATTAGGGGGGGGGTAACGCCGCCCCGGCCGGTCGTTCACCGCATATCCTCTGGCTTCGTATGAGGCCAACTCGGCGGAGGATTCAGCGGCGCCGATCCGCCGATGGGCGGCTTTTTCATCACGACGAAGCCGCAGCGCTCGAGATGTCGCACGATGCGCTGCGCTGCAATCGAGGCCGTCATGCGGTCGGAGTCGTGGACGCGCTTCCGGCCCGAGAACAGGAGCGCGAAGGCGACCGATTCGGCGATGTCGCTGGCGTCGGCGGGCGTAAGCTTTTCGTCATGGGGCATGATCTGACCCTAGAACGAAACGAGAACATCGTCGAGTGAAAAAAAAGCCCCGCGCGAGCAGGGGCTCGGGGCGGGGCAAGAGGGACGTGCTTAGGGGCTGGGGGCAAAAACTAAGCGCGCCGTGCTTCTCAAACGCGAGCCCGAGCCGCGGTGTTCCGCGCATCATAGGCGCCTCACACGCCCATGACGGCTGTGGGCTACGCGGCTACTGGCGCAACGTATGGCCGCAGCGCGCTCGCCATCCACGAATGACGGGGTGGATCGCCCTCGACGCGAACAAACCAGCGGCCTTCAAAACGAACATCTGTCACGGTCATGGGCTGATCGGGGTTGTCCTCGTAAACTACCAAATCGGCCGCCTTAAATTGAGGCCGGTCGTTCTTCATCATAAATCTCCTAAGTTCTGCCCAGCGTATGAGATGATCGCCACGGCGCGCTCCTATACAGACAGACAATCGAAGTGGAGTCAACCTAATATTTCTAACTTTCTGAGCGCTTATCCATATGTTAAAGTAAATTTGCAAGCAGATTGTGCAATATATGCAAGCAAATTTTGCAAGTTGCCTGCAATTTCTGCAAGCAAACTTTGCAATCTGCCTGCAAGCGCGGAGTTACTGTGATAGGTATGGGATACCTTCTGAGGTATGCGATACCCGACTTGACGAATCTTTGGCCGCCCTGCATTTTTTGCTTGCGCGAGCTTACAAGTTTTCTGCAAGGTGTGAATTGTTGTCGCCTCACAGCGCAACCCGCGCGGCTTAGGGTCGCCCCCGAACGCCAGTTTTCCGGCTGGCCTGCCGCGCGGACACTTTCTCGGAAGGATGGAAGCCAATGGAACTCGATCGGGAAATATCAAGGATAGAGGTTTCCGAGGTAGAGATCGGAGACCGGACTCGCAGCCTTAACGAGGCAAAGGTTGATGAGTTAGTTTCGTCGATACTCGTCTCCGGCCTCATGAATCCTATTTGGGTTTCGTGCGTCAGAGACGAAGACGGTCGCCCGGTGGGCTATCGTCTTATCTCTGGAAACCATCGCCTTGCCGCGGCCAAGAAACTCGATTGGGAGTTTATTGACGCGAGAATCGTTGATTGTGATGAGCGTGAGGCTCGCCTCATGGAGATCAGCGAAAACCTCCACCGGGCCGAACTGACAGTGGGCGAGCGAGCCGACCAGATAGCGGAATGGATAAGTCTTACGACGCCGACGCCCTCGGAGGTTTCGACACAAGTTGTGTCAAATCCTCAAGGCGGAAGGCCAGAGGGCGGAGTACGCGCCGCGGCGCGTGAGCTTGGCGTCAACCGTGAGGAAGCCCGCCGCGCCGTCCGCATCGCCAGCATAGCGCCAGAGGCCAGAGAGGCGGCTCGCGAGGCTGGGTTAGACGATGACCAAAGCGCCCTTCTCAGGGTCGCCGCGGCTGCGCCAGAGACTCAGGTCCAGGTCGTCGCGGGGATCGTTAAGGCGAAGGCAGAGAAGGCGAAGACGACGAAGGCCGACAGAGCCGCTAAACAAGCGGCTAATCTCGCGCAGTTAAGAAAGTGTCAGGCGCAGGCTGCGGAAGCGGCGCATATCGGAGAGGCAGAGGAATATCTAGACGCCCGCCAAGACGAAGAATTGGCTGAGATAAACGCCCATTATGCAACCCTCGCGCTCGCGCCCGTCGCGGTCGAGGCAGTTGCCGGGATCGTGGAGGCGAAGGCCGAGAAGGCGAAGCGCAAGGCGCCTTTGATCGTTCTCGACGCCAGCGAGTACGCAGTCGAGAGCGATACGCCCGGGCCGACGTTGGAACAATATCGATTCGCTTATTTCAACCGCGCAAATGACGCGGCGAAGTTTGCGATGTGGCCGGACGCAGGACACGCGCCAGACCAAGAGATGCTTGAATGGGCCGATCTCGTAATTGAGAAGTGGACCGAGCTTAGGAGCAAGTTCGCCTCAGTCTTACAGCCGCCGACCGTTGTCGAGGTCGTCGCCGGGATCGAGCCCACCGACGGGGAGGATGATCTCAGTCCCGGCAAGCTCGACGTGGCCGCGCTGTTGAAGCCGTTGCTAGCGCCCACCATCATCAAGCCGAAGGCTAAGGCCGTCGAGTTCGCGGTACTCAAGCCGGCGCCGAAGAATAAGCGCAGCAAGATCGGCGAAGTCCGGCAGGCTACGCCCGAAGCAATCGCCGCCTACAATGCCAAGCTGGCGGAGGCGGCATGAGTCACGCCTTCACCGTCGAGACGCTTGCCGCAAGGTGGGCCTGCTCCGGTCGCCATGTTCGTGAACTAATCGCGCGCGGCGAGTTGCCCTGTTTTCGACTCGGCAGACTTGTGAGAATATCCCGCAACGCAGTTGAGGAATTTGAATGCCGTACGATCTTGTCCCGCCCAAAGCTGGCCGCTCGCCGTTCTGGCGCGTTCGTGGGACGGAATACGGAATCGAGCTTGACCGAAGCACTAAGGTTGCTGACAAAGCCTCCGCAACGAAGCTGCTCAAGCAATGGCGAGACGAAGCGAAGCGGCAGCACCTTGCTCCCCCCGACGAAGCACGCGGCCTGACCTTCGCCGGCGCCTCTGTCAGTTATCTCCGCGCCGGTCGCTCGAAGCTGTTCGTCAAGCCATTGGTTCTCCACTTCGGCGAGACGCTGCTGTCGAAGATCGGCCAAGCCGAACTAGACGCTGCCGCTGCTGCTATCCTGCCGGACGCTCTGCCGCAGACTCGCAATCGTTCGGTCTATACGCCAGCGCTGGCGATCATGCGCCATGCCGGGGTCGTCAAGGCGATTAAGCGCCCGAAATGGACAGGCGGACGCCGGCTCGATTGGTTGCGGCCCGACGATGCTTTCCGGCTGCTTGAGGGCGCCAACGCGACAGACAAGCGCCTAGGCGCGTTGATGACGTTCCTACTGTACGCTGGCCCGCGCCTGAGCGAAGCCTTGCGCCTGACGTGGGCCGATGTTGACCTAGCCGCCGCAACCGCGCTTCTGCGCGAAACGAAGAACGGTGAGCCGATCGTTGTTCACCTTCCCCAGGAAGCCGTCGCCTCGCTCGCCAATCTCGACAAGACGAAGCGGCGCGTCTTCGGCCTCACCAAATGCGCGCGGCTCTATGCGCTGCTCGACAAGGCTGAGAAGGCTTCTGGCGTCAAGCTCGCGCCCGGTAGCGCGTTCCATACGTTGCGACACTCTCACGCCATGTGGAGGCGACTATTCGCCGGCGCCGATACCGCAAGCCTTGTGGCGTCGGGCTTGTGGAAGTCGCGCAACGCCGCGAGCGTCTACGAGCATTTGGACCTGACCGCCGAGTCGCGGAAGTCCGACTTGTTCCCGACGCCGAATCGCGTCGCCGTGTGAAATCCGTGCGGCACGCTACTCAATCCTGAGCTTCGTGAGACTTATCAAAGTCTTAGGGTATGCCGAGAAACGCCTTGACATGGTAGGGGTCAGAGGTTCAATCCCTCTAGCGCCCACCATCTCCTAACTCCCGCTTCGCCTCATTTTTGCGCCGGTTCTCGGCCACAGCCGCGAAACGACGCATCCTTCCTGGCGCCCGCGCCGCCTCGTTGACGGATTAAACGATTGTCACTTCGGACGATGGCGTTCACCAAGGCAAAACGATCGAAAGCCGGCTGGGCGCTTACGAGCCTCGTCGGCGGCCTGCTGTTGCTCGCGTCCCACGCTTCCGCAGCCGACTCGGAGGCGAAGGGCGCAGTAAGGGACAAGCACGGCGATTGGGTGACCCGTTGCGAAACGCCGCCCGGCGCGGCCCACGAGCAATGCGCGATCGTGCTCAGCGTCGTCGACCAGGACCGGCCGAACCTGATTCTGGTCGTGATCGTGCTCAACACCGCGGATCGCAAGACGCGCCTCATGCGGGTCATTGCGCCGCTCGGGGTGCTGCTTCCCCCCGGTGTAAGCTTGCGGATCGACAACGCGGAGGCGGGGCGCTTGAGTTTCCTGCAATGTCTTCCGAACGGCTGCGTCGGCCAGCTGGCCATGGACCAAGCCCTGATCGACAAGCTAAAGACCGGAAAGACGGCGACGCTTGGTATCTTCCAGACGCCCGAGGAGGGCGTCGGCGTGCAGGCGCCGCTCGCCGGCTTCAAGGAAGCCTACGAACAATTGCCTTGACGCTGTGGTCGGGGTAAGCACCGCGGCCGAATCCCAACCGCCAATTGTCGAAGTCAGACGCAATGATTGCTCGCGCCACGCTGGTTCGCATCGGGCTTCTCTCGACCGCTCTTGGCGCTCTCGCCGGTTGCGACACAGTCGGCGGCGCAATGAGCTCAGCCGGCAGCTCTGTCGGCGGCTTTTTCTCTCATCGGGATCCGGCCGCCGAAGGCGTCAATCTCGGGGCGACGCCGAACTCGAAGCAGGTCGTCCTTCAGTCCGCCGTCCGTCCGAGCGACCGGCTGAAGGTTCTGCCGGTCGCCGCCCAAGACATCAATTGCCCGGACGTGACCGTCGCGGACGGCGGCGCGGCCCTGCGCGTCGGCGGCGCGGACAATGCTTCGGTGCGCTATCAGTTCAGTATCGAGGATACCGCGCGCCAATGCGATCCGGCCGGCCCGGGGCAGGCCGGCGTCAAGATCGGCGTGGCGGGTCAGGTGGTGATCGGACCGGCGGGACAAGCTGGGACCTTCAGCGCGCCGGTGAAGGTCACGGTGACGCGGCTCACCGACAATACATCGGTCTTTTCCCAGACCTACCGGGCCGAGGCGACTACGGACGGGGTGAGAGGCGGCCAGTTTCGTATCGTGACCGATCCGATCAATCTG